>Ga0209415_10019306_pt1 | contig 10684 bp, 9 predicted proteins | sample PeaSoiSIISIP2007_FD_187696 | JGI IMG/M metagenome (GOLD analysis project Ga0209415, IMG submission 187696) | Peat soil microbial communities from Weissenstadt, Germany - SII-SIP-2007 (SPAdes) (version 2) | ecosystem: Environmental > Terrestrial > Soil > Wetlands > Peat | place: Germany... | reverse complement strand
TTGAACAAAGACCTGAAACAAATTCTCTCGGAAAAACAGATTTTCCGCATCGACCACTACCTCGGCAAGGAAACCGTTCAGAACCTGATGGTCTTTCGTTTCGCCAATAGCATGATCGAGCCGCTTTGGAACCGCACGTACATCGATCACGTGCAAATCACGGCCGCGGAATCGGTCGGCGTCGAGCACCGAGGGGGCTTCTACGAGACGGCAGGCGCACTGAAGGACATGGTGCCCAATCACCTGTTCCAGTTGCTCACGCTCACCGCGATGGAGCCGCCGATCTCCTTCGAAGCCGACGCCGTTCGCGACAAACAGGCCGAGATACTTCACGCGCTCCAAGTACCTTCACCCGAAGATGTCCTTCACTGCATGGTTCGCGGGCAATATGGGGAAGGCATGGAAGGCGGCGAAAAAGTCGCTGCCTATCGCAATGAACCCAACGTGGCGGCGGATTCGAATACCGAGACCTTCGTCGCCCTAAAACTGGGAATCGATAACTGGCGCTGGGCCGACGTGCCGTTTTATCTGCGCACTGGAAAACGTCTCGCCAAGCGCGTTACGGAAATCGCCATCCAATTTCGCCGCACTCCATTCATGCTGTTTCGTAAGACACCCATCAAGGATCCGCGTACGAACCGGTTGGTGGTTCACATCCAGCCCGACGAAGGAATTTCTTGGCGCTTTGCCGCGAAAGTTCCGGGGTCGGTCATGAAGCTCGGGCTCGTCAATATGGATTTTGATTACGCGCGGGACTTCGGCAGGTCGCACAGCACGGGCTACGAGCGCCTGCTTTATGACTGCATGATGGGCGATGCGACACTTTTTCAGCGCGCAGACATGGTCGAAGCTGGGTGGGCGGCCATCGAGCCGGTCATCGACGTTTGGAAGGCGCTTCCCGCGCGTGGTTTTCCCAATTATGCAGCGGGCACCTGGGGGCCGAAAGAAGCTGATGAACTTATGGAGCGCGATGGCCGCGCATGGCGAAGGATCGGTGACGAAGAGGACGAGACCACAAGTTCCGCCACCGCGACAGAAAACCTGAAAGGCGCGGGAGCGATGAGCAAGTAGCGGAAAATCGCATGATCGACTACCAATCCAAAGCCGACGTGCGTGTCCTCCCGGATGGCCCGGCGATCGCCAAGTACTGCGCGCAAAGATTGGTTGAGATCGCAGCTGCCGCCGTTAAGGAAAAGGGCTCGTTCGTTTTGGTTTTGGCCGGCGGTTCCACACCGAAGATTCTCTACAGCCTCCTCGTCGAGGATCCCGCGTTCCGTTCGCAAGTCCCCTGGGACAAAATGCACGCTTTCTTCGGCGACGAACGCCATGTGAAGCCCGACCATCCGGACAGCAATTACCGCATGGCTTACGAATCGCTGATTTCCAGGTCCCCTTTGAAACCCGAGCAAGTCACGCGCATGAAAGGCGAATACCCCGAAGCAGAAGACGCCGCCAGGGAATACGAACAATACCTTCGAACCCATTACAAACTGGCGGAAGGCCAGTTCCCACGTTTTGATCTGGTTCTCCTCGGCATGGGTAACGAAGGACACACGCTTTCGATCTTTCCCGGCACAAAAGCTCTGCGCGAAAATCGCCACATTGCAGTGCATAATTGGGTAGGCAAAGTTCTCATGGACCGCATCACGCTTACCGCGCCGGCCGTCAACAATGCCGCCAACGTGATTTTTATGGTGACCGGCGCCGACAAAGCCCCGGCGCTTACCGCGGTCCTCGAACGTTTTTACGAGCCGGATCAATTGCCGGCTCAATTGATTCAACCGACGAAGGGAAGCTTGCTTTGGCTGGTGGATACCGCCGCCGGCAGCATGCTCACTCGGGCAATTCGCGAATAACTTAGGAGACTGAGATGGCAACCACGACTAGCGCAGGAAAAATCGAAACGTATCTCGGCGCAAAGGCCGACTTTTACCTTGGATACAAAGCACCGAAAATCGCAAAAGAGCGCCTGCATCTTCCCGGCCCTGATTTTATCGACCGCGTCTGGACGATCTCCGACCGGAGCAGCCGCGTCCTCACCAATCTTACCCGCATGTTCCATCACGGCCGCCTTCGCGGCACCGGCTACCTCTCGATTCTGCCCGTCGATCAGGGCATCGAGCATTCCGCGGGCGCCAGCTTCGCGAAGAACCCTGATTACTTCGACGCGGAGAATATCGTCAAGCTGGCCATCGAAGGCGGCTGTAACGCCGTCGCGTCTACGTTCGGCGTGCTCGGTGCTGTCTCGCGTAAATACGCCCACAAAATTCCCTTCATCGTTAAAATGAATCACAACGAACTCCTCACCTACCCGAATCGCTTTGACCAGGTTCTCTTCGGCACGGTGCAGGAAGCATGGAACATGGGAGCAGCGGCCGTCGGCGCCACGATTTATTTCGGTTCCGATCAGAGCACGCGCCAAATCGTCGAAATCAGCCAGGCCTTTGCCCATGCGCACGAACTCGGCATGGCCACCGTTCTGTGGTGCTATCTTCGCAACAACGCTTTTAAGAAAGACAAGGATTACCACGTCTCAGCCGACCTCACCGGACAAGCCAATCATCTCGGCGTTACCATCCAGGCCGACATCATTAAGCAGAAACTTCCCGAAAATAACGGCGGTTATATGGCACTGAACATGGGCGATTCCAGCTACGGAAAATTCGACAAGCGCATTTACACCGACCTTGCCAGCGATCATCCTATCGACCTCTGCCGCTACCAGGTGGCCAACTGCTTCATGGGCCGCGCCGGCCTGATCAACAGTGGCGGCGCCTCCGGCGCCAACGACTTCGAGGAAGCCGTCACCACCGCGGTCATCAACAAGCGCGCGGGGGGCACCGGTCTGATCTCCGGCCGCAAAGCTTTCCAGCGCCCCATGAGCGAAGGCGTCCAGCTCCTGAACGCCATTCAGGACGTCTACCTCAGCCCCGAAGTCACGGTCGCTTAACCGCGCCATTCGCACTGCTGTTCGCGCCGGTTCGCGCGAACTCGTCTATTGCCGCGCTGCCCCGCCGGGTCGCTCCTAAGGCTCTGTAGGGGCGGGGCCTGCCCAAAGCTTGCCCCTCCAGCGCTGTAGACAAATGTTGCAACGAACCTGCCGTGTGTAGTTTCTAAGAACAAACACTCCGCGGTCAGGTAACCCGTGCAGGCTCAGAGGAATCAAATTATAGAAGAATTCACGAGATGAGAAACAATACTCATAACAAAAAGCCTGCGACACGAATCGAAGAATTCCGTGAACGCCTGAACCGCGAGGATCTCGAGCGCCGCTGGAAGCTCGAAGCCCTCGACCACCTCTTCACCGAGTTCGAGGACCACCCGGAGCGATTCCATACTCTCTCGATCAAGCCGCTCATCGCCGCCGGCCTCTCCCTCGAATCCGCCTTAACCCTCCTCATCGAGGGCCGCTTCCTCCCCAACTGACGAACCGTCGCCTCCGCGTTTGAATAAGCATGCAGTAAATTAGCAACGTTTTTGACAATCAGTACTACCATGCTACCATTCCACATGTTTCCCTCGCGCCGTCCCTTCTTAAACCCTAATCTTCGACTCCGGCCCCTCGGAACTCGATCCTCCTCTGGCCTCCCGTCATGGAGCATGCCTCAATTGGACCGCCGCGCCTCCGCTCACCACTCGCCTTCTTGCTTCACTCTTTCACTCTTTTGCAAAAAAAGTGAAAGGATAACTCCCCTGTTTTCATATTCTTCCGCACTCTTCAAAAAAGAGTGTTTCCCCAACTCTTTTCCAATCAACAGCTTCCACACTCTTTTGCAAAACACCGTGGGTGGGGGCCTATCCTTATTCCTCAGCTCCAGAAATGGGCCAGAAACATCCAAGTGTTACCCTTGTCGCCGTTCCCTTCTGGGAATGCACCCATGGAATTGGAGGAGTGACTCGTGTCAAGACGCTTGGAAGGTAAAGTAGCAGCGATCACCGGCGGCAATCAGGGCATCGGCCTAGGAATCGCCCAGCGGTTCATCCAGGAAGGCGCTGCGGTCGCAATCTGCTACCGCTCGGACAAGGACGGCGCTGAGAGCGTCGCCGAGGGACTGCGAAGCGGAGGCGGGAAAGCCGTCGCCATTCAGGCCGATGTCTCGAAACTGGCCGACGGTCAGCGATTCATTTCGGAGGCCGTTTCGCAAGTCGGCGGGCTGGATATTCTCGTGAACAATGCGGGCGTCGAAAAGCGCGCCAGTTTTTGGGACGTGACCGAAGCCGACTACGATTTCGTACTGAATGTGAATTTGAAGGGCCTGTTTTTCGTGACGCAAGCCATGGTCCGATATTTAATGCAAACCAAGCGGCCCGGGAAAATCATCAATCTCAGTTCCGTTCACGAGGAACTTCCCTTCCCGCACTTTTCATCCTACTGCGCCAGCAAAGGCGGAGTGAAAATGCTCACCCGCAACCTCTCGATCGAGCTTGCTCCCTTCAACATCACCATCAACAACATCGCTCCTGGCGCGATCGAAACGCCTATCAACAAAAATCTGTTGAATGACCCTGTCAAGCTGAACAGTCTCTTGGAAAATATTCCTCTGCGCCGTCTCGGAAAACCGGAAGATGTCGCATCCATCGCCGCTTTTCTGGCGTCCGATGAATCCAGCTATGTCACGGGAACTACGTTTGTCGTAGATGGCGGTCTGACTTGGAACTACGAAGAGCAGTAGAAGTCCTGCGGATGCGCGGCGAGGCTTTCGCGGGCACGGCCGAACGCGCCGCTTGTAATAATTTGGCGGCGTTTTCGCGAATATTGCCTTTGGCAAATACCGCATTGCCGGCCACAAGAATTTCCGCCCCGGCGCGAACGATATCGCCGATCGTGTCGAGCGCGACGCCGCCATCAATTTCAATGCGGAAGGCCAATCCGCGGGAATCGCGAATGCGCGCAAGCGCTTCCACTTTCTTCAAAGAGTTGGAAATAAAATGTTGCGCTCCAAATCCCGGATTCACGGACATGATCAAAACGTGATGCACGATATCCAGCACTTCGTCGAGCAAGTGCACCGGAGTCGCTGGATTGATGACCACGCCCGGCTTGCAGCCATGCGACTCAATCAGATGGAGCGTGCGATCCAGATGAACGCAGGCCTCTTGATGCACGGAAATCCAGTTCGCACCGGCTTCCGCGAAGGCGGGAATAAACTCATCCGGATTCTCGATCATCAGATGGCAATCGAAAGTCGCATCCGGACTGGTTTTGCGCAGCGAAGCGATGACGGGCGGTCCGATAGTGATGTTCGGCACGAAGTGTCCGTCCATCACGTCGAGATGCAGGACGGTGCCGCCACCATCAAGCGCGGCTTTCGCGTCGGCGCCCAATTGCGCAAAGTTGGCGGACAGTATCGAGGGTGCTAGATCTATGACCATAGCCAAAGCGGCTCTCCTCCCCTCTCGCACGAAATTAGAGTATACGCGACGGACGCGAGTTGCGTCCGCAAAACTGGCCATTTGCAGCGCGCCGCGGGCAATGGCGCCTCATTTTGTAATGGGCACGGAAATGGTTCGGCGTTCGTTGTTGCTCTGCCGCGCCAGTTCGAGCAGGCGCATCACGTCGAGCGCCCACCCGGGAGTCACAGCCAGCCTCACTTTGCCGAGAATGGCATCGCGCAGGTTGGCGTAGAAATCGCGGTAGTCGCAGTTCGCGGAGGGAATTCGGCGCTGGGTCATCGCGCCATTTTCGGAAAGCGTAAGCAGGCCCCAATTTTCTTCGGGCTCCGCGCCCCATGCCGCATCCGTGGGAATGTAGCCGTGCCGTAGATTACTTTCTTGTGGATCAACGGTTTGTTTGACGAATGCGCCCTGCGTTCCATGAAGCGTAAAGCGGGGACGCGGCGCGGCAGCTAGGATGGAAGAACGCAAATCGGCGCGCAGGCCGCGCGGATAATGAAACGCGAGGTCGAACGCATCATCGGCAACGGCGCCTTCGCGCTCGATGCGAATGTCCGCCGTCAGCGCTTCGGGCATCCCAAATAGTAAAAGCGCGTGGTCGATGAGGTGTGGCGCAATATCGAAAAAGATTCCTGTCCCTGGTCCGGAGCGTTCACGCCAAGCGCCCGGACGAAGCTGGGGACGATAGCGATCGTAGTTCGATTCAAATCGCACGATGCGTCCCAACGCGCCACTCGCAACGAGTTGCGCGATGGCCTGAAAATCGCCGTCGTACCGGCGGTTCTGGTAGACGGTAAGCACTCGGCCCTGTTGCTTTGCGAATTGAACAAGCGCGATGGCTTCTTCGAGAGTGGTCGTGAACGGTTTATCGACCAGCACATCGCGTCCGGCGGCGAAACACTGACGAGCGAGTGGATAGTGAGAATCGTTCGGAGTGGCGATGACGACTAGGCAGATTTCTTGAATGGCCAGAAGTTCGTCGAGCGTACGCACGATGCGCACATCAGGATATTGCGCGGCGGCTTCATTACCACTGCGCTGCAAAATCGCAGCCAGCCGCAATCCGGGAACGGCGCAAATCACCGGCGCGTGAAAGGAACGTCCGGCGAGGCCAAATCCGATGAGACCAACATCGATCATTGCGGCATCCAAGAAGGGATTGTTACAGCCTTCAAGAGAGATTCACAAACGCATCCAAAATGCATTTCATACTATCGCATCGAGCGTCGGGGGCGACCAGATTCTGAAGTTGGAAGGACACCCTCGGGAATTTCTGGAGAGCAAGTTTTGCGATTCGAAGAATTACATTTTACGAAGGCGAATCGTGCTCTTTCCAAACGCCGGGTTGCTCATGGAACGGCACTCCTGCAAAATGGTTGATAACTCGTGACCACCCAATCCCCAGCCATCAACGCCGCAGCCCGCCAGCGCTATTTGCTGGTGCTGTTGTTCGCTGGTTTCGTCCTGACAGGCGTGGAGATCACGGTCGTCGGTCCGGTGCTGCCGCTATTCATCGCGCGGTGGTCGCTTACTGATTCGCAAGCGGGCGTTCTGTCCGCCGTGCAGTTTTCTGGCTCGCTTGCCGGTGTTTGGCTATCGAGCCTCATTACGCACTACCTCGGCACGCGCACTTCGATTGTCTTGGGGTATGTGTTAATTGCCGCTGGGCTGACGACAGTAAACGCCCCGTCGATGGGCGTCGCCTACTTTGCACTGGCGGCTCTGGGTGTGGGTTACGGCCTTGTGGTGCCTCCAACAAATCTCGCCGTGGCTGAAATTGGAGGGGCGCGCAGCGCCTCACTGGTGAGTCTCGTGAATCTTGCGTGGGGAGCGGGTGCTGTTTCTTGTTCTCCACTGGTGTTGGTCGCGCTAAAAAACGGATTGCTTTCACAACTTTTGTTCCTCTTCGCTGGATTCGGCGCTCTGCTAGCTGTCTCGTTTCTCTTCGCGACGTTCCCCAAAGGAACGCACGCGGTCTCCAGCGACGTCACAAATCCCGCGACAATTCGCATTGGCCTCCTGACAACAATCGCGCTCTCATCTCTCTTCTTTCTCTATGTCGGAGTGGAATCGAGTCTCGGCTTCTGGGCAGCCGCTTACACGAAGCGGCTTTCTGGAGGAGGAATCGGCATTTCCACGCTGGCACCGATGTTTTTCTATGGCGCGCTTTTGGCGGGCCGCGCCTTGGCGCCGTTTCTATTGGCTCGGATTCGTGAATACCGCCTCGTAGAGATCGCGCTTGCTTTGGTCATTACCGGAAATATTCTTTACCTGCTTGCGACCCAGCAGAAAACGGCCTTCGCAAGCGTGGCGCTTGCAGGATTGGGTTGCGCCACGATTTTCCCGATCTGCGTCGCATGGCTGGCACGCTGGTACGGACCCAAAGCGGGGATTGTCAGAGGCGTGATGTTTTCGATGTCGTCGCTGGGATCCGCAAGCGTTCCCTGGATTGTAGGATTCGTGTCTGACCACGCTGGGGGGTTGCGTATAGGTTTGCTTGTGCCGCTGGCTTCGGCGCTCGTGATGGTTTTTCTGCTGCTCCTCGTGCGCCGCCAAGCGGCTGCCTGAGGTATCCTCTCTTCGTGCAAACGACTGCGCAGCGCTCGCCCACGACGGGGCTTCTTCTCGGGCTGATCATTACGCTCGCCGCCGTGGTGGTGTACTCGTTTTACATCACCGTGCAGCTTTCCGGCTTGCGAAAACTGCAGAGCGAAATGGTCGACAGGAACCGAAGAGATTCGCTGCAACTGCTTCGCGTGCAGAACGATTTGAATTCGGTGGGGCTGGCGATGCGCGACATGCTGGACGCTAACCAGCCGTATCCGTTGACGGCGTGGTCGGCGCAATTCGAGCGGATTCGCGAAGACCTCGATGTGGCGCTTCGCCTCGAAGAACAACTGGCAGGCGCAAATCGCACCGCGGAGCAGCGGACTTACCTTACGCAATCCGTGGCGCAATTCTGGGATGCGGTGCATCGCATGTTTGCGCTAGCGGCGAATGGAAAAGATGCGGAGGCTCGCGAGCAGATTCGGCTGACGCTGCAAGCGCGGCAAGAATCGCTGAGCACGGCGGTTTCCCGATTGCTGGTGCAAAACAACGAGGGTGAGGAACAAGCTGCGGCACGCATCGCCGCGATCTATGACGGCGTTCAGCGGCAGCTCTATTTGTTCTTGGGGGCGACGCTCATTGCGATTGTTCTGACGAGTTTGTATTTAATCCGCTCGAACCGGATTATTTTTGCGAGGCTGGCGGCGCTCTCCGAGCAGCGCAGTGAACTGGCGCAAAAATTGATCTCAACCCAGGAGTCCACGCTGCGGCACATCTCGCGCGAACTGCATGACGAATTCGGCCAGGTGCTGACGGCAATCGGCTCACTGCTGGGACGCGCAGGAAACCACCTGCCGCCTGGGTCGAAAGTGCGGGAAGAAGTGCAGGAAGTACGCGAGATTGCGCAATCCACGTTGGATAATATCCGCACCCTTTCGCAGGCCCTGCATCCGGTACTGCTGGAGGAAGCGGGGTTGGTGAGCACGCTGGACTGGTATATTCCAACCGTAGAGCGGCAGACTGGATTGACGCTGCACTATGAAAAATCCGGGACAGTTTTTCCGCTCGATGGCGGCGCCAGCGTGCATGTGTACCGCGTTTTGCAGGAAGCACTGAACAATGTGAGCCGGCATTCGGGAGTAAACGAAGTGTGGGTGCGGCTGAAGTTTTTGGCGGATGCACTGGAACTGGAAGTGGAGGACCATGGAAAAGGAATGGCCCCGGAAAAAAATGGACGAGGGATCGGGTTGGTGGCGATGCGCGAACGCGCGGAAATCATCGGAGGGAAGCTGGAGCTTCTACAACCCTTGGGCGGAGGGACGCTGGTTCGTCTAAAAATCGAGCGACAGAAAGTCGAGAGCCATGGGAGCTAAACTGACAGTTTTGCTGGTGGACGATCATGCGCTGGTGCGGCATGGATTCCGTCGCATTCTGGAAGACGATCCGGAGATCGAAATCGTAGGAGAAGCGAGCAACGGCGAGGAAGCGGTGAGGCTGGCGGTCAAGGAAAAGCCTGCGGTGATCGTGATGGATTGCGCGATGCCGGGGATGAATGGTTTGGAAGCGACGAGAAAAATTCTGGAAGCGCGGCCGGATGCGGCGATTTTGATGTTGAGCATGCATTCGGAGGATACCCTGGTGCGGCAAGCGCTGGATGCGGGAGCGCGTGGATATATTTTGAAGAATGCGATGGACCTTGATTTGGCAAACGCGATCAAGCGCGTCGCGAAGGGTGAAAAAGTCCTGGATCCGCAGGTCGCGCGTCCGGCGGCGCTGAAAGGCGAGCGCGAAGGCGGGCTAACACCGCGAGAATTGGAAGTCCTGCAACGAATCGTCGCGGGAAAATCGAACAAAGAGATCGCAACGGAGCTGAATTTGAGCGCGAATACAGTTTCCGTGCATCGCGCGAACATTATGGACGCGCTGGGAATTCACAAGACGGCGGAGCTCGTGGTGTACGCGATTAGAAACGGACTGGTGAGTCTGCCTTGAGGCGACGGGATTTTCTCTGGAGCGCGTGTGCCGCCGGGATGGGAGCGGCGATTTCTCCAGGACGCGCGTTTGCGCAAGCCGGCAGCGATCCGGGTTTTCGTCTCACCAACGTAACCGCTTCCGCAGGGATTCAGTTTCAGCACAATAGCGGCGCTTTCGGCGGAAAGTATTTGCCGGAAACGCTGGGATCGGGCTGCGCGTTTCTGGATTACGACAGCGACGGGTGGCAGGACATCCTCCTCGTCAATGGAATGGATTGGCCGGGCCACAGCAAACAGCGATCGACGCTAAAACTTTACCGGAACAATCGGAACGGCACGTTCAGCGACGTGACACGCGCGGCGGGACTGGACATCGAGCTTTACGGAATGGGTGTGGCCGTCGGCGATTACAACAATGACGGTTTCCCGGATATATTCATCAGTTGTGTGGGGCAAAGCCGGCTTTTCCACAACACCGGCAAAGGCACTTTCATCGACGTGACAAAGCAAAGCGGACTCCTGGGCCAGCAAGGATTCAGCACTTCCGCGCTGTGGTTTGATTACGACCGCGATGGATTGCTGGATCTTTTTGTTTGCAACTACGTGCGCTGGTCGCCGGAACACGACGTTTTTTGCAGCCTCGATGGAACGCATAAATCTTATTGCACGCCGGAAGCGTATCGAGGCGACACCTGCTGGCTGTTTCACAATCGCGGCAATGGAACGTTCGAAGATGTAACGGCCGCGAGCGGAATTTTCGACAGTAGCTC
>Ga0209415_10019305_pt1 | contig 10684 bp, 7 predicted proteins | sample PeaSoiSIISIP2007_FD_187696 | JGI IMG/M metagenome (GOLD analysis project Ga0209415, IMG submission 187696) | Peat soil microbial communities from Weissenstadt, Germany - SII-SIP-2007 (SPAdes) (version 2) | ecosystem: Environmental > Terrestrial > Soil > Wetlands > Peat | place: Germany... | reverse complement strand
GGCACGCCGCCGCACGGCGGAGTTTGCGGCGCTGCATGCGGCGCATGGGAGCCATTATCTGGCCGCGACGTTTGTGGGCCATCCGGAGCAGGCTGCTGCGGGCAAGCTCATCAGCTTCGTGGCCGGAAGCCGCGCGCTCATCGAGCGATGCCGGCCGGTGCTCGACGCGTACACGGGGCACATGATTGTTGTAGGCGAAGAGCCGGCGTTGGCGGCGAGCTTCAAGCTGACCATGAATTTCTTCGTCGCCTGTTTGCTCGAAGCGATGGGGGAGGCGCTGGTGTTCGCGGAGAAGCAAGGGGTGAACCTGGAGGCCGTCAGCGAGATGATGAAAGGGGCCCTGCAGCATCCCGTATTTGTGCCCAAATATCTGGAGAAAATTCGGCTGGGAACTTTCGAGGAGGTTGCGGGCTCGACCCTGGACGGCGTGGGCTCGAAGGACATTCGATTGATTTTGCAGACCGCTGCGGAGTTTGGCGTGCCGCTTCCGTTTGGCAGCGTGGTGCGCGACAAGATTATCGCGGCGCAAGCGCGCGGCTGGGGGAGTTGCGATTGGTCTGTGCTGACGGAGATTTCCAGGGTGAATGCGGGCTTGGATCGGCCGCGGGAGAAGGCGAGAACGGCGTGACCGTTCAGTAGGAGCTTACGATGTCCTTCTCGGCCCGAATTTTTGCGACGCTTTGTTTCGCTGCCCTATTAGCGATGGGCGGAAGCGGGGCGGCGCAGGGGAGTGCGGCGGCGCAGAAAGATGCGGCTGGCACCGGCGGCGTTGCGGTAGCACAGAGACGGCTAGGCCATCTGCGGCACGGCATCAACATCAGCGATTGGTTCGCGCAGGTCTACGATCCCAACGGATTCACCAAACAACATTTCGATACGGCGATCACGGCGCGCGACCTCGACTTGATTCGCGCCATGGGCTTCGATCACGTGCGGCTGAGCGTGGACCCCAAGCCGATGTTTCACGCCAAGCAGGCGGACCAAATTGCTTCGGACGAGCTGAACTATCTGGACGCGGCGGTGAAGATGATTCTCGACCGGGGTCTCGCGGTGGAGATTAATATTTTCGCGGACGAGGAGTTTAAGGCCAAGCTGGCGGCGGACGATGAGTTCGTGGAGCAGTTCGCGGATTTCTGGCGGGCGCTGGCGGCGCATTACGCGAGCCTGGATGCGGACCGGGTGTTCTTCGAGATTATGAACGAGCCGGAAGGCAAGGACCGCTATCGCTGGTACGGCGTGGAGGCCAAGCTGGCCACGGCGATCCGCGAAGGTTCTCCAGGAAACACGATTATCGCCACGGGCGCGCACTGGTCGGACGACGACGATCTGGTTTTCCTCGAGCCGCTGCGCGACGCCAACGTGATCTATGCGTTCCATTTTTACGAATCGCATATCTTTACGCATCAGGGCGCGACGTGGTCATCGAACTTCTGGCATGAGCTGAAGGGCGTGCCGTATCCTTCGACGCCGGAAAACGTGCAGGCGGCCGCGGCGGAGCTGCCGGACGCGGTGCACCGGCTGCAAGTGGTGCGCTACGGCCTCGACCGCTGGAATGCGGAGCGCATCGACGGGGAGATCGGGCAGGTGGCGGCGTGGGCGGAGCGGTGGGGAGTGCCGGTGGTGTGCGACGAGTTTGGCGTTTATCGCCAGAATGCCGATGCGAAGGATCGCGCGGCGTGGCTGAGGGATGTGCGCACGGCGCTCGAGAAGCGCGGCATCGGCTGGGCCATGTGGGAGTACCACGGCGGATTTGGCGTGGTGACATCGGAGAATGGCGGCATCGCGACGCCGGATCACGTCACGCTGAAGGCGTTGGGGCTGACGGTGCGGAGTTCGGAGAGCGGCGGAGCGCGCGCGAACTAGGGGGCACGCAGAGCGTCCCACAAGGCAAGCCACCCCGAAAAGCAACCCACCCTTCGAGGCGAAGGGTGGGGCACGCGCAAAACCTTTTCGAGGCGACGTGTTCGCCGAAGGTCACCCATACAACCCGAAGGGGTGGCGACCCACAAAGGCAAGAGAGATCCTTCGGGACTTTGTTGGCGCCCGAAAGCTCCTGATGTCCATGCCTTTCGGGCGAGGAGCCGCGACCTCAGGATGACAACGGATTAGCGTTGGGACTTGGTTAGGATTTGCGGCGGGATGAGGATTCCACCGAGGTTTCGTCGGCGATCTCGGGGGACTCGCCGGCGAGGGCTTTGTCTTCCAAAGCTAGGCGCAGCGCTTCGAGATGCGGATTGCACTCGCGGAGCCGCTTCACGTGCGCGACCGCGACGTCCCACTCCCAGCCGAGATGGAAGTGCAGGTAACCGATGGCAACCGTGGGGGCGCGGCCGATCCCGGCGGTACAGTGGAGATAGACGGTGTGGCCGGCGGCGAGGAGGTCGTTGAGAGCGTCGATGCACGCGCAGAGCTTGGCGCGAAGCTCCGGCTGCTGCTCGAGCATGGGGACGCGGCGAAGTTCGACGCGGCTGACGCGGTAGTGAGCTTCGAGCGGCTGGAAATCCAGGAAGACGGCGGTCATATCTGTGTCCGTGTGGATATTGAGCACGGCGGTGACGCCCAGTTCCTGGCGGAGGCGTTCGATATCGGCGATGGTGCGCGGATGCGAGCCGACAAAAAGGCGGGGAAGGATTTGCGCGTACGTTAAATTATCGCCGGGAAAGGGGCCCATTTTTCGATTTTTGTTTCCTTCCTTATCTATATCGAGGTTAGCACGACTTTTGGGGGTCCGCAGGCCGCTGCGTGAGCCAGTGTGTCGATTTGAGCGATGAAAAAGCGGTGGCCTAAGGCTGCTTTCGCGCTTCGATCAGCAGGCAGCCGCGAGGCGGCGCCTGATTGCGGGCACCCGCCCCGATCACAGATGCGATAGCCGAAGCTAAGGCTTTCGGTAGACGGAAATGCGTGGAGCGAATGCGCAAGTCCCGCTGAATGGCAATGGGCTGTTTTCTCTGGCGGACCAAGGAATATAGAACTCCACTGGTGTAACGGGCGATTGTTTCCCAGCGCTGCGTTTGCGCGCGGGTCAAATACGCATGTTGATGGGCGACGGTTAGCCCTGCGCCGTGAAGGTGTTCCGCCCACTGGCCGGCGCTCCAATAGCGCAGATGCGCGCAACGCGCGTCGACGGCGCGGAGATAGGCCTCACGGCCTCCCAACGCGGGTCCGCGCAGGCAGAGATGGAAGTCGGGGCCAGGGACCGTAAAGATGAAGCGGCCGCCAGGGCAAAGCAGCCGGGCTACTTCGCGCAATGTGGCGTCGATGTCTTCGATGTGTTCCAGCACCGAATTGCTGAAGACAAAATCGAAGCCGTGGTCGGGAAGGCTGATGCGATCCCCCGCCGCAGTCACCAGTTCACGATAGATTTGGGCGCGAGCGGCCATGGCGGTTTCGTTGGGGTCGATGTCCGTGCCGGTGAGGTCGCGCGGGCCGAGATGGCTGAGGATGATGGCCATCAGATGGCCATCGCCGCAACCGAGGTCCAATCCGCGGCCGGGCGGGAGCCCGTAGGCGATCACCTCCGCGATTTCCACGGCGCGCCAATAGTTGGTGGCAGGCTGGTAAGGCGCCTGCATCGTGAATTCCGTCAGCAATGCCTTTTGCAGCGGCGTGTTCACGCCGAGGTCCGGGAGTTTTGGGGATGCGCAGTCATGGGGGTCTGGGGGAGGGTAGCAGATTTTAGGTGCGGCGAGGCCGCGTCGCCCGAAACGCGGCCCAACAAGAAAACAGCAGTCAATGTTGCCGCGAGTTTAGTAGATGCCGGGAAGGAGGCGCCAGGTGCGGGAGCGGTAGGCGTCGTATTCGGCGCCGAAGTGCGCGCGCATCAAAGCTTCTTCGGCGCGAATGCGCGCGAGGAGCGGCGGGATCAGGAGCGCGGTGAGCAGAATGCCCACGCCGGAGCGAAACGCGAGAGACCAGCCCAGCGAGAAGACGAGCGCGCCCAGGTAGCTGGGATGGCGCAGGACGCCGTAGATGCCGGTGGTGACCAGGGTGTGCTCGGGCTGGATGGCGACCAAACCGCTGAAGCGGCGGCCCAGCACGAAGACCGGCCAGATGCGCAGAGCGCCGCCGGCGGCGAACAGAGCGACGCCAATCCAGCGAATCGTGTCTCCATCGATGGTCCAGAAACCGAGCCGGTCAGTGTAGGCGGGAAGAAAGGCCAGGAGCAGGCCCAGCACCGTGAACGCCCCGAGGACCCAGCGATTGGCGCGGTCTTCTTGCTGTCCGGAACTCAGATTGCCGGAGCTGAAGAGCGATACGCCGGAGAGGGCCAAGAGCACGAGCGCTAGGGCAACCAGGGGTGGGTGAGAGAAGAAGGCGGAAATTCCATGCCAGCCGAGGACGGCTAGGCCCAGATAGGCAAGACTGCCGATCAGTGTGTAGAACGCGCGTGTGGGCGTTGGCATCTTCACGCTAGGACCCACCTTCGCACAAAACGCGAAGATGGGGCACCCGAAAAATCCAGGATGCCGCCGCGAAGCGGGGCGCTGCGAAAAGCCCCAGGGCCGCTCACGAACGACGTGAGCGCACCCCGGGCTACAACGCTTCCATTCGTTTTGTGTTTTCAGCGCAATGATCCTTGCTGGTCCAAGCCGAAGAGGGATTCTTCGCTGCGCTCAGAATGACAACGAAAGGCCGGGGGCCGCGCGACGCGAAAAGACGCGTCGAGAAAATAATGCGGCCATTCCGCTCAGAACGACAGGCGTGATTCGCTGCTACAGACGGATCTCAGCTTCGCGCCGGGGGGATTGCAGATTTTGCACCCGAAAGCCCCAGGGCTGCTCACGAACGACGTGAGCGTGCCCTGGGCTACAACATGAAACCTAGCGCGGCGGGGGATGGCAGATTTTGCCGAGGATTGCCGGGCGCGAGGCGCCGGTGGCGCTGGGGAGATTGGCGGCGCGGCCGTGCATGGTCTCGTCGGCGAGGATAGCGAAGATGAATGCTTCCTTGGCGTCGCCGGGGAGGCCCAGCGCTTCGCTGGTGATGACTTCGATCCCGCCGAGGGCGGCGGAGAGTTGCGCGAGGAGCAGCGGATTGCGCGCGCCACCGCCGGAAACGATGAGCTGCGCGAGCAGAGTTCGCGGCAGGACCCAGCGATGCAGGGCGGCGGAGATGGAGAGCGCCGTGAATACGGTTGCGGTGCGGACTAGATCCTCGGGACGCGCGCGGTGGCGGCGTCCCCAGGCGAGAATTTTCTCGACGTAAGCTTTGCCGTATTGCTCGCGGCCGGCGGACTTGGGCGGAGGCTGGCGCAAATATTTTTCGGCGAAGAGTGTGTCCAGCAGGGCGGGCAGAAGCCGGCCGCGGGAGGCCATGCGCGCGTCGGCATCATAGCCGCGGCGTCCGCGCGTGAAGTGGTGCACGAGCGCGTCAATGACCATATTGCCGGGGCCGGTGTCGAAGGCCAGGACGGAGCTGGGCTCGGCGGCTTTGGGGATGATGGTGACATTGGCGATGCCGCCGATGTTCAGGACGGCGCGGCCGCGGCGGGCGTCGCGATAGAGCAGGTAATCGCCAAAGGGGACGAGCGGCGCGCCTTGGCCGCCGACGGCCATGTCGGCGGGGCGAAAATCGCCCACGGTGGTGATGCCAGTGAGCGCGGCGATGACGGCGGGCTCGCCGATTTGCAATGTGGAGGCGACGTTTGCGCCGAGGAAGCGGGTCGGGCGGCCTTGATGGAAGACGGTTTGGCCGTGCGATCCGATCAGGCTGATGCGGCGCAGCGGGACGCGGAATTTTTGGCAGGCGCGCAGGGCGGCTTCGGCGAAGAGTTGGCCCAGCCGGAAATTCAGCTGGCTGACGTCGGCGGTGGTGACGCGCGTGCCTTCGGCTACGCGCAGGACTTCGGCGCGCACGGCGGCGGGGAAGGCGACGGTGGCGAAATTTTCGAGGCGCGCGTGGGCCGCGTTTTCGGTGATAGACGGCGCGATGCGGACCAGTGCGACGTCGATGCCGTCGACGGAAGTGCCGGACATGAGGCCGAGGACGAGGGTGCTGGCCGCACGGGCACCTGAGGATACTTGACGGGCGACGCGAGGGGGCGGGGTCATGAGGAAGATGCGGCGAATCGTGAGTTGAATTGAAAAACGAACTGCAGATCCCTCGCTCCTCGACCCCATTGTTGGACGCCGGGGATCGGCTCGGGATGACAACGTCCTTGTGACCGCAGGCTGGGTTGGCGGAGCGATGATGCAGAAAAGTAGATCCCTCGGTCGTCCGCCGTGGCGGACGATCTCGTGATGACGGCACGATGCACGTGTAGAGCTGAAGATGATCTTACGGTCATGAGATTTGCTTTTTCAGCTGGGCGAGGAGATTGAGGGCGTCGATGGGGCGGAGTTGGTCGAGATCGGCGGCGCGGAGGGCGTCGAGCGCTTCGCGGTCATTCGCCGAATTCGGGAAGAGGGCCTGCTGCGCGCCGGCGCCATTGGCGGGCGGCAGCGCGGGCGTGAGCCTTTCGCTCAGCTGATGCTCGCTCTGCTCGTGGCGGCGCAGGACTTCGCGGGCCCTGGCGATGACGGCGGGCGGAAGTCCGGCCAGGCGCGCGACCTCGATGCCGTAGCTTTTGTCGGCGCTGCCTTCCTCGACGCGCTTCAGGAAGACGATCTCGCTGGGCGTCTCCTCGACCGAGACGTGCACGTTCTTCACGCCGGAAAGCAGGTCGGCCAGCTCGGTCAATTCGTGATAATGCGTGGCGAAGAGGGTGCGGGCGCGGGTGTGCGCTTGCAGGTATTCGACCACGGCCCAGGCGATGGAGAGGCCGTCGAAGGTGGCCGTGCCGCGGCCGACTTCGTCGAGCAGAACCAGCGAATGGGGCGTGGCCAGGTTCAGGATGGCGGCGACTTCGCTCATCTCTACCAGAAATGTGGACCGGCCGCGGGCCAGATTGTCCGAAGCGCCGATGCGCGTAAAGATGCGATCGGTGATGGGCAGGCGCGCCTGCTCGGCGGGCACGAACGAGCCCATCTGCGCGAGCAGCACCACCAGAGCGGATTGGCGCAGGTAGGTGGACTTGCCGCCCATGTTGGGGCCGGTGATGAGCAGGATCTGGTGCGTGGTGGAGTTGAGGTAGAGGCCGTTGGGCACGAAGCGCTCGCCTTGATCTTCGAGGAGATGTTCGATGACGGGGTGGCGACCGCCGAGGATGACGAGTTCGCCGTTGTCGGTGAACTCGGGGCGAACGTAGCGGCGCGTGGCGGCGACGACGGCGAAATTGGCCAGGACGTCGAGCTGGGCGATGGCGGCGGCGGTGCGGCGCAAGCGCGGCGATTGCTGCGCGATCCAGGAGCGCACTTCGGCAAAGAGGCGGCGCTCGATTTCGGCGATGCGTTCGTCGGCGGCGAGGACCTTGCCTTCGTACTCTTTCAGCTCGGGCGTGGTGAAGCGCTCGGCGTTGGCCAGGGTTTGCTTGCGCTCGAAATCCGGCGGCGCGAGATGCAGGTTGGGCTTGGAAATTTCGATATAGAAGCCGAAGACCTGGTTATAGCGAATCTTCAGCGAGCCGATTGCGGTGCGCTTGCGTTCGCGGTCTTCCATGGCGGCGATGGTTTGGCGGCTGGTGTGGCTCAGATCGCGCAGGCCGTCCAGTTCGGCGTCGAATCCGCGGCGGATGACGCCGGGATCGGAGGCCAAGGCGGGCGGATCTTCGGCGATGGCTTGCTCGAGGCGCTGCTGCACGTCGGCGAGCTCGTCCATCTCGGCATGCAGGGCGACAATCCGCTCGACGGGGCGGGCGGCCGTGCAGTTGGCGAGATAACGGCGCAGCAGGGGAATGCGAGCCACGGATTGGCGCAGCGCGACCAGATCGCGGGGAGTGGCCACGCCGAGGGTGGCGCGGCTGGCCAGCCTTTCGAGGTCCTGCACGCCGCGAAGATTCTGGCGAAGCTCCTCGCGCAGCATGGTCTGGGACTTGAATTCGGCGACGGCGTCGAGCCGCGCTTCGATCTCGGGCCGGGAAAGCTCGGGGCGAAGAATCCAGGCGCGGAGCAGGCGCGCGCCCATGACCGTGACGGTCTGGTCGATGGCGCCGAACAAGGAGGCGTCGCGCTGGGAGGCGCGCGGAGCTTCGTTGGCATCGAGCGGCGCGAGCAGTTCCAGATTGCGCACCGTGACCGGATCGAGCCCGAGCGAATCCTGCTGCTCGTAATAGCGAATGGTGTCCAGATGGGCGAGGGGCCCCGCGGAATCGCCGCCGGTGTTAGCGCCCGCCCTTGCGTCGGTTTTAGCCGAAGTTTCGCGCAGGTAGTGCAGGAGCGCGCCGGCCGCGCAGATGGCTTGCGGGTGGGTGGCCAGGCCGAAGCCTTCCAGACCGGCGACGCCAAAGTGTTCCGAGAGCAGGCGCTGTCCATAGTCGCAGCGGAAGATCCATTCCTCGAGGCGCGTTTCGGCGGCCTGTTGGGCGGCGTTCCCGGTTCCGTTGGACTGGCTGGGCGTAAGCGGCGCGAACAGGTCCGGCTGGCGCGGCAAGAGGAGTTCGCGGGGGCAGAGCAGCGCCAATTCGTCGTGCAGCTTTTGCTCGGCGCCGGGACCGGCAAATTCGGTGGCGCGGAACTCGCCGGTGGAGAGATCGAGATAGGCCAGGCCGATGGGGAAGCCCGCGCCGCCGCGAGCGACTGCGGCCAGGAAATTGTTCTCCTTGGGTTCGAGGACGTTGAGGTCGGTAGCGGTGCCGGGAGTGATGACCCGGACGACTTCGCGGCGCACCAGGTGTTTGCCGGGGCCGGGCTGCTCCATCTGATCGCAGATGGCGATTTTGAAGCCGGCGCGCAGGAGGCGGGCGATATAGGTTTCCGCGGCGTGAAAAGGGACGCCGCACATGGGGATGGGTTCGCCGCGTTCGCGATTGCGGGAGGTGAGCGTGATTTGCAGCTCCTTGGAGGCGACCAGGGCATCTTCGTAGAAGAGCTCATAGAAGTCGCCCAGGCGAAACAGGAGCAGCGCATGGGGGTAGCGCTTCTTGATCAACTGATACTGCCGCATCAGCGGAGTCGTGGCTTCGATCATGCGGGACTCACGGGGGGACTATACTAGCCGACGATGCGTAGGGCGAGCAAAACAGGGCTGAGGAAATCGCCGGGCGGCGCCGGGGCAAAAACCAAGACGGAGATTGAAATCAAGCTGCGCGTCGCGGACCGGCCCGAGCTTTTGCGCCAACTGGCGCGGCTGGGGGCTGAATTGATTGCCGCCCGGGTGCATGAAATGAACACGCTTTACGATACGGCCCAAGGCGACCTGTTGCGGCAGGGGCGGATGCTGCGCGTGCGCGTGGAGCGGCCGGCGAGCCGCTCGAAATCGGCAGGGAAGACAAAGCAGGGGTGGGCCGGAGAGGACTCCGGATCTTCCGCGCTGCTTACATTTAAAGGGCCGGTTGGGGCTCCGCGGCGGGGAGCAAAACGCGCCGCGGAAAGGATGGGGAAACGGAAGACGGTGCCCGCTTACAAAATTCGGGAGGAGCACGAAATATGGGTATCGGACCAGCAGGAGGTCAGCCGGATTATAGAAGGACTGGGTTTGCGGCCCTGCTTCCGCTACGAGAAGTTCCGCACCACCTACCGGCTGCCGGGGATAAGAAATCTGAAGGTTGAGGTCGACGAGACGCCGATCGGCCTGTTCCTGGAGCTGGAGGGACCCGGCAGGGAGATCGATCGCGCGGCCGCACGGCTGGGCTTCGGGCCCGCCGAGTACATCACCAAGAGCTATGGCGCGCTCTTTATGGAAGAGCGCGGTGTGGGGCGCGGTTTCAAATCCAGGAGACCTGCGGGGGCAAAGAGGGAAGCTGGGAAGGCGTCCCATCATGAACCAACTGATGAACTGGCCCGATTTTCGGGACTGGGGGATATGCTTTTCAACTCATCGAGATGAGTTTCCGCGGCGACGCGTGATTTCTGGAACCGTTCGCATGAAAATTTGGCGAATTCCGCACTCTTTCCTTGACAAAGTTTGCGTCAGCATTTACTAGATCAATTGAGGAAAAAACTGTTTGCAATGAGCCATTCGTTGGACCAGGAGCCTTTGCCGAGTTTCGACGCCGGGCCCGCGGCGGAGCGGTTGCGGGCGAGCGGTAAGACGCTGGGGGCCTCTCGCATGGCAAGCAGTCAGGCTGGGGGTAGGAGCGCGAAAACCGACTAGGGGAAGCCGATCTTTGGGCTGACCCGTGGTCGGGCGATCAACCCGGCCACGGGCTTTTTGTTTTTAGGGGAGTTTTTTCCCGCTCGACAACGGAAATCACCGCCTTTTAGTGAGGAAAGGGTCGGGGAAGGAGGTCAAAACCGATGCTGCACGCCACGGAAGTGCTGGGGGGAGAGGCCTACGACGTCCAGGGCAACTACGTAGGACGGATCTCGGAGCTTTTTATCGAGCCGGCCGATCAGCCCAACCGGGTGGCCCGTTACCTGCTTGGACGCGGCAAGTACCTGCCGCTTTTGGCGCGGCACGATCAGATCTCCTCGGTGGCGCCGGGGATGATCAAGCTCAATGTGGAAGAGAGCGCGCTCGAGCATTTCCATAGCAACGAGGCCTGGCTGGCGGTGCGCAAGGATTTGCTGGATCAGCAGATCATCGACACGCGAGGGCGCAAGGTGGTGCGGGTGAACGACGTGGACCTTGCCGAGCAGCGCATGGACGGCACGGTGGAGCTGCGCGTGACCGACGTGGACGTGGGGCTGACGGGAGCGGCGCGGCGGTT
>Ga0209415_10019303_pt1 | contig 10685 bp, 10 predicted proteins | sample PeaSoiSIISIP2007_FD_187696 | JGI IMG/M metagenome (GOLD analysis project Ga0209415, IMG submission 187696) | Peat soil microbial communities from Weissenstadt, Germany - SII-SIP-2007 (SPAdes) (version 2) | ecosystem: Environmental > Terrestrial > Soil > Wetlands > Peat | place: Germany... | reverse complement strand
GTTCATCAGGGCGATGCCGATGCCACGGCCGCGCTGGTCGGATTGCACGGCGAGCGGGCCCAGCAGCAGCGCGGGCGTGGTGCCAACCTGGATGGGCCAGAATCTTATCGAGCCGCGCAAGATTCCGTCTTCAATGGCGACGAAGCTCAAGCCCGCCTCACAGCGGACGCCGTCGCGCAGGCGGTAGGCGGATCTGGCGAAGCGGCCAGGGCCGAAGCTGGCGGCGTTCAACGCCTCCACGGCATCGACGTCTTCGGGGCGCTCGGGCCTTGTGTCCCACATCTTTGACGCCTCTTTTGTGGAGCGCGCGCGGCTTGCTAGGCTCGCGCCTGCTCTGTCCGGATTCGTGGGGCGGCTACATCGAGCTCAGCTATGGCCCGCGCCAGCGCGTCTTCATGGACGATCGTTACGACCTCTACCCACAGGCGGTGACCGATGACATGTCGGCGCTGCTCAACGGCCGCGGCGACTGGCCGCGGATAGTTCGCAGTTACGATATCGAGGTCGTGGTATGGCCGGCGGCCGACCGGCGCGTCGACGCGCTCGCCGCACTCCCCGGATGGAAACAAATCTTCCTGGACAAGCAGGCAGTTGTATTTTCGAACCGTTAAAGCTTCTCAATACTGCGCGTCAGGTATACGCAAGCGAGTTCTAAAAGGATAATCAGGGAGCAGACGCTTCCATTAACCGAGGAGATCCGATGAGCGAGGGAGTTCCTGTGCGCACCATCGCGATGATGGTAATCGCCACGGTCATCGCGGCAATTATCGTGGGATTGATTCTGATCTATTTTGGGGCGCCGCCGGGCTACATCTATACCGCTGCGCTCGCGCACGCTGCGAGGCTGCTAGGTGCGGCGCAGATCATTTCGACTGCGGCAATTGGATAAACGGGATCGCGCCGCCGGTGACTGACGGCAGAATCCCGTTCCAGCGGGTCAGCGCTTCGTACTGGATGAAGACCGGGGTCAGCGATGCGGCCAGGATCTGATTCGCGTCGGCCTGCGCCTTGGCCTTGATCAATGTCGCCTGCGCGATACCGTTGGCCTCGGCGACGCGCTGCTCGGCCTCGGCCTTGGACTGCGCGACCTTGTTCTGTGCCTCCTGGGCGCGCTGGGTCGCCTCGATCACGGCGTTGATCGACGCTTCGACCTGCTCCGGCAGGCGCATGCGGCCGATAAACGAGACGTTGTCAATATGGATTCCGTCGGGTCCGAGCTTGCGCTCGAGATCGCCTTGAACATTGGCCAGGATCAACTGCTTGCCCGGTCCGACGATCTGCATGATCTGCATCTTGCTCGCTTCGATACTGAAGAAGTCGCGGACCTGGTTGCGGATATAGACGTTGGTCAGGGTCTGGTAATCCTCGCGAAATTTGAGAAACAGCTCCGGCACCTTGGCCGACTCGATCTGGTAGCTCAGGCCGACGTCAAAGTTGAACGGCACGCCCTCCTGTGAGTTGGCGGTGAAGCTCTCGTCGTAGCTGGAGCCTTCATGCTCCGAGCGCGTCCAGACCACGTTCTGCATGAAGGTTGGAAACTGGTAGATCTCCTCGGTCCAGGGATTGTACCAGACGCGGCCGGTCACGATCGGAAAATCCTGCACGCCACGCTGCTTGCCGTAGAGCTTGACGCGAATTCCCGACCACCCGGGCTCGACCTTGGTACAGCCGGTGAGCGCGATCAGGACGAACGCGACCATCGCGATCAGCCCGAAGCGGCGCATCAGATCCAGCACCTCGCGGCCGATCAGAAAGAGCGCGAGGCCGATTTCCACCGCAGCCAGCACCGCCAGCACAATCCCGAGCAGAAGCTTGAAGTTGCTTGCGGCGCTCATCAGGTCGCCGGCCTTCGTGAAGGTGAACATGAAGGCGACCAGCAGCACGATTCCGAGTCCGATTCTTCGCAACGCATCCTTCACGGCGTCAGCTACCCCTCCGATGTTCCCCGTTGAAGTTTCAGGGCCGGCTAGCGCCGGCTCAACTGGGGCATCACTTTCTCGGCGAACAGCTCGAACGATTTCATGTACTGCGCGGGCTTCAGATCGCCCCACGCAAACGACGCCACGAAGTAGCCGCATCCGGTCTCCTCGCTGAAGCGCGCGATCGAATCTGCGACCGCCGCGGGCGATCCGACCACCGCGGAGCCGTCCTGGCAGGCAGGCTCCAGATTGTCCGTGAAACCCATCACCTCGGTGCGGAAATCGCGCCACAGTTTCTGCAGGTTCGCGTGATGCGCGCGGTAGGCGGGCCGCGCCGCTTCCATCGCGGCGCGATCGGACTCGGCCACGAACACCTGCCGGCTGGCGCCGAGGATCGGCGCCGGCGCATTGGGATTCAGATTGGCCGCGCCGGTGTCGCCGCCGGCGCGGATTTCCCGATACATCTCGACCCAGCGCCGCACCCGCGCAGTCGGCCCGCGATTCACCATATGCATCGCGCGCGCGGCGGCGAAGCGCGTGGCGTCGTCGGTCGAGGCCGCGTACCAGAACGGCGGGTTCGGCGTCTGCCGCGGCCGCTGCTCCATCGGCACGTTCTTATAACGGTAATACTCCCCGCGATGCGTCAGGCGCTCGCTGCGCAGCCCGGCGACCAGCACCTCGAGCGCCTCTTCGAACATCTCGCGGGAGTCCCAGAACGGCAGCCGGAAAAACTGCAGTTCATAGGGCGAGATGCCGCGGCCAACCCCGATATCGAGGCGCCCGCCGCTCAGTTGATCGAGCATGCACAGCTCTTCGATCAGGCGCAGCGGTATATAGAGCGGCAGCAGGTAGACCAGCGCGCTCAGGCGCAGTTGCCGGGTGCGCGCCGCCATCGCAGCCAGCACGATATTCGGCGCCGGCGCCATCCCGAGCGGCGTCGCGTGATGCTCCGCGAGATGGTAGCAATAAAATCCCGCGCGATCGGCGGCCTCGGCGAGCTTCAGGCGCTCATCATAGAGCTCGTAGGGCGAGCCGGCAGTCGAGGTGCGCTCGATGTGATCGAAAATCCCGAAGCTGACGTTCGCCATCGTTGCCATTCCCCCCCTTTGGCCGCCGCCGGCGCCCGCGCCGCGCCTCAGGACGCCGCTAGGCGCTGGCCGCCTCGCGATCGAAGGTGACCTGCCGCGTAAACTTCACGCGCAGGTACTCGCCGCAGGTGACCGGCGGATATTTCGGCGGATTCCCAGAGCCGCTGCAATTCGGCAGGCACTCGACCACCGTATCGTAATTGGTCTCATGAAAGAACACGATTGACATACGGCGGGCGTCCTGCGCCCGATCGCGCGGCGGATTGACGACGCGATGCATCGTGGAGACCCAGCGATCGTTGGTCCAGCACTGCATCATGTCGCCGAGGTTGATGACCAGCGAGCCCGGCACCGCCGGCACATCGACCCAGACGCCGGCGCGATTCTGAACCTGCAGGCCGCCCGGCCGATGCTCGTCCTCGTGGCGCAGAATCGTCAACGTGCCGTAATCGGAATGTTCGCCGGCGCGTAGCTGCCCGGGCAGCGGCTCTTCGGGCTGATTCGGATAATTGAGCACGCGCAGCACGCCGATATGACGATCGACCTTGTCGGCAAAGAAGTCTTCGCGGATGTCGAGCGCCAGGGCGAAGATTCGCAACACATCCGTCGCCAGGCGCTCCATCACGGTGAAGTATTCGCTGTATGCGGCCCGCAACCCCGATCGTCCCGCGGGCCATCGATTGGCCTGGAAGAAGTTATGCGCCTCGGGCCGATGAAAGTATTCATCGGCAGGAATGTCGAGCCATCCGATCGTGAACGATTCCTTGAGATCGCCCGGCGTGCGGTTGAGACGGCTGTAAGCGACGCTCTCCGCTGCCGGCGCGCTGTAGCCGCGCGGCAAATCGTCGGCCCACTGCTTGACGATGAGCTTCTCTTCCATCGGTGCGTCGAAGAACGCCGTCGACTCATCGAAGACCCGATTGCAGAGCGCGGGGTCGACGCCGTGGCCTGTGACCACCAGGAAGCCGATATCCTCGCAGGCGCGATTCACAGCCGCCGCGACTTTGCGCTTCGCGTCGGCATCGCCGGAGAGAAACGGCTTGATATCTATGACCGGCACATTCAGCAGAGCCATCCGAAATCCTCCCTGCTCTCTCCACGACTCAGCGTGTTTCCTTGGTTCGCACTATAGCGTTGCCGCCAAACGATGTCCCGTGCGCGGCGGCGTCAGACAATGCCGTATTTCCCCGGCGCGATCACGCCGTTGGGATCCAGCGCCCGCTTCAGGTCGCTGCAAACTTGAGGCGTTACTTGAAGTCTCGACATCGCCTCCTCATGGAACTCGGTCGGCGCGCGCGAGATCGGGTAGCCGTCCTCGGCGTATGCGGCCATCAGCGCTCGGAAGCATTCCGCGGCGCGCCGGCTCTCGTCGCGATCCTTGCGATTGAAGATTAGCGGATGGAGCGCGCGGCTCGCCCGCCCAGTGCATACGTACTCCGTGACGAACTCGAAGCCGTAGTGCGCCAGGATGCGGCGCGACATCTGCTGATGCCGGTTGGCGATCGCGCCGATCATCGGCGTGGTCGGCAGAAACCAGATCGAGCCGCCGCCCGGACGCCAATCGTGCAGCGGCATCTCCTCCTCGGTCGGCGTGCCGGAGAAGGTATCGAGATGGATGCGGAAGATGGGGCTTTCGCGCGCTTGCTCGTGACTGATGTAGCGGGCCTTGCCGCCGCGCTCGAAATGACGCCGCACGCGCTCGACCATCGGGCGCACGCTCTCCTCCGAATCGCCGTAGAACGCGCCGCTCACCGTCCAGGAACCGATCCCGTGCTTGCGCTGCAACTCGCGCCGCAGATCGTCGGGCAGCGGCGTGCGTCCGCCGGTGCGATCGTAGGGATAGGTCTCGACCGTGCCTAGGCTGTAGACGTCGTTGGTGACCTTGAGCAGCGTCGGCACGAGGTTGTTGAGCTTGAGCGGACGAATCAGGTCGATGATCTCGCCGAAGTCGTCGTCGTCGGGGAAGGTGAACAGGAAGGCGCGGATCACCGGCGGCCGCGGCATCAGCCACATCCCGGCTCGCGTCACGATCCCGAAGTTGGATTGCACGAACAGGCCGTCGAGGAACGGGCCCAGCCCGTACTTCGCCAAGTGCCAGCTCTTCGCGCCCGGCGAAGCGCCATCGGCGGTGCGCAGGATGCGGCCGTCGCCGAGCACGACCTCCAGGCCGCAGGTCATCCCGAAGTGATCGAAGTACGGCGTGTAGCCGGCGCCCTTGTCGAGCGCGTTGCCCACCATACTGCCGTCGGTCGGCCCCGACGTGCTCGACATCATGAGCTTATGGCTGCGCCGTCCGAGCTCGTCATAGAGCTGTTTGAAAGTTACTCCCGGATCGAGCTCGGCGAAGCACAGGGTCTCGTCGATTTCGTGGATCCGGTTCATGCGCCGGAGATGCACGACCACCTGCCCTTCGCGCACCGGGCTCTTCTCACCGATGCCGACATTGCGGCCGGTGCTGATCGGCCACACCGTGACGCGATGACGGTTCGCCGCCTGCACCACGCTTTGCACCTCGGCGGTCGAGGCCGGGTAGACGACGCCGCCAGGAAGGCGGTCGCCCGAGGGCATCATATTGGCGCCGTACTCGGCGATGGCCGCGCTGGAGGAATCGATCGCCTCCGCGCCCAGCTCGCCGCGCAGCTCGTCCCAGAACGCTTTAGGAACCGTCGTCATCCGCCGCTCCCCCGGGTTCAAATCGCATAACCCAAGGAGCTTAGCTCACGCGTTGAAAAATGCGATAACCTAAGTCTTATGGGCGATAGCGAAATTGCCGAAGGCGACGCTTCCCGCCTCAGCCGCGAAGCAATTCGGCGGCTGGTGGAACCAAACCGGGTCCATCGGTCGATCTATGTCGATCCGGCGATCTTCGCGCTCGAGATGGAGCGGATCTTCGAGCGCAGCTGGATCTATGCCGGGCACGAGAGTCAGATCGCGAAGCCGGGTGACTACCTGACGGCGCAGATCGGCCGCCAGCCCATCATGATCGTACGGCAGGACGACGGATCGATTCGCGGCCTTTACAACCGCTGCGGTCATCGCGGTGCGCGGCTGGTCGGCGGCGCGGGGAACGTGCGCCATTTTCGATGCTGTTATCATGGCTGGACTTTCCGCACCGACGGTTCGGTGCTCTCGGTGCCGCTGCGCCGCGGCTATGACGGTACTGCCTTTGATCCCGATGATCGCGCGTTCTGGGTAGCGGCCGTACCCCGCGTCGACCGTTACCGGGGCTTCGTCTTTGCGAGCCTGGCCGCCGGGGGACCGGACCTGCCGAGCTTCCTGGGCGCAATCGTAAGCTCGCTCGACGACATCGCGGACCGCGCCCCGGCCGGGCGAATCGAAATCGCCGGTCCGCCGTTTCGTGTTGTCCAGCGCAGCAACTGGAAGCTGTTCCTGGAGAACCTCAACGACACGATGCATGCGCTGAGCGTGCACGAATCGGCGATCGAGTCAGCGCGCACCCAACTCGCGGGCATGAGCGACCGTGAAACGCCGGCCCACTCATGGGTTGGCGAGACGCTCTCGACCATCGGCCGGAACGGCACGCCGCAGACCACGATGGACGAGATTGGCGTGGCCGGCTTTGCGCACGGGCATAGCTTCATGGGCGGCTTCTTCAACCCGGACAGCTACGAGCGCCCGTACGTCGCCGCGCTCGAGCAGGCCCGCGGAACCGATCGGATGCGCGAGATTCTGTCGGTCAATCGCCACAATTCGATCATCTACCCGAGCATGACGATTCAGGCCGCCTACCATCAATTGCGCGTCATCCGGCCGCTGGCCGTCGATCGCACGCTGGTCGAGGCCTACAACTTCAGGCTGATCGGCGCGCCCGCCGAGAGCTACCGGCGCACGCTCGCCTACGCGATGCTGATGAACACGCCATCGTCGAACATGATGCCCGACGATCTCGAGGCGCTCTATCGCGTGCAGAACGGACTCGGCGTCCCGGCCAGCGAATGGGTGAGCCTGCACCGCAACGACGGCCGCGATACCGCCGCGGGCGGCGGCTTGGTCGGGACCGGCACCAGCGAGCTGCCGATGCGCAATCAGGCCCGCGCCTGGCTCGAACTGATGACCGCGGAGTGACGGGTCTCAGCGGCTAGGGCCCCACGGCCTTGGCGATGCGCTCCAGCCATCGCATCACGTTGGCGCGCTTGCGCACCTCGGCTCCGGCTGCGGGCGAGAGCGGCAGGTCGAGCCCGCTGACCTCGGCGCCGACGCCGATGTCGGCTACGCTCAACTCCTTGCCGCACAGGAACTCGCCGCCGCCGGCGAGCATCGCGTCCAGCGCATCGAGCGACTCGCCCATCTTCGCGCGATGCTGCTCGACGCTCATACGTCCGAAGCCCTGCCCGAAGAGCCCCTGGACCACGCCCTCGCGCATCTGCTGGCGGACCTGTCTGGGAACACCGGGGAAGAGCTGCGCGCCGTATTGCTCGAACTGATCCTCGATTTGCCAGCGCTCGTAGACCAGATGCCAGTAGAGCGATTCGTCGCCCCAGTCCTCGAGAATGATCGCCCGGGCGCGCGCAGCCGGATCGCTCGGATAGAGCCGCGGCTCGGGATGGCGCTCCTCGATGAGGCGCATGATGTCGGTCGAGTCGGAGACGATGGTGTCGCCGTATTTTAGCGCGGGCAGCTTCGCGCGGGGATTCAGCGCGACCACCGCCGCCCGATCGGCCATCGTCACGGGATCGTACGGCAGCCGCTTGTAGCGCAGCGCCCAATGGACCTTCATGCAGAACGGCGAGGCGGACTCGAGACCCTTGACGGGCGGCCACTGGTAAAGCGTGATCTTTTCCACTGTTGAAACTCCGAGTGACTATTTCTTCGGCGCCAGCTGCTCGGCCGCGGCCTGGATCGACTTGACGATGAACTGATAGCCGGTGCATCGGCACAGGTTGCCCGCGATTCCGCGCCGGATCTCGGCTTCCCCGGGATGCGGATTCTCGTTCAACAGCTGCAGCGCCGACAGCACCATCCCGGGCGTGCAATAGCCGCATTGAAGGCCGTGATTCGCGACGAACGATTCCTGGATCGGATGCAGGTGATGGGGGTCGTCGGCCAGTCCCTCGATGGTCATGATCTCCTGGCCGTTGACGTCCGCCGCCACGATGCAGCACGACTTCACCGTGCGCCCGTTAAGCATCACCGTGCAGGCGCCGCAACTCCCGGTCCCACAGCCGACATGCGTCCCCGTCAGCCGCAGTTGATCGCGAATCATGTCGGCCAGCACGGTGCGCGTGTCGACCTCGACCCGACAGGGTTTGCGATTGACGGTTACTTCGATCGCTACCTTCATCAGCCTTCTCTGCCCTCGCTTCAGTTCGCCGGAATAGCCGCGGCGGCGAGCTTGACCGCGCGCTGCGCATAAACGCGTGCCATCGCACGCCGGTAATGGCCGTCGCCGTTGAGATCGGAAGGGGCATCCTTGGCCGCGGCATGGGCCGCCTCGGAGACCGCCTGGAGCGCGGCCTCGGTGAGTCCGTTGCGAAGCGGCTGGCCGATCTCGACCAGTATCGCCTTGTCACCGACGCCGCCCAGCGCGAACCGCGCCGTGCGGAAGCCTTGCTCGATCGCCGCCGCGGCGTTGACGATCGGGAAATTCCCTTCGATCCGATGGAGCCGCTGATAGGCGGTACCGAAGCGGCCAGCAAGCTTCGGCACTTCGACTTCGATCAGCAGCTCGCCCGGGCGCAGGTCGGTTTCCATCAGCCCTTTGAAAAAGTCGCGCGCCACGACCCATCGCTCAGCCGCCGCGCTTGCGATTTTCATGCGGGCGCCGGCGACCAGCATGATCGGCGGATAGTCGGCTGCAGGATCGGAATGCGCCAGGCTGCCGCCGACGGTGCCGCGATGACGCACCTGAACGTCGCCGATATGACTGGCCGCTTCCGAGAGCAGCGGCAGATGGCGCCGGATGAGGGTGTTGGTCTCTAGCGTGCGATGGCGGGTCATCGCGCCGATGCGTATGACCTCGGGCGTCTCGACCACGAAGTCGAGCTCCGCGATATGGTTCAGACTGACGATCGCTTCGGGCTGCGCGACGCCGAGCGTCATCATCGGCACCAGCGTCATCCCACCGGAAAGCGGACGCGCCTTGCCGGCCAGGCGCTGCAGGATAGCGAGCGCCTCGGCGAGCTGTTTAGGTGTGAAGAATTCGTATTCCTGCGAGATCATTGCTTGCCATTCCCCGCACGCCGCGCCCGCTCGATCGCCGCCCACACACGGCTCGGAGTGAGCGGCGTCTCGCGGAGCTGCAGCTTCAGTTCCGGCAGCGCGTTTTCGATCGCACTGCAGATTGCGCTTAGCGGCGCGCCGATACCCGATTCACCGACCCCCTTGCATCCGAGCGGATTGAAGGGCGAGAGCGTCTCCTGATGCTCCACTTCGAAGCGCGGCAGGTCGACGGCGGTCGGAATCGTATAATCGTAAAAAGTCGTGGTCTGCAACTGTCCGTTCTCGTCGTAGGCAAGATTCTCGTACATCGCGCCGCCGATTCCCTGCGCGAAGCCGCCGTGGAGATTGCCCTCGGCCAGCAGCGGGTTCACGATTTTGCCAGAATCGTGCACGTAGCAGTAACGCAGGAGCTTGACCGCGCCGGTCTCCGCGTCGACCTCCGCCACGCATCCCGCCAGACCGTAGGGCCATGAGGGATACGCGCTGAAGCCGCCGAACGGATGGAGCTGCGGCTGATGGTAGACGTTGGGCGTCCGGTAGTAGCGCGTGACTTCGAGGCCGGGTTCGAAATCGAGCGCATGCGGACCGTACGACTCGCGATAGATCGCGCGCGTCACGTCGGCGAAGCTCACCGCGTGGCTGGGGCTGTCCCTGACGAAAATCCGGCTGTCCTCAGCGTCGAGATCCCCGGGCAGTACCTCGAGCATCTTCGAGGCGACCTTGAACATCTTGGCGCGGATGTCGATCGCCGCCTCGCGCGCGGCGGCGCCGCCGATCAGGATGCTGCGCGAGCTGAAGTTGCCGAGTCCGAACGGACAGATCTCGGTGTCGCCTTGGACCACGAAAATCCGCTCGAGATTGGCGCCCAGCGTATCGGCGACGATCTGCGCGATCCCGGTTTCGTTGCCCGTCCCCGGCGAGGTCACGCCCGTCAGCACCTTGATATCGCTCGACGGCGTGACCCGAATCGTGCAGCCGTCGTAACCGCTGATTAGCGAGCTCGGCAGCGTGCAGCCCTCCGGCATCAGCTCATGTGCGAAACCGATCCCGATCCGGCGGCCGTCCCGGCGCGCCGCCTCGCGCTCGGTCTCGAAGCGCTCGTAATCGAGCATCTTGAGCAGCTTGCTCATCGCGGCCGGATAGTTGCCGCTGTCGAGAATCGATCCGGAGACCTGATGATAGGGAAAATCTTCGGGCTGGATGTAATTCTTGAGCCGCACGGCGGCGCGATCGAGTCCCGTCGCGCCGGCCACTTCATCCATCAGCCGCTCCATCAGGAAGGTCGCCGCCTCCTTGCCGAAGCCGCGATAGGCGGTCCATGGACACTTGTTCGTGACGGCCACCTGCAGATGGATGTCGCAGTTGGCGATCTTGTAGACGGTCGGGATGCAGGATGCCGTCACGTACGCCATCCAGCAGCCCTGCAGCGTGCTCTGTGCACCGACGTCGGCGATTATGTTCACCCGCAGGCCGACCACCGAGCCGTCTTTCCGATAGG
>Ga0209415_10019301_pt1 | contig 10686 bp, 7 predicted proteins | sample PeaSoiSIISIP2007_FD_187696 | JGI IMG/M metagenome (GOLD analysis project Ga0209415, IMG submission 187696) | Peat soil microbial communities from Weissenstadt, Germany - SII-SIP-2007 (SPAdes) (version 2) | ecosystem: Environmental > Terrestrial > Soil > Wetlands > Peat | place: Germany... | reverse complement strand
CGCCTACCGGCTCGCGCCAGATGCGCCGGGCGGTGAGCTGATTGGTGAGCGCCGAGACCTCGTCGCCAAGGTCGACCTCCCAGGGGTACTCGTCGATGAGCTTGGCCGGGTGTCTGAGCCCGCCGGCGAGCGGCGCGTCCAGCTGGGGCCCGTGCGTGACCATGCGCGGGCAACCCACCTCGAGGATGAGCTCCTCGCGCATCTGCTCCTGCTCGGCCTCTAACGCCTCTTGGAGCTGTTCGAGACAGCGCTTGCGAAAGGCGTGGTTGGTCGACCAGTCGGTCTCGTCGAAGGCCCGGCGCGCAGCATCGATGGCACGTTGCATGTCGGCAGCGCCGGCGTCGGTGACCTCGCCGAGGACCTCCTCGGTGGCGGGGTTTATGTTTGCGAAACTCTTCTCAGATGCGGACTCGACGAGTGCGCCGTCGATGAGCATCCGGCGCTCGAAGTTGAGGTCTCCCGATCCGACCACGACGTCCACCTCCCAGCTCGAACGGAGTCGGAACGTACGTGATATTGACGTCGCAGTCAATCTGTCGATGCCTCCGCCCGCGGCACTTGGAAAGGCGTGTCGAAAGCCCGCGACCTGGGGCCTGACGCCGTGCGGGACGTCCCGCCGGCCCGGCGCCGCACCCTTCACCGAAGTAGGGTTTCTCCTCTCCGAGAACGCGGTTCTTCAAAAATTCTATTGACTTCGATATCGATATTGGTATCGTGCCTTTTGGCAGCCACGCAGCGGCAGTTCGCGGGCGGCCGAGCGGGAGGGGGAACGTCGAGATGCTGCGGTGCTGCAGTACGTCCTAGCCGGGATCGCGCTGGGCGCCGTATACGCCATCGCCTCCGCCGGGCTGGTGGTGACGTATGTATCTGCCGGCGTCCTCAACTTCGCATTCGGGTCGATGGCTTATGTCGTCGCCCGCTTCTACTACTGGTTCAACACCCAGCACCACTGGTCGACGCTGACGGCCGGGCTGATGGCGATCCTGGTCGTCGCGCCCCTGCTCGGCGTCGTGCTCTACAACGCGCTCTTCCGCTTCGTCCGCGACAAGTCGATGCTCGTCAAGCTCGTCACCACGATCGGCCTGTCGGTCGCCCTGCCGCCGATCGTCGACTTCTTCCTGGGCACTCAGACGATCGATGTTGCACCGGGTCTGGCGTTGCCGAGCGACAAGCCGCTCCACATCTTCAACACTCCGGTGACGACCAACCAGGTGGTCACGTACGCGTTCCTGGTAGCGATCCTCGCGGTAGGGACCGCGATCCTGCGAGCGACGCCGGTCGGCCTGCGCGTCAGAGCGGTGGTCGATTCCGAGGCCATGGCGTCCCTGTCGGGCACCAATCCGGGCCGTGTGGCTCTTGGAGTGTGGGCAGCGAGCTCGACACTCGCCGGCATCGCGGGGATCCTGGTGGCGCCGGCGGTGGGGCTGAACTCCAGCGGCATGACGACGCTCATGGTCGCTGCCTTCGCCGCTGTGGTGGCGGCACGGCTGCGGTCGTTGCCGACGGCGGTGGTCGTGGCGCTGGGGATGGGAGTGGTGACCGACGTCATCCAGAAGTACCTTCCGCCGAACAGCGCGTTCACGGCCGACATCATCCCGAGCGTCCCGTTCGCGGTGATGCTCGTCTTCCTCGTCGTCTACACGCTGCGAGCGGGTCCCTTCGAGACCCAGACTGCTGGCGGCGGACCCATCGACCACGCAATCCGCCCTGCCGGCGACGCCGTCCGGCGGGCCGGCGACATGTCGTTGCCAACCACGCGACCTGCGCAGGTCTTGTCGGCTTTGCCGCTCGTCGCTGTTGCGGCTTTGCCGCTCGTCTTCAACGCCTCGGCCTACTGGCTCGGGCTGGTGGCCCTGGGCGCCTGCTATGCCATCACCTTCCTGACCTTCACCGTGGTGACCGGCGAGGGCGGGATGCTGTGGCTGAGCCAGATCGTCTTCGCCGGAGCGGGCGCCATTGCCACCGCGCAGTTCGTAATCGTGTGGCACGTGCCGGTCCTTCTCGCGATCGTGCTCGGAGGCTTCATAGCGGCCGCGGCGGGCGCGCTGATCGGCGTGCTCACCATTCGTCTGGGCGAGTTGTATGTCGGGCTCGGCACACTCACGTTCGGACTGCTCGCCGAGACCCTGATCTTCGATCGCAACCGCTTCCTTCAAGACGGCCTGGGCGTGACGGTCAACCGGCCCTCGTTCGCGGGCGGGGACCTCGCCTTCTCATATCTGGCGCTGGCCGTCTTCGCAGTGTTCGCGCTCTTGATCGTCAACCTCCGGCGCTCGACGAGCGGCATGGCTCTGCGGGCGGTGCGCGACAGCGAGCCGGCGTCGCGCACGCTCGGTGTCAGTGTGCTCAGCGTCAAGGTCATAGTCGGCGCCATCGGGGCATTCGTCGCTGCAGTCGGTGGGGGATTCCTGGCCATGGACGTGGGCAGTGCTCAGCCCCAGGCCTACGACACATTCGGCGGTCTGGTCTGGCTGGCTGTGGTGGTGACGATGGGCGTGCGCTCTCTCACGGCGGCCGCCATCGGAGGCATGGCCTTTGCGCTCCTGCCCGGCGTGTTCCAGACCTATGTGCCCGCACGATGGGGAGAGGTGCCGGCAGTGCTCTTCGGCCTGGGGGCCGTCATGGTTGCACGCAATCCCGAAGGCGCAGTGCTGCACAACGGGCACCAGATCCGGCGGCAGATCGAGCGGCTCTTCGCTTCCGACCGACGCGGGCTTCGTGCCGGACCGCCGAGCGGGACCTCCTCGGGGTCACCCCGCCAGCGCGACGCCGACACGGGTGTTGGGGTCAGGGCGGCGCCGTGAACGGATCCAGCATCGACGGTGCGGCCGGCCGGCCGACACCCACCGAGGCGCCGCGGCTCTCGTGCGCCGCGGTCACAGTTCAATTCGGCGGCGTGGTGGCTGTGCACCAGGTCGACCTGACAGTGCCCGCCGGCGAGATTGTCGGCCTCGTCGGCCCGAACGGCGCGGGCAAGAGCACCCTGTTCGGCGTCCTCTCGGGCCTCCTAAGGCCGACAGCGGGCCGTGTCTTCCTCGAAGGGGAGGACGTCACCCGAACGAGGCCTCAGTACCGAGCGCAGCGGGGGCTTGCTCGTACTTTCCAGCATCCCGAGCTCTTTCCCGGCCTGACCGTGCGCGACCATCTGGTGCTCGCTCATCGGGTGAAGAGCGCCCCGCGCCGGGTGTGGTCCGATCTCGTCACGATGGGCGGTTTCCGTCCTGTCGACCGAAAAGAGAGCGAAGGAGTCGACGAGCTCGTCGAAATGCTCGAGCTGACCGACATCGCTGCGCGTCCGGCTCTCGGGCTGCCGCTCGGCTTGGCCCGCCTCGTCGAGGTCGCCCGGGCGCTCGCCACCTCGCCGACGGTGCTGCTGCTCGACGAGCCGAGCTCGGGGCTGGACTCGGCCGACACCTCCCGCTTCGAAGCCACCCTTCGCCGAGTGGCAGCCGAGAGTGGGATCTCGGTACTGCTGGTGGAACACGACGTCGACCTCGTGTTGCGGTTGTGCGGCACCGTCAACGTCCTGGACTTCGGGTTGCTCATTGCATCGGGCACGCCCGAGGCCATCCGAGGCGACCAGGCTGTGCGTTCTGCATACCTCGGTGAACAGCCCGTCGGTGGGAGCTCCGACAAAGCAGGCGTCGGTGACCTCGGCGATGCGGGAGCAGCCGCCGCCGCGGTCTCAGAGAAAGCGAAACCGGAGAGCCGCCTGAATGCATTGGCAGCCGACAGGCGCCCGGTCCTCTCGGTGCGCGATCTGTGCGTGCGTTACGGAGAAGCGAACGCGCTTTCGGGCGTGTCCTTCGACCTCCACGCAGGCGAAGCGCTGGCGGTGCTCGGGCCCAACGGCGCCGGGAAGAGCAGCCTGGCGCGCGCGATCTCCGGTCTTGTGGCGCCCGCTGCGGGCACGATCGAGCTCGACGGCACGGACGTCTCGGGCTTGCCTGCGCACCGGCTGCGCCGGCGGCAGGTTTTGCACCTGCCCGAGGGACGAGGAGTGTTCCGGGCGCTCAGCGTCGATGACAACCTGAAGATGGCGGCGGTCGTGCTGCAGGGGCGCCGGGCCCGGCGCGAGGCCGTCGAGCTGGCCCTCCAGGTCTTCCCACGCCTCGCCGAGCGGCGCCGCCAGCCGGCCGCGCTGCTGTCGGGTGGCGAGCAGCAGATGTTGTCGCTAGCGCGCGCGGTCGCAACTTCGCCACTGCTGCTCGTCGTCGACGAGATGTCGCTGGGGCTCGCTCCGATCGTGGTCGACGTGATGTTCGACGGCCTGGCCCGGGCCCGCGACGCGGGGGTGACTGTGCTCATGATCGAACAGTACGTACACCGGGCGCTCGCCTTCGCGGACCGCTGCATCGTGCTGCAACGGGGCTCGGTCGTGTGGGACGGCCAGGTGGGGGTTGGAGAGGACGAGATGCTGCGCCATTACATGGGCAACGGAATGGTTGCCGCAACGTGACATTCGGAAGACCACGGGAGGAAACTGACAACATGCAAACACAGAAGAAGCTGACCCTGACCTTCGTGGCATTCCTGGCGTTCATGGGACTGGCCGCGACCGCCTGCAGTTCGTCTGGGAGTGGGGCTGGCAATGGGAGCAACCACACCATCACGATCGGCCTGCTGACCGATCTCACGGGCCCCGCCGCGTCGGGCAACGAGACCTCACCCGACGGAGTGAAGGCGGGCGTCGCCTACGCCAAAGCCCACGGCTACACCATCAAGTACATCGTCGCCGACACCCAGACCTCGCCGACGAGCGCTCTGTCGGCTGCACAGGAGCTGGTGGAGCAGGACCACGTACTTGCCGTCGTGGCGGTTTCTTCGCTGACCTTCGAGGCGTCGACCTTCCTCACGCAGCATCACGTGCCGGTCGTCGGCGCGGCCGAGGACGCAAGTGAGTGGGTGACTAGCACCAACATGTTCTCGGTCTTCGGACCTGAGGACGCCAGCAAGGTGGCCACCACGCCCGGGAAGTTCTTCAAGTTGGAAGGCGCAACCAAAATCGGGGCATTGGGGTACAGCATCTCGCCGCAGTCGGCCGACTCTGCCGAGGCGACCGCCGCCTCCGCGGAGGCCGCCGGACTCACGGCGCCGTACTTGAACGCCAGCTTCCAGTTCGGGAGCACCAACGTCCAACCGATCGCCTTGGCCATGAAGTCCGCCGGCGTCGACGGCATGACCGCCTCGGTCGACCCGAACACCGGCTTGCTGCTCGTCACTGCTCTGCGCCAGGCCGGTGCCAACATCAAGGTGGCAGTCCTGCCGACAGGCTACGGCGGCGACCTGGAGCAAGCAGGCCCCAACGCCCTTGCCTCGGCCCAGAACGTCTACTTCCTGTCGACCTTCGAGCCGATCGAGATGCATACGTCTGCGACCCAGACGTTCCAGCAGTACGCGCAGGGCGCCGGTATCACGGGTGATCCCACCTATGCCGAGTACGACGGCTACGCGTCCGTGGCGATGCTGGTGCAGGCGCTGCAATCGGCCGGGTCCAACCCGACACAGGCCAAGGTGCTCAGCTCGCTCTCGAGCATCCACAATTTCAATGCGGCCGGTCTGCTCGGCACCCACACCGTCGACCTGGGCAAGCGCATCGGCTTGCCGGCTGGGCCTGACAGCTGCGAGTACTTCACCAAGCTCGCCGGCTCCACCTTCCACCTAGTGCCCGGAGCTGATCCACTTTGCGGCTCGCTGATCCCCGGCAAGACGGTCTCGCCGCCGTCCTCGTGACGAGGCCGCTTCCCGAGCTCACGACCGAGGTCGCGTGGTTCTGGAAGTCCGGGGCCGACGGTCGGCTCCGGATACAGCGATGCCGCGACTGCGCCACGCTGGTGCACCCACCGGTGCCGATCTGCCCGCGGTGCCGGAGTCGGTCCTCGGAGCCCAAGGCCGTCTCCGGCGAGGCGACGGTCATCGGCTACACCGTCAACGCGCACCCGTGGCTGGCAGATCCGGCGCCGCCATACGTGGTCGCCAACGTGGCCCTCGTGGAAGACCCAGCGGTTCGGCTCACCACAAACATCGTCGGCTGTGACCCGGACGAGGTGCACGTGGGCCTGCAGGTAAGGGTGCGCTTCGAGCAGCACGACGACGTGTGGTTGCCCATGTTCGAGCCGACTGGCGCCGAAGCTCTGTCCGACCCGATCGGAGCACCCAGCCGGCCGGTTCCCCGGGCGCCGGTGAGCGCGGCACGCTTCGAGCACCGCGCGGTGCTCTCGGGCATAGGCCGCTCGCAACTCGGACGGCGACTCATGCGCGACCCGTTGTCGCTTACGGTCGACGCCTGCCTCGAAGCGGTATCCGATTCGGGCCTCGCCCTCGAGGACATAGACGGCTTGTCGACGTACCCGGGCATGGCCGGGATGGGGATGAGCGAGGGTGGTGTGTCCGCGGTCGAAGAAGCGCTTCGGATCCACCCGACTTGGATCAACGGCGGCGGCGACCTCCCCGGCCCGGGCGGGTCGCTCATCGCTGCGATGTTGGCGGTGGCGGGCGGCCTGTGCCGTCACGTCCTGTGCTTCCGCACGGTGTGGGAGTCGACCTTTGCCGCCCTGGGGCTGCACGGCCCGGGCGGCGGCCGGGTCTCTGGCTTCCGCCAGTGGCAGGCGCCTTTCGGGGCCATGTCCGCTGCCAACTGGATCGCCATGAACGCCAACCAGTACCTGCACCGCTACGGCGCCACCCGGGAGATGCTGGGTTGGATCGCGGTCAACGGGCGAGCCAACGCGGCGCTCAACCCCGTCGCCATCTACCGCGACCCGATGACCATGGACGACTACATGTCGGCCCGGCCCATCACTTCCCCCTTCGGCCTCTACGACTGCGACGTACCCTGCGACGCCGCCATAGCGGTGGTGGTGTCGGACGCCGCGATTGCGGCGGACCTGCCGAAGCCCGCCGTGCGCGTCGAAGCGGTCGGCACTCAGATCGCCGAGAGGGTGTCGTGGGACCAGGGCACGGTGACCCACGAGCCGCAGGTGCTCGGCCAGGCAGCGCATCTGTGGACGCGCACGTCGCTGCGCCCCGAGGACGTCGATGTGGCGCTCGTCTACGACGGGTTCACCTTCAACGCCATCTCGTGGCTCGAGGGACTGGGGTTCTGCGGGCTGGGTGAAGCGCAGGACTGGCTGAATGAGGGCCGGCGCATCGCCCTCGACGGAGAGCTGCCCGTGAACCCGCACGGCGGCCAGTTGTCCGAAGGGCGCACTCACGGCTTCGGGTTCATCTACGAGGCTGTGACGCAGCTGCGCCACGAGGCCGGTGAGCGCCAGGTGCGCGGCACGCGCACGGCGGTGGTCACTTCGGGAGGCGGCACACCGTCCGGGGTCCTGCTCCTTCAGCGCGACGGGGTGTGAGCAGCCCATGACGATCGACACCGACAAGCCGGCCGGTCCGCGCTCTTCGAAAGGGGAGCGCACCCGGGCCAAGCTGCTCGAGGCGGCGAAGTCCGTCTTCGAGGACCACGGGTTCGCCGAGGCCCGCATCTCCGACATCCCCGAGCGAGCTGGGCTCTCCTACGGCGCGTTCTATCACTACTTCCAGTCGAAGGACGAGATCTTCCGGGAGGTCGCCGCCTTCCACGAGCGTCGGCTCGGGGCAGCGGTGGTGGAGGAGACCGAGCTTGTCGACGCGCCTGCTGACGCAGCGGTCGCGTGGCGGCTTGCGGCGGCAAACCGGCGCTATCTCGCCGAGTACCGCCGCGAGGCGCGCCTCATGCGCGTGATCGAGGAAGTTTCGCGCTACGACACCGAGCTCAACCGGGCCCGTATGAGGCGCCACAACTTCTACGCGAAGCGCCTGGCCGAGGCCATCGCTGCGTTGCAGCGACAGGGGATGGCCGACGAAGCGTTGGATCCCACGATCGGGTCGCAGGTCATCACGGCCATGGTCACGAGATTCGCCGAAGCGTGGTTCGTGCAGGGACGAGTCCGATGCAGCTTCGAAGAGGGCGTGACTCAGCTCAACCGCCTGTGCATGAACGCAATCCGCCTGGCACACCGTCCGCCCGACCACTAGCAGCCAGCGAACTCGTCAGCAGAGTGGCGGATCAGATGTACATCCCGCCGTTCACCGCCAGAAGCTGTCCCGTGATGTAGCTGCCACCTTCTTCGGAGCACAGATATGAACAGCAAGCGGCGATGTCGTCCGGGGTACCGGCGCGGCCCAGGGGCACGAGCGGCGCGATCACCTCGATGCCGGGGAAGTCCCCCGCCTCGGTCGCGGCGCGGGCCATGGGTGTATCGACGATGCTCGGCGCGATGGTGTTGACGGTGATGCCCTGGCGCGCCAGGTCGACCGCCAGGGCCTTGGTCAGAGCGATCACCCCGCCCTTCGATGCCGAGTAGTGCGCCATGTTCGGGGCACCGGACTGGGCGCTCTGAGAGGAGATCGTGACGATCCGTCCCCAGCCGGCCGCCTGCATGTCTGGAACTGCCTCCTGTGCGCAGTTGAACGTGCCCGTGAGGTTGACGCCGATGACCTGCTCCCAGCGTTGCGGCGTAATGTCGAGCAGAGGGTCGAAGGCCTCGATGCCGGCGCTCGTCACGAGGATCGTCACCGGTCCGAGCTCTGTCCGGACTCGTGCGAATGCGTCGCGCACAGCGGCCCTGTCGGCGACGTCCACCTCCACCGAGGCCGCCGTACCTCCGCCCGCCCGGAGCTCGTCCGCCGCAGCCTTTGCACCGGGTCCGTTGCGGTCGAGCACGGCCACGTCGTGGCCCTCTGCAGAAAGTCGCTTTGCCACCCCGAGCCCGATGCCCGAAGCTCCACCGGTCACCGCCGCGACACGTTTCATCGTCCACCTCCCGCAGGTGAGAACTCGAGGTGCAGTCGGCTGAGTCCCCTCAGGACCCAGGTCGGTTCGTATCGGAAGTGCCGCGCACCGGGCGGGCCGTGGTGCTCCTCGGAGAGGCGGATGTCGCGCATGCGGTCGAGGATGCGCGCCAGGCTTACTCGTCCCTCGGCCCGGGCGAGCGGTCCTCCCGGGCAGGTGTGGTTGCCGCGGCCGAAGGCCATGTGCGCCCGGGAGTTGGCGCGGTCGGCCCGGAACTCGGCGGGGCACTCGAAGCGGCGGGGGTCACGGTTCGCCGCCCCGTTGAGCAGCATCACCGGGGTGCCCGCTGACACCTCGACGTCGCCGACCCGAGTCGAGCGCCGAGTCATGCGAAAATCGGCCTTGACCGGGCTTTCGATGCGGAGTGCCTCTTCTATGTAATTGGGGATCCTGTCGGGATCGTCCCGCAGGAGCTCCTGCAGCTCGGGTCTCTCGGCCAGGTATTTGAGCGCAACGGCCAGCAAGCGGGCAGTCGTCTCCTGCCCTGCGGCGAAAAGGAACGTGGCCGTGCGGACTACGGCGGTTACGTCCGGCATGGACCCGTCCGGGTACGAGGCCAGCGCCAAGTCGGTGAGCACGTCTTTTCGCGGTTGACGGCGGCGGTCCTCGATGTAGCTGCCGAACCAGTCGTCGAGCCACGACAAGGGGTTCAAATTGCCTCCCGCGAATCCTTCCTCTCCGACCTTGCCCGGTGAGGCGCTCAGTCCGAAGCCCTCTCGAAAACGCTTGTGATCCGCCTCTGGAACGCCTAGGAGGTCGGCCACCACGAGCATGGCAAAGGGCTGGGAGTAGGCGCCGATGAACTCGCAGTGGCCGCCGTCGACGAACTCGTCGAGCAACTGGTCCGACAGCCGATACATGAATTCCTCGTTCTCCTTGAGGCGTCTCGAGGTGATGAGCCGCATGAGAAGCGCCCGCTCGCGGGTGTGAGCCGGTGGGTCCATCGTGACCATGTGCTCGTTCATGGGGAGTTGGTGTCGGAAGCGGTCGATGATCTCGCCCACGTCGTCGCCCTCGAGCGGGACGGGGAACTGGGCGAAAGGGCCGACGACCGAATTGCACGAGGAGAAGTTCTCGCTATCGAGATACACCTCGCTTGCCTCGTCGAACCCCGTCACCGCGACGACCTTGTTGGGCAGTTCAAGGACTGGGCCTTCTGCACGCAGCTGGTCGAAGTACGGGTACGGGTCGACGACCAGATCGGCGTCGCTGAAGAAGTCGACGGTCTTCCAGTCGCGCATCTCGGCTCCTTGTCCTGCTCGAGGTCCACGTGCTCGTCGTGCTGAGCACTCGCTCAGCATATTTTGGCAATTGCCTAGCACCCGTCCGCCGATGTGGCAACTTGTCTGCATGGCGAACACGTCAGTCTCGCGGCGGATCGGGGCACCCGACTCGAAGACCCGGGCCCGGCTGGTGGACGCGGCAGAGCAGCTGCTGCTCGAGGAGGGCTATGCGGCCGTGACGTCACGCCGGGTCGGGGCCAAGGCCGGCCTCAAACCGCAGCTCGTGCACTACTACTTCCATAGCATGGACGACCTCTTCGTCGAGGTCTTCCGTCGCCGGGCCGAGGAGAATCTGGCGCGCGTCGAGAGCGTTCTCTCCAGCGGGGTGACGCTCCGGACTTTGTGGGAGCTCAACGCCGACCCCCGCGCCACAGCCTTCTCGATCGAGTTCTTGGCGATGGCCAAGCACCACACGGCCATCCGGGCGGAGGTCGCCCGCTACGCCGAGCGATACCGCGCCGCACAGCTGAACGCGACCGCAGCCGCACTTGAGGCTGCCGGGATGCCGGCTCAGGACCTCCCGCCCGTCGTGGCGCTTCTACTGATCACAGGCCTGTCGCAGGTGCT
>Ga0209415_10019300_pt1 | contig 10686 bp, 8 predicted proteins | sample PeaSoiSIISIP2007_FD_187696 | JGI IMG/M metagenome (GOLD analysis project Ga0209415, IMG submission 187696) | Peat soil microbial communities from Weissenstadt, Germany - SII-SIP-2007 (SPAdes) (version 2) | ecosystem: Environmental > Terrestrial > Soil > Wetlands > Peat | place: Germany... | reverse complement strand
TGGCGCGGGAATACGATTCACGGGATCTCCTGACGAACAGGGGGCACACCCGGATCGGGTGCCGGAACGGAGCGGTTCGTTACCCGGCCGACCGTAGCACCCGAACCTTGGGCGATTTCAACCCCCAAGGGAAAGAAAGACGGCACCTTTTTTCTGTGATCCCCTGGCCGACCCGGCGCGTCCGGACGTCCACGAGATGGGTCGGCGCCGGTCGGGATAACCTCGCCGCGGTGTCGGTCTCGCCCGAGGACGTCGAGGTGGAATGGCAGTTCGACGCGCTCGATCTGCGACCGGCGGAGCGGTGGTTCGGCGCGTTGTCGACCCCGCGCCTAGGCGGCATTTCGACACTGAGTGACCCCGGCGTCACACTGTCCGCGTTGACAGCGACGGCGCGGCCGGCCGAACGCCTTGCTGACACCTACTTCGACACCGCCGACTGGCGGATCGGTCGTTCGGGCCACGTGTTGCGCGTTCGTCACCGCGGTGGGCGCGCAGAGGTGACACTCAAAGGGTTGGCCCAGTCGACGGCCGGGCTGCGCCGCAGGCTCGAGGTGACCGAGCCCCTGCCCGCCGACGGTGTAGGGGCATTGACAGGAGAGGGGCCGGTGGGCTGGCGCCTGCGCGCTCTGGCCGGCAAGCGCCCCCTCCAGGTGATCCTCGAGGTGCGCACCCGCCGGCGCCCCTACGACCTGCGTGTCTCGGACGAGACCGTGGCCGAGGCGGCGCTCGACGAGACCACCATCTCGGTGGGAAACGACCACCAGCCGGTCCGGCTCCAGAGAGTCGAGGTCGAAGTCGAGCCCGGCTGGGTCGAGCGCCTGACCCCGCTGGTCGACACCCTGCGGCGCGAATGTGGCCTGCAGTCCGCGGCTTTGTCCAAGTTCGAGGCCGGCCTCCTGGCCGCCGGGTTGCAGGTGCCGCCGGCGCCTGAGCTGGGCCCGGTGTCCTTCGACCCGAACCCCTCCGTGGGCGACGTGGCGTTCGCCGTGATCAGGCGGAACTTCTCCGCCGTGCTCGCCCACGAGACCGGCACCCGGCTCGGGGAGGACGCCGAGGAACTGCACGACATGCGGGTGGCGACCCGCCGGACGCGCGCCGCGCTGTCCCTGTTCGAGGAGGCGCTGCCGGTACGGGCCCGCCATGTCCGGATGGAGCTCGGGTGGCTGGCCGGCGCCCTGGGGGCGGTCCGGGACCTCGATGTCCAGCTCGAGCGCCTGGACGCCTGGACCGCCGACGTCCCCGACGAAGAACGATTCGGCCTCGCCGACCTGGCCGCGCTCCTCAGCCGTCAGCGCGCCGAGGCCCGGCGCGCCTTGCTCGCCTGTCTCGACTCGGCCCGCTACGAGCGGATGGTGGCGGGGTTCACGAGCATGCTCCGCCAGGGCCCCTCACGGCGCTCCGCAGCGGCTCGCGCCCCGGCCGGAGTGGTCGTCCCCGACCTCATCGAGGCCCGCCATCGCGCCGCCACCAAGGCGGCTCGCCGCGCCCGGCGCAGCGGCGACATTGCCGACTTCCACATCACCCGCATCCGGCTCAAGCGCTTGCGGTACGCACTCGAGTTCGTGTCGGAGATCTACGAACGCCGGACCGTGAAGTACCTGCGCCACGTCGTGAAGCTCCAGGACGTCCTGGGCTTGATGCAGGACGCCCGGGTGGCGGCCGGGCGACTGCGGGAATTGGCCACCGCCGAGGGATCCACCCTCTCGCCCAGCACGGTGTTCGTCATGGGCGGGGTGACCGAGCGCTACCGGGGCGAGTCCGAGCGGCTGGCCCACATGGTGCCCAAACTCCTGCACGAGCTGGGTGGGTCGGAATGGCGCAAGCTGACGACCCTCATGGAGCGTCGGCGCCTGGAATTGGGCGCCCAGTACCGGTGGCCCGGCCCCACCGCGTCTCCCCCCGGCATCAGGGTCGGGGCCCACCCGGCATCGACGGCGCCTGACCATACGCCGGCCCCGCCACCTCGACCCGCCCCGGCGGAGCCTCGGGTGGCCCCCAGCCCCGATCTGCCTGCACCGGGTCTCGGGGCTGCGAGTCTGGGTGCGATCGAGCACCCCGCCGCCAGCCGTCAAGCCCCCGGTCGTCTGGCCCCCACTTCGTGGGCGACGGATCCGGTGACCGGGCCCGATGACCGGCTCAGCGAAACGCGCCACCCGGGCGAACGGCGCCCTTCGAGCAACGGCGAGGGCCCGCATACCGAAGGGCCTTCGTAGGCCCCGCACACCCGATCCCCGGGGGCGGCGGGCCATGGGCGGCGACCGGGCACGGCAAGATGCGCCCCCACCCGAAGGGGAGGTAAGTGAGAGCGCTCCGCGGGTGCCCTTCCCGGCCGCCGCCCATCGTCCGCTGCGACGTCTTCACCCCTGCCACCGTACGGGCCCCCGATGAACGCAAGGAAACGAATGAGCGCCCCGGGGGCGAACTCTCGATGTCCGCTTGGCGACGGGTCAGGGGTTCGCCACGGAAGGGTCATCAGGAGTTCGCCCCCCGTTCACGATGCCGTGACCAGGGGGAAACGACCATCTCGTAGCGTGCTTCTCATGCTCGCCGTCATGCGATCCATGATCCAGAAGACCCGGCGGCTGACCGGGACGGGCGCCGTGGACAACGCCCAGCGCGAGCTCGACCGCACCGTCCGATCGGTCGTCGAGCTCGACCGCCAGCTCCAGAGGGTGCGCGAGCCCGACCCCCGACGCGCCGCCTGAACGTCGCCCGCCGCGTGAACTACGTGGCCGAGCGCACCGAGCGCGGCCCCCGACGATGCCAGAGCCCCAGGAAGGCCGTCACCGCCACCGTGGCGTAGACGACCCACACGGCGATCTCCAGGGGGGTCGGCCGGCTCACGTACCCGAAGAAGCTGTGGATGATGTCGCCGAACGAGCTGTCCTCCGACAACAAGTGCCCCGAGTTCCACAGAGGATGGGTGAAGATCGGCAACCACCCCAGCTGCTGAAGGTTCTCCACGGCATCCACGAGCAGCCCGGCGGCGAACACCATGAGCAGCGCCCCGACGACCTTGAAGAACAAGGCCACGTTCACCCGCTTGCCCAGGCGGTAGATCACGAAGGCCAAGGCCAGGGCCAGGGCCAGGCCCACCGCCCCGCCCAGCACCGCCCCCTTGGCCGAGGTCGAGAAGACGATGGCCAGGGTGAACACGACCGTCTCGAGGCCTTCGCGGCCCACGGCCTGGAAGGCGAGCAGGAACATGCCGCGCCGTGCCCCCGTGCTCATGGCCGCATCGGTCTTGGCGGCCAGCTCCGCGCTGAAGGTGCGGGAGTGGTTGCGCATCCAGAACGTCATGTAGGTGAGGACCACCGCGGCCAGCAGGTAGGTGCCGGTCTCGAAGATGGTCTGAGCCCTCGTCCCGCTCCAGTCGCGGATGGTGTAGTAGACGCCGACACCGCCTCCGCCGGCGAGCACCAGGGCGGCGCCCACCCCGCTGAGCACGTCCACGAAGTGCCGGCGCTGGCCGATCCGGTCCAGGTAGGCCAACAAGATGGCCACGATCATGCTGGCCTCGATCCCCTCCCGGAGAAAGATCACGAGGGTGGCGACCACGACAACAAGGTTAGGGAACCCTAAGAAACCTTGTCAATGCGCCCTGCGAACCGGCGAAGGCAGCACCGGAGCAGGCAAGTAGGATTCAGCCGTGACCGACGGATTTCACCCCCCCGTCGAGGAGTACCTCGAGACGATCCAGTCCCTCACCGAAGAGGGGACCACCGTCATCCAGGCACGCATAGCCCAGCGTCTGGGCCGCTCGGCGCCGTCGGTCTCCGAGATGCTCGAACGCCTGAGCGCCGATGGCTACATCCGGCGCTCGGGACGGACTATCGCCCTCACCGAGCAGGGCCGGGTCCTGGCCGACAGCGTGATCCGCAAGCACCGCCTGGCCGAGCGGTTGCTCGTCGACGTGATCGGCCTGCCCTGGCACAAGGCCCATCTCGAGGCCGGCCGGTGGGAGCACGTCATCTCCGACGAAGTCGAACAACGGCTGGTGGAGCTCCTCGGCAACCCCACCACCTGCCCCCACGGCAACCCCATCCCGGGCTCGTCAGGCGTGGAGGCCCACCCGGCCAGTCAGCGCAGCCTGGCCGACGTCGAGCCCGGCGACACGATCCGGCTCGAGCGGATCACCGAGGAGGTCGAGTTGGACATGGCCTCTCTCGAGTACCTCGACGAGCACGGCCTCATCCCGGGCCGCTCGGCCCGGGTCCAGGGACGGGCCCCCGACGGGACCCTGACCCTCGAGGTCGACGGGTCGACGGTGGCCCTGGGCCCGGCGATCTGCCAGCAGATGTTCGTGGCCGCTGGCTGACGCCCCCGGGAGCCGACCTCGGCGCGAGGGATAGGGTCAAAACGTGGACGACAGCGCGTCACCGGCTCCCCTGCGTCCCCGCAACCTCTCGCCCTGGCCCGACGAGCTCATCGAGGTCTTCGACCGGTCCGTCACCGTCGAGTACGCCAGCTTCACCCGCACCGGGAGACCGGTCACCATCCCCACGACCCCCTACCTGGGCGCCGACGGCCAAACCCTCGACCTGTCGACCGGCCTCACCTACCCCGCCAAGGCCGAGCGTGCCCGGCGTGACCCCCGGGTGTGCCTGTTGTTCGCCGACCCCGTGGGCTCGGGGCTCACCGACCCACCAGTCGTGCTCGTCCAGGGCCTCGCCACGGTTCGCGACTCGGACCTCCAGGCCAACACCGACCGCTACGCGCGCCTCTCCATGGAGAAGCTCCCCGACGCCACCAAGGGCCAACCGCGTTTCGTCCTTCGCCGTCTGGCCTGGTACTACGCCCGCATCTGGATCGAGGTGACTCCCCTGCACCTGCGGTGGTGGCCGTCGCGGAGCCTGGAGGACCCGCCTCGTTCCTGGAACGCCTCCGAAGGCACCGCCGCACCCCTCTCGGACCCCGCCCCGAATGGCGCCCAGCCCGGAGCGTGGCTGGCTCCTCCTTCTTCCTGGCGCGCCGCCGCCCACGAGGCCGGGCGGCTGGCACTGCACGACCTCACCGTGGTCGGCGCCAACGGGTTCCCCCTCTGCCTCTCCGTGCGCCACACCGAGCTCGTCGACGATGGCTTCCGGCTGGAGCTCGGCCCCGGCGCCCCGGCCGTGGCCGGGGGGCCGGCGTGCCTGACCCTGCACGCCCACCCCGAGAGGTTCACGGGCCAGGAGAACCGCACCATCGTGGGGGAGGTCGGCCGTCCCCTGGTGGCGGGGGGAGGCGAGGTGCGGTTCCGGGCCGAGCGCGCCCTGGCCGACTGGAGCGTGGCCGGAGGCCGGCCCCGGAGGTCCCTGGGCTTTTTGAGCACGGGTCGTCGCCTGGCGCCCAGACTCCGGGCCGAGGCCAAGCGACGCTTCCAGCCGGTGCCCTCCGTCCACCTTCCCGACCGCTGAGCCCCTCAGGGGGCCGGCGCCATCTCCTGGGCTTCGTACCGACGCAAGCGCTCGAAGAGCTCGCGCACCTCGGTGCGCCTGGCCCGGTCATTGGCCAGGTTGACCAGCTCGAACGGATCGGCGTCGTGGTCGTACCACTCGTGGTCCTGGTCGTCGAAGTCGCAGTCCACGTCGAACAGCTTGTGGCCGGGGTCCGCCCCCCACAGGCCGGTCGACGGCTTGCCGCCGCCCACCCCGTAGTAGCGGGCGTACTTGGTCTTCCCGTCGAAGAAGCCCCGCAGCGCGTAGCGCACCTGGTTCAGGTGCACCGTCTGCGCCGAGTCCTGGGCGAACAGCACGTGGTCGCGCACCGAGGCGGCCGGGTCGGCCAAGACCGGCGACAGGTCCACACCCTGCAACGGGGACGCTCCCGCGCCCGCGGTGGCGCCGGGATCGACTCCGGCGAGGGCGCAGATCGTGGCGGCCAGGTCGACGTGGGTGGCCAGCGCCTCGGTGGCCGAGCCCGCCGCGGTCATGCCCGGCACGCGCACGTACAGCGGCACCCGCATGATCTCGTCGTAGACGAAGGGGCCCTTCGAGCGCAGGCCGTGCGAGCCGCACATGTCGCCGTGGTCCGAGGTGAATATCACCACGGTGTCATCCCACTCACCGGTGTCCTCGAGGGCGCTGAGCACCGTCCCCAAGCTCTCGTCGGCCAGGCGTTGCAGCTCCACGTAGTAATCGAGGTGGCGCAGCCACGCCTTGGTGTCGCCGGGGTCGATGTACCCCCACAGCCCATGTTGCTGGTCCCAGCGCCACTGCCGATGCGCCTCGGGCTTGGTGTGCAGGTCGTCGTGGAAGTTTGCCGGGAGCGCCTCGACCACCTCGTCGTAGTGCTTGTCGTAGACGGGGAGGGGGTCGTCGTCCTTCCAGGCGGCGGCCTCGAGGATGGCCCGCACCCCCGCCACGTCCCCGGGGTGGTGCTCGGCGTACCCGGGCTGGTCGATCGGGAACCACATGACGTCGTGCGGGTTCACCAGCGCCACGGTGAGGAACCACGGAGGGGCGGCGACCCCGGGACGGGGCCTGGCGTTGGCCCGGAGCCACTGCGCGGCGTTGGAGGCGATGATGGGATCGAAGTGCACCCCCGTCCCCGCCCACCCCATGAAGTGCCGGTCGTTGCCGTCCCAGTCGGAGAACCCGTAGGCCTCCATGTCGGGGTGCTCGGATTGCGACAGGTGCCATTTCCCGATGTACGAGGAGCGGTATCCCGCGCTCCGGAGCAACGACCCCAGCGTGGCCGTGGCCGGGTCCAGCTCGGTGTGCTCGGGCATGATCACGTTGTCGATCACGCCGTGGCCGGGGAGGTAACGGCCGGTGAGCAGGCTCGCCCGGCTCGGCGAGCAGGGCGAGGAGTGCGTGAAGTAGCGGGTGAACTCGAGCCCCGACTCGATCAGGCGGTCGCGCCAGGGCAGCCGGACCGAGGCCGGCAACCAGCTGCGTTGGCGCTCCTGGTCGGACACGACGAGAAGGATGTTCGGAGGCACCGCCGCACCTTAGGCGGGCCTCGTGCCCGGGGTCGCCGGCGGCGCGGCGCGCATCGCCGTGCAGCGCGGCGGTCGGTGGCTACACTCCCGCGGCGATGAGCGCGCAGGGACCGCTGCCGGCACCGGACGCGGTGGGCGTCGAAGAGGTCACCGAGGTCACGCCCGAAGTCCTCGAGGCGTTGGTCGCCCTGGTGCCCGAGTTGTCCAAGTCGGCGCCGACCCTGACCGCCGAGGCCCTCGACGCCATCGTGAGGTCACCGGCCACGGTGCTGTTGGTGGCCCGCGACCTGGCCGCCGGGGCCGGCGCCATCCTCGGATCGCTCACCCTGGTGGTGTTCAGCGCCCCCACGGGACCCCGGGCCTGGATCGAGGACGTTGTGGTGGCGCCCGAGACCCGAGGCCGGGGTGTGGGTGCGGCCCTGGTGCTCGAGGCCATGGACCGCGCCGCAGCGGCGGGGTGCCGGACCGTGGACCTCACCTCGCGCCCGTCTCGGGAAGCCGCCAACCGGCTGTACGTGCGACTCGGTTTCACCCAGCGCGAGACCAACGTCTACCGACGGACCCTCGAGTAACGGCGCCCGGCGACGCGCCGCAGCCCCCCGCCGAGGAGAATGGCCCGATGAGGACGGGCAACATGTACGGGCCCGACGCCACCTTCGCCGGCGTTCCCGCCGCCGACCTCGCCGATCCCTCGACCTACGCCGGCGCCGGCGCCGTCATCGTCGGGGCGCCCTTCGACGGGGGCACCTCCCACCGACCCGGATGCCGCTTCGGCCCCCAGGCCATCCGGCTCACCGACTACCTCGCCCACGACGGCCGGCGGCCCCACCTCGCCCTCGGGGTCGACCCTCTGGTCGAGCTCGGTGTCGTCGACGTCGGGGACGTGGACATGCTCTCCGGTGAGATCGAACCCTCGCTGCAACGGCTCGAGCACGCCGTCGAGCTCGTGGCTCGCTCGGGCTCGATCCCCGTCGTCCTGGGCGGTGACCACACCATCGCCCTGCCCGACGTGACCGGGGTGGCCAAGCACGTCGGATGGGGACGGGTGTCGGTCATCCACTTCGACGCCCACGCCGACGCCGCCAACCTGCAGTTCGGGTCCCTCTACGGCCATGGAACGCCCATGCGCCGGCTCATCGAGTCCGGGGCCGCACGCGGGGACCGGTTCCTGCAGATCGGACTGCGCGGCTACTGGCCCGACCCCGACACCCTGGACTGGATGGCGGGCCAGGGGATGCGCAGCTTCGAGATGACCGAGATCGAGGCACGCGGCTTGGGGGCATGCCTGACCGAGGCCTTCGCCCTGGCCACCGACGGGTGCGACGCTGTCTTCTTGTCGGTCGACATCGACGTGGTGGACCCCGGCTCGGCACCGGGCACGGGCACGCCCGAGCCCGGTGGCCTGAGCAGCCGACAACTCCTCGACGCCGTGCGGCGCGCCACCATGGAGCTTCCCGTGGCCGGGATCGACGTGGTCGAGGTCTCGCCCCCCTACGACCACGCCGAGGTCACCGCCTACCTCGCCAACCGCGTCGTCCTCGAGGCCCTGTCCGGGATGGCCTGGCGCCGGCGCCGGGCGGCGGGCACCGACACCCGGCGAGCCGAGGACCCCTTGCTCGAAGGACGCCGGCCTCCGAGCTGAGCGCCGGGGTCAGGCCATGGTGGCCACGATCTCCTCGATCATGGCCAGGGTGGTGCCGGGGTGCAGGAACGCCAGTCTGGCCACGGGCCCGCCCTCCCAGGTGGTGGGGGTGACGAAGCCGATCTGTCGGGCCAGCAGGCTCGCCGACCACGCCTGGTAGTCCGAGGCGACCCAGCCCTGGCGCCGGAACAGCACGATGGACAGCTCAGGCTCACGGACGAGCTCGAGGTGCGGTGTCCGCCTGATCAGTTCGGCGCTCTGCCAGGCCGTCCGCAACACCGTCTCGACGGCGTCGCGGTAGGCGCCGGCCCCGTGCACGGCCAGTGAGAACCACATGGGCAGCCCCCGCGCCCGGCGGGTCAGGTGCACGGCGTAGTCACTGGGGTTCCACACCGGGTTGGCGTCGTCATGGATGACGTCGAGGTAGGAGGCCTGCTGGGAATGCACGGCCCTGGCCAACGCCGGCTGGCGATAGACGAGGGCGGCGCAGTCGAACGGTGCGTACAGCCACTTGTGGGGGTCGATGACGAACGAGTCGGCGTCCTCCATGCCGGCATACAGGTCCCGCACCAAAGGGCTGAGGAGACCGGCCCCGCCGTAGGCGGCGTCGACGTGGAACCACAGGGCACGCTCCCGGGCCACGGCGGCAACCCCGGCGAGATCGTCGACGATGCCGGCGTTGGTGGTCCCGGCCGTGGCCACCACGCCCACCACGTCATCGGCGGCGTCGTCACGCTCCAGCGCGTCGCGCAGGGCTTCGCCGGTGAGGCGATGGTCCACGCACGGCACGACCAAGGGCTCCACACTCAAGATCCGCAGCGCCTTGTCGACCGAGGAATGCGCTTCCTCGCTGACCGCCATGCGGGGCCGCACGGGGGCGGTGCCCCGTCGGAGCGCGGCGGTGTCGCGCCCCACCACCAGGGCGGAGAGGTTGGCGATCGACCCTCCCGACACGAAGCAGCCCCCCGCCCCGGGCGGGAGCCCGGCCAGGTCGGCCAGGAACTCGAGCACCTGATTCTCGGCGGCCACCGCCCCCGCCGCCTCCAGCCACGACGTGCCCTGGAGCGAGGAGCACGACACGATCATGTCGAAGAGCAGCGCCGCCTTGGTGGGTGCGGCGGGGATGAACGACAGAAAGCGGGGGCTGTCGCACGACACCACGGCGGTGGCCAGGTGGTCGGCGAACAGTGTGAGAACGGCTTCGGGGTCGTTCCCGAGCTCCCCCAGCAGCCCCGACAACACCGCGTCGAACGACTCGTGCGCCCCCCCGAAGTCCAGTGACACCGGGTCCAGGGCAAGTCGCTGCCGGCAGTAGTCGAAGATCAACTCCGTCATGCGCTCGTCGAGCTCGTACATGGGATTGGCCACGGTGTTTGCCTCCGGCAAACAGGATCGCACCCTGGGCCAGACGCGGCGTTGATCCCGACGGTGATTGACACCCTCGGGCACCGGCGTGGCAGCGTGGGGGCATGAACCTCCCCGTCATGCCGCCGGTCTCCCCCATGCTGGCCAAGCTGGCCCGGGAGCTGCCCGCCGCCGACGGCCTGCTCTACGAGCCGAAGTGGGACGGGTTCCGGTGTGTGGCGTTTCGCGACGGCGCCGAGCTGGAGCTGGGCAGCCGCAACGAGCGTCCCCTCACCCGCTACTTCCCCGAGCTGGTCGAGCCCATCAGCGCGTGCTTCCCGCCCCGTGCGGTGGTCGATGGCGAGATCGTCATCGCCGGTGAGCACGGACTCGACTTCAACGCCCTTCTCCAGCGGATCCACCCCGCGGCGTCGCGCGTGTCCCTGTTGGCGGCGTCCACCCCGGCATCGTTCGTCGCCTTCGACATCCTCGCCCTCGGCGATCGTGACGTGCGGGGCGAGCCCTTCTCGACCCGGCGGGCGCTTTTGGAACAGGCGCTCGCCGACTGCGCCCCGCCCGTGCACCTCACCCCGTCGACCACCGACCGCGCCCTGGCCACCGACTGGTTCAGCCGCTTCGAGGGTGCCGGGCTCGACGGAGTGGTGGCCAAGGGCCCCGAGCAGCCCTATCGCGAAGGCGAGCGCGTCATGGTCAAGGTGAAGCACGAGCGCACCGCCGACTGCGTGGTGGCGGGCTTTCGCTGGCACAAGTCCGG
>Ga0209415_10019298_pt1 | contig 10687 bp, 6 predicted proteins | sample PeaSoiSIISIP2007_FD_187696 | JGI IMG/M metagenome (GOLD analysis project Ga0209415, IMG submission 187696) | Peat soil microbial communities from Weissenstadt, Germany - SII-SIP-2007 (SPAdes) (version 2) | ecosystem: Environmental > Terrestrial > Soil > Wetlands > Peat | place: Germany... | reverse complement strand
GGATTGGTTCAACAGGATGAAATCCGGGAACGAGTCAAACGGTTTCAAGAGCTTTTTGCCAACGACCCGGAGGTCGCCCGTATCGATCATCGTCTGGCTGAAGATTGGAGCGGCGACTTCTCGCTTTTCATCGACGTAGTTCTCAACAGAAAGACACCCGATGCCGCAACAGTCATGCGCCTTTCCGAACAAATCGCCGCCGCGCTTCTCCGCGTTGTCCGCAGCGAGGAACTCGGACTGCACTCCTACTTCAACTTTGTGAGCGGGCCAGGGAATGGTCAGTGAGTTACCCGAGGAGCTTCTTGAGCAGGCAAAGTTTCTTCTGACGCTGCCCCCAAACCAGGCCAACCTTCGCAGGGCCGTCTCAAGCGCCTATTATGCCCTCTTCCACCTTCTGATTCGCTCGACGGTCCTCAAGTGGAACGAACCGCTTCATCAGGCGCGAATCGCAAGAATTTTTGAACACGAAAGAATGAAGAAGGTTTCAGGGGCGACCATCAAAAGTATGGGCGCCGAAATTGATTTCGGCGATTCCAATTCGACCGACGTCGTCAGCCGCACAGAGCTCACAAACGTGGCTCAATCCTTCATCATCTTGCAGCAGGCTCGACACGATGCCGACTACAACCTCGAAAAGCCGCTCGACCCTGCCGACGCCATGGCGCAGGTCAACCAGGCCAATTCTGCCTTTGTCTCATGGGAGATGACTCGCAACTCGGAATTCGCCAAGGAGTATTTGTTCTCTCTGCTGTTCAAGGAGAAGGAGCGATCATAGGTCTCCTTGCGGAGCCGCCGCCTACAGCCGCGCGCCCCCAATTGCTCCTCGAAAGGCAGCATCCAGGATCGTTGCCACTTCCAGCCGCGGCAGCCACGCAAATGACTCTATGCGTACCCTTGACAGCCGCGGCCCCTGTGCCCCTCGCGCTTTGGCGAGCCTGGTGCCCGGCCCCCGGCCCCTGGACCCTGCCCCCCGTGCCCCTCGCGCTTTGGCGAGCCTGGTGCCCGGCCCCTGGCCCCTGGCCCCTGTCTTAATGGACTCGCCCTTCCGCCGCCGGCCCCGCAGCCCGATGTGGCATCACGCCGCTCACCCACAAACGGAACCGGTCGAGGTACAGATAAATCACCGGCGTAGTGAACAAAGTCAGCATCTGGCTCACGATCAATCCGCCCACGATGGTGATGCCGAGCGGCCGCCGCAGCTCCGATCCAACCCCGCCGCCGATGGCCAGCGGGACGCCTCCGAGCATGGCGGCCATGGTGGTCATCATGATGGGGCGGAAGCGCATGAGACACGCCTCATAGATGGCGTCGCGCGAATTCTTGCCTTCCTGGCGCTCGGCTTCCAGGGCGAAATCGATCATCATGATCGCGTTCTTCTTCACGATGCCGATCAGCAGAATGATGCCGATCAGCGCGATCACGTTGAGATCCTGGTGCGTCAGGAGCAACGCCAGCAGCGCGCCCACGCCCGCCGAGGGAAGGCTGGAGAGAATGGTGATGGGATGGATGTAACTCTCGTAGAGCATGCCCAGAACGATGTAAACCGCCACCAGCGCGGCCAGAATCAGGTACGGCATATTCCCCAGCGACGATTGGAAGGCCTGCGCGGTGCCCTGAAAGCTCCCCTGGACGCTGGAGGGCATTCCGATCTGCCGCTCCGCCGAATCGATTTCAGTCACGGCATCGCCCAGTGACGCGCCGGGAGCGAGATTGAACGAGAGCGTCACCGAGGGGAATTGCCCCTGGTGGTTCACTGCCAGCGTCGTACTGGTCTCCTGCAGGCTCGCGAAGGAGCTTAAGGGGACCTCGTTGCCGGTGGAAGATCGCACGTAGATGCCGCGCAACGCATCGGGATTCTGCTGATACTGCGGGTCCACCTCCATCACCACGAAATACTGGTTCAGCGCCGTGTACATGGTGGATACGTCGCGCTGTCCGAAGGAATCGTAGAGCGCTTCGTCGATAGCCTGCGACGACAGGCCGAGGCGCGAAGCGGTGTCGCGGTCGACAACGAGGTTGGTTTCCAGGCCCTTGTTCTGCTGGTCGGTATTGGCGTCGCGGACGTCGGGCAGGGAGCGCATCTTGTCCAGCAGCTTCTGCGACCATTGAGCCAGGTCGTCCAGATTGTCGGCATGCAGGGTGTATTGGTACTGCGAAGCGCTGGCACGGCCCCCCACCGTGATGTCCTGTACCGCCTGCAGGTAGAGCGCCGCCCCTGGGATCTTGGAGAGCCTGCCCCGCAACCGGTTGATCACCAGGTCGGCCGTCATGCCGCGGCGGTATTGCTGGTCCTTCAACTGTACGAACACGCGGGCCGTATTCACGGAACCGCCTCCGGCGAATCCCACCACGTTGTCCACCGCGGGATCGTGCTGCACGATATCCACAAAGGCGGCGAGCTTGTCCCGCATGGCCGGAAAGGAAATGTCCTGGTCGCCCACGATGGAGCCGGTCAGGCGTCCGGTGTCCTGCTGCGGGAAGAATCCCTTGGGGACTGCCATATAAAGAAATACATTCAGAGCCAGGGTGGCCAGCGTCACCAGAATGGTAGGCTGCGGGTGGCGGAGAACCCATCGCAGGGTGCGCTCGTAGATGCTCAGGAGGAAATCGAAAGCGCGCTCTCCGCCCCGGTAAAACCACCCGTGCGGCCGGTCGCGTTCGGCCACCAGGAATTTCGCGCACATCATGGGAGTGGTAGTGAGCGAGATGAGCAGGGAGACTCCGATGGCCACCGCCAGGGTGACCGCGAATTCGCGGAACAGGCGGCCCACGATGCCGCTCATCAGCAGGATGGGGATGAAGACCGCCACCAGCGAGATGCTCATCGACAGGACCGTGAAGCCGATCTCCGCCGATCCGCGGAGCGCCGCCTGCAGCGGCGACATGCCCGTCTCCAGGTGGCGCGCGATGTTCTCGATCACCACGATGGCGTCGTCCACCACGAAGCCGGTCGAAATCGTGAGCGCCATCAGGGACAGGTTGTCGAGCGTATAGCCCACCAGGTACATCACTCCGAAGGTCCCCAGCAGCGAGAGCGGCACGGCGATTCCCGGGATGATGGTGGCCCAGCCGTTCCGCAGGAACAGGAACACCACCATGATGACCAGGGCGATGGACACCAGCAGCGTGAACTGCACGTCCGCCACGGATGCGCGGATGGTCGTGGTGCGGTCCACCACCACGCCAAGCTGGATGGCGGGTGAGATGGAGGCCTGCAACCGCGGAAGCATGGCGCGCACCCGGTCCACCGTGGCGATCATGTTGGCATCCGGCTGGCGGAAGAGGATGATCAGCACGGCCGGCTTGCCGTTGGAGAGGCCCGCGTTGCGGCGGTCCTGCACGGAATCCGCCACGTCCGCCACGTCTCCCAACCGCACCGCGTTCCCGTTCTGGTAGGTGACGATGAGCTTGGTGTAGTCGGCGGCTTTGTAGAGCTGGTCGGTGGTATCCAATTGCCAGGTGCTGTCCCCATTCGAAAGGCTGCCCTTGGGGCGATTGGCATTGGCGTTGCCAACCGTGGTGCGGACCTGATCGAGGCCGATCTTGAGGCCCTCGAGAGCGCGCGGGTTGAGTTCCACGCGCACCGCCGGCTTGGCGCCGCCGCCCACCGTCACCTGGCCTACGCCTTCCACCTGGGAGAGTTTCTGCGCCAGGATCGAATCCGCCGCGTCGTACATGTCGCTGACCTGGTAACTGTCGGAAGTGAGCGCCAGGATCAGGATGGGAGCGTCGGCGGGATTGACCTTGCGATACGTGGGATTGTTGGGAAGCCCGGCCGGCAGTTGCCCGCGCGCGGCGTTGATGGCCGCCTGGACGTCGCGCGCAGCCCCATCGATGTCGCGGCTGAGGTCGAACTGCAGAACGATATTGGTGCTGCCGAGTCCGCTGCCGGAGGTCATCTGGGTGACCCCGGCGATGCGTCCGAACTGGCGCTCGAGCGGCGTGGCCACTGAGGATGCCATAGTTTCCGGGCTGGCGCCGGGCAGACCGGCCGACACGCTGATGGTGGGGAAGGCCACTTCGGGCAGCGGCGCCACCGGCAGCATGCGGTACGCAATGATGCCGGCCAGGGCCAGGCCGGCAGTGAGCAGCGAAGTCCCGACGGGCCGTTCGATAAATGGGGACGAAATGCTCATGTCTTATGTGGCGCGGGCACTCGTGCCGGCGCTTGGGAGAGGGCGATTACTTTGAGAATTTGGGGCCGGCGTCTCCCTCACATTTATCCCCAGGGGAAATGGATCTTCGTTATGTAGCGCGGGCACTCGTGCCTGCCGCGCCGGCACTCGTGCCGGCGCTTGGCGAATGTCCGCAAGTCTCGGTGTTTGGCGATTACTTTGAGAATCCGGGCGCGCCGCCCGCACGTTAACTATATGCTGACGTACCGCCGGCGTCTCCCTCACATTTACCCCCAGGGAAAATGGATCTTCGTCACGTGGAGTTTGCACGGCGCTCTCCCCGTAGGCCGCTACCCTCCCGCCGCGAAGACGCGAGATGGCAGAGCTTTCGTTTGGATGGACCGATACCTGGACACGACCTCCGTTGGCCCCATGTATCTGCGGCAACCCGCCATCGCGCAAGTAGTGGTGACCTCTCTCTATCAAGGGGTCGCAGTGGGTCACTACGAGCTTGGCGCGTACTCCGTCATGCCAAATCACGTCCACGCACTTCTGCTTCCTAAAACCCCACCCAGCCAATTGATGAAGGCGCTGAAGGGAGTAACGGCGCGGGAAGCCAATCGAATCCTGAATCGAACGGGAACGAGTTTTTGGCAGGGGGAATCCTACGACCACTGGGTACGCGATCAGACGGAGTGGGACAGGATTGCGAGGTATATTGAGGAGAATCCGGTCAAGGCGGGGCTGGTAGTACGGGCGGAGGACTACCCTTGGTCGAGCGCCGGAGACGATGCGCCATGCGCCGGCACGAGTGCCGGCGCGGCAGGCACGAGTGCCCGCGCCACCAGTCATGCCTCCTCCAAATGGTCCGGCGACGGACGCGCCGCGGCCGGATGTCCCGCCACCCGCAGGTGCGCCAGGCGCCCGGCCAGGCGGTCGAAGAACAGGTAGACCACCGGAGTCGTGTAGAGCGTCAGGATCTGGCTCAGGATCAGGCCGCCCACAATCGTGATGCCCAGCGGCCGCCGCAATTCCGACCCGGTGCCGTTGCCGAAGGCCAGGGGAAGGCCGCCCAGAAGCGCCGCCATGGTGGTCATCATGATCGGTCGGAACCGCAGCAGGCACGCCTGGTAGATGGACTCCTCGGGCGACCTGCCCTGCTCGCGCTCCGCCGCCATCGCGAAATCGATCATCATGATGGCGTTCTTCTTCACGATGCCGATCAGCAGAATAATGCCGATGAGCGAGATGACATTGAAGTCGTTACCCGTGATGAGGAGCGCCAGGATCGCGCCCACACCGGCGGAAGGCAGCGTGGAGAGGATGGTGAGGGGGTGTATGTAACTCTCGTACAGCACTCCTAGGACAATATACACGGTCACCAGCGCGGCCAGGATCAGGATCGGCTCGTTCGAAAGCGAATTCTGAAACGCCGCGGCGGTGCCCTGGAAACTCGCCTGGATGCTGGCCGGGAAGGCGATCTGCTGCTCGGCATCGCCAATCACCTTGACCGCATCGCCCAGCGAGACACCCTGTGCCACGTCGAAAGACAGAGTCACCACGGGGAACTGGCCCTGGTGGTTGATCACCACGGGAGTGCTGGTGGTTTCGAAGTGCGTGAACTGGCTGATCGGCACTTGCGTGTTGTTGGCGGACCGGACGAAGAGGTCGTACAGGTCGGCGGGATTCCGCTGAAACCGCGGATCCACTTCCAGCACCACGTGGTACTGGTTGAGCTGGGTGAAAATGGTCGAGACCTGGCGCTGGCCGAAGGCGTCGTACAGCGTGTCGTCGATGGCCTGCGGAGTGATGCCGAAGCGCGATGCGGTGTCGCGATCGATCACCAGCGTCTCCTTCAAACCGCTGGTCTGCAGGTCGCTCGCCACGTCGCGCAGTTCGGGCCGCTGTTTCAATTTGTCCATCAGCCGCGGCGCCCACACTCCCAGTTCGGTTGCGTCGGCGTCCTCCAGGCTGTACTGATACTGGGTGCGCGAGACGCGATCTTCGATGGTCAGGTCCTGTACCGGCTGCATGTAAAGGGTGATGCCCTCCACCTGCTGCACGGCCGGTTGCAGGCGGCGGATGATGGCGCTGGCGTTCGAAGTGCGCTGGTCGAGCGGCTTCAGGTTGATCTGGATGCGCCCGCTGTTCATGGTGGCGTTGGTGCCGTCCACCCCGATGAACGACGACAGGCTTTGCACGTCGGGATCCTTCAGGATCACGCTGGCCAGGGCCTGTTGGCGCCCGCTCATGGCGCGAAACGAGACCGTCTCGTTGGCTTCCGAAATGCCCAGAATGACGCCCGTGTCCTGCACCGGGAAAAAGCCTTTCGGGATGAAAACGTAAAGCAGAATCGTGCCCACCAGGGTGGCCGCCGTCACCAGCAGGGTGGTGGTCTGGAAGCGCATCACAAACTGCAGCGTCCTGCCGTACCACCGGATGATGGTTTCGAAGAAGCGCTCCGAAACGCGGAAGAGCCAGCTCTGCGCGGATTCCGGTTGGTGCCGCAACAGCAGCGCGGCCATCATGGGCGTGAGGGTCAGCGAGACCACCGCCGACACCAGGATGGTCACCGCCAGCGTGATGGCGAACTCGCGGAACAGGCGGCCCACAATGTCGCCCATGAACAGCAGCGGGATGAGCACCGCGATCAGCGAAACGGTCAGCGAGAGAATCGTGAAGCCGATCTGCCCGGAGCCCTTCAGGGCGGCCTCCAGCGGCCCGTCCCCTTCCTCGATGTATCGCGAGATGTTCTCGATCATCACGATGGCGTCGTCCACCACGAAGCCCGTGGAAATGGTCAGCGCCATCAGCGAGAGGTTGTTCAGGCTGTATCCCAGCAGGTACATCACTCCGAACGTGCCCACCAGCGAGAGCGGCACCGCGATGCCGGGGATCACCGTGGCTGAGATGCTGCGCAAGAACAGGAAGATCACCATCACCACCAGGCCAATCGTGAGGATCAGGGTGAACTGTACGTCCTTCACGGAAGCGCGGATGGTGGTGGTGCGGTCAGTCAGTACGTCGACGTGAATCGATTGCGGCAGAGTGGCCTTCAACAGCGGCAGCAATTGAACGATGCTGTCCACCACGCTGATGATGTTCGCTCCGGGCTGGCGCTGGATGTTCAGAATCACCGCCGGAGTGGTGTTGGTCCACGCCGCCTGGCGCACATTCTCGGCGCTGTCCACCACCGTGGCCACGTCGGTGAGCCGCACCGGGCTGCCGTTGCGGTACGCCACGATCAGGGGTTGGTAGTCCAGGCTGGACATCAACTGGTCGTTGGCGGCGATGGTGAACGATTCGCGGCTGTTCTCCAGGCTCCCCTTGGCCTGGTTCACGTTGGCTTGCCCCAGAGAAGTCCGCAGATCCTCCAGGCTGAGATCGTAAGCCGCAAGCGCCGTGGGATTGGCCTGAATGCGAACGGCGGGCCGCTGTCCGCCGCTGATGGTGACCAGGCCGACGCCCGGCAATTGCGAGATCTTCTGCGCCAGCGTGGTATCGGCGTAATCCTCCACCTTCGATAGCGCCACGCTTTCGGAAGTCAGCGCCAGGGTCAGGATCGGCGAGTCCGCCGGATTGCTCTTGCTGTAGATCGGCGGGTTCGGCAAGTTGACCGGCAGGTAGCTGCCCGACGCGTTGATGGCCGCCTGCACCTGCTGCTCCGCCACGTCGATATCCAGGGCCAGGCCGAATTGCAGAATGATGATGGAGCTTCCGAAGGAACTGGTGGAAGTCATCTGCTTGAGGCCCGGGACCTGGCCGAACTGGCGCTCCAGCGGCGCCGTTACCGAGGACGCCATCACTTCGGGGCTGGCGCCGGGGTAGAAGGTCAGCACCTGAATCGTGGGGTAATCGACTTCCGGCAGCGCCGAGACGGGCAACTGCTTGTAGGCCACGAAGCCTGCCAGCAGGATGCCGGCCATCAGCAGCGAAGTCGCGACCGGGCGCAGAATGAACGGCCGCGAAAGGTTCATTTCCGCCCTCGCGCCGCGGGAACTGGCACCTGTACCGGTTTGGATGCGGGCACGGAAGTTCCGGCCTGCGCGGGAACGCCGCTATCCGGCCGGATCTCTACGTTGCTGCCCTCCTGCAGCTTGTCCTGCCCGTCGGTAACCACCATGTCGCCAAACGCCAGGCCGCTGGTCACCTCCACGTCGTTGCCCTCGGTGGTTCCGATGGCGATGGTGCGCATGGTGGCCGTGTGGTCGGGCTTCACCAGGTAGACGTAGGTGCCTTGCGGACCGCGCTGGATGGCGGGCGCGGAAATCATGACCACCCCGTGTTTGGTGTCCAGCAGCAGGCGGCAATTGACGAACTGGTTGGGAAACAGGGCGCTGTCGGTATTCTCGAAGACCGCCTTCAGCCGCGAGGTCCCGGTGGTGGGGTCGATCTGGTTGTCCACCGTGAGCAGCGTGCCGCTCGAGATCTTGTTGCGATCCGCGCGGTCGTAGGCATCCACCGGAAGTACGGCGTGCGCGTTCAGTTTCGCCAGAACCGGCTGCAGGCTGTCCGAAGGTATGGTGAACAGGATCGTGATGGGTTGCATCTGGGTGATCACCGCCAAGGCATTGGTGTCGCTGGCGTGGACGATGTTGCCGACGTCCACCAGGCGAAGTCCGATGCGGCCGCTCATCGGGGCCGTGACGTTGGTGAAGCTCAGGTTGAGTTTGGCGCTGTCGATGTTCGCCTGGTCGGCCTCGATCGCTCCCTGGAACTGGCCCACCTGCGAGGCCTGGGTGTCGAGCATCTGCTTGGCGATCACACCCTCGTCAGACAGTTTCTGGTAGCGCGCCAGGTTGACCTTGGCGTCGTTGAGCTGCGCCTGGTCGCGCGCCAGTTGGCCTTCCGCCTGTTCCACTATCGCCTGGTACGTCCGCGGGTCGATTTCCACCAGAACGTCACCTAACTTCACGTTCTGGCCCTCTGTGTAATTCACCTTCACCAGCGGCCCGTCCACGCGGCTCTTCACGTTGACCGTATTGAACGCGGTCACCGTGCCCAAGCCGCGCAAATAGATGGGCATGTCGGCGCGGCGCGCGGCGGCGGCGGCAATCGACACGGGGCGCTGCGCCAGCTTGACCGCCTGCGACGCCTGGTCGGCGGCGGCCTTCTGCTGGGTACCCTGGTAATAGCGGAAGCCCCAATAACCGATCGCGCCGAACAACAGGAGCCAGAGAATCCCTGTGCCCCGGTGGCGTTTCGGCGGAGCAGGCAGCAAGGCCTTCGCTTCGGGGGCACGTGCCGGCGCCCTGTCACGCGGGGGTGGACCCGTCGAAGCCTCGTCTTCCTTGCGTTCGATCATGGTGTTTGGCTCAGACCGCTTTTCGTCAGGATACGACTCCTGGAGCCCGGTTTACGAGAGCCTGCCTGGCCTGAAAGAGCCGGCAGGGCGTGCATCCGTGTGTTTCATCACAGTTGTCGGGTCGCCATAAGAAGGCACGAGGTGGTCGGTGTGGTCAAGGACATTCGGAGCGGCGTGAGGCGGACTTACCAGAAGTAATCGGGGATAGCAGCCCTGAAAGGGTCTATTCCGAAGAAGATCAGGCTATCGATGTCGATTTCGGGGATCTCCGCGCCCGCATACGGCACCAATCGGTCGTCTTCGGTAGGCTCGACCGGCGGGTATCCCCGCAAGATCCGACACCCCAGCGTGACTGGTGGCACTTTGGTCACCGCGGAGTGGGTAGTGCGGAGCACGACAACCCCGATGACGCGTATGGCGCACAAAGAAAATGAAGTAGATCGTGGCACATCGCGATAGTTCGATGAACATTCTGGTAAAGGCTGATTTGGCGGAATGGCCCGCGAAGAAGGGCGCACCCCGATGGGGCTAGCATCAACCAGAATACCGGCCCCTGAACGCGAAGCTCCTTTGCGCCGCCACTGCGGTCTTTTTCTTGGGCACCAAGGAGCGTAACCGTTGTCATGCTGGTCGTTGCGGACGGGTTATGAAGCATCGTGATAACATAATCACCCGGGACTTAAAGGGCCGCTTCGACGATGCAAGCAAGGGTCTTCTTATGAGCGATCCATTTATGAGCGATCCATTCCGCTACGACGTGTTCCTCAGTCACAGCAGTAAGGATAAGGGAGCTGTTCGCGAAATTGCGACGCGGCTCTCGGCAGACGGCCTGAGCGTTTGGTTTGATCAATGGGCAATTCGGCCTGGCGACAACATTCCGGCTAAGATCGAGGAAGGGCTGGAGACCTCGAGAGTTCTTGTCCTTTGTATGTCGACGTCCGCGTTCGGAATCGGAGTGGGCAACGGTTGAGAGCCAAACGTTCCGATTTCGGGACCCGCTAAACACCGGGCGCCGATTTGTACCGCTGCGCCTCGATGATGCCCCTATTAAGGGTTCTTTGGCGCAGTTTCTTTATGTAGATTGGCGGGCACAGGAACGCGAAGAGCAATATCCAATGCTACTCGAAGCTTGCGGTGCGAAACGTAAGCGCAAAACTCAACCGCCTCACTCCGACGCATCCCCTATCCGTCCGAAGACTGTCAACCTCGAATTCGCGAGTGGTGTATCACAATATGCATTCAGCCCAGATGGGAGAAGAGTAGTGGG
>Ga0209415_10019295_pt1 | contig 10687 bp, 8 predicted proteins | sample PeaSoiSIISIP2007_FD_187696 | JGI IMG/M metagenome (GOLD analysis project Ga0209415, IMG submission 187696) | Peat soil microbial communities from Weissenstadt, Germany - SII-SIP-2007 (SPAdes) (version 2) | ecosystem: Environmental > Terrestrial > Soil > Wetlands > Peat | place: Germany... | reverse complement strand
GCTTTGAGTCCGCAAAAGTCGCGGAGCAGCGCCGCCATCTCATTCACCTGGACATAGAGCTCCTGATACGTCAGCGCGGCCGGCGGCTCATCTTCGGGTTCGCCGACGAAGAGGAGTGCTGCTTTGTTGCGGTACTGCGCGAGGTGGCGATCCACGCAGTTGTAGCTCGCGTTGATTTTGCCGCCCACAAACCATTTCCAGAAGGGCGGATTGCTCGTGTCGAGGACTGTGTGATAGGGCTCGAACCAGGTCAACATATCCGCGTATTCCTTGAAGCAGTCGGGGAAATTCTTCGGACCGAACCGCTCGCGAACATCCCGGTCCTTCATATTCGCCTGTTCGACGAACTTCTTCGGCGGCTGGAAATACTCTTCTTCCTTCCAATGCACCGCGATTTGCGCTTCGCTGACCTCGGTGTGTTCCTTCGCCCGCGTTTTGTCTGCCATAGAAAATCCCTCCCTGCGTAAGCAACGTCCTTCGAGCGCGTGGGGTCCTTGACGTTATGGAGGTGCGTAATACACCGCCAACTTGCTCGGCGCGCCATTAACGCGTGTTGTAATGCAGACCCAAAGCAACAAGCTAACCCTTTCCACCAAAAAGCGCACCGATCGGGGTTTCCCGCTACAAACTCTCCCGATTCTTAACACGATTCCTAACACGAGTCGCCAAAGCGAGGGAAGCCGCCCCGGGACCGGATGAGAACCGTGAAGGCGCGGCTCCGGGTCTCGATATTGAACTCGGGCGACGCCCTCTGAAAGATCGCTGGGGGCTCGTCGGCGGTTTCCTCAGGTACAACACTTTGAGTTTGTGCCGATTTCGTGGCTCGTGAGTCGCCGCAAGGCGACCCACGAACTCGCGAAAGTCGGTATTGTGGAGCATAGCCCGATTCGCCGCAGGCTGAGGGGCCAAACTCGCGATAAAGAGAGGGGCCGGGGGATCGCCGGGCCTCTCTCTTGCGCCTATTTCCTAGCCATCGATCTCGGCGAGTCGGGCTATGCTCCGCGAGGTCCGGAAGCCCATGGCGGGGGCGCCGCGGAGCCCCGAAATGACCGACAGCCCCACAAGGGCGCAAGCGGGCGCGGCACCCGGCCGGTCGCGACTTCTCACCCTCATTTACCTCGTCTTCATCGTGCTGGTGTGGGCCGGCAATTTGCCGATCATGAAACTGGTCGGGGGGACGTCGGCCCCTTGACCTTCGCGGCGCTGAGGGGGCTGGCCGTTCATGATTTGGGTCAAGGCGCCGCTGGTGATCCATTTGACATTGGGAGTATGTTACGCGTGATCCTCGGACGCATGAGGCCGGGCCGTGAGCGCATCCATCCTCGTTGCCGATGACGAACCCAACATCGTGCTTTCACTGGAGTTTCTGCTGAAGCAAGCGGGTTTTCGCGTGCGCACTGTTTCGGACGGCGAGGCGGCACTCGCCGCGATCGTGCAGGAGCCGCCGGATCTTTTGCTGCTCGACGTCATGATTCCCGGTCGCGACGGTTACGCCGTTTGCCAGGAGATACGCGGCAATCCAGCTTGGCGGGACATGCGTATCATCATGCTTACCGCCAAAGGCGGCGAAATTCAGCGGGAGAAAGGGCTCTCGCTCGGGGCGGACGAGTATGTGACAAAGCCGTTCTCGACACGCGAGCTTGTCGAGCGGATCCGCCGCATGCTCGGGAGTTGAACGTGGCGCGCGAGCGAACGGTGACCGGAATCGTCGGCGCCTTGCTCATCGGCTTCGCCCTGCTGCTTGCCGCCGGTCTCGTAGCGCTGGCCGTCATTCTCGGCGAGGCCGCCGCCCGCCCGGTTGCAATGGTGGGCGGTGCGCTGGTTGCGGCCTTCCTGGCACTGGCCGGCCTCATCCTGCACCGCCTGGCGCGGCCGCTCGATCGCCTTGCGCTCGACGTGGGGATCATCGCCCGCGAGAACCCGGGCCACCGGCTCGGGCTCGTCACGCGTCATTGGCTGGGGAGAACAGCCGAGGGCATCGAGGCGATGCGGGGCCGGCTGACGAGCGCCGAGGCCCACGGCGCGCGGGCCCTGGCTGAGGCGCAAAATCAGGGGGCGGAGCAAAAACGCTGGCTCGAAGCCATCCTGCTCGATCTCACCGAAGGCATCGTCGTATGCAATCTGCAGCACCAAGTGCTGCTGTACAATCAGGCCGCGGCCGACCTCTTGGGCGGCACCCAGAGCTTCGGGCTGGGCCGATCGCTCTTCCCTTTTCTGGCCCGGGAACCGGTGCTGCATGCGCTCGAGCGGCAAATGCAACGTCTCGAGAGCGGCTGGGCGGCGCCAGGGCCGCGTTTCATGTGCGGCGCAGGCGGCGGCGAACGCTTGCTCGGCGCCCGTCTCGGTGTCGTGCTCGACGCCAAGAATGCTCCGAACGGCTACGTGCTGAGCTTCACCGAAGTCGGCGAGGAGGAGACAGCGCTGGCCAAACGTGACGATCTCCTCGAACTGGCGACGCAAGGAATGCGCGCGCCGATCGCGAACTTGCGCGCCGCGGCCGAGACGCTTTCGCAAAATCCCGATTTGCCGGACGCCCAGCGCGCCGCATTTCAAAAAGTAGTGCTGGATGAAAGCATGGCGCTCAGCAATCAGCTGGAGGAGCTCGCTCGCGGCTACCGCGAGCTCGGCGGTGGACGATGGATGATGGCCGAGATCCATTCGAACGACCTGATTGCCTCGCTGAACCGCCACCTGGTGGGCGCGCCGTTGCAACTCACGGCGACAGGACTTCCGGACTGGCTCTACGGCGACAGCTTATCGCTTCTGGTTCTGCTCGAGCTGCTGCTGCGGCAGCTGCATTCCGCGACCGGAGCCGAGGCGTTCGACATCGCCGTCTCCCGCAGCGAGAACCGGATCTATCTGGACCTGATCTGGCGGGGCGAACCGATCCCCGCGCAACAGCTCGAGTCGTGGCTCAACCGGCCCCTCATCGGCGGTCTCGGGCCGCTCACCGGACAGGCCGTATTGCACCGCCACGGCAGCGATGCGTGGAGCCAGCCGGCAGGGCCCGGCATGGCCAGGCTGCGAATCCCGTTGGCTTCGGCCCAGGCAGGGCCGTCACGCGAACGTCCGCTCAGACCGCAACGGCCGGAATTCTACGACTTCGATCTGTTGCGCCATCCGGTGCCGACTGGCCGCTTCGCCGAGCGCCCGCTCAAGCAGCTCACCTACGTGGCCTTCGATCTGGAGACTACCGGCCTCAAGCCGGCCGAAGGCGACGAAGTGGTGTCGATTGCCGGGGTGCGCATGGTGAACGGCCGCATCCTCACGACGGAGACTTTCGAGCGCCTGGTCAATCCGGGCCGGCCGATTCCCGAGGCTTCCATTCGTTTCCACGGCATCACCGACGAGATGGTGCGCGACAAGCCGCCGTTCGCCATGGTGCTGCCGGCGTTTCACCGGTTCGCGGCGGACGCGGTGCTGGTCGCTCATAACGCCGCATTCGACATTACGTTTCTCAACCGCGCCAGCGGCGGGTTGTCCTTCGACCAGCCGGTCGTGGATACCCTGCTGCTTTCGGCCCATCTCTATCCGGCCGAGGCGGACCACTCGCTGGACGCCATCGCCGCGCGGTTGGGTCTCGACGTCGTGGATCGGCACAGCGCCATCCACGATTCCTTACTTACGGCGGCGATCCTGCTACGCTTGCTGGACCGCTGCGAGGAACTCGGCATCACCCGCCTCGGCCAGCTCATTGCTGTAACCGACATGGTGGGGCGACTGCGGGCCCATCAGCACGGGTTTGAACGCCATGCCGCAGGAAGCGCGTCGTAGGGATCGGCTCGTCGGGCTGTTTGCTCTCGGCGTCGTTCTGTTCAATCCGCCCGTGCTCCGGCTGTTCGCGGGTGCGACGCTGTTCGGCTGGCCGCTCCTCTTCGTGTATTTGTTCTGTGCCTGGGTGGCGCTCACCGCAATGGTCGCGCTCACCGTGGAACGCAGGAGAAGGCGTTCCCCCGTCGAGAAGGACTGAGCCATGCTGGCCGGCAGCTTCCTCGTCCTCCTGGCCGCGGCCGCTTACATGGCGCTTCTGTTCGCCATCGCGAGCTTCGGCGACCGCCGGGCCGCGGCGGGGCGCAGTCTGATCGACTCGAGCGTGGTCTACGCGCTCTCGCTCGCCGTCTACTGCACCTCCTGGACCTTTTACGGCAGCGTCGGCCGTGCCGCCAGCAGTGGTCTCGACTTCCTGCCGATCTATCTCGGACCCACCTTGGTCTTTTGCCTGGGCTGGGTGCTGCTGAGCCGGATCCTCCGGGTCTCGAAAGCCCATCGCATCACTTCGATCGCCGACCTGCTCGCTTCCCGGTTCGGAAAGAGCGGAGCGGTCGCCGGGCTCGTCACGATCATCGCGGTGATCGGCAGCGTTCCGTACATCGCGCTGCAGCTCAAAGCCGTGTCGACGAGCCTCAAGGTGCTGCTCGAGCACCAGGGCAGCCTCGGCGTGGAGGCCGTCGATGGAACCAGCGTTCTGCGCAACACCGAGCTGTGGGTGGCGGGCGTGCTCGCGCTGTTCGCCATTCTGTTCGGTACCCGCAAGATCGACGCGAGCGAGCGGCACGAAGGCATCGTCGCTGCCATTGCTTTCGAGTCGATCGTGAAGCTCGTCAGCTTCGTGGCCGTGGGTCTGTTCGCCGGCCTCGTACTGTTCGACGGCTTCGGCGACATCTTCGCCCGCGCCGCAGCCCGGCCGGAGCTCTCCCAGCTGTTCGACTTCGGACGGCCGTCCGCCAGCATCGACTGGATCGCACTGACCTTCCTTGCCATGGCGGCCATCGTCTGCCTGCCGCGGCAATTCCAGGTCATGGTCGTCGAGAATGTCGACCCGCGGCACCTCGACCGGGCGCTCTGGCTGTTTCCGGCCTATCTCATCGCCATCAACCTGTTCGTGGTGCCGATTGCCCTTGCCGGGCTGCTGAGCGTGCCGGCAGGCACCAATCCGGACACGCTCGTCCTCGCGCTGCCGCTCGGCGCCGGATACGGCAAGCTCGCGCTGCTGGCGTTTCTCGGCGGCCTTTCGGCCGCGGCCAGCATGGTCATCGTCGAGACCGTGGCGCTCAGCACCATGATCTGCAACGACCTCGCCGTTCCAATGCTGCTCCGCCTCGGCTGGCTGGGCCCCGACACGCGTCCGGTCCTGCTTGGCATCAGGCGCGGCGCCATAGCGCTCGTCGTCCTGCTCGGCTTCGCCTACGTGCGGATCGTGCGCGAGAGCTACGGTCTGGTGTCGATCGGGCTGGTCTCCTTTGCCGCGGTTGCGCAATTCTTCCCCGCCATCATCTTCGGGCTGTTTTGGAGGCGCGCGAGCCGGCTCGGGGTCCTGACGGGCATCAGCGCGGGCTTCCTGGTCTGGGCCTATACGCTGCTGCTTCCCTCGTTCGCATCCGCGGGCTGGCTGCCGCGCGAGCTGTTCGAGCAAGGTGCCTTCGGCTTTTCCGTGCTGCGTCCTTCGGCGTTGTTCGGGCTGGACGGGCTCGACCCGGTAACGCATGGCCTGGTGTGGTCGATGCTGTTGAATATCGCCGGCATCGTCGGCGTATCGCTGTTCGTCGACCAGTCGGCTCTCGAGCGCAGCCAGGCCGCGCTCTTCGTCGACTACTGGCGCGGCGCGGGACACGAGGAAGGCCGGCTCTGGCGCGGTACCGCGCAGGTCGCCGACCTCGTCCAGCTGGTCGGCCGTTTCCTTGGGGAAGCGCAGACGCGCGAAGCGTTCGCGGCCGAGGCGCGAGGGCGCGGCCGGGATCCCTCCGCAGTCGCCGCCGAAGCCGAGACCGTGAGGCTGGCAGAGCGGCTGCTCGCCGGCGCAATCGGCAGCGCATCGGCGCGCGTCATGGTCGCCTCGGTGGTGCACGAGGAGCCGATCGGCACCGAGGAACTGATGCGCATTCTCGACGAGACCTCGCAGGCGATCGAATACAGCCGCCGCCTCGAGCAGCAGTCGCGCACGCTCGAGGCCACTACGGCAGAGCTGCGACGCGCGAACGAGCGACTGCGGGAGCTCGATCGCCTCAAGGATGATTTCGTTTCCACGGTGAGCCACGAGCTGCGTACGCCGCTCACGTCGATCCGGTCGTTCTCCGAGATTTTGCTGGACAACCCGGCCCTCGAGCAGCAGCAGCGCCAGGAGTTCCTGCGGATCATCGTTAAGGAGAGCGAACGGCTCACGCGGCTGACCAACGACATGCTGGACCTCGCCAAGATCGAGGCGGGCAAGCTCGAGTGGCACATGGAGCGGGTGAGCGCCAGCGAGGTGGCGCGGGAAGCGGCAGCCGCACTCGGCCAATTGTTTCGCGACAAGAGCGTCAAGCTCGAAGTCGAAGTGCCGGACGGCGTGCCGACCACCGTCGCCGACCGCGACCGGCTGTTCCAGGTCGTCGTCAATCTGCTGTCCAATGCCGTGAAATTCTCGCCGCGAGACGCCGGGCTGGTGACGCTTGCCGTCGAAACCGACAGCGACGGCGTCAGGCTCTCCGTCGCCGACAACGGGCCCGGAATCGCGCCTACGGACCGCGACGCGATTTTCGAGCGCTTTCGCCAAGTGGGCGACACGCTCACCGCGAAGCCGGAGGGGAGCGGCCTCGGCCTTGCGATCTCACGAATGATCGTCGAGCATTTCGGCGGCCGCGCCTGGGTCGAAGATGCTCCGGGCGGCGGCGCGATTTTCCGCGTATGGTTGCCGCGAGAATCCGCCGCGGCATCCGCGGCTGATGCTCAGCCCAGGCCGGGGGAATAATCGGCGACGAGGCGCCGACGCCAGCGGTCGATCTCTCGGAATACTTGCACAAGACGCTCGCGCTCGGGTCGGCCGAGCGATTCCAGCTTGACGCAGTTGTCCGGGACCAACCGCGCCGAGATCCGCTCGATCTGGTGGCGCAGCAGCAGCTCCAGAAGAAAAGCCAAGTCGTCGCTCAGCCTGCCGGCATCCTCACCCGCCAGAACGCCCGCCTCGGCGAGGGCGGCGAGGCGAGCGGGGGTTCCCGTCGCCTCGACCGCGTTCTTGAGCGCCAGCAGGCGCACGATCTCGACCAGCGGTTTGCTCCCGCGCAGTTTGAGATCGATGGCGTCTTTCTCCTCCCCATCTCCGGCGATCAATTGCCCGAACAAATCGACGCTGCTGGCGTGGTCCCGTTGCAGCCAGGAGATCTGTGCGAGGAACGGCAGGTTATCGCGCGCCGTCGTCGTGACGTGGCGGCGCAACGCGGCCGCGAGCTCGGGCGGGCCCGAGATTGCGCGGAAATCGAAGAAGATATCGGTGAACATGATCTCCTGGTTGCCCCGCGAGCGCACCCAGCCGGTCACTTGCGCCTGCCATTGCGCCAGCCTTTTACGCCAAAGCGGGTTCGTCGCCATGACCTCGCCCGCGCACAAGGGAAAACCCGCTTGCTCGAGCCCGCGCGTGAACCTCTCTGCCAGCTCGACGAAGAACCGATCGATGCTTTCGTGCTCGGAATCGCCGTGATCGGCGAGGATGAAACCGTTGTCCTGGTCCGGATGAAGCAGGCTCTCGCCGCGGCCGGCCGAGCCCATCACCAGCGCGGCAAAGGATACCGGTGGCTCGCCCCAGCCCGCTTCAGCCATGCCCGCAAGCGCCTGACCCAGGACCGCCGCCGTAATGTCGTCGTTCAGTGCATTGATAAGCGCGATCACCTCCATCGCAGGCTCGCCCGCTGCCAACAGCGCCGCAGCCAGGCTCGCCTGGGCCGCCCTCGCGTCCGGCGACGGCGGTCGGCTCTCGCTCATCACCGCGGGATCGAGCTGCGCCAAGAGCCCGGCGAATCCCACGCCGAGCAGGGCTTCCAGGCGAATAAGACCGATCGGCCGGCCCGCCGAATCCACGACGGGCAGGCAATTGCGCCGCTGCCGCCGCATCTCGGCGAGCGCCCGGTAGACCCGATCGTGCTCGTGCAGCGCCGGCACGCGGCGGCGCAATGCCGCGCTCACCGGCTGGTGCGGCTCGACCATGAATAGTGCGCTCTCGAGGAGATCCTCCGCGGTGAGCACTCCCGCGGCCCGGCCGCGCGTGTCCGTGATCAGCGCCGCTGCCTCGCCTGCCTCACGCATGCGGGCCACGAGGCCGAACAGCGGCTCGGCTTCGGAACCGGTGACGGCTCTCCGCTCGACGAGCTCGCCGATCGGACGACTCAAGCGTAGCAGCCACTCGCTCATGCATGCCCGCCCCGAGAGAACGATGCTGTCGGAAGCACCGGCCTCGAGAGCGTAGCACGGCGAGGCCGCGGCGTGGCCGGTCGGAAGAGGGTGCCGTCCGGGCCAAACGATGCCTGGCCCGGGCGGCAAATGGGAGCGGCTCGGTTACTCCGCCGGAGCGGGCTTGCGCGCCGGCGCTCCCAGCTCGGGTATCGCTCCCAGGATGGCGCGGCGCTCAACCTCGGCGAAACCTGCTTCCGCGGCCGGTTCCGGCTTGAGCAGCGAGACCACGATCCCCGACAGGAAGGACAGGGTCATGGTGATCAGGCAGGGGTTCTTGAGGGGGAAGTACCACCACTCTTTCGAAACCTCGGCCAGGTTGTGCTTGAGGATGTCGACCTGGATCGTGGGGCCGCAATAGAGCAGCACCAGCGTCGAGACGGTGCCGAGAATGATTGCGGTCACCGCACCCCAAGTGGTGAAGCGCCGCCAGAAGATGGCCATCACCAATGCAGGAAAGTTCGCCGATGCCGCGATGGAGAACGTGAGGCCGACCATGTAGGCGATGTTCTGGCCCTGGAAAATGATCCCCAACAGGATCGCGCAGATGCCGAGGATGACGGCCGCAATGCGTGCGACCCGGAGCTGCTCGTGCTCCGGTGCATGCCCGCCCTTGACCACACTGACCCATATGTCATGCGAGAGTGCCGCCGCACCCGACAAGGTGAGCCCGGCCACGACTGCCAGGATGGTGGCAAATGCAACCGCACAGATGAAGCCGAAGAAGGCCGAACCGCCCACCGCGTTGGCGAGCAGGGGGGCTGCCATGTTGCCGCCGGCCCCGACACTGGAGATCTGCTTCATTCCGACCAGCACCATGGCGCCGAAGCCGAGAATGAAGGTGATCAAGTAGAATCCGCCGATCCAGATTGTCGCCCACACGACGGAGATGCGCGCCTGCTTGGCATCCGGGACCGTGTAGAAGCGCATCAGGATGTGCGGCAGGCCGGCGGTCCCGAACATCAGGGCCAAGCCGAGCGAAACCGCGTCCCACGCGCCGGTCACCACATTGTTGCCCGGCTCCAGAACCTTGTTTCCGTTGAGCTCGGCCGCCTTGGCGAACAAATTCATCGGGTTGAAGCCGAACTGGAGGAGCACCAGAAACGCCAGAACCACGGCACCCCCGAGCAGCAGGCAGGCCTTGATGATCTGCACCCAGGTCGTGGCGAGCATTCCGCCGAACAGCACGTAGATCATCATGACGATGCCGACGATGACGACGGCGAGGGTGTAGTTCAGACTGAACAGCAGCTTGATCAGGGTGCCGGCGCCGACCATCTGGGCGATCAGATACGTGAGCACGACCGCCATGGTGCCGATCGCCGCCGCAATCCGGACCGGCTTCTGCTGCAGCCGATAGGCCACGACATCGCTGAACGTGTACTTGCCGAGATTGCGCAGAGGCTCTGCGATCAGGAACAGGATGATCGGCCAGCCGACCAGCCACCCGGTGGAATAGATCAGGCCGTCGAAGCCGTTGAGTGCCACGAGTCCGGCGATGCCGAGGAAGCTCGCAGCGCTCATATAGTCGCCGGCAAGCGCGAGGCCGTTCTGAAACCCCGTGACCCCATGCCCCGCGGCATAGAAATGCACGGTGGTCTTGGTTCGCCGCGCCGCCCAATAGGTGATGCCCAGCGTCAGCGCGATGAATACGAAAAAGAACAGGATGGCGAGAGGGTTCGATCCAGCGCTCATGATTTCCTCCGCGAACCGGCTGTGGCATCGGCGACGGCCCGGGCGACGGCCTCGTCATAACCCCGGTTGGCCCATAGCACGTAGAAGATGGCGAGAACCCAGCACGACACGATGGTAAGCGCACCCAACAGGATGCCGAGGCTGAGCCCCCGCATCAAGAGGATCGCGAGGAAGGGCTTGCCGAACGCCACGAGCAGGATGAAGCCCAGGTAGATCACCAGCATCAGCGCTGAAAGCGTGAGGGCGATCGCCCAACGCCTTGCTGCGATGGCATGAATCGGATCAGCGGTGCTCATGGTTGGGCGCCTCCCAGCGCCAGAATTTTAACAAACGAAGAGCGCGCAGGATACCATAAATCAATGCTAACATCGCGGGAGGCGCGTCGATATTCGACTTTAGACTAAACCACGCCGGCACCAGCGCCGCCCGCCTCGCCCGCTGGCCCACGCTGGGTGCTAAGCGGAAGCGGGTTGGGCCGTTATCATGGTGCACCGCAACAGACTTCCTCTCGCAGAGAGCGCCAGCCGATGACGGCCTGCCGCCTCGTCGTCGCGGACGATCACCCGCTGTTTCGCGACGCCCTCCGGCTCACGATCGCCGAGCTGCTGCCCAAGGCCGAGATCGCGGAGGCGGAGTCGTTCGATAGTCTGCGCGCCCAGCTCGAGGCGTCGTCCGATACGGACCTCGTGCTGCTCGATCTCAACATGCCGGGCATTTCGGGTTTCTCGGGCTTGCTCTTCTTGCGCGCGCAGTTCCCGGCGGTCCCCGTCGCCATCATCTCGGCCAACGATTC
>Ga0209415_10019294_pt1 | contig 10687 bp, 12 predicted proteins | sample PeaSoiSIISIP2007_FD_187696 | JGI IMG/M metagenome (GOLD analysis project Ga0209415, IMG submission 187696) | Peat soil microbial communities from Weissenstadt, Germany - SII-SIP-2007 (SPAdes) (version 2) | ecosystem: Environmental > Terrestrial > Soil > Wetlands > Peat | place: Germany... | reverse complement strand
TTTGGAGCGGGCGAAGGGATTCGAACCCTCGACCCCAACCTTGGCAAGGTTGTGCTCTACCCCTGAGCTACGCCCGCCCGCTCCGTCCGTGTCGCCGTGTCGGCGTCGTCGGGAGCCCGGATAATACGCAAAAACAAATGCCGTGCAAGCCCCTTTTTCAAAAAAAATTCAAAGCGCCCTTTTTTGGCAAAAGAGAGCCATTGATAAGGGCTTGCCAGCTACGGGTTAGCGGTCCATCTATTGATCTTCAAAGACCGCGCGCGTCGGCCGCGGCACTGGATCGAACGGCATGAGTAGGTGAAGGGTCATGGAGCTTCTGTTCGGCAATGCCGCCAAAAAGACTGGAACCACCGCCGCTGGCGGCAGCGACCTGATCAAAAGCAGCGACAGCGCCCACTTCATGCAAGACGTTGTCGATGCTTCGATGAAGGTTCCGGTGATCGTCAATTTCCAGGCGCCCCGACTTGCGCCCGTCACCGCCTTTGATGCTCTGCTGGAAAAACTGGTGCTGGCCGCCAAAGGTGCGCTGAAGCTGGTTAAGATCGACGTCGAGGCCAGCCGCGACTTGGCGGCGCAGATGCGCATTCAGGACGTCCCCACCGTCTATGCGTTCGACCAAGGCCGCCCGGTGGACGCTTTCAGCGGCGAAACAGACGAAAGCCAGTTGAAAGCCTTCCTTGGCCGCCTGACCGGCGGCGCCGGCAATGAGGGCGTCGAAGAGGCCTTGGCCCAGGCCAAGACCTTGCTGGCCGAGGGCCACATCCCCCAAGCCCAGCAAATCTATCAACAAATTCTTGCGGCTGACCATGCCAACGCTCCGGCCCTGGCTGGGTTCCTGCGCTGCCTGATCGCCCTGGGCGAAACCGACAACGCCGCCGCCATGCTGGCCCGCTTGCCGGAAGAGCTGGCCAAGCACCGCGACATCGCCGCCGTCCGCACCGCCCTCGACCTGGCTTCCCAGGGGGACGCCGGCGAAACCGCCGAACTGCGCCGCCGGCTGGCCCAAGACCACAACGACCATCAGGCTCGTTTCGATCTGGCAATGGCCTACTTCGCCGCCGGAGAACGGGAAGCGACGGTGGATGAGCTGCTGGAAATCGTCAAGCGCGACCGTTCGTGGAATGACGACGGCGCCCGCAAGCAATTGATCAAGCTGTTCGAAGCCTTCGGTCCCGGCGATTCGCTGGCGGCGGCGGCGCGGCGGCGTTTGTCCTCCCTGTTGTTCTCGTAACCAAGAGGTTCGGCGATGGAGCGGCCCTTTCACCTCAGGCTGGAAGATTTACCGCAGATTCTGCCAGTCTTCCCCCTGCCCGACGTCTTGCTGCTGCCCGATGGGCGGTTGCCGCTGAACATCTTCGAGCCCCGCTATCTGGCCATGGTCCAGGATGCCCTGGGCTGGGGCCGCCTGATCGGCATGATCCAGCCAAACGGCACGGAAACAGCCGCCGGAACCGAGCCCCCTTTGTATGAAACCGGCTGTGCCGGGCGCATCAGCTCGTTTTCGGAAACCGATGATGGGCGGATTTTGCTGACCCTGACCGGAGTATGTCGCTTCAAGATCCTGCGGGAAGTGGAATCCGTGCGAGGCTACCGGCGGGTGGCCGCCGATTGGAGCCATTTCCGCACCGATCTCGACCCCATCCAGGAACCGGAAATCGATCGCGCCCGCCTGCTGGGCGTGCTGAAAGCCTATCTGAAGCTGCGCAATATAGAACTGAACTGGAACGCTCTTGAAAGCGCCGGCAATCTGGCTTTGACCGTATCCCTTCCCATGGCCCTGCCCTTCGAGCCCCGCGAGAAACAGGCCATGCTGGAAACCGCCACCCCGGCCCAGCGCGGCGAAACCCTGCTGGCCCTGTTGGAAATGGCTGTGGCCGAAGCCACCGGCGGCCTTAGCATCATCAAGCAATAAAGGAATTTGCCATGACCGACCGCACCCCCAGCGTCGACCCCAAATTGCTGGAAATCCTGGTCTGCCCCCTGACCAAGGGGCCTTTGCGCTATGACCGCGACGCCCAGGAACTGATCAGCGAAAAGGCCGGATTGGCCTATCCCATCCGCGACGGCATTCCCATCATGCTGGCCTCGGAAGCGCGGGAAGTTTAAGGGATGCCCACCCCCACCGAAATTCGCTACGACAAGGCCGGAAAGACCCTGTTCGTCACCTTTGACGACGGCGCCGCCTTCGCCCTGCCCGCCGAGCTACTGCGGGTGGAAAGCCCCAGCGCCGAGGTGCAGGGCCATTCTCCGGCTCAAAAGAAATTGGTGGCGGGCCGCCGTCATGTGGGCATCATCGGCATCGAGCCGGTGGGTCATTACGCTGTCAAACTGACTTTCGACGATCTGCATGACAGCGGGCTTTACACCTGGGACACCCTGCGCAACATGGGCGAAAATCAGGAAAGGCTGTGGCATACCTATCTGGACGCCATCAGCGCCGCCGGTCTCAGCCGCGACCCTTAAAAGCTGCATTCCCGGTTAAATCTGAGCGCAACATCCTTTCCGCATATTGAACCCTAAGGCGTGAGATGCCACCCTGGACCGCACGGTTTTTAAACCGTAAGGCGAAGGGGAGTATCATGGTCACGGCGGCTCAGGCCTATGCGGCCTCCGACCGGGGGGTGCGCCTAGAGTGTCCTGCGTTAAATCTGACGCAAGACACGACCAGCGAGCATTGCGCAAGCGACCAAGTGCGCGGATGCGCACGCCCGGCGAGGGACTTCAGTGATGCAGATTGTCTGCATCATGGTCTGAAGGCGTTTCTGCCGGCTTTGGGCCTGCTGACCTTCAGCCTGACCTGGAGCCTGGGGCTGACCTTGTGGCCGCGCCCAGGCCAGCCCGTCGCCGCGATTTTCCCACCTGCCCAAGCCGGCGCCCCGGCTTTCAATGCCGCGGCAGCAGCCGGGGCCGACACCGTTCTGTCCTTTGGCGGCTTCGCCTCGGTGATCTTGGCCCAATCCTCCCGACCCGATTTTCCCGACCGCCTGTATAGCCAGGGCGCGCTGATGGTTCTGCGCGCTCCGCTCAGTGGCGGCTGTATGCATCAGGAAAGACATCCATGACCGACCTTCAACAAATCCGCGCCACCGTCGAACGTTTCCTGGTGGTTTTCCTGTGGCTGCATCTGCCGCTGATCGCCATCACCGGCGCCTTGACCGGCATCGGCTGGCTGCTGCCGACCATCGGCGCTCTGGTTCTGGCCGGAGCCGCCACCTTGGCCACCCGCATGGCGCCTCTGTCGGAAAGCGCCCGTTACACTCAAAGCGTGGCTCTGATGGGCATGGTCGCCTTGCTGGTCTATGAGTTCGACGGCAATCCGTGGCAGATCGACATCCATATGTATTTCTTCGCCGCCCTGGCCATTCTGACCGCCTATTGCTGCTGGCGCACCCTGATCTTCGGCGCCGCCGTGGTGGCGGTGCATCACCTGCTGCTGAACTTCGTCTATCCGGCGGCAGTGTTCCCCACCGGCGGTGATTTCGGCCGGGTGGTCCTCCATGCGGTGATCGTGGTGTTGCAAACCGCTGTTCTGGCCTGGGTGGCTTACCGCCTGAGCCAGGCCTTCAGCCAATCCACTGCCGCCGTTGGAAAAGCCCGGCAGGCCGAGGCCGAGGCCACCGAGGCCAGCCGTCAGCGCGACGACGCGGCCGCCCGCAACCAGACCCAGCACATTCAGGAAATGGCCGCCTTCGCCGACCAGTTCCGCGCCGCTATCGGCCAGACCATCGCCCCCCTGTCGCAAAGCGCCCGTTCGTCCCGCGCATCGGCCCAGGAAGTCGACCAGCGTCTGCATGAAATGGGCGAGCGCCTGAACGAAACCGCCGGCAGTGCCCAGGAAGTCACCGGCAATGTGGAAACCGTGGCCGCCGCCGCCGAGGAATTGTCGGCCAGCGTGCGCGAGGTCAACCGCTTCATCGAAGAATCCAGCAGCATGGCCGGAGCCGCCGTGCGCGAAGTGGAAAAGACCAACGCCACCGTGGAAAGCCTGGCTTCGGCAGCCCATCGCATCGGCGATGTGGTCAATCTGATCCAGGACATCGCCAGCCAGACCAACCTTTTGGCTCTGAACGCCACCATCGAGGCGGCTCGTGCCGGCGAAGCGGGCAAAGGCTTTGCCGTGGTTGCCAACGAGGTCAAGCATCTGGCCAACCAGACCGCCAAGGCCACCGAGGATATCAGCGCCCAGATCGGCGAGATTCAAAGCGTGACCGGCGGCGCCGTGGCGGCCATCCGCGATATCGGCGCCATCATCGGCCGCATCGAACATGCGGTGGGCACGATTTCGGACTCGGCGGGCACTCAGAGCCAGGCCATCGAGGAAATCGCCCGCAGCGCCCAGCGCGCCGCTGGAGTGGTGGAAACCGTCAGCGGCAACGTCACTCGCGTCAGCAGCGTCGCCCAGAATTTACGGGAGCTGTCGGGCCACCGCACCTCGGAAGCCGCCGCCATGGCTGATCAGGCCGACGATCTGGTCCGCCATGTAGACGATTTCGTAGCGAAAATCCGCCAGGGCTGAGACCTGCCATCTGGGGGGCATTTGCCCCCCAGCCGCGCTAAACGGGCAGCGAAAAAAGTCCGCGTTGCGGTTGGGCTCCTGCCCAAACCCGGCTGGAGGCGCAGCCTCCAAACCTCCAGTTCGTTTATTCTTCAATGGGCTGAGAAACCTAGAGGGGCTGGGAGTCTGGCCTCCCAATAGGGGAATCGGGGGAAAATACCCCCGAAATGAGGTTTTCCCCCAGCCGCACCCAAGCAGCTGCTGCCAGTCCCGCTTTACCTTAAATGTGTTTCAAACCACTCCAATGCCTCTTTGGAAGCAACGTCAAAGCGGGCCTGATAAGGATCGAAATGCCCGCCGGGGACAATCCGCAGGCGTTTGGGCTCCACGGCCCGCTCATAAGCTGCCAGAGCCAAGTCTGTTGGCGTCACATCATCCTGGCCGGCCACAATCATCAGCAAGGGCGTCGGGCCGATGCGGTCTATGGTGAGGCCCGGCTCATAGAAGCTGACCAGTTCCGACGAGCGCAAAGTCACCGAATTTTCCCAAGACGGGGCGATCTCGGAGGCCGCGCCCCAAAACGCCACCGCATCGGCCCCGCCATAGAGTCCGGGATCGTCGCCTTGGGGAATCACCCGGCGGCGTTTCGGTTCGGCCCCCTGCATCCTGCCTTGACGATCTGCGGAAAACTGCCTGAGCACCGTATTGACCATGCCCGGCGGAACCCTTCGCAAAAAGCTTTGCCCGCCGCTGATCGTCGGAACCTGGGCCACGACGCAAGAAACCCGCCGATCCTGCGCCCCCAGAACCAACACATGGCCGCCGCTATAGCTGGACCCCCACAAACCAATATGTGACGCATCCAGCCCGGGCTGCAGGCTGACCCAGGTAACAACGTCCCGCATATCGGCGATCTGTTGCCAGGGATCGATTTCCCCCCGCAGCTTGCCTCCGCTGGCGCCGAAGTTGCGGTGGTCATAGAGCAGAACGGCAAAGCCCGCCTGGACAAAACATTCGGCGAAGCGGTCGACGTAAAGCTCCTTCACGCAGGCGAAGCCATGGGACATAACGATTACGGGAACCTCGTCCTTTCCTGCCGGGCGATAGAGCCAGCCGGCCAGATCAACCCCTTCGGCGGCGATCGAGACCTCCCGGCGGTCATAAGATAAGTTCATGTTCATACTTCCTTTCTGCGAACCAATCGGTCGGCTGGAAGTATGAAAGAACGTCAGATGGCGCGCGCCGCGTGGTCAGACAAAAATTACGCCGAACCGGACAAATTCAGATAGCGGCTGGGCGGACAGCCCATGACGCGTCGAAACATTGCGGCAAAAGCCGCAGGCGTTTCGTACCCCAGATCCAGGGCCACCAGTGTCACCGCTTCTCCCGCAGCCAGTCGAGGCAGCGCCAGGAAAATCCGCGCCTGCTGCCGCCATTGTCCGAAGGAAAGCCCCAGTTCCGCCGAAAACAAGCGGGCCAGAGTGCGGCTGGACGCCCCGACCTCGGTGGCCCATTCCGCCAATCCTCGCCCGTCTCCTGGTTCGGCCAGAATCAGCGAACAAATTCGCACCAGCCGCGGATCACGCCCCATAGGCAGGCCGAAGGGCTGGTCGGCAGCCCACATAATTTCATGCAGGATCAAATCCATGATCCGGCCATCCCGACTCTGGCTCTCGTAACCGGCAGGAATGGACACGGCGCGGGACAGCAATTCACGCAACAGCGGCGAAACATTCACCGCCATGGGCTGATTGGGATAAGTGGACGGAATGGCCTCGGGATGGACGAATACGGTGCGCAGCTCGACCTGTCCCCGCGCCCGCAGCCGATGATCCAGACCCGGCGGCATCCATAAGGCCCGCTGCGGCGGCACCAACCATAAGCGATCGGCCAGCCCCACCTCCATGACCCCCGACACCCCGTAAATCAGCTGACCCCGGTCATGGCGGTGAAAGGCCAGTTGGTGGCCGTCGGGATAATGCCGGGCCAAAGCAACAATGGCCCGGCCCGGCAAATGCCCTTCGGCAGGATCTACCTTCTGCATATCGGTCTTAAGGAGCGGGGAAGTCACCGCGCGCGATGGAGAGATGAATCATCTCCTTGATGCGGGTCCACAAACGCTTCGACGCGCCGCCGATGCGGCTCTCGTTAAATGACAGAACGGTTTCCGGCTGCACCTTGTTGGCCTGCCAGGAACCGCCACCGGCCAGATGATTGTTCAAGATCGGCTGAAAGCGATCGATGCTGGCGGCAAAGCGGGCATCCGCCGTTTGACGGTCTTCGAACTCGTCCCACAAAGCCCGCATCTCGGCGGCCTGATCATCCGGCAGCAGACCGAACAAACGGTCGGCGGCCCGCTGTTCCCGCTCGGCCTTGTCGGCATTGCCCACGGCGTCATAGATGAAGGTATCGCCAGCATCGATTTCCACCACGTCGTGGATCAACAGCATCTTCATGACCTTGACCGCATCCACCGGCTCGTCGGCATGTTCGGCCAGCAGCAGAGCCATCACGGCAATGTGCCAGCTGTGCTCGGCGTCGGTTTCCCGGCGGCTGGCATCCATCAGCGGCGTGTGGCGGATGATGCCCTTCATCTTGTCCAGCTCTGCGATGAAGGCCAGTTGCTTTTCCAAACGGGCGTCGAGATCCAAACTCATAACTCAATCCCTCGCATCATCTTGGGCAGTTCGCCGACCAATCCCATGGCGTGGCGCATGAAGAACTTCTTCAGCCCCGGCATCCGGTTGACCGCCGCCAGCCCAAGGTCGCGGGCGATGCGGATGGGAGCGACGTCGTTGGAGAACAGCCGCACCACCACGTCGGTCAGGCCCAGCATCAAAAGATTGTCAAAGCGCCGCCAACGGGCATAACGGTCCAGAACCGTGGCGTTGCCAAGGTCGATGCCCAATCTTTTGGCGTCCACCAAAGCCTCGGCCAAGGCCGCGACATCGCGCAGACCCATATTCATGCCCTGCCCGGCCACCGGATGCATCCCATGGGCGGCATCGCCGGCCAGCACCAGCCGCTGGCCGGTATAGGCCTTGGCGAATTGCAGGGACAAAGGATAGGCGAAGCGCGGACCTTCAACGGAGATTTCTCCCAGAAACGCGCCGAAACGATGGCGCAGCTCCAGCAGGAAGGCAGCTTCGTCCTGGGCCATGATGTCGGCCACCAAATGGGACTTCTCGGTCCACACCACCGACGAGCGGTTGCCCGGCAGCGGCAGAATGGCGAACGGCCCCGAGGGCAGAAAATGTTCCTGGGCGATATCGTGATGAGGCCGCTCGTGGGCCACCGTGCAGACGATGGCGGTCTGACCATAATCCCATTTGGTCAGGCCGATACCGGCGCTTTCCCGAACCTTGGAGCCGCGTCCGTCGCAGGCCACCACCAATTGAGCCTTGATCAGCGTGCCGTCTTGCAGGACCGCCGTCACTCCGGCGGCGTCGCGGGTCAGCTCGGCCAAGCGCGCGGGGGCGAACAGCCTGACCTTCTCCAACTGGGGCAGACGCTCCAGCACGGCGCGGCGGATGGCGCGGTTCTCGACGATCCAGCCAAAGGGATCGCTGCCCAGGGCCTCGTGGTCATAATGCAGGAACAGAGGCGACGGGCCGTCGGATACCCTGATCTGCTTGATGGGCGCGGCAAAAGGCAGAATGGCCGGCCACAGCCCCGCCGTCTGCAAAACCCGCTGCGGTCCCAAGGCCACCGCCGAAGCGCGGCCGTCGAAACCAGGAAGGGTGGCGGTCGCCGGATCCTCGGCATCCACCACCGCCACCGAAACGCCGGATTGAGCCAGGGCGCAGGCCAAGGGGCCGCCCACCAGTCCGCCTCCGACGATCAGAACATCGCAATTCATCTCGCTCATGCCCATAGAAATGGACCGACAGGCCCGGCTTGTCCAGTGCCGCCACACCAGGCAGCGCCGCCTATTTTTGCAGCAGGTAGCCAGGGCTTATCCCGCCCCGTCTTTCCCCTTTATGAGGAAAATTCAACGATTTCATTGAATTGGAAAAACGGCACGCCAATTGAAAGGGATATGGGCAATGCCGGATCAACCCACGACCGAAAGCCACCGAATTCCCCCTTCGGCGGCGGGTCAGACTGGATGGAATGGAACGATGAAGCTTGTGGTCGCCATCATCAAGCCCTTCAAACTGGATGAAGTCCGAGAGGCTCTGTCCAGCCTTGGCATCAAGGGATTGACCGCCAGCGAGGTTAAGGGTTTCGGTCGCCAAAAGGGTCAGACCGAGATCTATCGCGGCGCCGAATATAATGTGAGTTTTCTGCCCAAGGTGAAGATCGAAGTGGCTGTCAGCGCCGAACTCGCGCCGCGCGCCATCGAAGCCATCGTCACCGCGGCACATACGGGAAAGATCGGCGACGGCAAGATTTTCGTCTTCGATCTGGTGGACGCCGTGCGCATTCGCACCGGCGAGCAGGGGGCCGAGGCCCTCTGAGTTAGGAACGCTCTCCTGTCCGAGAGTTGTTTTGTGTTTTCTCCTCCCTAAACTTCATAAAGCCCGGAAGCTCCGTCTTCCGGGCTCTTTCTTTGCCTGGCTTCGCACCATCCGGAACCATGGCTAAGTTTTAATCACAGCCCCACACCACTGCCCATTGTCACGGCAATGATAGGGATACTCGCCCCCGCCCAGCCGCTGGAAGCGGCGGAATGGCAGGATTCCTGCGGTTGGCACGCTTCTTGTTTATCAATCGGTGACGGCAGGGGTGAGCCCGGCCACAAGTTTCAAGATCGCGGACCTTCGGGAGAGTGGATGATGAAGTTGAATCGATCGGTTTTGATCAGTGGAGGGCTGGCCGTCGGCCTGGCGCTCATGGCATCGGCCGGTATGGCCCAGGAGGCCGCTCCCGCCGCTGACGCCGCCGCCGCGGCGGCCGCCGCTCCGGCCCCGGTTCTGGACAAGGCCGACACCGCCTGGATGCTGACCTCGACGGCCCTGGTGCTGTTGATGACCATCCCCGGCCTGGCCCTGTTCTATGCGGGCATGGTCCGCAAGAAGAACATTCTGGCCACCATCATGCAGAGCTTCGGCATCACCGCCCTGGTGACCGTGCTGTGGGCCGTGATCGGCTACTCCCTGGCCTTCACCGACGGCAACGCCTTCGTCGGCGACATGTCCCGCGTCTTCCTGGCCGGCATGGGCAAGGACACCTTGTTCCCCAACACCACCATCCCCGAGAGCGTCTTTATGATGTTCCAGATGACCTTCGCCATCATCACCCCGGCTCTGCTGGTGGGATCGCTGGCTGATCGCATCAAGTTCTCGGCCCTGATGGTGTTCGTCACCGGCTGGCTGCTGCTGGTTTACGCCCCCATCGCTCACATGGTCTGGGCCTCGACCGGCCTGCTGTCCAAGCTGGGCGTGCTGGACTTCGCCGGCGGCACCGTGGTGCACATCAATGCCGGCGTCGCCGGTCTGGTCGGCTGCCTGGTCGTCGGCAAGCGCAAGGGCTTCGGCACCGAGAACTTCGCCCCCGCCAACCTGGCTTATGCTCTGATCGGCGCCTCCCTGCTGTGGGTGGGCTGGTTCGGCTTCAACGCCGGTTCCGCTCTGACCTCGGATGGCCGTGCAGGCATGGCCATGACCGTCACCCAGCTGGCCACCGGCGCCGCCGCCTGCACCTGGATGGCCGTCGAATGGCTGATCCGCAAGAAGCCGTCCGCCCTGGGCGCCGCTTCGGGTGCCGTGGCCGGTCTGGTCGCCATCACCCCCGCTTCCGGCTTCGTCGGTCCGACCGGCGGCCTGATCATCGGCCTGGTGGCCGGCGTGGTCTGCTTCTGGGGCGCTACCGGCCTCAAGCACATGCTGGGCTATGACGACAGCCTCGACGCCTTTGGCGTGCACGGCGTCGGCGGCATCACCGGCGCTATCCTGACCGGCGTCTTCGCCGTCAAGGATATCGGCGGCACCTCCGGCCTGCTGGAAGGCAATCCCGGCCAGCTCGCCCTTCAGGCCGAAGGCGTCCTGGTCACCATCGTCTGGTGCGCCGTCGTCTCCCTGGTCCTCTACAAGCTCATTGATTGGACCATCGGACTGCGCGTCACCACCGAGGAAGAAGTCGAAGGCCTCGACTACTCCCTCCATGGCGAGATCATCCACGACTGAGATAATCCATCAGCTTGAATGACACCAAGGGGCGCTCCAAAAGGGCGCCCCTTTTGCTTTTGGC
>Ga0209415_10019293_pt1 | contig 10687 bp, 8 predicted proteins | sample PeaSoiSIISIP2007_FD_187696 | JGI IMG/M metagenome (GOLD analysis project Ga0209415, IMG submission 187696) | Peat soil microbial communities from Weissenstadt, Germany - SII-SIP-2007 (SPAdes) (version 2) | ecosystem: Environmental > Terrestrial > Soil > Wetlands > Peat | place: Germany... | reverse complement strand
CGGTGCAGGAACATCACGAGCCAGCGCGCCACGGTCTGGGCCACGTCGGTGCCGAGGTCGTCCTGGACGAGGCCGAGGCCCAGGTCGATGCCCGCAGTCACCCCGGCGCTGGTCCAGAACTTGCCATCGCGGATGTAGATCGGATCGGGGTCCACCTCGAGCGACGGGTACTCGTCGGCCAGTTGCCGGGCCCGTGCCCAATGGGTCGTGACCCTGCGGCCGTCGAGCAGGCCGGCCTCGGCCGCCACGAAGGCGCCCGTGCACACCGTCGCCACCCGGCGGCAGCGGGGCGCCGCCGCCGCGATCCACGCCAACAGGGCCCGGTCGTGGCGAGCCGACTGGGCGCCCTCACCGCCGGGGATCACCAGGGTGTCGATGCGCTCGCCGGGGTCGGGGAGGCGGTCGGTCCCCAGGCGCAGGCCGCTCTCGGCCCGGACGGGCCGGCCGCCGGTCGAGGCGAGCGAAACCCGGTACCCGCCGGGCCGCTCGAGCAGGTCCGCCGCCCGGGTGGCGCCCGCGAAGACCTCGAAGGGCCCCACCGCGTCGAGGGACTGCAGGCCGGGGAAGGCCACGATCACCACGCTGCGCCGCTTCACCCCGCCAGCGTGCACCGCTCCGGCCATAGCGTCAATGCCACGATTCCCACGAATTCGGCCATGTCCGGAAGCCGGGGCGGGCGGTGGGCGCCGGGGAGCGACCCCGCTTCGTCGGCGACCGGTACGCTCGCCCGCCGTGACGCCCGAGGAGTCCATCCGCAACGGTCGCATCGTCCGGGTGCTCAACGAATTCCTCCGACGGGCGCGCCACGGACCTCGTGTCGCCGTCGAGATCGGGGCCTTCCACGTGCCCGGCGAGCCCGTCGACGTGGCGGTGGCGCAGGCCGCCACGTACGAGCCCTTCGCCCTCGGTGCAGCCTGGGGGCCGCCATGGGGGACGACGTGGTTCCGCCTGCGCGGCCGGGTGCCCGAAGAATGGGCCGGCCGTCCGGTGGCGCTGGGCTTCGCCATCGGGAACGCCGGCAACACCGGCTTCGGGGCCGAAGCCCTGGTGTGGCGCGACGGCCGCCCGGTGCAGGGCCTGTCGCCCAACCACCGCGAGTACGTGATCACCGACGACTCCCGCGGTGGCGAGCCGGTCGAGCTCCACGTGGAGGCCGCCGCCAACCCGCCCTCGCCCTTCGGCGCCAACCCGTGGCCCCTGCTCCTGCCCGATCCCGAGGGCGCCCCCCTCTTCACGCTGGAGCGGGCCGACCTGCACCTGTTGGACCCCGCCTTCGACGAGTTCTGGCACGACTTCCGGATCCTGGTGGAACTGCTCACGGAGCTCCCCTCCACCGATCCGCGCGTCAAGCGCTTGGGGGCTGGCCTCGAACGGGCCTGCAACCTGCTGGAGTTGCCCCATGTCGGCGTGAGCTGGCGCCGGGCGAGCCCGATCGTGAAGGAGCTGCTCGACGAGCCGGCCGCAGCGCGAGCGCACGTCGTGAGCGCCGTGGGCCACGCCCACATGGACACGGCCTGGCTGTGGCCCCTGCGCGAGACCGTGCGCAAGTGCGCCCGCACCTTCGCCACGGTGCTGGCGCTCATGGACCGCTATCCCGAGTACCGCTTCGTGGTCTCCCAGGCGCAACAGCTGGCATGGATGCGCGACCACTACCCCGACCTGTGGGATCGGATGAAACAGCGCATCGCCGAGGGTCGCATCGAGCCCACCGGCAGCATGTGGGTGGAAGCGGACTGCAACCTGCCCTCCGGGGAGTCCCTGGTGCGCCAGATCATGCACGGCAAGCGCTTCTACCTGGACGAGCTGGGCATCGAGACCACCGACGTGTGGCTCCCGGACGTGTTCGGCTACTCCGCCGCGCTCCCGCAGATCATGCGCCTGGCCGGCATCCGCTTCTTCCTCACGCAGAAGCTGTCGTGGAACCAGTACAACGTCCTCCCCCATCACAGCTTCCTGTGGGAGGGCATCGACGGCTCCCGGGTCTTCACCCACTTTCCCCCGGCGGACACCTACGGCGCCAAGATGGAGGTGCGCGAGCTCCGGTTCAACGTCAGCAACTTCCGTGACCACGATCGGTCGAACCGCTCCCTGTTCCTGTTCGGCTGGGGCGATGGAGGTGGGGGGCCCACCGACGTCATGCTCGAATCGGCGCGGCGCCTCGCCGACAGCGACGGACTTCCGCACCTGCAGATGGAGGGGCCGAGAGCCTTCTTCACCGACGTCGAGGCGACCATGCGGGACCCGGCGGTGTGGGTCGGCGAGCTCTACCTCGAGCTGCACCGCGGCACCTACACGAGCCAGGCGGCCACCAAGGCCGGCAACCGCCGCGGCGAGCTCGCCCTGCGCGACGCCGAGCTGTGGGCATCGCTCGACCGCGGCGCGCCCTATCCCGAGGCCCACCTGCGCGAGGCGTGGCGGCTCCTTCTGCTGCACCAGTTCCACGACATCATCCCGGGGTCGGCCATCCACTGGGTGTACCAGGACACCGCCCGTGACCACGCCCAGGTGATCGCCGAGGCCGAACAGACCGCGACGACGGCCCTCGAGGACCACGCCGCCGCGGCCGACACCTCGGGCTGCTCGCACCCGGTGGTGCTGTTCAACTCGCTCTCGCACCCGCGCCGCGAGCTCGTCACGCTCGCAGCCCCTGACGACTGCGACGCCGCCGTCGGTCCCGGCGGAGGCCGGGGCACGATCCAGCGCGACGAGGAGGGGCGCGCCCAATTCCACGTCGAGGTGCCGGCGTGCGGGTTCGCCGTGTACGACTTCGTGACCGGGGGGGCGACCCCGGCCGCCAGGGCGGTGACCGTCGCCCCGGACCACCTGGAGAACGAGCACCTCCGCATCGAGTTCGACGACGACGGCGTTCTCAGCTCCGTGTACGACCATGACGCCGAGCGCCAGGTGCTGGCGCCGGGCGGCCGGGGCAACGTCTTTCAACTGCACCCCGACTACCCGAACTTCTTCGACGCCTGGGACGTGGACCGGTTCAGCTTCGACCAGGTGGAGGAGTTCGGGACGCTGGAGTCTGTCGCCGTGGCGGCCGATGGCCCCCTGGTCGGCACGCTGCGGGTGGCCCGCAGCAACGGGCGCTCGCGCATCGTGCAGATGATCTCGCTGCACGGAGGAGCGCGGTTCGTCGACTTCCAGACCAGCGTCGAGTGGCACGAGGACAACCGCCTGCTGAAGGTGGCCTTCCCCGTGGCGGTACGAAGCCCGCGGGCCACCTACGAGATCCAGTTCGGACACGTGGAACGCCCGACCCACGCCAATACCAGCTGGGACGAGGCGCGCTTCGAGGTCTGCGCCCACAAATGGGCGGACCTCTCCGAGCCCGGTTACGGGGTGGCGCTGTTGAACGACTGCAAGTACGGCTACGACATCCGGGGCAACGTCATGAGACTCTCGTTGCTCCGAGCGCCGACGTGGCCCGATCCGGTGGCCGACCGCGGGCGCCACCACTTCCGCTACCGCCTGCTGCCCCATAGCGGTGACTTCCGGGAGGCGGGCGTCATCGACGCCGCCTACGACCTCAACGTGGCGCTACGCGCCCTCCCCGACCAGGCCCATCCCGGGACGCTCGGCGCCAGTCACTCCTTCCTGTCGGTGAGCTCACCGCACGCCGTCATCGAGACGGTCAAGCTCGCAGACGACGGGGCGCTCGTCGTGCGGCTGTACGAGGCCTGGGGCCGGCGGGGGCCGGTGACGCTGCGGGCGCCGTGGCCCGTCGGCCGGGCGTGGCGCACCGACCTTCTCGAGCGTCCGGTCGACGACGTCGTGGCCGCTGACCACGACGTCGTGGTGGAGCTCACCCCGTTCCAGCTGGTGACGCTGAAGCTCGAACCCGGGGCCGGCTAGTCCCGGTCGCTTTTGGGGCCCGAACTTCCTATTGTTCGGATGCAGGGCCAGGGGGACGGGACCAACGTCGCCTGGATCGGGGGAAAGGCGGGGCATGACACGGCGTGAGCCGATCTCGGAGGCTGTCCGTCGCCACCGCAGAGCGAGGCGGAGCAGCCTCGGCTTCGGCACCGGGGTGCTGCTGGCAGGGCTCGTGCTCGCCACCACGGCGGGAGCCGCCGCCGCCGGCCCGGGTCCGCGAGCCCAGGGGCAAGCCACGATCTCGGACCCCACCGCCGGGCACGCCTACCGACACGGCGCCGTCCCGCTGCGGGCGCGGGCGACGCCTACGTCGGAGGTACCCGACATTCGCAGCGCCACCGCCACCACGACGTCGACGGCCCCGGTCAGACACGCCGAGGCCGGCACCGGCCGGGGCGGGCCGGTGCGTTTCAACGGTGGGGCTGTCATCACCGGCTCACCCAAGGTCTACCTGGTGCTGTGGGGGTCGCAGTGGGCCACCCCGTCCGGCGACCCCGACGGCCTGGCGTCGAACCTCGAAGGGTTCTTCAACGGGTTGGGCACCGACAACGAGCTGTGGAGCGCCATCCTCACCCAGTACTGCCAGGGGGTGGCGTCCGGGACCAAGACGTGTCCGGTGTCACCGTTATCGAACCACGTGGCCTACCCGAGCTCCACCGTGCTCGCCGGCGTGTGGGAGGACACCTCCGCCCCGTCCCCGGCGGCGGCCACCGCCACGCAGATCGCCCAGGAGGCGGCCGACGCCGCCGAGCGCTTCTCGAATCCTCCCGAAGCGCAGTACGTCGTGGTGTCGCCATCGGGCAGCGACCCTGACGGATGGCTCGACCCCCGCTACGGGTACTGCGCCTACCACGACGACACGCAGGATCCCTCCCTCGCCCCGGTCAGCGGGCCGGACGTGCCGTACACCAACATGCCGTATGTCCCCGACGTGGGTGCCGAGTGCAGCTCCTTCGCCGTCCCGGGAGTTCTCGACGGCGCCGACGAGACCATCAGCCACGAGTACGCCGAAACCCTGACCGACCCGTTCCCGTTCTCGGGTTGGCTCGGCCGCGGCGGCGAGATCGCCGACAAATGCGAGAACCTCGACGGAGGGTCTCCGGGGGGATCGACGTACGTGACCCTCTCGACCGGCACCTTCGCCATGCAGGGGATCTGGGCCAACGACCTCGGCCGGAGAGGGGGATGCGAGACCGCTCACACTCCCATCCTGACCACCAACCCCGGCCGCCAACGCGGCACCGATGCAGTCCCGGTGAGCCTCCAGGTCAGTGCCGCCGACGTGCGGGGCCAGGCACTCACCTACGTCGGCAGCGGTCTGCCGGCCGGCCTGACGATCAACGCCACGACGGGACTGATCTCAGGCACCCCGACGGGACGCGGCCGGACGGCGACCTCTATCGTCGTCTCCGACACGTCGGCGAGCGCCACCATCGCCTTCACCTGGACGATCAGGCGCTGACTCGGGACGCGTCATCGGTCGGTTGAGGACCGCGGGCGCGTCGGCAGGGAGCTGACCATGGCCAGGTCCGTCTACCGACACTCCCCCACCCGGGTGTGGCTGGCTCGCCACCGCAGGCTCGTGACCGCCGTCGTGGTCGTGGCGGTGGCAGCCATGGCGAGTGGCGTCACCCTGGCGGTGGCGACACGAACAGGCGGTGTCGCCCCCGGCGGCGCTGGTACGGGAACCACCTCCGGCAGGCAGACCGAGCCGTTCGCGCTGACCTCCACCACCCCCTCCAATGACGCCACCGGGGTGAGCAGCGACAGTGCCATCACGCTGCGGCTCACGGACCCGGTCGACCTCGGTGGCCCCATGCCGACGCTTACGCCCCCGGTGGCGGGCTCGTGGGCGCAGGTCGAGCCCAAGACACTTTCCTTCCAGGCGACGGCTCCGCTCGTCCCGGGGACCTCCGAGACGCTCACCGTCCCCGGAGGCCCCGGAGGCATGCGCACCACGGCGGGGCAGACGTTGCCCCAGCCGATGACCATCTCCTTCACGGTGGCATCCAGCACGCTGCGCCTCCAGCAACTGCTCGCCCTCCTCGGGTACCTTCCCGTGAGCTTCACCCCGACGGGGCCGGCACCGGCGCCCAAGGAGATGGCGCAACCGCAGCCGGGAACCTTCGCCTGGCGCTGGGCGAGCTCCCTGTCGGGACTCGAGGACACCTGGGGGCCGGGCTTTACGGGGGTGATCACCATGGGCGCTGTCATGACCTTCGAAGACCAGCACCAACTGACCGTCGACGGCCTCGCCGGACCGCGGGTGTGGGCAGCGCTCCTCCAGAGCGCCTCGGCCGGGACCGTGGACCCCAAGCCCTATGACTACGTGTACGTGTCGAAGATGCTTCCGGAGAACCTGACCCTGTACGTGAACGGCACGGCCCAGTTCACCAACATCCCCGTCAACACCGGTGTACCCGGCGTCGACACCCCGGACGGCACCTATCCCGTCTTCGAACACGTCACCGCCTCGGAGATGAAGGGGACGAACCTCGACGGTTCGACCTACGACGACCCTGACGTCCCGTGGGCGAGCTACTTCTACAACGGGGACGCCCTGCACGGGTTCGTCCGCAGCACCTACGGGTTCCCCCAGAGCAACGGGTGCGTGGAGATGTCCATCGCCAATGCCGGCACCCTGTGGCCCTTCACCCCCATCGGCACTCTCGTGACGGTGGCAGGCCCGGCCGCGGTCGGCTGAGCGCGTTCACCCATCGGCCAGACCGTCGACCTCGTCCCACTCGGGGGGACGTTGTTTGCGCGCTCGGTAGGCCTCGGGGTCCTCGTGGATGAGGTGCCACCACGCCAGGATGGCCAGTATGGCGAACCCCGGCCACTCGGCGGAGTAGACCCAGCTGAGGCCGTTTCCGCCGAGCGCCCTCGTCACCTGCCACCATCCTGCGACGAGGCACGCCGATGCCAGAGAGAAGAACTCGAAATGAAGCAGGAACGCCCTGCGGGAGAACCAGCGCTTCCGCACGGCGCACAGCGTAGACGGGCCACACTGGAGCTGCCGTGCGGCACGTGATCGTGGACTCTTGACAACGAAGGGAAGGAAACTATCGTGACGGTTGTGGCGGACGGGCCCGCGCTACCCGGGAAGACCAATGCCGGACCCGACGCGTTGATCACCGGGGTGATCGTCGCCATCGAGTACGCCATCGTGATCAGCCTGCTGATTGTGGCCGGGATCGTGTTGGCCCGGACGGTCGTCAGCTTTCTCGACGACTGGGGTGCCTTCCCCGCGACGGTGGTGGCGGCCATCGACGGCATCTTGGTGGTGATCATCCTCCTCGACATCGTCCACACCGTCTTTCGCCACCTCCGGTCGTGGGTCTTCACGGTCCGGCCCTTCCTCGTCATCGGCATACTGGCCGGCGTACGGGACATCCTCAGCGCCTCTGCTCATCTGACACTGAGCAGCCACCTGGCCACCTCCGACTACCACGACACTCTCATCGATCTCGGCGTGGGTGTCGGCGTGGTCGTCTTCCTCCTCCTCGGACTGCTGATTCTGCGCTGGAGCGGGCACAGTGACGAGACCACTTGAGCGCAGGCGCCGCCGGCGCCTTCATTTTCGGCTCTGAACGGGCAGGTCGAGAGGGGTCTTGCGACTCAGTGTGATCGTGACACCGGAAATGGTCGAGGGGTAGCATCGCCGACGTGCTGAACCGATTGGGGATCGGAGAGCTCAATCTGGTGAGGCCCCGCACCCGTGTCCGGGCGCGCCTGCAGAACTACGTGGCCCTTACCAAGCCCCGGATCATCGAGCTCCTGCTCGTCACCACGATCCCGACCATGTTCGTGGCCGCCCGCCACGTGCCCTCGGTGCGCTTGATGCTGATGACCGTCACCGGCGGAGCATTGGCGGCGGGCGGTGCCAATGCACTGAACATGGTGTACGACCGCGACATCGATGCTCTCATGGAGCGGACGAAGAACCGTCCCTTGGTCACCGGGGCCGTCACACCTCTAGCCGCCACCATCTTCGCGGTGACGCTCGAGGTGGCGGCGTTCGCGCTGCTGTGGTGGACCGTGAACCCCCTGTCGGCCGGGCTGGCACTATCGGCGACGGCGTTCTATCTGGGTGTCTACACCTTGTGGCTCAAGCGGTCCTCCCCCCAGAACATCGTCATCGGAGGGGCGGCCGGGGCCGTCCCCGTCCTGGTGGGGTGGAGCGCGGTGACCGGGCACCTGGGCCTCGCTCCCTTCGTGATGTTCGGGATCATCTTCCTGTGGACCCCTCCGCACTTCTGGGCGCTGGCCGTGCGCTATCGCGACGACTATGCCCACGCCCGGGTGCCGATGTTGCCGTCGATCGCCGATCTGCGTACCGTCACCCGGCGCATCGCGGCCTATGTCATGTCGCTGTGGGTCTTGTCCCTCGTCCTCGTGCCCGTGGCCCGTCTGAACCTCGGCTACGCCGCCGTGGCCTTGGTGGCGGGCGGTGCGTTCCTCGTCTACGCGCTGGCGCTGGCGCGCGACCCCAGCTCGCGCCGGGCCATGAGACTCTTCGGCTTCTCGATCACCTACCTGACCACACTGTTCGTGGCCATGGGCGTCGATGCCATCGTCCGGGTCCACTGACACCACCAGCTGGGACGAGACCGGCGCGCCTGTGTCCGGATCTCCCGAGGACGAGCCTTCCCCGCCGATGCTCACCGACTCCGAGCGCGCCGCGGCCTTTGCCGTCGCGGACCCGAAGGTGCCGCGCCAGTTCGCCCTGATCGCGGTGGCGGTCCTGGCTGTGCTCGGCATCGGCGGGGTACTGCTCGAACACGTGCTCTCGAGCGTCGGACTCAACCCCGGTGCCACCAACACCGGCCAGTCCACGACGACGTCCGCCGCCGGGCTCGTCTCGCCTCCGGCTTCGTCGCCGTCGACTCCCCTGGTGGGCGCGGCCCTCCCGCAGTTCATGGGGATGACGCCCCGCTCGGGGGCGCCTGCTCCGGACTTCTCGCTGGTGGACCAGTCGGGACACGAGGTGTCGCTCGCCGACGAGCGCGGGAGCGCCGTGGTGTTGACCTTCTTCGACGCTCCGTGCCAGGACATCTGTCCCGTCTTGTCGGCCGAGCTCCTCAAGGCGGCCGCCGATCTGGGCACCGCCGCCCACCGGGTCGTCTTCCTCACCGTGAACACCGACCCCGGGGTGCTCTCGAGCGCTCCGGCCTCGACCGCCGCGCAGCGCACCGGTCTGGGGGCCCTGTCGAGCTGGCATTTCCTCACCTCGAACCTGACCACGCTCAACGCCGTGTGGCAGGCCTACGGCGTGTCGGTCAACGTGTCGCGAACCTCGGGGCTCGTCGCCCACAACGACGTCATGGACTTCATCGACCCCGCCGGTCGGCTTCGCTTCGAGGCGACGCCCTTCGCCGACGAGAGCCCGACCGGTGCTTACAGCCTTCCGGCGGCATCGGTCGCCCGGTGGGGCCAGGGCATCGCCACCTACGCCGGCCAGCTGCTCGGCGGTACCCCGTGAGCGGCGTGACGGGCCCGCCCGCGACCGAGCGCCGCTTTCCCCCGGCGCCCGAGCGCGGAACACCCACCCGTTGGTACCGGCACCGGGTCTTTCTCGTCGCCGTCGGGGTCGTGGTGGTGATCGGCGTGGCCGTCCTCACCGATCTCCCCACACCCACGTCGCGGGCCAACGACGCCAAAGGGGAGAACGCCGTCATCGGTGAGATCAACGCCGACGTGGCCCCCTGCCTGTTCTCGGTCCGCGAGGCGTTCACGCTCTACGCCGATGAGACCTCGGGAAGGCTGAGCGCGTCGAACCGGGCCCAGATCCCAGCCCTCCTACGCGACGACCAGACAGCGTGCTCGTACACCGACGACAGCATCTTCGAATTGTCGGACATCGACGTGTCGGGATCCGCGGCCGGCAAGCAGGTCAGCCAGGCGGTCAACACCGTGACGGTGTGGGCCACCTCAGACGCCCTGGGTGCCATCGAGGACGTCCAGGCCCTGTCGTCGCGGGCGGCAGACCACAAAGCCCGGGCCCAACTGCAGGTCCAGCTGCGCCTGCTCGCCGAAGACCGCGCCAAGGCGACGGCCGAGATCGACACCGCCGGCAAGATCCTGAGGACCAAGTTGGCGACACTGGACGTCTCCACCGAGTCACTTCCCTCTGTGGCCCGCTAGCGCACCGCCCCGGGGGGATCCCCGGTGCTGCGGCGCCGGTTGCGGACCAACCGGTACAGCGCGTCGTCGGGGTCCTCGTCGTTGCGCAGCCACACGAAGAGGTTCGAGAAGATCACCGGGACGAACGCGCACAGCGAGGTGAACCACAGCACGCCGGTCGTGAGGGCCTGGTCGGCGGAGACACTGAGATCACGACCGGCCACATGGGGAAACGAACGGTAGACCGAGGCGTGGGACAGGCCCACCAGGTAGGCGGCGATCCAGATGCTCCACATCGCCAGGGCGGCGACGGCGATGCGCTTGGGCCGGGCCAGGCGAGGCGAGAACGGCGGCGACTCGACCAGCTCCAGCCAGAGCCCGATGCCGGCGGCCACCAGGGTCACGGCCTCGACCAACGACAGCCACCGGTCCCGGACCAGGGCGTCGACCACGGCTGGGATGCGCCACACCACGAACAGGGTCACGTCGAGCCCGAGGTAGGTGACGCTGCGGTTCAACTCGGGGTGTCGGCGACGCGCCGCGGCCAGCCGGTCGGCGCCCCGGGGTCGCTCCAGGACCGTGACCCCTTCGGCGTCGGCGATGCCGTCGGGTCGCACCGCCAGGCCGAGCCATCGCCACGGGGCGCTCAACGCCACCAGCGCCGGCACCCCCAAGGCCAACAGGG
>Ga0209415_10019292_pt1 | contig 10687 bp, 9 predicted proteins | sample PeaSoiSIISIP2007_FD_187696 | JGI IMG/M metagenome (GOLD analysis project Ga0209415, IMG submission 187696) | Peat soil microbial communities from Weissenstadt, Germany - SII-SIP-2007 (SPAdes) (version 2) | ecosystem: Environmental > Terrestrial > Soil > Wetlands > Peat | place: Germany... | reverse complement strand
CCGCCGTTAAACAGTTGATTGGTCATGCATTTGTCTTTGGATTCCGAATTATCATGCTGGTTTGCGCAGGGCTGTCTGTAGCAAGCGCTATGGTCGCGGGGTTAATCATTCCGAAGAGCACGTGAGCCCTCTAGACACATGCATAAATGGATCGAGGTGGACACGAGTAAAATCGTGTCTTGCGAGCAGGCGGCGACTTTGCATACGGGAGATCAACATGTCGATTCGACCGGTTAAGCGTCTCATTCAATCGAAGCCCACGCTCGAAGGTGCAGGCGTGCACCTGCGGCGTGCCTTCGGCTTCGGAAACACCAAGGAATTCGATCCGTTCCTTTTGCTCGATGACTTCCGCAACGACGTTCCGGAGGATTATCTCGCTGGCTTTCCCTGGCATCCGCACCGCGGCATAGAGACAATCACATACGTCTTGGCAGGAACTGTGGAGCACGGCGACAGCATGGGAAATCAGGGTGCCATCGCCGCTGGTGACGTGCAATGGATGACGGCGGGCAGCGGAATCATCCATCAGGAGATGCCCAAGGGCGACCAGTCTGGCCGGATGCACGGTTTTCAGTTGTGGGCAAACCTCCCGTCATCGCTCAAAATGACGGCGCCGCGTTATCAGGAAGTGAAGGCCCTCGATATTCCCGAGGTCAAGGATGACGATGGCACGCACATACGAGTCGTCTGCGGAAACTTTTGGGGAAAGACTGGCCCGGTCGACGGCATTGCCGCCGACCCGATCTACCTCGATGTGTCGGTTTCTCCAGGTAAGAGAAAGACCCTGCCGGTGGAAACGACTCGCCACGCGTTCGCTTACGTTTTTGGTGGAGGGGGAAAGTTCTGCAACGCGTTGGGTCCACTCGCAGTGCCGACCGAAGCGATAAAATGGGCGGACACCACGCCTCCCGTGGAAGCGGATAACCGCTCACTCGTGCTACTTGATCGCGGCGACGAGGTTACCGTGCAAGCAGGGGAGGACGGAATCCGGTTCCTGCTGGTCTCGGGAAAGCCGCTCGAAGAGCCCGTCGCATGGTACGGCCCGATCGTGATGAACACGCAAGCGCAACTGCAGCAGGCATTCGCAGAACTCCAGGAGGGGACCTTTTTGCAAGACAAAGGGCGCAAGTAAGTCACAGTCAGCCGAGGTCGTATTCCAGACTCCACGATGGAGCACAGTTGATCAATCCGACCAGTCGCTCTCTCCGTTCTCATCAATCGCTGTGGCGCAGCTTCGCCACGTTGGTGCTAATCGCAATCGCGATGCTGGCCGTGATTCTCCTGCTGAACCTCGGTGGTTGGAAGACCCGCGTTCGAGCGAGGTTGTTTCGCACGGGGAACTGGCCGGTGGTGGTGTCGCCGCCGGCAAACTTTCGGCCGCAGGTTCCTCCTGGATTCAAGGTTTCGGTTTTTGCTAAAGGCTTTACCCAACCGCGGTGGCTGGCGGTAGCCCCCAACGGTGATGTGTTTGTGGCGGACTCCGCAATCGGAGAAGTCGTTGTGTTGCACGATCCGCAAAGCCGGGGTAGTGTTCAATCGCGAAAGATCTTTGCTGACAGCTTAAACCTGCCTTTCGGAATCGCCTTTCATGATGACTATGTTTACGTCGCCAATACCAATGAAGTCGTGCGTTTTCGCTATGATCCTATAACGTCGCAGCGGCTCGGGGACGCGGAGCACGTACTCGATCTCCCAGGCATGGGCTACAACCAGCATTGGACGCGCTCGCTGGCTTTCAATGCGAATGGCGAGAAGTTATTTATCTCGGTGGGATCGAAGGACAATATCTCAATCGAGTCCGATCCTCGAAGGGCAGCGATTTTAGTTGCCGATCCTGATGGGAAAAACATGCGAGTGTTCGCCAGCGGAATGCGGAATGCTGTCGGGATCGGTTTCAACCTCGAGTCCGGTAACTTATGGGCCGCAGTGAATGAAAGGGACGATCTTGGCGACGACGTTCCATCTGACTTTTTTACTCATGTCGTCGACGGCGGTTTTTACGGTTTTCCTTATTCCTACATTGGCAATCATGTGGACGATCGGGTGGCGTCTAGGCCGGACTTGGTTGCTAAGGCGATCATTCCTGACGTGCTCCTCGGCGCACACGTTGCTCCGCTGCAGTTTGTGTTCTACGAGGGGCAACAGTTTCCGTCGTCGTACTGGCACGGTGCTTTCATTGCGGAACACGGTTCGTGGAACAGGCGCATTAGGAGCGGTTATCAGGTTGTCTTTATCCCCTTCCGCAATGGCCTCCCGGCTGGAGATCCAACCCCTTTCTTCTCCGGATTTGTTCCTGATCCCGCCGGCAAGAATGTCTATGGGCGATTGGTGGGCGTGGCAGTTGCATCCGACGGTTCCGTGCTGATTTCGGATGACGGCGGAAATCTGATCTGGCGAGTTTCCTTCCAACCCGAGCCATAAGCTAACTCGATAACACCCCAGTACGGCGATGAGTCAAGCCGTTGCATTACCATGGTTGGAGAAGCCATGCACATTCTTCACGTCGTAGGAGTTAGGCTCAACTTCATGAAAGCCGTACCCGTCATGCCTGCTCTCGTGGGACGGTTACGCAAGTGGTGTATTGTGCAAGCTCTGCCGGAGTATTTTGCTTTCTTAAATTGATTCTTGAACGTCGGCCAATCGCAGATGAGCAGATTGTCACCACAGTTGAAGTTTAGTCTTGCGGTTGCGATCTCCCTCTTAGTCGGATGGCGTCCGTTGTTGGGAACCCTCGCACTTGCGCTCCGTCGCGATGAATATACCCACATTCTCCTGATTGTTCCGATCTCCGTGGCTCTGATCTATACGGAATGGCCTTCACTCAGAACCAATCGTCAACCGAGCAATCGCATCAGTGCAGCCTTGTTGGTCGCGGCAATATTACTTGGAGTGGGCGGCAGATTGACGGCACAATCCGACGCGCAACTGACGTGGGGCATGCTCGCGATGGTGACTTGGTGGCTGGGCGCGTTTATTGGGTGCTTCGGAGCCCGGACTTTTCGGTCATTGCTGTTTCCTCTCTGCTTTCTGTTCTGTCTGGTTCCACTTCCAGAGTTTACGTTGAATAAGATTGTGGCCCTCTGGCAACACGGATCCGCCCTCTCAGCCAGTTTCCTGTTTTCAGCTCTGGGCATTCCGGTTACTCAAGATGGCGTCATGCTGTCGATCCCCGGATTGAGCCTTGAGGTTGCCCAGGAGTGCAGCAGTCTTCGTTCCAGCCTTATGTTGATCGTCACCAGCATGGTGCTGGCACATCTATTTCTCCGGTCCTTTTGGCGGAAGGCTACTGTGGTGCTGGTCGCGATTCCTCTTTCGATTTTCAAGAATGGGATTCGAATCTTTACCATCTCCATGCTCGGAATCCACGTCGATCCTGGATTCTTGCATGGCAACTTCCACCGGCATGGTGGCATTGTCTTTTATCTGTTGGCGCTGCTTGTTCTGCTGCTCCTGATCTGGATATTGAACCGCACTCAAAGCGCATCATCCGAAGATCACAGCCAAGGGCAAAAGTCAGTGCGCGTCGGGCAACAGGTCGGTTGAAGTATTTACATCCGCGAGTCATTGCCGGGGAGCAACTATAGGCCATTCCACAGCGCGGATTCTGCCGTCTGTGTCGCGCGTGAGGGTTGGCGCGTATAGTCCCAGGAACTCGCGGCGCCACCAGAAGCCTGTCTTGCGTTTTTCGGCCGCGGTCGTGAACCAGTATTGCCAGAGAACCGCACGCACCTGATGCGGCGGCTCTTGCGGAAAAGGATTCCCCGCGAAAAGCGCAAGCACATCAGGGTCGGTCGAAAGCAAACGTACTTCGGTGTTGATTACGATCGGATACTCGCGCCACGATCCGAGAGAAGCGAACCAGAGGTTCCAGTCAAAACGTGGCTGATAGGGTGCGTAAATGCAGGGCGGTTGGCTCGGGTCCTGCGGTTTATAGCGAAACGGATATGCCTGCCAGTCTTGTCCGTCCTGCGAGCCTTGGAACTCGATCTCGTAGCGGCCGCGAGTCATGACGGCAAAAAGGCCATATCGATTGGCAATGCGAAACGGTTCCAGCGCCTCGACGGGCGTAGTCGGCAGTTTTAGGGTGGGGAAGACGATCCAGAGCAATTCCACCGCGGTCGCATAGAAAATCCAAGCTAGCATAAGGCCGATTAATGAGCGCTTCAGCACGGTCAATTGTTGGCGGAAGAGGTCACGCCAATTTTCTTCGCGACCATGCTCGGATTGCCTCTCTTCCGTGGATCGGGTCGCAAGATCTCGCAGCGCGGAGGAGGAATCGGGTTCTGTCGGGCTCGCTGTGGCATGTCGTGTCACGCCCGCACGATCCATGGCTGTGCGATCGAGCAGGGCCCTTTTCCATCGCTGCGGTAGACAGTGCAGCAGCACGCGGTCATCCAATAGCAGGAAGCCCAACGCTAGGACTAAGTAGTTCAAAAACGTATAGTTGGCGGTGAGGATGATACCGATCTGCCATGCGGTTGCTATGAAAAAGCATACGATCCGCCAGCGCCGCGGTAGGAAAAGCATCCAGACCAAGCCCAGTTCGAGGGCAAGCGTGCTATATGCCGTCAAGGAATGAAACCAGTGCGGCAGATGCTGCACGTACCAACCGACCCAAGTGGGTAGTGGTCCGTTCTGGTAGTACTCGTCCATGGCGGTCATGTTCCGCCACTGCGGCTCGCCGCTGGCGATCTTGACCATGCCGGACTCGAAGTAAATGCGGAACCACTCCCACTGCAGAAGGAACAGGCTGGCGCGAGACGGTGGCCGCTTTGCACCCAGGCCCGGCCGAAAACCCGGCGGAGCGAAGAAAAGCGCGATGAATCCGGCTTCCAGCAGCATGCCGTCGGACTGGTAGCCAGAGAAATCTCTCGCGGCACTCACGAATGACAGAAAACATACGAAACAAATTGCCAGCGTTCCGCGGGGCCAGACATTCAAAGCGAGCAGCAGCGATGCCACCATACCTGCCCAACAGAGGAAGACCAGCATCTGCGACCCGCGTGAAAGCCACAACAGAGTTGGCGCAAACCAAAAGCGCGAGTGGCCAAACGAATGCGCCACCGCTTGCAGATAGTCGCTTGCGGGCAGGATACCTTCGGGGCCGATCAGCCCACGGATCTGGAAGATCAGGGAGAAGAAGGCCGAGAAATAGATAAGGCCCAGCGCGCGCAGAAAGAGCCAGCGTGGAATCAGGCGATCCGACGCGCCATGCTCCGAGTCCAACAGCCAGCGGACAGCGGATGCAGGAGCCCAGTCCATGAACGTTCGGCATTATACACAGGAAGGGAGTCGACGTTTCTCGGTTGGTCTGAATTTGAAACGAAGACTGAGGATGTGTGGCTTTTGTCAGTTCTTGCGGGTCATTCAAAGCTTGATCGTCGCGCGAAACTATTCTCCGCCCCTCGACAAGGCCACAACTGTGTCCGTCTGATCGCGTGCTCCGTTTTCCAACACTTTAATCGTGAAGTTCACGGTGATCTTCGCTTGTGTCTCGACAGGCTGCCCGTTCTGCAGGTAAGGCTTGAATTGCCAGCGGCGCGCAGCTTCTCGGGCCGCTGATGCCAGGATCGCTGGACCGTTGATCACGCGCAAATCGCGGATCATGCCGTCAGCGCCTATCAACGCCTGGAGCAGTACCGAACCTTGGACCTTCATCTGCCGACCGAGCAAAGGATAAGCCGACTCAGGCGCCTGCGGTGGGATCTGCGCTTTGGCGAGAGACATCTGAACGCGATCCGCTGCAACCGTGGCCGGGCCACGCTCGGCTACCGTTGAATCCGCTGCTCCAGCCCGCGAGTCAGGAGCCATCTCAACCTTCACCGCCTTGCTACCTAGATGAACGTTGTTGCGCGTTTCGCCAGCGATGACTTCGACTTCGAGCGGCGGAATTACGGCCGGAGCGGCGGTGCGGTTGGTTGCGATCGCGGGCCGAACCGTTGTTGCGGTTGAAGCCTTGGCAGCAGCAATGTGCGTTTTCGGTTGGGCTGCCGGTTGGGCTGCGGGAGTTGGCGTCTGAAATACTTTGTTCGGGATCCACTCAGGAGTCGTCTCTTCGGCAACCGCCGCCTCAGAGTCGCCGAACCAGAAACCGCGGTCCTTCACCACCAGAACAACCAGGGCAACCAGCAGAAGAGCGAGAGCCAAGGACAGACGGCTGCGATCCCGATTGTACGCTGGGCTAGCGTTCATTCCAGCTTCCCGTCTTGTGGTTTGATCCAGCATTTTCTGGCTTCTCTTACTTTGCTAGCGTGCACTACTAAGATGATACGTTCCAGAACAGAGGGCAATGGCACGAGGGGGGGTGGGCATAGCACGATAGGGCCATATGACTCTTAGGGCTGGACTTAGCGTGTATTCGGGGCACGAGTTGCGTTCTCGGCCATGCCGTCGGGTGAGCTCACGGTAGGTCGCTAAACGTAGTATTCTCATGCACTTTTCAACACTTTCGTGGAAAACGTTGTGGAAAAGGGGGGAAGTATCTTTCTAACTGTCTCAGCGAGAGACGCTTCTACACCTTGCACTGAGTTGGTTGCTGGCACTTTAGTGTAAGTTGGAACACTCGCGAGGTAGAACGCGACGGGGACGATTTGAAAATCAGGCTCGACAAACTTTTGCTGGAGCGTAGACTGGCAAGCTCGCGCGAGCGGGCGCAAGCGCTGATCCTGGCAGGCAAGGTTTTGGTCGCTGGGCAAAAAATAGAAAAAGCCGGCACGGGAGTGGACGCGGCAGCTGAGGTTCGCCTTCTGGGCGAAGACTTGAAGTACGTCGGTCGCGGAGGACTCAAGCTTGAAAAGGCGCTCGAGCATTGGCGCATCGAAGTTGCGGGTAAAGTTTGTCTCGACGTGGGCGCGTCGACTGGCGGCTTCACGGATTGTTTACTGCAAAACGGAGCAGCGAGTGTGATTGCTGTCGACACCGGTCACGGTCAGATCGATTTTCGTTTGCGCCAGGACTCTCGCGTGCGTTTATTAGAGAAGACAAATGCACGCTACCTGACCCGCCAGCAAATCGGCGGAGTGGTCGACTTTGTCGCGATGGACGTTTCTTTCATCTCTGCAACCCTGGTTCTCCCCGCAGTCATCGCGGCAGCATTCGCCGCTTCTCCGGCGGAACGTCAGGGCCGGGAAATGATTGTACTGGTGAAGCCGCAATTTGAGGCGGGCCGCGAACGAGTAGGGAAGGGAGGCATCGTGCGCGACGAGGCCACACAGATGGCCGCAGTGGAGAAGGTGCGCCTCGCTCTGGTGGCACAGGGCTGCGCACGCACGGACGTGATCGAGTCTCCGATTCAAGGTGCAGAAGGGAATCGGGAATTCCTGCTATTTGCCGTGTTCTGACCTTTTTCTGTCGTCGCAAGCGCTGCAGGCAAACCTTTTCCGGCGATTTCGGTACAATTCAAAGTTCACCATGGATATTGGGAAGGCTCCATTCGCAAGCGGCAAAGCTGCAGCCATCGTTTCCAAGCCGGACAAGGCAGAACTGGCAAACATTGTTCCCGGTCTGGTTGAGTGGTTTCGTCAGCGTCAATACCGCATTGTGGTGGACGCAGAGACCGCCCCGTACGCGGCCGGTATCGAGGTTGTGACTCGCGATGAAATGGCCTTGCGGCCAATGAGCCTGGTGGTCGTACTTGGTGGTGACGGAACGTTGCTTTCCGCGGCGCGCTCCATGGCCAAGGTGGGAATCCCCGTGCTGGGTGTGAATTTGGGTTCGCTCGGATTTCTGACCGAAGTGCCCTTGGAGGAACTCTACCCAACTCTGCAGGGCATTGAAGAAGGTTGCTGTAATGTGGAAGCCCGCTCGATGGTGCATTGCGAAGTGTTTCGCAAAGATTTGCGGGTCGCTAGTTACGATGCGCTCAACGATATCGTCGTGGGAAAGGCGACCATTTCCCGCCTCAACCATTGTGACGTCTACATTGACGGGGCGTTCGTTTCCGTCTACAAAGCTGACAGTCTGATTGTCTCCAGTCCTACGGGCTCGACCGCCTACTCGCTGGCGGCCGGGGGACCCATCCTGATGCCGTCCGTGGATGCGTTCGTGGTCACGCCGGTTGCGGCTCACTCGCTGACGCATCGCCCTCTGGTGGTGCCCGACACATCGAAGATCGATATCGTGGTCAACACCGGTCAGGATGAAGCCTATTTGAGCATCGACGGCCAGGTTGGCATGCCGATGTACGACGGAGACCGCGTTGCTTGCTGTAAGTCAGAGCATCAGGTCAAGTTGCTGCGGATTAAGGGAACATTCTTCGATGTGCTGCGCGCCAAGCTGAAGTGGGGACAGAGGTGAAGGATAGTTGGCGCGTTCTCGTTCCACCTGCGCGTAATCTCGCGAAGTAAGAGATAAGAATGAAATTCGGAATCCTATTTTTGACTTGTGCGCTCTCAAGCATTCTGTTGGCTCAGGCTAAACCGACGGCCGATCTTATCATCATCAACGCCAAAGTTTGGACGGTGGACAAGGCGAATCCGACCGCCCAGGCGGTGGCTGTCCTCGGCGACCGCATTGTTGCTGTGGGTTCGAACGCCGATGTGGAAGTTTTGCGGAGCCCGGCCACAAAAGTGATCGATGCTGGTGGCAAACTGCTTCTGCCCGGCTTCAACGATGCGCACGTGCACTTCGTTAGCGGTGGCATGCAACTCGACTCCGTGCAACTCAACGACGCTGCCAGCGCGGATGAATTTGTCCGGCGAATTGCCGAACGGGCGAAGAGAACGCCAAGAGGAGAATGGATTCAAGGGGGCGATTGGGACGAAACGAAATGGAGCCCGCCGGCTCTGCCTACCAGGCAGCTGATTGACCCGGTGACCCCGAACAACCCGGTGTTCATTAGTCGCTACGACGGCCACTCGGCACTGGCGAATTCCGCCGCGTTGCGATTGGCGGGCGTCACGTCCCAAACTCCTGACCCACCTGGAGGTGCAATCGTCCGCGATGCGCAGGGCAGTCCTACGGGTGACCTGAAGGACGCGGCGACTGATCTCGTGCTCAAGGTCATTCCTGCGGTTACTCATGAGCAGCGCCTTCGCGCCATGAGGCGTGCTCTGGAGCACGCGGCCCATGTTGGCGTGACCAGCTTTCAGGACATGAACGATGAGAATGACAGTTTTGACGATATTCGCGCCTACGGGGAATTGTTACAGAGCGGAGAATTGACGGCGAGGGTGTATGTGGCCCCGGGGATCGCTGATTGGCAGGAACTGGCTAAGGTTGGAATCCGGCACGCTTTCGGCTCTTCGTTTTTGCGTACCGGTGCGCTGAAGGGATTTGCAGACGGTTCCCTGGGCTCCCGCACAGCATATTTTTTTCAGCCGTTCAGCGACGATCCCAACAACTCTGGTTTGCTGGGCAAGCAGATGCAACCACTTTCGCAGATGAGGGATCGAATGATGCAGGCAGATGCCCATGGCCTGCAAATCTGCACTCATGCCATCGGTGATCGCGCGATTTCGACGGTACTCGATCTGTACGCGGATTTGGACAAAGCTCAGCCGGGAGTTGACCGGCGGCTTCGCATTGAACACGCGCAGCATATGGCGGAGAAGGATTTCGCCCGCTTTGCGCAATTGAAGGTGATTGCGTCGGTCCAGCCCTACCACGCCATCGACGACGGGCGTTGGGCCGAGGCCTACATCGGCCACGACCGCGCCAGCCGGACCTACGCTTTCCGTACATTCCTGAATCATGGCGTACATCTGGCCTTCGGAACCGACTGGGATGTGGCACCGCTTAACCCGATATTGACAGTTTATGCTGCGGTCACACGGGCGACGCTCGATGGGAAGAATCCGAACGGATGGTTTCCCGAACAAAAGCTGACTGTGGCCGAAGCGGTCGAGGCGTACGCCATGGGCTCGGCATACGCTGAATTTCAGGAACAGGAAAAAGGGTCAATTACACCGGGAAAACTGGCGGATATGGTTTTGCTCAGTGACGACATCTTCTCGATCGATCCGGCGAAGATTCGTGATGTGAAGGTTCTGAAGACGATTGTCGGCGGAAAGGTTATCTGGGATCAGGACCGGAAGAAACAGTATTCCACGGCAAACTAAACTTCACCCCGAACCAGATCCGCGATGGTTTCGCGTCTCCGAATCACCTTGACTGATTTTCCATCCACCAACACCTCCGCTGGGCGCCGGCGAGTGTTGTAGTTGGAGGCGAGGACCATGCCGTAAGCGCCTGTGTCCAGCAACGCGAGCAGATCCCCTTCTTCCATGATCGGCAATCCACGGTCGCGGGCAAAGAAGTCTCCCGTTTCGCAGATCGGCCCAACGACGTCCACGGTCTCGTACGGAACTTCTTTCAATGATGCGTCGGATGTCCGGACGGAGACGATTTCGTGGTGAGCGCGATATAGGGAAGGCCGCAACAAATCATTCATAGCCGCGTCGACCACCAGAAACTTCTTGTTACCGTTGGTTTTCTTGTATAGCAAGCGCGTGATCAGCACCCCCGCCGGTCCGACGATAGAGCGCCCTGGTTCGAGTAGAAGGTGTACCTTCAAGCCTTTCAGTGGCGCCAGCAAAGCATCTGCGTAGGAAGCAACCTGTTCGGCAAAGCCGGGCAGGCTGTGATTCTCGTAGGCAATACCAAGCCCGCCGCCGGCGTCTACGTACTTGATCGCGAGACCGTCCGCCCGCAGTGCCCGCGTCAGCTCAGCCACTCGTTCCATGGTTGC
>Ga0209415_10019291_pt1 | contig 10688 bp, 7 predicted proteins | sample PeaSoiSIISIP2007_FD_187696 | JGI IMG/M metagenome (GOLD analysis project Ga0209415, IMG submission 187696) | Peat soil microbial communities from Weissenstadt, Germany - SII-SIP-2007 (SPAdes) (version 2) | ecosystem: Environmental > Terrestrial > Soil > Wetlands > Peat | place: Germany... | reverse complement strand
GCGGGCGCCTTTTTCTTTTCCATGGCCGATCTCGTCGTCAACGGCGGCAACCCGCTATCCGGGACCATCACCCCATCTGGCAACAAGAATGCCGTGCTGCCCATTCTCTGCGCCACGCTGCTCGCCGACGGGCCCGTCTCCCTGACGAACGTCCCCGACATCACGGACCTCGACAAGCTCGTCTCGTTTTTCAGGTCGCAGGGGTCGGGGATCGACTGGGACCGGGGAGCCGGCGTGATGCGGGTCGACCACGGGTCCTTCCGGAACGCCCTCGCGAACGCGGAGCTCCCGCAGGACATGCGCTCGACCGTGCTCCTGTATCCCGCGCTGCTGCACAGGATGGGGCGGATCGCGCTCCGGTCGAACGCGAAGGGATGCTCGCTCGGGGTGCGCGAGATAGATCCCCACCTTGACGTCCTCGCCGCGCTCGGGGCCGCCGTCTCCGAAGGGGATCCGCTCACGATCGCGATCACGGGCGGGTTCCGCGCCGCCCGGCACTGGCTCGACTACATGTCGGTCACCGTGACCGAGAACTTCGCGATGGCCGCGGCCGTCGCCCGGGGGACCTCCACGCTGATCAATGCCGCAAGCGAGCCCCACGTCCAGGAGCTCTGCAGGGCGCTCGTCGCGATGGGCGCCAAGATCGAAGGGATAGGCACCAGCATGCTCTCGATAGAGGGCGCGGCGCCCCTGCACGGGGCGACGATCGAGATCGGGTCGGACTACCACGAGGTGACGACGTTCCTCGCGCTCGGAGCGATCACGGGAGGCGAGGTGCGGGTGCTCAGGTCGGTGCCTCGCCACTTCGACCTGATCGTGCGCTCGTTCGGCAAGCTGGGCGTGGCCGTTGAGCACGAGGCGGACACGGCCCTCGTGCGCCGCGGCCAGCCGCGGGTGATCGGGACGCCGTACACGAGCAACCTGCTGCCCAAGATCGAGGCCGCCCCGTGGCCCTATTTCTCGGTGGACCTCCTGCCTCTCCTGATCGCCCTGTCCACCCGCTGCGAGGGCACGATCCACTTCTGGAACAAGGTCTACGAGAACGGATTCTCGTGGATGCCCGAGCTGGCGAAGTTCGGCGCGCACGTGCTGGTGTGCGATCCCCACCGCATTGTCGTGTTTGGCAACAAGCCGCTCCGGCCCGCGGTCGTCGACTCGCCCTATGTCATCCGGGCCGCGGTCGCGCTCACGATGGTCGCCGCGTCGATCCCGGGCCGAAGCGTCGTGCGCAACGCGGAGATCATCAAGCGGGCCCACCCGCGTTTCGTGGAGAACCTCCGCTCGCTCGGGGCGGAACTGGAGTGGAAATAAAGCCCTCCACCTCCGGGGACCGGGGAAAGGGGACGGGATTCATCTCGTCGACCCTGGCGGCGCCCGTGACCGCGGCCGAGGCCGCGCTCAGACCCCTCTCATTCTCCGATTTCGTGGGCCAGGCCAAGACGATCGAGCGCCTCCAGGTGATGGTTGGGGCCGCGAGGAAACGCGGCGACCCCCTTAACCACATACTGCTTTCGGGGCCGCCGGGACTCGGCAAGACGACCCTCGCGTTCATCCTCGGCCACGAGCTAGGCAGGAGCGTCCGGGTGACCTCGGGGCCCGTCGTCGAAAAGGCGGGCGACCTGGCCGGGCTGCTCACCAACCTGGAGGAGGGGGATCTGCTGTTCATAGACGAGATCCACAGGATACCGAAGAGCGTCGAAGAGTACCTCTACTCCGCCATGGAGGACTTCCGGATCGACATCATGATAGACCAGGGGCCGAACGCCCGTAGCGTGCGCCTGTCGCTCCCGAGGTTCACCCTCATCGGTGCGACGACGCGGGCGGGCCTGCTCACGGCGCCGCTCAGGTCGAGGTTCACCCTCCAGACGCGCCTCGACTACTACGACAAGGCCACACTCCATTCGATTGTGCGCAGGACGTGCAGGCTGCTGAAGGTCGCCATCGACGAGGGGGGCGCCGCGGAAATCGCGTCGCGCGCCCGGGGAACGCCCCGCGTGGCCAACAACCTCATAAATTTCGTCCGCGACTTTGCCCAGGAGCGGGCGGGCGGGGCGATCACGCGCGAAGTGGCCTGCGCCGGTCTCGAGCTCCTCGAGATCGACGCGGCCGGGCTCGACGAGATGGACAAGCGCATGCTGCGCACGATGGCCGAGAACTACCGCGGTGGGCCCGTGGGGATGAGCACGATCGCTGTGGCGGTCGGCGAGGAGGCCGAGACCCTTGAGGAGGTGCACGAGCCCTTCCTCATACAGGAGGGCTATCTGCAGAGGACGCCGCAGGGGCGCATCCTTACCGACAAGGGCTACGCGGCGGTCGGCCTCAAGCCGGCGGGAGGCAGCCAGGGCACGCTGCTCTAGGCCCGGCCACGCACTGCCTTCTCGCAAGGCTGCGCGAACGGCCCCGGCGCGGTCATCGCGCGTCCAGGCTCGCGGCGTCGCCGCCGCTGGCCGCTCGTGGGAGGGCCGGATGGCAGAATCCAAGCCCTCCCCCCGGTCAGCGACCGGACACGATGCGGGGATCTGGAAGAGCGAATGAGCCCCGATCGCCCGCTGGGATCGCCGAGAGGATTCGGGCCGCGGCGGGAACGACGTGCGCCCGCAGGAGGTATCCTGCGCCCAGCCCTAATTGAACGGCACCCATCACATCGAGCCAAAGCGCGCGCCCGCTTGCCTGGTCGGCACCGGTCGGCGGGAACCACGACGGAAAGACCCGGGGAAGGAGCTCCATGGTGGCTCCGAAGAGACCAAATATGAGGGCATTCAGATCGTTCATTTTCGCTGCTGTTGGTCGTTTGCGGCACGTGCAGTGCCTTTTCTACAGGGACAAGAGCCTGCGCCGTGCCAGCGCGCCCCGAAATTATTTCGGCCGTTCATGATCATCACTTTAGGCCACGGGCCCCGTGCGGATTCCCACGCCGGTCCTGCAAAATGCACAGAAACCCCCGCGGCCGCCGTGCATGGTGCGGGACCCCACCGCGGACGCGGAAGGCCGTTACAGGTCGCCCAGTTGCGGACGGAGCACGATCTCTTCCACAACCGTCCGCCGCGTCATCCTGAATAGGGCCACAAACGCCCTGGCTACGTCCTCCGCCGGCATCATCCGCCTCGCCGGGACGCCGCTCCCCCTCCATGAGGGCGAGACGGTGGCCCCTGGATGGACGCAGCACACCCGCACGCCCTTGTCCCTGAACTCGGCGCGCATGGCCTTTGAAAGCCCGGCGACGCCAAACTTGGCCGCCGTGTAGGCCGACCCGCCCGGATAGGCAACGAGGCCGGCAATGGAGCCCATGTTGAAGATGTCGCCCCGGCGCCGGCGGATCATTCCGGGCGCAAATGCCCGGGTCACCAGGAAGAGGCTCCGGAGATTCGCAGCCAGCGTCCGGTCAAAGTCAGCCGCGCTGGTCCCCAGAAACGGAGCGCCGAAATACTTGCCCGCATTGTTCACGAGAACGTCGACCGCGCCAAACCGCCGCCGGACCGCGGCCTCCATCGCTCCTACGGCCGCTTCGTCCGAGACGTCGCACGGGAACACCTCGGCGTTCGCGCCAAGGCGCGCGCACGAGCGGGCCACCGAGGCTAGGTTGCCCGGGCTCCGGGCGACGAGCGCGAGGTTGACGCCCCGAACCTCAGCCGAAAAGGCCCTGGCGATCGCAGCGCCGATGCCCTGTGATGCGCCGGTGATCACGACTACGGGGGTCCTGGAGTGCGCGCCCATGGGTCTTCGATCGCCCCACCCTAGCAGTTCAAGGCCGCGAAATCCATGAAGTCGGCCTTGAACCCGCCCTTCACTCCCTTGCAGATCACGCTCACCGCATCGTGGGAGTGGAGCGATTCAAGGTGCGAGCACGCGATCTGGAAGTCCCTGATCCGCCGGTCGGCGTCGAACACCCTGTAGAGCAGCCGGGCCGCATCCTCGACGAACTTGAGGTGGGCGCCGTTCAGCTCGGCGAACGCCTGCTCGTCCTCGCGCTTGACCATCACCTGCGTCTCGGTCCCCAGCGCCCGGACGCACAGGGCGTGGATGTCCTCGATCCAGATCTTCCTGCCCTCGGCCTCCTCTAGCGTCAGCCGGGCCTTGCTCCTCTGGGAGTGGGGAACGGCGTAGACGCCCCGCGTGTCCCGCGCATGCTCGGCGAGCTCGGCGGAGCAGGGGCAGGCGGAGGAGTACACGAAGTCGAAGTGGACGAAGCGCCGGTACTCGCCCGAGCGGGTTAGCACGCCCTCAAAGGCGACGCCGTAGAACTGGTAGCCCTTCAGGCCGCTGCGCAGACTCGACTGGAGGATGGGATAGGAGAATCCCAGCTTCAGGCGGGCCTCCTTGCTCACGACGCGCCTGAGGTACTTCTTGAGGATCCGGCCGATGCTCTCCCCCGTGAACACCTCGCCCTTGTGGTCGTAGAACGAGCGGACGATCCGGCTCATGTTGATGCCCTTGAGCTCGGCCTCCAGCGAAACGGTCCCGGTCACGTTGGTCTCGAGCGTCAGGACGCCTCCCTTCTTCGTGCGGAACCTGAGCGGCAGCCGGAAGTTGGAGACGCCGACCTGCTGGATGGGGACATGGGCGCCCTGAATCGCGTCGTGCGCGGCGTCCATGATGTCGGGCAGGGACGCGCGGTACTTTGCGGAGGGGCGGAAAGACGGGTCGTAGCCGCGGGCGACCCGCGGAAGCGTGCCGTCCGCCGAGGAGTGCAGGTACATGCGCCTCTTCCTTGTCATTGCGAGCGGCTCTGCCCGAGATACTCGGCAAAATTCCGGGGAGTCTCGTAGAGACGGACGCAATGGAGCTCGCCGGCCTTTATGCGCGGGGCAATCCGGCGCCAGAACGCGACCACGAGGTTCTCCGTGGTCGGTATCGTGCCCCTCAGGAATTCAACGTCCTTGTTGAGGTTGCGGTGGTCGCACGGGCCGACGACCGCCCGCTCCAGGATCCGCTTGAGCTCGCCAAGATCGAGGACGTAGCCCGTCTGCCGGTCCGGCCGGCCCCGCACCGTCACCTCGAGGACGTAATTGTGCCCGTGGCCGTTCGGATTGGCGCAGGGCCCGTACGTGCGCTCGTTCCAGGGGCGGCTGCGCGAGGGGTTGTAGAGCCGGTGCGCAGCGTTGAAATGCACCTGGCGGGTGATGTAAACGTCGCCCGGCTCGGGCTCATTGGCGCGCGTCGGCATGGAGGTTCAGAGGTAGCACAATTATCGCCCGGGTCAACCGGGCGAATTGAAAACCATTGCTCTGTCGGCGGCCCCGGATTCATGATGCGGCCGGATGGCGATGAGATTCTGCATACTGGGCAGCGGCAGCTCGGGCAACAGCGCCCTGGTGGTGACGGAGGGGGCCCGGATACTCCTGGACGCCGGGTTTTCCGCCCGCCGCCTGGGCGCGATGCTCGCGCGGGCCGGCGAGTCGATCGAGCGGATCGACGCTGTGTTCGTGACGCACGAGCACAGCGACCATTCGTCGGGAATCGAGAGCCTGAAGAAGTTTCCCGATCTCAAGTTCTTCGCGAACGCGGCCACTGCGCGGGCGATCCAGAAGGAGCTGTCGTGGAGCCCCCACTGGAGGATCTTCGCGACCGGCTCGTCCTTCCAATACCGCGACCTGATTGTCGAGAGCTTTGCGATCCCCCACGATGCCCAGGATCCGGTCGGCTACCGCTTCACGAGCGGGCTCGACGGCGACCTTTTCTCGCCGCAGAGGACGCTCGCCTGGGTGACCGACCTGGGCCACGTGCCGAAGAGCGTGCGCGACCGCATCCGCGAGTCCGACGTCATCGTCGTGGAGGCCAACCACTGCCCCAGGATGCTCGAGGCGGACCCCAGGCGCTCGTGGACGCTCAAGCGGCGAATAGGGGGGCGCCACGGGCACCTGTCAAACGAGCGCATGAGCGAGGTGCTCTCGAGCGTCGCAAGCCCCCGCTGGCGCCGGGTCTACCTTGCGCATCTATCGAGGGACTGCAATTCGCGCGACGCCGTAGAACGGGCGCTCGCGGCCGTGCGCTCCGTTCTCCCGTGCGAGTTCTCGATCGTCGGGCACGGCGAGGGGACCCCCTTCTACGAGATCGCCTGAATGTCCCGCCTGGCGCGGCCGTCACCAACCACGCGGCCCCGCGCCGCAGGCAGGATCATCCTTTGCGCAGACCCCGCGAGCGGGGGCGACGAAATGCCTGAGAAGCTTATCCGGGCCGGCGCAGATGCCGTCGGGTCCATTGGAGCACTGTGTCAAAGCGTCCCTTGCCTTCCAGATCGAGTCGGGCCGACCATGGTGGAGAGCCCTCATCAGCCGGTCCAGGTGCGTAACCGCCCTAACGGCAAATAGCTAGCGGCGCATCGTGCAATGTGCGGCGCGAGGGATAGGGCGCCCCTGCCCCCAACACCCATTAGGCCGAACGCGCAGTCCAAAAAGAAAATCTGATAATTTCCTTCGCTCGCCTGTTACCTTAACGCTTTCTTGGCGTCAATGAACCAATGACCGGCCTGGCGTCCGCAGCTTCTGCGCAGGGTCCGCGCGTCCGTCACCTGGCGGTGCCGCTCCTGTTCATACTCGGCGCCGCATTCCTGCGCGCCGATTCCCCCCGGCTGTCCAATATCTCGACGCGGGGCCAAGTAGGAACGGGGCCCGAAATCATGATTGCGGGCCTCGTCGTCGGGCCGGGCTCCCCCAATACCGTGCTCATCCGCGCCGTCGGCCCCTCCCTCGCCCAGTTTGTACCCCAGGGGATGACCGGCTTGCTTTCGGCCCCCGTGCTGGCGCTCTTTGATGCCTCGGGAACCCTGATCCAGTCGAACCAGGGTTGGGGCAACGGCAACGCGACGGCCGCGATCATGGGCTCGGCGGGCGCATTTCCCCTTCTTCCGGGAAGCGCGGACTCGGCGCTGGTCGTGGCGCTGCCTACGGGCGCCTACACGGCGCAGGTCTCCGGCGCGGGCGCAACCACGGGGCTCGCGCTGCTCGAGATTTACGAGGTGGGCGCCACGCCGGCAACGGCGCGCCTGCTCAACCTTTCGACGCGGGGACAGGTGGGCACCAGCGGGAACATCATGATTCCGGGATTTGCCATCGCCCCTGGGAGCGACAGCAAGACGCTTCTCATCCGCGTCGCCGGTCCCTCCCTGCAGGCCTATGGCGTCCAGGGCGCGCTCGCCGATCCCACGATGTCGGTCGTCGACTCGGCGGGAAACACGATAGCGAGCAACGACAACTGGGGAACCCCGGTCGGCGACGGGTTCGACGCTGCGTTCCTCAGCGCCGCCTTCACTCAGGCCGGAGCATTCCCGTTTGCCGCGGGGAGCCTCGATTCCGCGCTGGTCGGCACCTTCCCCCCGGGGAACTACACGGTACTCGTGTCCGGCAACAACAACCTGACCGGCATCGCCCTAGTCGAGATTTACGACACCACCTCGTACGCGTCCGAGTCCGTGACCATTGCGGCGACGAAGGCAAACGCCGACACGAGCGGAGCGAACCCCGGGGCCTTCATGGTGATGCGTACCGGCGACGACACCGAGGCGCTCACGGTCAGCTACTCCGTCGGAGGAAGCGCCGTGGACGGGGTTGATTACCAGGGCCTTGCAGGCACCGTGACCATCCCGGCCGGGGCAATATCGGCGACCATCGCCGTCATACCCAATGCATCCCTGTACGCGGCCTCATCGAGCACGGTCGTCCTGACCCTGAATCCAGGCGCTTCCTACTCGGTGGGGGCCGAGAACTCCGCCACGGTCACAATAAAGAACATCGCGCCCACCCTTTACGTCGCCCAGATCCGACCGACGGCCAACGCGCCCACCTCGACCGGCACGGGCGTCGCGACCATCCTGCTCAGCGCCGACGGCTCCCTGGCGAGCGTGAGCATGTCGTTCAGCAGCCTCTCATCCGACGAGGTCGTCGCCCACCTCGCGATCGGCGGCGACATGAACAACGGGACCTACGTGCTCAACCTTCCGGACGGACAACTCTCTGGGTTCGATTGGATTCCCGCCGCTTCTGGGCCGTACTCCGCTGCCCAGGTGGTCGCAGCCCTCGCAAGCGGCAACCTGTACGTCGAGATCGACAGCGCGCTGTTTCCCAGCGGCGAACTGGGCGGACAATTCATCACGGGCGCCGGGTCCCAGGAGTTCCTGCCCCCGGCCCCGCCCCCGGCGATCGACCTGAGCTCCGTATCGAGCGCCGACGCCCCCCGTTTCCTGACCCAGGCGACATTCGGCCCCACGACAGCCGACATCAGCGCGCTCCAGGCGCAGGGGTACTCGGGCTGGATCGCGAGCCAGATGGCGCTAGCCGAAACATCCCATCGCGCGGCGACGGACGCGGATTTCGCGGCGTACCCGGCCACCAAGCAGACCGCCGCCTCGCAGCAGAACCGGCAGGCCGCCTGGTGGAAGATCTCGCTCACGGCCCCCGACCAGCTGCGCCAGAGGGTCGCGTTTGCCCTGAGCGAGATATTCGTCACCTCGGACGTCGCGGCCTCGCTGGCCAACCAGGCCGACGGACTTGCGAGCTACTATGACCTCCTCGCGAACGACGCGTTCGGGAACTTCCGCACGCTCCTGAACGACGTGACCTTAAGCCCGGCGATGGGCAACTACCTCAACATGCTGCACAACGCCAAGGCCAACCCGGCCAAGGGGATAAGCGCCGATGAGAACTACGCCCGCGAGGTCCAGCAGCTCTTCACGATCGGGCTAAGCGAGCTCCAGCCCGACGGCACCCTGATGCTGAGCGCCGACGGCCTTCCCATCCCCACCTACGACCAGAATGAGGTTGTCCAGACGGCGAACGCCCTCACCGGCTGGGGCTACCATTCGACGGCATCCAGTCCCAGCTTCTACGGCACCCCGGCCGACTTTGACGACCCGATGATGGCGTATCCAGCTTATCATGACGAAACCCAGAAGACGATCGTCAACGGCACCGTGATCCCGGCGAACCAGACCGGGGCGGCGGACCTCAAGATGGTGCTGGACGCCCTCTTCAGCCACCCGAACACCGGGCCCTTCATCTGCGCCCAGCTGATCCAGCGCCTGGTGACGAGCAACCCGAGCCCCGCCTACGTCTACCGCGTGGCCCAGGTCTTCGCCAACGACGGGACAGGCGTCCGAGGCAATCTCGCGGCCGTCATCAAGGCGATCCTGCTCGACTACGAGGCCCGCTCGCTCACGGAGGCTAGCGGCGCCGGATTCGGCAAGCTAAAGGAGCCCCTGCTCCGGGTGACGGGGATCTACCGCGCGTTCGCCGCCGCGTCCGAGGAGGGCCGCTTCCCGATCTTCTACCCGCAGACCAGCCTGGACCAGGCCGCCCTTCGCGCCCCAACGGTGTTCAACTTCTTCGATCCGGGCTATGTGCAGTCCGGTTCCCTCGCGGCAGCGGGCCTGCTCGCCCCGGAGTTCGAGATCACCACGGCGGACACGATCATCAGCGTGCCCAACTACATCTACTCAAGCATCTACACCCCGGCCCCGCCGTCGGCGTCCACGGTCGTCCTTGACCTCTCCTCCCTCACCGCAAGCGCGTCGAACCCGGCGGCGATGGTCGGGACGCTCAACCAGCTCCTCTGCGCCGGCGGGATGAGCGCGCAGACCCAGCAGTTGATCGAGGCGGAGGTCAAGTCGCTTCCCTTAAGCACCCCGGCCGCCGCGATCGCGCAGGCGGCCCTGTATCTCGCAGCCACGTCTCCCGACGCGGCGATCCAAAGATGAACACTCCCTCTGACCTGACCCGCCGCCGGTTCATCGGGCGCGCCTGCGCCGCGGTGGGCGCGACCGGCATGCTTTCCGCGCTCGCCCAGCTAAGAATGATCGGCGCCGTGGCGGCGGATTCCGCCCCGTCCGACTACAAGGCCCTCGTCTGCCTGTTTCTGTACGGCGGGAACGATTCGAACAACCTGCTCGTGCCGACCGACAACGCGAACTACCAGCTGTACGCGACCGACCGGTCGGTCCTCGCTCTCGACCAGTCGAGCCTCCTGCCCATCTCCCCGAAGACCTACAGCGACGGGCGCACATGGGGCCTCCATCCCTCGCTTGTCGAGGTCCAGCAGCTCTTCGCGAGCGGCAGCCTGGCGCTCCTCGCCAACACCGGGACACTGGTTCAGCCGGTGACCCTCGCCCAGTACAAGGCCGGAACCGTGGCGCTTCCGCCCCAGCTCTTCTCGCACGCGGACCAGCAGGTGCAGTGGCAAAGCAGTGTGCCCGACCAGCCGTTCGTGACCGGCTGGGGAGGCCGCCTAGCGGACATCGTCAATTCGCTCAATTCCGATCCGAAGATCTCGATGTCCGTCACGATCGCGGGCCAGAATTCCTTCCAGGTGGGCAAGATGGTCACGCAGTTCGCGGTCAATTCGAACGGGGCCACCGTCCTATACGGGACGAGCGGCACCCCGCTTGCGAACACGCGCTACGCGACCCAGCAGAGCATACTCAACCTCCACGAGCAGAACCTCTTCGAGGCGGCGTTCGGCGGACTGACGGTGAGCTCCATCGCGAACACGCAGCTTCTCAACGCGACGCTCGCGTCGGCGCCCGCCCTGGCGACGGTCTTCCCGAGCACGTCCATCGGGAACCAGCTGAAGATGATCGCCAGGATGATCGGCGTCGCCCCGCAGCTCGGGCTCACGCGCCAAGTCTTCTTCGCCAGCCTCGGGGGATTCGACCTGCATTCGGACCAGCTCGGGGCCCACGCGACCCTCTTCCAGCAGCT
>Ga0209415_10019290_pt1 | contig 10688 bp, 5 predicted proteins | sample PeaSoiSIISIP2007_FD_187696 | JGI IMG/M metagenome (GOLD analysis project Ga0209415, IMG submission 187696) | Peat soil microbial communities from Weissenstadt, Germany - SII-SIP-2007 (SPAdes) (version 2) | ecosystem: Environmental > Terrestrial > Soil > Wetlands > Peat | place: Germany... | reverse complement strand
CACAGCCGCGCCCAGCAGGCGGTGAGCGCGTCCAGATCCAGGGCGCGGCTATGAAACAGGTGCAAGAAGCGTCGATACGGTGCGTATTCCGGTTAGGTGTTTAGCTGAGGGGCTTGCCGCAGTGCTTGCACGCACCAATCCAAAGGGCGTGAACCTGATCCGGAATGCCACCATGTCGATGAACTCTGGGAGACTCTCACCATGAAGAGGTTGCGACGACTTGCGGCGTAGTGGGAGTGATGCCATTCGGGACAGGGACGCGAAGAATCATCTGAAGATTCTTCGCGTCCCAACCGGCTAAAACCTGTCGCAAGGCCTGGTCAAGTTCCTTGGGACTCGAAACGAATTCCGCCGCGGCCTGGGTGCCGGGTCCAGTGAGCCCGGCGACAATCGTAAGATATTGACCAGTCTGGGAACTCTTCAGCCGGCTTACAATCGCAAAGTCCGTCGCAGGCTGCTGCTCGGTAGCGGCATCCCACCGCGAGGGTCTCTCGCTCGCTTTCCATTCAGTCTTCCATACTCGCCCCGAGGGAGCCTGTTCCTGGATAAATGTGAAACCCCGATCTTCCGAGAATTTGAAGTGCAACGTGGACATCATCTCTATTGTCCAGCGATTGTTGTACGCGCCAATCAATGTGACGGGCGCGCTACGCAGGTCAGCCAGGGAACAATCCTCCCCAATTCTGAGTTGGCTCGATTTGCCCATGCGCCCGAAGAGCGCTGCGATCCGGAAAGCCGCATCGGCGTCCCCTCTGGCGATGCCGAAGTCTTCTTGAACCTGCATGTCCGCCCAATTCGGAGCCATGTCCAGATCCTTCGGAAGCCGTTGATTCAGCCTCTGCCACTCCAGACCGAAATTGTGGCCATGCGCATCCGAATACCTCCGGTAGAACTCGCGGGAGGGGAGATAGACGACCGGTTTAGCCAGACAGACCACCACCGACTCAGGACTGGCAGTTACCGGTTCCCAGAATCGGTCGAAAAATGGAAATTGCGCGTTTTGCCTGCGATATGTCCAAACGCTAACACATAGGGCAGCCACCAAGAGCGCGACAACCGCCGGAATCCAGCGGCGAGGACGCCTTGCCGGGGGGGTGGGCTTTCCTTCCGAGCGAGTCGGCAAGACGGCCCCTTCTCCGGCTGGCGAAGGAGCTGCCGCATCGGAAGGAGTAGCGGAACGGAAACAGAATTCAGGGAGATAGGAGCCAAGCGGAAGCAGAATCCGAACGGGGGGAGCTTCAAGCTCGTTCTTGTAATACTGCTCGATCCTTCGGCGAACCTCGCCTGCCTGCTTTCGCACCACGGAGTTCTCAGTGGTGATGTCCTCGGGGGATCGATCAAAGACATCCGCCCCAATGGTCCTCTCCTTGAGGAGTTCACCCTTGCCCTCAAGTGTTTGCTGGACTACATAGGAGAGAAACTGCCTGCTCCGCCTGCTGGTGTGAAATGCCTCGCTGGAGACGATCTTTTCCAGTTCAACAAATACAGCAGATTGCCTCTCAGCGTCGAAAGGCAGAGAGTCGCCAAATACTGTGGCGTCTCCATGTTGGGCGGGGTCCATAAATCGGAGTATAGCAGGCACAGGCAGCCCTCGTGGAGGCGAATTGCCGCTTTTTTGCAGCTCCAGAATGCGGATTGCCGATGCTCCCAGGCGCGATATTCCGGGGGTTAAATCGACGCTAAATTTTTGAAATCAATGAGCAATTTGGGGTGAGTCACGGTGTCGCACGGTGCCGCACTTGACCGCACTCTGCCGAGCGCCGATACTCGCGCCTGTTGACCTGGAAAATCGAAAGGAAGCATTCATGCGTACAGTTCTTTGCCTCGCTATTTTGGCTGCGTTCTCTCTTCCCGCAATATCTCAGAGTACCGGCAACGATCCCGCCCTGGCCGGATTTCCCAAAACCTTCCATTGGCGCAATCAACCTGTCGGCTGGAATGTGAAAGACGGAGTTCTTACCATTCAATCGGCGGGGAAGACCGATTGGTACATTGCGCCTCCTGACAGCCAGCAGGCTGCGAACTCGCCTCTGCTGCTGTTTCCCGCGCCAAAAGACTTCTGGTTCAGCGCGAAGGTCACCGTCGATTTCAAGGCGCAGTTCGATGCTGGCGCGCTTGTCGTTTATGCGGATGAAAAGAACTGGGTCAAGTTCGCCTTTGAGACCCAGAACGGAAAGACCGGGTCGATTGTCTCGGTGGTGACGCGCGTGATCTCCGACGACAACACCGGGACAGCGATTGAAAGCAATTCGATCTATCTGAAAGTCTCCAAGACCGGCCAGGCAATCTTTTTGTACTTCTCGACGGATGGCAAGAGGTGGAATTTGACCCGAGCCTTTAATCTCGGCCCTGAGCAGCAATTGCAATTCGGGTTTTCAGCGCAGTCGCCCCGGGGCGACTGCGCGACCGCCACCTTCTCCGAAATTCATTACAAGCCCGAGGCATTGAAACCCTGGACGGGACAATAGCGTCTGGCCGCGTGTCCAGAATAACAATCGTGTGTTTGGAGGGTACATTGCGCCGGATCGTCTTGTTCGTCATCTTCTTTTGTTTAAGCGCGACACTTTGTATGAGCGAATCAACAGCAGATTTGCATATTCCACGCGTTCATCGAGCCCCAAAGCTACAGGATTTCATTGATGGTACGCCGCGTGAGGCCGAGGTTGCGGTCAAGGAGTTCTGGCAGTTTGATCCGGTGGATGGTGCCCCGATCAGCCAGCTCACAACGGCATTTCTCTCCTACGATGAGAAAAATCTATATGTCGGATGGATTTGCAAAGACGATCCGAAGAAAGTTCGCTCTCGCGTCGCTCGGCGTGAAGATGTCATGAACGATGACCGCATCACGATCAATATCGATACTTTCAAAGATCACATCCATTCCTACTGGTTTGACGTCAATGCTTATGGCGTTCAGTCGGACGGCATTACGACCGATGGCATAGGCGACGACGTAAGCTGGGACAGTTTGTGGTACAGCGAAGGCAAGTTCACCAAGGACGGGTATGTTGTGCTGGAGAGCATCCCGTTCCGCAGCCTGCGTTTTCCTGCGGGGCAGTCGCAGGATTGGGGATTCACGCTCTGCCGCTTCATTATGCGCAACAACGAGACATCGTGTTCGCCGCACATTGCGCGCGCTCGCATGCCGCAATGGGTTGGGCAGTTTGGCGATATGGAGATGCAAGGAAACATCTCACCTGGGCGGAATATGCAGTTCATTCCCTATGAGATGTTCTCGAAGGGCCGCTATCTTGATGCCACATCTGGTCCCAGTGACTATAACGTGAACCGCATGGGGCTGGATGCGAAGATGGTTCTTCACGACGCTTTCACCCTCGACATGGCGATCAATCCGGATTTCAGCCAAGTGGAAAGCGATCAGCCCCAGGTGACTGTAAACCAGCGCTATGAGGTGGTTTATTCCGAACAGCGACCGTTCTTCACGGAAAACTCCTCCTTGTTCAGCCTCCCGGAGCAATTGTTTTTCTCACGGCGCATTGTTGACCCGCAATTTGGCCTGAGACTCGGCGGCAGCGCCGGTCGCTGGAGCCTCGGCGCTCTGGTGGCCGATGACCGCGCCCTCGGCAAACAAGCCGATGTGACTGATGCAGACCACAATAAGCGTTCGCTGGATGAGGCCTTGCGGCTGCAATATAACTTCGACCATCAATCACACATAGGTTTAGCGGCTATTAATACCGACTTTGCTTCCACGCACAATCGCGTCGGCTCGTTCGATGCCCGCAAGGAACTTGGAGGTAATTGGTTTGCAAATGCTCTGCTGGCGAATAGCACAACGCGCCAGGAGGGTGGCATCCATAAAAGTGGCAAGGATATGCTCTTGAGTGTCAGCGATTCCACTCTGCACACTTCCATGAGTTCGACCTACACGGATCGCAGCCCTGGATTTGTCTCTGCGCTTGGCTACATTCCGAGGGTCGATATTCGCGATTGGAATAACGCCGCAAGTTACAGGTGGCGTTTGAAGAACAGCAGCGTGATGGACTTCGGTCCCAGCCTGTCGCAGGACGTGAACTGGAACAGGCAGGGGCGCGTGCAGGAGTGGTGGGTCAAACCGTCATTTACCCTCGATATGCTGCGGTTGACCTATTTCACAATCGCTCATAACGAGTCCTTTGAGTTGTTCAACAACATTGCCTTCCGCAAGCACAGCAACTTCTTCCAGGCGTCCTCGGAGCCCTCCAAGCGTTTCGCGCTCTCTGGCGACGTGGAAGTTGGTCGCGGTGTCAACTACTATCCTGCTGCCGGCCTTCCACCCTTCTCAGCGCACTTCGCGAACGCCGATGCCGGATTGACTTGGCGTCCTGTGCCCCAAATGAAAATCGACGAGAGCTATATATATAGTCGTCTGGGGGCAGACAGGAACTGGTTGCCGATGAACGCTCCGTACAGCTCGGCCATCTTCAATAACCACATTCTGCGCACCAAGATGAACTACCAGTTCACGCGCTTCCTGGGATTGCGCACCATTTTGGACTACAGAGGCGTCCTCCCAAACACTTCGCTCGTCGCGCTCGATCGCAGCAAGTACATTGGCGCGGATGTGCTGATGACGTATCTGCTGCATCCGGGAACAGCCGTTTACGCCGGATATTCGGACATCTACGAAAACGTCAGCTTCAATCCCACGCAGAATCCAGCCCTGCAGCGCACGCAGTATCCAGATACGAACACCGGGCGGCAGTTGTTTGTGAAGATCAGTTACTTGTTTCGCTATTGACTGCAAGCTTGAAGTTCCATCTCCGGAATTCGGCTCTGAGTTCAATGGCTATCGCTGTTGAGCGAACTGGCTGCAAGACGTTACGATCAATTTTCGTGAAATTTCAACCGTTGTCTTTGTGAGGGGAAAATGTACAGACGCACTCTTCGTTGTTCAGCGTTCATCGCAGTTGCGATCGGCGCTATTGCCAGCTGGCAGTTCATGCTCGTCCTACCAGCCGCCGCACAAAGCGGTAGGCAGCGCTATCAGGACACGAGCCTTTCTCCCGAAGTGCGCGCCGCCGATCTGGTGGGGCGCATGACGGTGGAGGAAAAGGCCTCACAGATGGTCAATCAGTCGCGCGCGATTCCGCGCCTCGCCGTTCCTGCCTACGACTGGTGGAACGAAGCGCTTCACGGAGTGGTGACCGACGGGATCACGGAATTCCCCGAGCCAGTCGGGCTGGCGGCGACTTTCGATCCTGCGGTTATTCATCAAATGTCGCATGTGATCGGCATAGAAGGGCGCATCAAGCATGCGCGTGCCGTGAAACAGGGCCACAGCAATATGCTGGAAGGCCTCGACTTCTGGGCACCCAACGTGAACATCTTCCGCGATCCCCGCTGGGGACGCGGCCAGGAGACCTACGGCGAAGATCCGTTTCTTTCCGGACGCATGGCCGTGGCCTTTGTGACCGGCATGCAAGGCGACGATCCGCGCTACTATCTGGCAATCTCCACGCCCAAACATTTCTCAGTGCATAGCGGTCCGGAGCCATCGCGCCATCGCGACGATGTGGCCGTCAGCAAGCACGATGAGCTGGATACGTATCTGCCTGCGTTTCGCGCCGCAGTAACTGAGGGAAAGGCCGGATCGGTGATGTGCGCCTACAACTCGATCAATGGCATACCTGCCTGCGCCAACCAGTTCCTGTTGCAGGATCAATTGCGCGATAAGTGGAGTTTTCAAGGCTATGTGGTCTCAGACTGTGATGCGGTAACCAACGTCTCGCGCGACCATCACTACGTAAAGACGCTGCCCGAGGCCGCGGCCATCGTGGTTCAGCGCGGCATGGATAACGAGTGTAACTCCTACCAGAAGAACGCCGACGATCACGACTACCGGCAGTATTATGACGCGGTCAAACAGGGCTTTCTGAAAGAGAGCGAGATGGACCGCTCGCTGGTGCGTCTGTTTGCAGCGCGCATCCGCCTGGGCATGTTCGATCCGCCCGATATGGTTCCATACTCGAAGATCGACGAGAAACAGTTGGATAGCGCGGAGCATCGCGCGCTGGCACACAAGATCGCCAAAGAGTCGATCGTGCTGCTGAAGAACGACGGCACGCTGCCAATCGCGAAGCAGAGCAAGAGAATTCTTGTCGTGGGTCCGCTAGCTGAGCAGACCAAGGTGCTGTTGGGCAACTACAACGGTCATCCCTCACGCTCTGTCTCGATCCTCGATGGAATATATGCGGAGTTCGGCAAGGACAACGTGACCTACAAACCAGGAACGACCTACCTGGAGCATCGCACGAATCCGGTTCCCGCGGCGGCCTTCCGCGCCGCAGGACAGAGCGGCCTGCACGTAACTTACAAATTCGCGCCGGAACCGGCAGCCGACGGCAAGCAGCCTGAGGCTATTTCTATGGAGGGCGGCATTGCGCAAATTGCAGACGCCGATCATCTGCCCGAGCTGAAAGACAAACCCAAGGGCAAGCTAATTGCGATTGAGTGGACGGGCAAGATCAACGTCGGCGAGTCGGGCTACTACTACATCGGCATCGAATCGCAGGGCACGGGTTCGGTCTTTCTTGATGGCAAGTACGTTGCCGGAACACCGGGTTGGGATGCGACCGCGGAGCGGCTGGGACGGATCTACTTCGATGCTGGCAAGCCGGTCGATCTGAAGGTTAGCTATGAACCGCCTGAAAATGGCAAGATGCACGGTGAACTGGTTTGGATCAAGCCAGAAACGCAGCGACTGGCGCAGGCCGTTGAAGCCGCCAAGGACGTCGACGTCGTGGTTGCGGTTGTGGGCATCACGAGTGAGTTGGAAGGCGAGGAGATGCCAGTGGAAGAGCCTGGCTTCAAGGGCGGGGATCGTACTTCGATCGATTTGCCCAAACCCGAGCAGGAGTTGGTTGAAGCGCTCTCTACTGCAGGCAAGCCGTTGGTACTTGTGCTCACCAACGGCAGCGCACTGGCCATCAACAAGGAATCGAAGCTGGCCAACGCGGTACTCGATGCGTTTTATCCCGGCGAAGAGGGCGGTGCGGCTGTAGCGGAGACACTCTCTGGTAGCAACAACCCGGCTGGCAGGCTGCCCATCACTTTTTACTCCAGCCTCGATCAGTTGCCGCCCTTCAGCGACTACGCGATGAAGGGCAGAACCTACCGCTACTTCACAGGCAAGCCGCTCTTCCCATTCGGATTCGGCCTGAGCTACACGACTTTCAAATACAGCGGCCTGAAGTTGAGCGCGAGCGCCGTCAAGGCGGGCGATCCGCTCTTCGCCGAGGTTTCAATTACCAACACCGGCAAGCGGGCTGGCGATGAAGTCGCTGAACTCTATCTGAAGTTTCCCCCGGTGGGTGGCGCGCCGCTGCTTGCCCTGCGCGGCTTTGAGCGCATTTACCTTGCTCCGGGCGAGACGCGCAAAGTTGTCCTCCACTTGAGTCCGCGCGATCTGAGCATGGTCAGCGCGGCAGGTGATCCGATGATCGCCGAGGGACAGTACACGCTGTTTGTCGGCGGCGCGCAGCCGGGTGACTCGCAAAACGGCGCAATTACGGAATTCCGCGTTGATGGAACCATCAAGATTTCCGAGTAGGGCCACGTCCCTGGCATTTCGATTGAAATGCCAGGAACCAAGGAGAAGGTCATGAAAGTGAAACACGCACTTCTGCCGGGATTTGTCTATATCCTGTCTTGTGTAATCGCAACCGCTCAAACGCCTACCAAGCCTACTGGGCTCGACCATGCGGATCAACTGGCCGCAGTGCAATCCGAGAAGGGAAATCAAGCCGCCTTCGCCTGGACAGAATTGCAAAACGGAGTCCAGATCCGTGTGCGCAGCGCCGTAAAGAACATCCTCTTCTACGGCCCGCGCATCGTGCGCGTCAACACCACGCTGGGACTGGTCCACACGGCTCAGCCCAGTCTTGCGGTCATTGTGCATCCGGAGGCTATTTCGTTTCGCGTAGATGAGAAGCCCGGACAGTTGATTGTCGCTTCGGCGGAAGTGACTGTCGCCATCGACAAGCTAACGGGCGCGGTGACATTCCGGAAGCCCAATGGGACCGAGATTACGCGAGAGCGCGCGGAGAAGCCTGCGGAGCTGAAAGAGGTCACCATCTCCGGTGAGCCGACCTACGAAGTGAAGCAGACCTTTACGCTCGCTTCAGATGAGTCGCTGTACGGACTCGGCCAGTACAACGATTCCTACATGGACTACCGCGGCCAGGAGGTTCTGATGGTGCAGACCAACATCGGCTCGGTGGTGCCGATGCTGGTTTCAACACGCCGCTACGGAATTCTCTGGGACATTTATTCGAAGTCGATCTTTAAGGACTCGGCTGAGGGTGCATCGTTTTGGGCCGAGAGCGCGCCGGCGGGTGTGGATTATTACTTCGTGGCAGCGGACGAGATGGACGGCGTCATCGCCGGCTATCGCAAGCTGACTGGGCAGGCGCCGATGTTTGCGCGGCAGGCCTTCGGACTGTTCATGAGCAAAGAGCGCTACAAGACGCAAGACCGGCTCGTTGAAGTTGTTCGCAACTTCCGCAACGCGCAGTTTCCGCTCGATTACATCGTGCAGGATTGGCAGTACTGGGGCGGCGCGGACGGCAGTTGGAGCGGCATGACATGGGACAAGGATCGCTATCCCGATCCGGTGGGGCTGACCAACACGCTGCATAACGAACTGCACGTCAAGCTGATGAACTCGATTTGGCCTTCGGTCGGCAACGACACAGCACTGGGGCGCGAACTCGACGCCAAAGGATTGCGCTTCGCGCCGTTGCACTGGATCTCAAAGCAGGCGCGCGTCTACGACGCCTACAGCGCGGAGGGCCGCGCCATCTACTTCAAGCACATCAAAAAGGGCCTGCTCGATGTGGGCGTCGATGCGCTGTGGATGGACGGAACCGAGGTAGAGGTTGGCGGGGCCTGTCACGTTGCCTCCGACGTCGAGGCTGACATCAAGGGGCTGGGCCGCAACGTCATGGGCGACTTCACGCGCTATTTGAATCCCTACACTCTCGTCACCACGCAAGGAACCTACGAGGGCCAGCGCGCTACGAGCAACAAGCGCGTCTTCACGCTCACACGTTCGGCCTGGGCCGGTCAGCAGCGCTACGCCGCCATGCCCTGGTCGGGCGACACCACGGCGAGTTGGAACACGCTCCACGCGCAGATTGCCGGCGGCATCAATATTGCCATGTCGGGCCTTCCTTACTGGTCTCAAGACACCGGCGGCTTCTTCGTCAACGCTATCGGCGGCGAACACAATCCCGAGTACCAGGAACTTTATGCGCGCTGGAATCAGTTCGGCGCATTCAACCCGATTTATCGCATTCACGGTGCCAGCATTGAGCGCGAACCTTACATCTTCAAATCCTTCGCACCCGATATCTACGAGTCTTTCCTTGACGCGGCGCATTTGCGGTACCGTCTGCTGCCTTATATTTACAGCCTGGCCTGGATGAGCACCAGCAAGAGTTACACGATGATGCGCGGCCTGCCGATGGATTTTCCCGACGATGCGTCAACGCGCAAGATCGACGACGCCTATTTGTTCGGCCCAGCTTTCCTCGTCCATCCCGTCACGCAGGCCATGTATCACGTCGGCCCGCCGCCCGCTGCCACCATACCCACCGATGCGCTGACTACGCCCGACGGCAAGCCGGGACTCGATGTCGAATACTTTGCCGGAACAGACTTTGAGAAGTCCGCGGGCAAGGAGATCGATTCGAAGGTTGAACACATCTGGCCCGGACCTCCTTTGCAGAACTTCCCTGCCGGATTGAAGAGCCTCGACAAATTCTCGGCGCGCTGGCAGGGATTCTTGACCGCGCCAGAAGATGGCGAGTATGAGATCGGCGTTGATATGGACGACGGCGCGCGGGTATGGATCGACGGCAAGCTCCTTGTTGAAGATTGGAACAACGGAGTGACGCATTATCGCAGTGGAAAATCCGTTCTTCGCAAAGGGCAGAAGAGCGCCATCAAGGTCGAATACTTCAACGGCACGGGCCAGCGCGCTCTGCGTCTGAGCTGGCGCACGCCATCGGAACTTGAAGCGTTTCACAACGCAAATAAAGCGCTCGACAACTCCTATGCCACCTATCTGCCGAAGGACGCTGCCTGGTTCGACTTCTGGACCAATGCGCGCTACGACGGCGGACTAAAGGTTACTGGCCACTACGCGCTGAACCGCTTTCCGCTCTTTGTGCGTGCTGGCTCGATTGTCCCGATGGGACCGGCTGTTCAGTATGCGACAGAGAAGCTCGATGCACCCTACGAAATTCGCATCTTCCCAGGAGCAGATGCGCGCTTCACAATCTATGAGGACGACAACGAATCCTACAACTACGAGAAGGGGCAGTACGCCGCTTACGAGTTGATCTGGAACGATGCGGCCAAGACTCTCACGGTCGGCGAGCGCAAGGGCACCTACCCTGGATTGACGGTGGCCCGCGTACTGCGCATCGAACTCGCTTCTCGGAATGCGAATGCCGGAATCGACGAGGGAAGCACGCGCGTGAAGACGGTAACATACAGAGGCAAGAAAATCGAGGTAGGCTTCGCCACAAAGTAGAATCGCAAAGCTCACAGAATGACTTGCGAACAAAAGGCGCAGCTAGGTGTTCTTGACTCGCAACTAGGAGCCTGTCGGGAATAGATTTTCAACCCTTTAGAATCAACAACTTGCAAAATCTACTTCTTTTGGTAAGTTGTTGATTCTG
>Ga0209415_10019289_pt1 | contig 10688 bp, 7 predicted proteins | sample PeaSoiSIISIP2007_FD_187696 | JGI IMG/M metagenome (GOLD analysis project Ga0209415, IMG submission 187696) | Peat soil microbial communities from Weissenstadt, Germany - SII-SIP-2007 (SPAdes) (version 2) | ecosystem: Environmental > Terrestrial > Soil > Wetlands > Peat | place: Germany... | reverse complement strand
CGAAGTTCTGCAGCCGATCTTCGTAATCGAGGCCCCGTTTCACCAACATCTGCATTAGGGCGATACCCAGTCGAGGCTCGCGTTCTACTTGGGCGTCGATCTCAGAGGTGGTCCAGGACATCAGGCTGACATTGTCCAGGGCAATGGCTCGTTCGAAATGGTGCGCCGCACCGAGCAAGGCACTCTCTCCGAAGAAATCGTCTGCGCTAAAGATATCGACCAGCGTTTGGGCCCCGTCCTCGTAAGGCATGGCCACCTTGACCCTGCCGCGGACAATGAGGCGTAATTCGCGCGAGGGCTGGTTCTCCATGAAGATGATCTGGCCTCGGTAGTAATCGGTAACACCCTTGCGCGGAAGGTATATCAAGGCATCTTCGACTTCTCGGGCCGAAGTCCGTCTGGTTGCTTCGGACATTTGAATCCTCCCGATATTGAGGTTGAGAACGATCCGCCCGGCGACGGTGTTCCCCGGCGTGAGACTGAGGTCAGTTCGTCGGGTTAGGTGTAGAGGTACGCGTCTATTTACGAGCGTACGCCAATCGCAGCGGGCAAATCATCAGGTGGAAAGCGTGGTGTGTGTGCGAGGCTACAGTTTCGATTGTGCTGAAAATACCTGAGGAGAGTTTGGACCCGGGGTCAAACCCCGAAGAGGCCGGCCAGGGGGCCGGCCGCGGACCGGGGGGGGGCCGCCCCACATTAGAACTTGCGCCGGCCGAGGTAAATGCCCGCCAGCCCAATCAGCAGCATGGCGATGGTCTCTGGCTCGGGAACCAGTTCCACGGTAAACGCCTGACTCTGGCCCTTCGTCAGGCTCAGATTGCTGGCGTCCCAAGACAGCGCACCGGCCGAGTCATTGGCCCCCGAATTATTGCCGTTCAGGGTCACCCCAGAGCCGACTTCTGTCGTGATCAAGCTGACTGTCCCGATGTCATGCCCGGTCGGCGTGGTGCAACCCGAAGTGCCGATGCCACCACAAACGCCGCCGTCGCGAATGTAACCGGCAGTGCCGTAGGTGCCGCTGGCCCACAGCCCATACACCGAAGTACCTTCCAGCGTCGGAACGGGAGTGTACGAGAGCGTTCCCAGGGTCGGATTGCTCGCGCCGTTCGGAAAGTAATTGAAGTAGTCCATGAAGTTAATGTTCGTAAGGGTCTGCGTGGTCTCATTCGTAATGGTGAACGTCTGCTGAATATTGTTGTTGATCACGGTGGAGGTGATGGTGATGTCCACGCGCCCATCGGTAATCACCGAGGTCGCCTGGTCATTGTTCACCAGGGTCGTCGGCGTAACCACGGTAAATCTGCCGCCGGTAAATTGGCCGTTGATCACCGGAGTCAGCCATGAGGTGTAGGTGGTACCGCCCAGAGTGTAACTCACGGCTTGGCCGCTATCGCCCAACAGGTTGGTAGAGGTGTTAGCGGGATAGTCGCCGGGGAATCCCGTAGCGAACCAACCGTTGCTCCACCCGTAGGCGGAGACGCAGAAAGACGTATTGGAACCGCCGGGAGCGCCGCCGATAGCCACCATACTCTGCAGCGTAGAGCATTGCGGATCAATCTGAGCGGCCGGCAGCAGGACGGCACCAAAAGCTAGGACGGTTATGATTAGAATTAAAGTACTTATATATCCCCGGGGCATTTCCCGAGCCTCCTGCCTGGAAATCGAGCTACTGGATTCCTAGGCCCGCTTGGATTATACGGGGGGGTCGCCTACTACTTCAATAAAGAACCGGGGCAAAAGTACCATAAAGGGTACCAATTCAATAGTTTAGGTTGGTCGGACCCAGACCTTTGAAGCCACATTTCGCTCTAATCGTACTGTCCGTCCGCCCACCTCCAGGGTGATCCCCGGAGGGCCGTCCAAGACTTCTAAATGGACGCCCGGACGAATGCCGACCTTCTCCAGATACTCCAGCAGCTTGCGGTCGCGCTCAAAGACGCTAACCACCGCGAGGCGCTCCTGGCTGCGCGCTTCCTCCAGCGGTTTGAGGCCGCGGCGGCGGCGGGCTTCGGGCGAATCGCTGCCCACGATGTTGCCGTGGGGACAGGAACCACCGGGGCCGAGCCGTTCCGCCAGCTTGCGCTCGAAATCGGCCGAGACGGCATGTTCGAGTTGCTCGGCCTCGTCATGGACCTTGTACCACTCCAGGCCGAAGATCTCCGAAAGCATGCGCTCCAGCAGGTGGTGCCGGGTGAGCAGGCGGTTGGCGATCTCGCGACCCGCGGGGGTCAGGGTGATTTGTCCGGCCTTAGCAACGCGAATGAGCTCATCGCGCTTCAGGCGTTTGACCGCCATGGTCACCGCCGGGGCGGAAACCTGCAGCCAGCGCGTCAGGGTTACGGCTTTAACGTCTTCTCCCTCCGACTCAGCTTCTGCGATAGCCTTGAGGTAATTCTCTTTCGAGATGGTGATTCGCACGACGTGTGTTCCGATTTTATCGCGAGAGTATTTCCTTGGTTGCTTTACTGTGGCGGTGATGGAGGATACTCTAAGGGCCACGTTGCGTCCGGTCATCCCCTGGTGAAACTATTCGGTATGCTCCCTAGTCGGGTACCTAGCGGGACGGGGCTGTCCCCTGCCCCACCGGCGACAAGATCGCCAGCGCTACGGCGGCTGGTGTTGGCCCTGCTTCTGCTGTGTCTGCCGGCAGCCGCTGCGGACGGTTACGGAGACATCACGGGTACCGTCGTGGATGATACAGGCGGGCCGGCGGCGCACGCCCACATCGCCCTGGTCCGCAGGGACAGTCGCTTTCGCCGGGATCTGGTGGCCGACCAAGAGGGGAAATACCAGGCGCTCGGTGTCCCCGCAGGGTCGTATGTGGTGGTGGCGCGATCCGCCCGCGCCGACGCCTCGGCGAGCGTACTCACGGACATCCGCGACGGTCAGAGCGTGACCCTTCCGGTGACCCTGCCGGGCCGCTGGGCGGTCTTTGAGTCCAAGGAATCCCCTGCGGCCCCTTCGAACAGCGGCAACTACCTGGACACGGTGCGCGACGGTTCCGAAGTGACGCGCGGGCAGGAAGGCGGAAATCTGGAGGGATACACCCCTTACTCGCCCCGCGGTAACTCCAGTTTCAATGCCCTTGGACAGCGCGGGCAGGACAACAACTTCCAGATCGACGGCATGGATAACAACGAGAGCTGGCTGCGCGGGGCGATCCTGATGCCGCCCGCCGGGGCGATCGAATCCGTGAGCCTGTCGGAAGTCTACATTCCGCCGGCGCTAGGTCATGCCACCGGCGGCAGCGTCGATATCGAGACTCGCTCGGGATCGGGCGAATTGCACGGCAGCACCTTCGATTATCTGCGGAACTCGGCTCTAGACGCTCGCAATTTCTTCGATGGAACTTACAAGCCCGGTCTCACCCAGAATCAATTCGGTGGCAGCGTCGGCGGGCCGGTCCGCAAGGACTCCTGGTTCTTCTACGGGGATGCCGAAGCGCTACGCGGCCGTCAGGGTCTAACGGTGATTTCCACGGTTCCGACCATGGCGCAGAAGGCCGGCGATTTCGGCTCGACAACGATCTACGACCCGCTTTCCATCGCCCCGATCGGCAACAACCGTTTCCTGCGCCAGCCGTTCGCCGGAAATCAGATTCCTAGTGGACGCCTCTCGCCGCAGGGGCTGGCTTTGGCGAACCTCTATCCCGACCCCAACCTGCCCGGCGCTGCCGACAACTACCGCTTCACGCCCGACCAGATCCAGAACAGCAGTTGGTTCAACGGCCGCACGGATAAGATCATTTCTTCGCGGAGCTCGCTGTTCGGCCGCATCAGTTACCAGCGGCAGGACCAGCAATCTCCCAGCGCGCTCGCGGGCGTCGTCGCCAGCGATTCCGCACAACACGCGGATGGAGCGGACACCCGCTTGACGGCGTGGGGCGGCGCCATATCCCATACGCTGCAGGTGAACCCCACGCTGACCAATGAGCTCCGCGCCAGCGTCAACCGGCTCGATTTGAATGGGCAGCCCCTCGACCAGAGCCCGGTGATCAACCCCGAGGGATTCACCCAGCTGGGCGCAGCCGAGGCGGTGCCCGTGGCCGTGCGCACCACCAGTTATCAATTTGCGGACACGGTGCTTTGGAAGACGGCGCGGCATACCTGGGCGTTCGGGGTGCAAGCGATCCGCAGACAGGTGGACGGAACTGCGCCGGAATGGACCAGTCGCGGCACTTTCCTTTTCACTCCGGACTACACCGGCCAACCCGGGGTGGGCCTGGCGGGAGACTCCATGACGTCGCTGCTGACCGGATATCCCACCGAGGTGATGCGCGACGTTCCGCTCTCGCCTTTCCAGATTCGCGGATGGGAATGGAGCGCGTTTGCGCAGGATGAAATCCGGATCGGCAAGCGGCTGCGGATTCAAGGCGGACTGCGCTACTCGCTGGACCCACCGGTGACCGAAGCCAACAACCACATGGTGAACTTTAACTACGACCGGACTGCTCCGGCGCTGAACCAATTTGCCGGCCAGGGCGGCGTGAATTCCTACGGCGGCCTGGGCTTCAACAAGCTGACTGTCGCCCCGCGGATCGGCTTCGCGTTCGACGTATTTGGCACCGGTTCGACGGTGCTCCGCGGCGGCTTCAGCAAAGCTTACGACACCGGGTCGTACATAGCCGAGGGAGTGCTGGCGCAGAACCCTCCTTACACGTCGCGCCTGGACCTAGTGAACGGCACATTTCAAGTGGGGCCGAACATGGCCGCCGGGCTGCCGGCGCCGGTCGCACTCACCCAGTTCAATGCAGCCACCCTCAACAGCGCGCATGCCTCGATCTATGCCATCGAACCGCGCGACTACACTCCGTACGCCGACCAGTGGGGACTGTTCCTGGAACAACGTTTGCGGCCTCAGCTCACCCTGGAAGTGGCCGGTTTGGGATCCATGGGAATTCACCTTTACGAGACCTTCGATGCCAACCAGCCGTACCCCGCGCCGACGCCCTATTCCACATCGCGCTATCCCTACGATCCCTACGAGGGCCGCGTCGAGTATCTGGGTTTTGCAGGCGGCTCGACCTACTACGGTGGGCAGGTCAGGCTGGCCGGCCGGCCCGCGCCGGGGCTGCAATTGTTGGCGACCTTCCGCTATGCCAAGTCTCTCGATGACTCGACGGCGCCCGGCACCGGCCAGGACAGTCGGCCCTCCACTCCGCAGTACATCTACAACCTGCGCGGCAACCGTTCCGCTTCCCCGTTCGATATCGCCCAGCGGCTGGTGCTGACGGCAGCGTACGATCTGCCCTTCCGGAATGCTCCAGGGCAGAAAGGCACGAACCCGTTGCGAACGGTTATCGCCAATTGGCGCGCTGCCACGGTAATCACCGCTCAGAGCGGCTTGCCCTTCACGCCGCAACTGGCCATCAACAGTTTGAACAATGGGGGGTATCAGCTTCCGGATCGTCTGTCGACCGGCACGCTTGCGGCCGGCCAGCAGTCGTACCTGCAGTGGTTCAACACCAGCCTGAATCCCGCCGATCCGAATCGCGCGTTTGCCGTCCCCGCCCTTTACCAATACGGCAATTCCGGTTTCGATATTCTCCGGGGACCCGGCATGACGACCGCGGATGTCTCTCTGGCCCGGAGTTTTCCCCTGCGCGAGCGGCTGCGCCTGGAGACTCGCGTGGAAGCATACAATTCCCTGAACCAGACGAATTTCGCGCTGCCCAACCGCATCCTGGGCGTGGAATCTTCTGGTGTAATTAGTCATACGTCCACCTCGGCCCGCCAGATGCAGGTAGTGGTGCGTTTGGAATGGTAACGTTCAAGATGAAAACTGCTCTCTTAATGTTTTTGCCGGTGCTGGCGTTAGCCCAGGTTCCGGCGGTTGACGAACCCGAATCCAAACCGGCGCCGGCCGCGGATACGGAGCGGTCTGTATCGTGGAAGGAATTGCTCCCCAACATCGCCAGCGATCAGAAGCGCATCTGGCTGTTTCCCTTTCAGCTGGGACAGCCGGGCGTTTTGATTCCGACGACGGCGGTGCTGGGCGCGACGGCCGGGCTGGTGGCGCTCGATCCCTATGACACGCCCTATTTCCACCACACGACGGCCTTCAGCGGGTTCAACAAGGTGGTCAGCGGGAGCAACGCGTCGTATGGGATCATCGCGGCGCCGGTGTCGTTCTATCTCATCGGGCTGATGCGCAAAGATTCGAAGATGCAGAAGACCGCGCTGCTGGCAGGCGAGGCCGTGGCCAACGCCGAGATTCTGACCACGGTTTTCAAGGATGTGGATCGGCGCGTGCGCCCGGCAGCCATTGGGACCGGCGGAAACTACTCCGACACCTGGTTCGACAGCAAGGGCTCCTGGCTCCGCGGGCAGGGCAGTTTCCCATCCGGTCACACAATTGCGGCCATGTCGATCGCCACGGTAGTCGCGCGGCGGTACCGTCAACACCGCTGGGTTCCGTTCGTGGCTTATGGCTTGGCGGGGGTGGTCGGATTCTCGCGGGTTTCGCTTTCGGCGCACTTCGTGTCGGACGTCTTCATGGGGGGCGTGCTTGGCTATTCGATCAGCCGCTTTGCGGTGCTGCGGCAGTAGCGCGGCGCTGTTGGCGGTCGCGCTGTTCATCTCATTCTCGGCGCGGGCGCAGTTGACCACGGGTGTCGTCGAAGGGCATGCGTCGGCTGGCCATTCTATCGAGGTCACGGGCGGGGCCGGGTTCCATACCACGATTCAGGCGGATTCCCTGGGGGCGTTCGCGCTTACCTTGCCGTATGGGCGATACCAGTTCTCGGGCGTTTCCGTGTACGTGGCGCCTCTCCAAACGACGCGCGTGGATTTGGCTGGGGGCACCAGCCAGCAATTGACGGCGCCGGGAATCTGGGCGGACGCGACGCGCGCGCAGACATACCCCGAAGCGGTCAGCTCGCCGGGCGTCCTGCTGAGCCGCGAGCCCTCCACTGTCACCGAGCCGCTCGATTTTCTGGGCCTGAGCGATTACCGCCTGGCGCTCGTCTCGCAGCGTGCGTCGTCCTGGACCGACACCCAGTTCCAACTGCAGGGAATGGACGCGACGGATTCCTATCAGCCGGGGCAGCCGGCGATCCTGCCGAACATCGAAGCCATGGATGAAATGGTGGTGCGCAGCGCTTTCGCGGGAGCCGCTTCGGGCAGCCCTGGAACCGAGATCGGGTTCTTTCTCGCGGAGCCGGGCACAAAGTGGCACGGCGCGCTTGGCAGCATGGACACGGGATCGGGGCTCGCTTCTTCCAACCTGCCGCCTCCGGCCGAACGCGGGATGGTGCAACAGGCCGAGCAATTTCGCTGGTTCACGCGTGACAGTGCTGAAGTGAGCGGACCAGTCACGAAATGGGCCGACTGGTTTGGCTCAGCCGCGGGGCAGTGGGCTGGACAGACCGTTCCACTGGCTGCGCCGGGGAACGACCAGCGCAGCCGGGAATTGTTCGCCAATACGCGTGGGCGGGTTCGGGTTAGCGACCGGGACCAGATCGAAGCGGAATACGTGGGCTCGCGCGTCGACCTGTCGGATTGGGGGCAGCCGGCAGGCTTCGAGGCATTGAGCGGCAATCGGCTCGCGCCATCGTACGTTCTGCCCGGCGGGCTGCCCGGGGAAGCGGAGGTGGACCATCTGGATTTGATGCAGACCGGGTGGACGCACCAGGGGTCGAAGTTGGGTGTAATTCAGGTGCGGTACGGATACGAAACGGCGCACCTGGATGGCTTGGACGCAGCGCATGGCGCTGCTCCACTTCAGAGCCGAATTGAGCTGGTGGATGGCGCGGTGACCGGGGCCGCGCCGCTGCAGAACCTGGCCATCCGCACGCGCCACAATCTGGAGGCGGCGTGGCAGCCGGCAGCGCTTCGACGTCACCGGATCGTGGCGGGCGCGGGCTGGAAGCGATCGTCGGCACACAACCGTTTCAGCGCTCCCTCCGACATGAATCTGATCACGGCGGATGGCGTGCCGGCGTATGTGATTCAGCTCAACACGCCGCTCGATACCCCGGAAGTAGTCCAGGCGTACTCGGCCTATGCGGCGGACCATGTGACGCTGGCGCGCACGGTTTCGCTCGATGTTGGCGGGCTGGCCGATTTCTCGCGGGGCGGGTCGATCGCGTGGAATACTTTTTCGCCGCGCGCCGGCCTCGCGTGGCAGGTTCCGCACTCTCACGGCCTGGTCGTGCGCGGTGCGTATTCGCGGCTGTACGTTCCGCTGGCCGGACGATATCTCGATTTTGGAAATCTGAATAGCTTGTCGGGCCTCGAATACCAATGGATCGATCGGAATTCCGATGGCTCGTTTGAACCGGGCGAACAGGGGCCGCTGCTGATGCGTTTTGGCGGGCAATACTCGTCGATTTCCCCTTCGCTGCGGCGACCGTACGCCGACGAATTCCATGTCGGCGCGGACATCGCGCTGACGCGCACGACGTTCGCCGGGATACATCTGTTTCGCCGCGACGACCGGGATCGCATTGCGGCGCTGGACGTGGGTGTGCCGGCGCAAGATTTCTCGCCGGTGACGATTCCCGATCCGTTCGATCAGCAGCAGTTGACCGTTTATCAGCAGAACCCCGCGACCCTAGGGCAGGACCGATACCTGTTGACCAATCCTTCGGGCTTGAACGAGCGCAGCATGGGATTTGTGGCCGAGGCACGGACCGCGTGGCACGGCCTGACGGTGGCCGCATCATTTCTGGCCGAGAAGACGCACGGCCCGACCAATCCCGGCGACAGCCCGTGGGCCAACGATCCGGGCGTGATCGGCGCGCTGCTGCTCGATCCCAACACCACCATTAACGATGCCAACCGGAGCTTCTTCGACCGTGCTTACGTCGGCAAGGCGCAAGCGACTTACCGGCTGCCGTGGGGAGGCATCGAACTGGCGACGGTAGCGGATTACATGGATGGGCTGGCGTTCGCCCGCCAGTTGCTGGTGACGGGCCTGGCGCAGGGTCCGTTCCTGGTGGCCACGACGGTGCGCGGGAGTCCCGAGGGCGGCAACCGGGCGGAGCATGTGACGAATTGGAACCTCCGTGCGCGCCGCGAGTTCCGGGTGCCGTTCGGCAAGATCTCGGGAACCGCTGACCTGATGAACGTGACCAACGCCGGGCATCGGATTCAGGAAAGCGATGTTAGCGGGCCGAACTTTGATCTGAGGTTACCGGTGGCGATCCAGGCGGCGCGGGCGGTGAGGGTGGGGTTCCGCGTGGACTTTTAAGGGTCTAGCCAACGCTCAACCCAGGCTTCCGCGCAGCCGTAACTCCGACCGCAACTCCAGCCTGCGAACGTCGTTTATTCCAAGCACGTGCACCGTGGCACGGCCGACCGCCGTATGACCCTCGATTCTCACGCCTTGAAACTGAAAGTGCTCTTCCCACCCGTCTCGCCTCGGGTGAAAAAGTGGCACCAGCTTACCTGTCTCCGGATCGATGCCGGTAAGGTTCGGGCCTTTGTGGAGATTGCATCGGTGACAACGCAATGCTCCTGCCGCAGCAGGCAATATTCGCAACGGTTATCCGCCCGGTGCCGCACTGTGGTGCGAATGGCGGCATCCATTCCTAGCCGCGGTTGAATTCCAGATGCCGCCTGGCTTTGAGTTTCAAGATGGAGATGAAATCGGTCGCGTTAATGATTGCTTCGTATTCGGCCCGTTCGTCCCCGCTGAGCACACCGTCATTGGCTCGTTCTGCGAGAATATCTAGACGCGTCTGGACCGCGGGATCGACGCGGAACTGCGTCACGCGATGAGCGGACTCGGCATCCCAGCAACGGCTAAAGAGGTCGAGTAGGCTGTCGAGAGGCGTCGCAGTGGTGCCCATGCCCACAGTGTCATCATACACGCTTCGTTACCAACAAAGTATTGCCGCGCCGCCCGGTCCTTCAGAGTCTCAAGCCCTGCCGCGCGATCGATCATCGATCACCGATCGCCGAATAATTACGGGCGCTGAGGGTGGGGTTCCGGGTGGAGTTTTAGGGGTCTGGGGTAGACTAGAAAGCAAGGAGATTATCGTGGACGCCCTAGCGGAAAAGCTGGACGCTCGGCTGCGCGCCTGGAAGCCGGAGACGGCCGATGAGGCCAGGGCGCGCATCGCAGAAGTCATCGATCTCGCCGATAACGGTGTTCTAGATCTCGCGCGCTCGCGTTCAACCGAACAGGAAGTATTGGATCTGCTCGATGAGCCCCCGGCCGGGTGAGGTATGGTTGGCAGATCTCGGGCTAGCTGCAAAGACCCGGCCTGTGATCATTGTCTCCCGCCAAGATTCAGATCCGCCCCGCGCTTTGGTGTTGTACGTTCCTCTAACTACCCAGCACAGGCAGAGCAAGTATGAGGTGCCGCTGCCACGTTTTCCCTTCCTCGATCGGCCATCCGTCGCGAACGTTCAAGGACTCGGGTCGATACCGACTGTACGCCTCGAACGCAGAATCGGCAGACTCTCCGACGAGGTAATGACACTGGTGAAGCAAGCGCTACTGTACGCCCTCGATCTGAAGCCATCGACCAGCTAATCTGTTGTTGAGAGAAACGCCTGAGGTTTCCCCATCGAGTTTTGGTTCATTTCCGCGCCACCAGCACGCGCGACGGATAAAACGTCTGGCGCACCGCGCGGTCTTCCAAAATCTCGAACCGCTTGCTCTCGATCATTTGGGGGACGCGCTGCTCCACTTGACGGCCCCAGAAAGCCGGGGCCACTTTTCCCAGCACCTTGTAGATC
>Ga0209415_10019288_pt1 | contig 10688 bp, 7 predicted proteins | sample PeaSoiSIISIP2007_FD_187696 | JGI IMG/M metagenome (GOLD analysis project Ga0209415, IMG submission 187696) | Peat soil microbial communities from Weissenstadt, Germany - SII-SIP-2007 (SPAdes) (version 2) | ecosystem: Environmental > Terrestrial > Soil > Wetlands > Peat | place: Germany... | reverse complement strand
CTGACCTGCGGTTCTTCGAGGCGCTCGCGGCCAATGCCGGCGTGGCGCTTCGAAGCAGCAACCTGCTGGAACAGCTCCGCCGCGAGATTGAAGTCCGCCAACATCAGGCCTACCACGACTCGCTGACCGGGCTGCCCAACAGGGTCGCCTTCCGTGAACGGCTAGCAGACTCCCTCGAGACGAACACGGCGGGCGAGGTCGCAGTGCTGCTAATGGACCTGGACGGTTTCAAGGAGGTCAATGACACGCTGGGCCACGTGACGGGCGACGCAGTTCTGCGGGAGGTGGGGAGGCGCCTGATGAGCTTCTCCGGGCCTCAGAGCCTCGTGGGGCGTCTTGGTGGTGACGAGTTCGCTGTCCTGCTCTGCTCGGCCAGTGACCACCTTGACGTGGAGGCGACGACCCACCAGGTCATGTCCAGCATCAATCAGCCGCTCGCTGTCGAGGGCCTCATGCTGGACATACGGGCCAGCATGGGTGTCGCATTAGCCCCGCGTCATGGACGCTCGCGTGAAGCGACCAACCTGCTGCGCCACGCCGACGTGGCCATGTACCTGGCGAAAGAAGCCGGGGGAGGGGTTCGCTACTACGACCCCGCCGAGGACCGTTCGACGCTGCGGCGCCTCACTCTCGCCACTGAGCTGCGTCGGGCGCTCGACGAGGACGGCCTCGACCTCTGGTACCAGCCAGTGGTGGAGCTCGGCACGGGGGAGGTGCTCGGTTGTGAGGCGCTATTGCGCTGGAACCACGAGCAGTTCGGTCCGATCTCCCCGGTGGAGTTCATCCCTGTTGCCGAAAACGCTGGCCTCATCGACCCGTTGACGTGGTGGGTGCTAGAGACAGCCCTGACCCAGCTCAAGATCTGGCGCGAGCTGGTGCCAGCCCTAGGGGTGGCAGTGAACCTGTCCGCCAAGAGCCTCACGGGCACCAAGGTTTACGACCGGGTTGAGCGGTCGCTTCAGCGAGCGGGCATGAAACCGGGGGCGCTCACCTTGGAGCTCACCGAGTCGTCCATGGCGATCGATCCCGAGAGCTCGCAGCGGGCCATGCAGAGCCTGCAAGAACTTGGCGTCCGCCTCTCGATCGACGATTACGGCACGGGCTTCTCGTCGCTTAGCCGTTTGAAGCACCTCCCGTTCAAGGAGCTGAAGATCGACCGTTCCTTCGTCAAGGAGATGATCCGCGACAAGGGCGACGAGGCGATCGTTCGGTCGACTATCGAACTCGCCCGCAGCTTGGGCCGCACGGTGACAGCCGAGGGTGTCGAGGACAAGGCCACTTTGGACCGCCTCGCCAGCCTCGGTTGTCACGCGGCACAGGGCTATTACCTAGCACGCCCTCTGCCCGCCGCAGAGTGCGAGTCGTGGTTGCGGGAGTTCGTGCGCTGGCCGAGCACCGTCGGGCACATCGGACCGGCCTAGGGCTAACCCGGACGCCCGGGGACCTCTGCCCGGCCGCAGGGCGCGTCTGCCCCGGCCGCGGGCTGCCCCTGCCCGCTAAAGGGCGCCTCTGCCCGCTGCTGGGCTGCGTGTGCCCGCCGCAGAGTGCGAGGCGTGATTGCGGGAGTTGCGCTGGGTGGTGCGCCGGCGGCCTATTGCGCCGGCGGCCTACTCCGCCAGCGACCTAGCCCGACTACGGCCTACTCGGCCCTCAGGTCCAGCGCGGCTGGGGTTCGGGCTGCGTAGGCCCCAGGGATCGCAGCCACGGCATTGGCCAGGACGAAAGCTGCCCCGGCCACCAGGAGCAGCGATAGGGCAGGTACGGGGGCATCGGGCACAGCGAAGATACTCCGGGCGAACAGGTCCCACAGCCACCGGCCCAAGGCGATGCCCGCCGGCAGGCCGGCTATCACACCGATGGCCACGGCGATGGTGGACTGCCATGCCACTGTCCAAGCCAGTTGAGCCCGAGTAAAGCCTAAGGCTTTGAGCAGGGCCAGGTCGCGCCGTCGGCGCCGTACCGATGCCACCAGGGACAGGCCCAGAGCGACCACAGCTCCCAGGGCCAAGCTGCCGGCCAGCAGGTCGGGCGCGGCGCCAGAACAGCGGTAGTTCTCGATCTGAGTGGGGAACTGCACGCTCAGGACGTCCACGCTCTGACCGTTGTAGTACTGGGTGGGCAGGTCCTCGAAGGCCTTGGTGCCCACGTCTGCGATATGGCGGAGCGATGCCAGCCCGGCTGCCGTGCTGGCCCCGGCTCGCAAGCGGACGAACACCTCAGCCGGGCCGTTGAGCGTCGCGACCGGGGCCTCGGCGGCCTTTCGGAAAGCGGGCGGTTGCACGGAACTGGCGATGATGGCGCCCGTCCCCATGGAGGTGTGCAGGGCTTGTGGTTCCCCGACGGTGGGCAAGGTGGCGGTGCCCACGATGACTAGGGAAGTCGGGGGCACGTAAAAGGGGGCGTCGCCCGGTCCCCGTAGCTCACCGATACCCTCTGGCCCACCCGTTTGTGCAAAGCCGCCAGCGTGGCACCCCCCAGCACGACCTGGTCGCTGGCCTCCAGAGCGTGGCCACTTAGGACGGGAGGGCTGACCCTGGCGTGGGGCGTCGATATCAACACGGGCACGGTCTGGCCGTCGATTTCTATGTTGACGAAATGCACCCCGCTCCACGCCGCAACCAAGGGGTCCTTGGCCAATAGGGACAGGGACTGGGGCGGCACGGGGTAGCCCTGAAGGGCATAGTCCCAGTTCCAGCCGTAAAGGCGAGGGTGGGAGACCAACGTGCTGAGGCCGCTGCCGGAATTGAAGGTCGCGGTCACAATGGCCACCGCCAGCACGTTGGCCAGCAGCACCGATCGCACGGGCACGGCCGTACGGCCGCGGCCCGGCTCGAGGGCAAAGCGGGCGCCAATCAGGACCGGTGAGCGAGCTCCCATATGGGCTAGCAGGCGGGCAATGGCCGAGGGTAATGCCCGGTCCTGCGTTGCCCAGTGCCGGGTAGAGCGCAAAGCCCTGACGGCCAAGGCCAAACCGACACCCCCGGTGCACACGACGAGCAACGCCGCCCCCGGGCCGAGCACGGTCAAGCCGACCGTCAGCCCCCGGCCTGGGTATACCGGGCGGACCGGGCCTAAAGGCGAAAGGGGCGAGACTACGACCGCTACGGCTACGGCCAGGACCGCCCCGCCGAGGATGGCCATCATGATGCCGGTAAGGCTGTCCAGCACCAGCGCCCTCGGGCCGGCGCCCAGCGCCCGGAGCACGGCTGCTTCGCTCTCGTTTTGGGCTAGTAGGCGCCCGACGGCTTGCCCGGCGATGAGCAGGCCAGCGAGCAGGGCGATGGCCCCGAACACGGCGAGAGCCGTTGCCTCTGGCTCTATGCTCTGGTTGACCTGGTCCTCGACCACCGAGGTCACGTGGAAGGTGTAGGTCGTCGCCCGGGGAAGTTCGGTAATTATCTCCCGCTCGACCGTCGGTACCCCGCCCGCTCCGTCAACCAGTTTTAGGCCGTATAGGAAGTCTTGCGGCCCTTGGTCAACCGCCTTGGCCAGGGCCGGCGTGAAGAGGAAAAAGGTCGGGTAGCGGTCCACGGCGTCCACTACGACCTCATTGTTGAAAATGACAAACCCGGTCAGCTTCATCTTGAGCTCGAGGTGGGGCTGGGCCGATGGGCCCTGCGAGTTGAGGTAAAAGCCCATAGGGACGACCTCGCCCAGGTGCCACCCCAGGAGCTGGGCCGCCTCTGCGGTGGTGACAAATTCGTCCTGCCGGCCCGGGGAGGCCATGCGACCCCGGGTGACGGTGACTCTGTCCTGGGTGAAGAACTCGCCGGAAAGGCCGGCAATGGGGTTCACTTTGCCCTCGGCCAGGGCCGTCGGGATGACGAGGTGCCCGCTACGCGAGAGGGGGAAGGCGTTGAGTGTGAACAGGGCGCTCGCGACCTTGGCCACCCCGGGGAGCCGGGACAATTTGGCACTTATGTCCGGGCCTTGGATGTTGAGGCTGAGGTCGGAAGGGTTGGTACTCGCCAGGAACGTCGTGTACGACGACGCGGTACGTTGAGCAGCGGCGAGGCCCCCCAGGCCGGCCCCGCCCACCAAGCCGATTATCAGCACCAGGCCGAGGTATGCCCCCCACCGCCGGCGGGCTGTGGCCCGGAAGCGGTACCAGGCGAGACTTGATGCTTGTCCACCCACGGGGCTGGCAACCTCCTCAACGCGCCTTAGAGCCGTTCGCTCAATCAAACTCTGGCCCGTGGGGGACGTCGGGCCAAGGTGGGCAGCTTCCTTTAGCGCCCCCTGCCAGTATTACCGGGCCGTGCAACCGGGCTCAGTCGGCGGCGGACCGGCCGGATCTCTAGTAGCGGGCGCTGATCCGACAGTGCGCTGGGTCGGCTGACCCGAGCGCTTTTAGCCGGGGGCACCCCCGGGGCTGAACCTTTGGCAGGCCTTCTGGGCCGCCTGGAACTGGGAATTGTTGGGGTTGAGGTTGCTTCCCGGAGTGCTGTGGAGACTGATCTGGATGCCGCCGCCCGGCACTGACACTGGGTCGGGGAAGGCGGTAATGCCGTGTGAGCGCATGCACTCCGACATCTTGAGCGCCTGCGCCATGGCGGCCGCTTGCTCGGCGGGCGTGGGCTGGCCGCCATTGGGCAACAAGTGCCGGCAGTCCTTCGTGGCGGCCTGGAATGTCGATGACCCCGGGTCGAGCCCGGTCGCCCGAATCCCACCCTGGGCGTTGGGGTCGGGGAAGTTGGGCACCCCATGGGAGCGCATGCACTCCGAGAATGCGAGCGCGTCTTTCGCGTTGCCGCCGGGAATTCCGAATATTGCCTGCGCCGCGCCGCCGCCGCCGCCCGGCCCGGAGCTGTTGGCCTGCGGTCCGCCGCTCGGACCAGAGCTATTGCTGGTGGCCGGCGGCGAGACACCCTGCGAGCCTGCCGCGTTGGTCGTCGTCGTGGTCCCGAGGTTGGCTACGGCGGCATTGTTCGGGCTGCTCCCGCAGGCGGCCACGAGCAGGGCGCCGCTCGCAATCAATATGCTGATCAAGGGAACCCGTCGCCGCCTGAGTGGGGCTCCTGGGCTCGGCAGTTTGTCCATGAGCCTCGTTATAACCGAAGCTCGGTTACAGGAGCGGAACACGGCCCGCGGCGCCTGGTCCCAGCCGGTCCGCACCAGTTGGGCGCCCGGTCCCAGCCGGTCCGCACCAGTACCGCTCCCGCGGCGCCCGGTCCCAGCCGGTCCGCACCAGTTGGGCGCCCGGTCCCAGCCGGTCCGCACCGGTAGGGCTCCCGCGGCGTAGCTGTTGTCCCAAGCGTTCTCGTTGCCTCGGACCTCCCAGCTCTGTTACCCGGGGCCGCCCAGGGGGTTGAGGCTCTGGCAGGCCTTCTGGGCCGCCTGGAACTGCGAATTGTTGGGGTTGAGGTTGCTTCCCTGACCACTACGGATAGCGATGCGGATGCCGCCCCCCGGTGCGGACTGAGGATCTGGGAAGCCGGTAATTCCGTGCGAGCGCATGCACTCCGAGAACTTGAGCGCCTGGGCCATGGCCTTCGCCTGCTCGGCGGGCGTGGGCTGGCCGCCGTTGGGCAATAAGTGCCGGCATTCGTTGCCGGCGGCTTGGAAAGTCGGCGAGCTCGGGTCGATACTGCTGCCTTGGATCACGCCTTGAGCGTTGGGCTCGGGGAAGTTCGGTAACCCATGGGATCTCATGCATTTCGAAAACGCCAGAGCGTCGGCCATGTTGCCGCCAAGGTTCATGGAGAAACCTGAATGCGACCCCGGGCCTGCCGGCCCCGAGGCGCCGCCGAAGCCCGCCTTGGGACCAGAGTTGTTGTTAGTGGCGGGCGGTGTGCCGCCCTGCGAGCTTGCCGCGTTGGTTGTCGTCGTGCTCCCGAGGTTGGCTACACCGAGGTTGTTCGGGCTGCTCCCGCAGGCGGCTACGAGCAGGGCGCCGATCGCTATCACTAAACCGATTGCGGGGGCCCGTCGTCGTTCGAGCGAGACTGCTGGAACTGGTGGTCTCGGCGGTTTGTTCATGAGCCTCGTTATAACGAGGGCGCGGTTACAGGAGCGCAACAGCGGCCCAGGCGCTCCCCGGTCCCAGGCGCTCGCCAGCGCTGCCGGTACGAGGCGGTCGCGCAGAACGCTCGCCTGTCCCAGGCGGTCCCGCAGAACGCTCGCCTGTCCCAGGCGATCCCCAGCTTGAGTTAAGAGTTCGTTGAGGTTGCCTGAGCAGTATGGCGGCACGTGAGACGGTGATGGTTCGCCCCAGCCTGGAGCTGGGTGCCCGCGGGCCGTGGTAGAAGGGGAGACGACGTGCTCAGCATGGTTCGTAGGTTCCGGAAGTGGTTCATCGCCGGCGTGATCGTCGTCGTGGTCCTAGCCGTCGGTGGCCCGTACGTGTTTATCCATTTCATCGAGGGACCGGCGCCGGCCAAGCTCGCCCTGCCCAAAGGACAAGGCGCCGCCGGGAGCGCGAAATCGGGCGCCACTGTCGACCTAACCCAGCTCGACGGCACGTGGAACGTAGGGGCGGGTTCGGTCGCCGGCTACCGCGTCCAGGAGGTCCTGATCGGCCAAAACTCGACCGCAGTCGGCCGGACGGGCGAGATCTGGGGGTCGGTCACCCTTGCCAACAAGTCGGTCACCAAGGCGACCTTCACAGTCAACATGGCGAGCGTCGTGAGCGACCAAAGCGAGAGGAACGCTCAGTTCGATGGGCGCATCATGGACGTGAGCGATTACCCAACGGCCAAATTTGTCCTGTTTGGGCCGATTTCTCTCGCCGGCGGTCTTGTTACCGGTGGTTCGAAGCAGTACAACGCAACCGGCACGCTTACGATGCACGGCGTGACCAAATCGGTCACCTTTCCCGTCTCGGTGGAGGTAGCTAGTGGTTCTGCGGTGTACGTGCTGGCTGACGTGCCGATCGTGTTCGCCAACTGGGACATCTCCAACCCGAGTGTCGGCGGCTTCGTCTCGACGAAGAGCACGGGGACACTGGAGGTACTCCTCCATCTGGTGCGGGGAGCGGGGAACCCTGCCTCGTCCGGCTCGTCGGCGGGTTCGGGTGGCGGCTTTGGTGGGCCGGTGACGGTCCCGAGCACGACGGTTCCCCCCCTGACTGTGCCCACTGCCTCATGAGCGAACCGTCCGGGCACCCGGGAGCAGCTGTGCCAACCGACGACCTGGCAGAGCACGTGTCGCGGCTGAGCTCTCTGTTGCTCGCCGACGCGGAGGCGGTCGATGCGTCGGGGAACATTCCCGCCGAGCACCTGCACGCTCTCGCCGAGGCTGGGATGTACGGGATGTTCGCCCCGGTTGCCGAAGGTGGGCTTGGCCTCGGCTACCTCGAAATGTGCGCCGTCATGGAAGAGCTGGCGTCGTGCTGCCTCCCTACGACGTTCCTGCTGGCCCAGCACTTTCGGCTCCTTGGCGCTATGCTCGACCCCGCCACACCTGTGAGTACCCGCGAGGCCATGCTTGCGAGCACTATCCGGGGCGAAACGAAGGGCGGTGTCGCTCTCACAGGGTTGCTGCCGGGGCCCTCCGCGCTCCACGCAAAACCGGCTCCGGGCGGCTGGCTCGTTGAGGGGGCGGCTCCCTGGGTGAGCGGTTGGGGGATCGTCGACGTTATCTGCGTCTTCGCCCGCGGCCCGGCGGGCCCCCAGGGTGAGACGGTCGTGTCGCTGCTCCTCGACGCTCGCCCTCAGAACGGTCTCTCCGTCACGCCAGTTCACCTGTCTGCCCTCAACGCGACCCGCACGGTCCGCTTGGGCTTCGCCGGCCTGTTCGTTGGCGAAGACAAAATAATCGGCTCGCAGCCTTACGAAATTGCGACCCGGGAGTCGGAAATGCGCCTTCGGCTGAACGGGTCCTTCGCGCTCGGGGTTGCCAGGCGCTGCTGCGCACTGCTCGGCCCATCCCCACTCGACGACGAGCTGCACGAGTGCCGGACTACCCTCGTCGCCGCCGACGACACCCACATGGCAGCGGCGCGCGCCGCCGCCTCTGAACTGGCAGCCCGGGCGGCACATGTCCTGGCCGTGAGCCGGGGGAGCAGGGCGGCCCTCGCTGGCGACGTGGCTGACCGCCTCAGCCGGGAGGCGGCCTTCCTACTGGTCTTCGGGAGCCGCTCGGCGATCAAGGACGCCTTGCTCAAAAGCCTGCAGGCACGCTCAAATCTTCGCTAACGGGCTGGTAGGCGGTAAGCCTTGCAACGCTTGCACCACCAGCGGTAATTGAGCGGGCCCTTGCACCGCCCACACCTGTAGACGCCGACCCCGGCCAAGAGGAAATGGACAGCCGACAGCGACAGGCCGGACCACTTGTACCAACGACCACGCCGCATACGATTTCTCCGTCTCGGGAATTCCATGGCGCCATTACGCGCTTCGCTGGCATGTTAGGGGCGGTTAGTGGCTAGCGAACCAGTCGAGGTGCCGCTCGAGGTAGTCGACCATCTGAGAGGGGTACCGGACGATGTGGAAGCCGCCCGGGTAACGGACCATCACGACCTCACGGCGGAGCTTGCGGAGGGCCTGGAAGTACTCCTCGGCCTGGCTGATCGGGCAGCGCAGGTCGCCTTCCCAGTGGAACAACATCACGGGCGTCGTGACATTGGCAACGTAGGTGATCGGCGAGTGCTTGTCGTAGAGCTCTGGCCGTTTCCACGGGAGGGCACCGACCTCGTGCTCGACGAAATTTGGGATGTCGGTGGTGCCCCAGATGGTTGTCAGGTCCGTGACCGGAGCGGCCACGCATGCCGCGGCAAACCGATCGGTTTGACCAACGGCCCAGCTCGTCATGTACCCCCCGTAGGAATAACCCGTGACATAAAGATGGTCCGGGTCCGCCACCCCCGCGTGGACCAGTTTGTCCACGGCCCCCATCACGTCTTCGAAGTCGGCGCCGCCCCAGTCGCCGACGCAGGCGCGGGCGAACTCCTCGCCGTAGCCGTGGCTGCCGCGAGGGTTGGGCAGCACGACCACGTAGCCAGCAGCGGCGAGTGCTTGGTACAGGCCGAGCAGGGCGACCTGGGGATGCCAGCTATGGGGCCCGCCGTGGATTTCGAGCACCAGCGGAACGGGCTTGCCCTTCACATACCCAGCCGGGTACATCACGAACGACTCGATGCGCCGGCCGTCGGACGCGATGTGGCTCGACCGCCGCAGCGCTGCCAGCCGAAGCCCTCTCAGCTCGGCATTGGCGTTGCTCACGCGCCGTTCACCCGTGCCATCGGTTTCGGCGCAATAGATCTCAGGTGGGCTCGATGGCCACATGGAGGCGAAGGCGATCGTCGAGCCGGTGGTGTGCATTGTGATGACCTGCCGGTCGCCGCCAAGGATGCGCTCCGGTCCCGGCGAGCCGTCGCGCGCATCGAGCGCGTTGAGCGCGCTGCGGTAGAGCGATATCGCCCCGTGATCTCCGGCAAGGAACATCACAGCGCTACCGTCCTCAGTCCACGCATGCGTAGCTCCGAGCGCCCGTTCAAGCCCGAATACCGTTCGGTCCAAGGGCGCACTGAGAGATCGTGGCGGCTTCGGTTCGTCCGCCGATACGACTAGGAGATGCGTGTTCCGGGCGGAATCGCCGTCTTTGTTCTGGTGGCCGATGTACGCGATGTTCACCCCGTCCGGCGACCACCGGGGTGAGGCAGCCGTGCCCTGCCCGCGGGTGAGGCGCTTCGGCCGGCGGTGGGTACCGACCGGCAATACCCAGACATCGCGGTTCACCTCATCGAAGCGGGTCGGCGACCGGTCGGAGACGAACGCGAGCCTTTCTCCGCTGGGTGACCATGCAGGGTCATAGTCGTCCCAATCCCCGTCGGTGACCTGTTGCGGCTCGCCGGCCTCCACCCCGATGACGAAGAGGTGGCTCCGCCGTACGTCGAACCAGCCGGTGCCGTCGTAGCGGGAGTAAAGGCCCGTGATGACCTTCGGCGCGTTCTTTTCGACCGCGTTGCGGTCCTCGGGCTTCTTCCAGTCCCCGGTCTTGGCGACGAAGGCGAGCTGGCGGCCATCGGGTGACCACACCGGCTGGGAGGCTCCATATGGCATCTCTGTGAGTGCGGCCGCTTCACCTGCCTCTAGCGGCACCATGTGCACCTGGGGCCCATGACCCCGCTCGGCGACAAAGGCCAGCCATTTCCCGTCGGGCGACCATCGTGGAGCGCTGTCTTCCGGGCCCGACGTAAAGGCTCGCGCCGCAGACGAGCCGTCCGCAGGTGCCACCCAAATCCTCGTTGCTGGCTTGTCGGTCTCCTTGTCGGGAGTACCGACGACGAAAGCCACCTTGGAGCCGTCAGGGGAGACCTGGGGGTCGCTGACCGTCTTCAGGTCCCAGAGGTCCTCAGGAACGAAACCTCGCTTCGGCGGCATCGAACGACTCCTTTGCTGGCTTGCATGCGGGCCGATGGGGGCCGCTGGACCATCTTTGCCTCGGCCGTAAGCGGGCGCACATCTATGCGGGCACATTTCCGACCATCGAAGCGGGCGGAGGACATCCTGCGGGGCACAATCGGGGATCTGAGGCCCACCGTCTGGCAAGCGCGTCCTGAGGAGTACCCAGGCTCCGCAAGGTCGAGTTCGAGGTGGACCAGTTGTTTGCGTCCGTCGGGATCGGGCCGTTCACCAACGACGATGCCGAGGACCGCTTTGACCGGGCGGTGCCGGGGTCTACTTCGTCTACAGCGCGACCGTCGAGGAGCGCTACCTGACCGAGGAGTTCTCCGACACCTACCCGCT
>Ga0209415_10019287_pt1 | contig 10689 bp, 8 predicted proteins | sample PeaSoiSIISIP2007_FD_187696 | JGI IMG/M metagenome (GOLD analysis project Ga0209415, IMG submission 187696) | Peat soil microbial communities from Weissenstadt, Germany - SII-SIP-2007 (SPAdes) (version 2) | ecosystem: Environmental > Terrestrial > Soil > Wetlands > Peat | place: Germany... | reverse complement strand
CGAAGACGACGAGGCCACCGCGGCCTATATGGTCAAGGGATTGACCGAGAACGGCTATGTCGCCGACCGGGTGGCGACCGGCCGGGACGGGCTGTTCCACGCCACCAGCGGCCAGTTCGATCTGATCATCGTCGACCGCATGCTGCCGGAACTGGACGGGCTGGCGGTGGTCAAGGCGATGCGCGTCGCCAAGGTGACCACGCCGGTGCTGTTCCTGAGCGCGCTGGGCCAGGTGGACGACCGGGTGAGCGGCCTCAAGGCCGGGGCCGACGACTACCTGACCAAGCCGTTCGCCTTTTCGGAACTCCTGGCGCGGATCGAGGCCCTGCTCCGCCGGCGCAGCGCGCCCGCCGTCCAGACCAAGCTCGCCGTCGGCGATCTGGAGATGGATCTCCTGAGCCGGCAGGTCAAGCGCGCGGGCCTAGGGATCGAGCTGCAGCCCCGGGAGTTCCGCCTGCTCGAGTACCTCATGCGCCATGCCGGGCAGGTGGTGACCCGCACGATGCTGCTGGAAGGCGTCTGGGACTATCACTTCGACCCGCAGACCAATGTCATAGACGTGCACATCAGTCGGCTGCGCCAGAAGATCGACAAGGGCTTCGAGCAGCCGCTGTTGCATACGGTGCGGGGTGCGGGATACTGCATCCGCCATGATGCAATGGTAGATCGTTGATATAACTATACTTTTATGAATGCTGTTTGCATGTACCTATAATTATACCCACAACTGCGACAGTGGATCGCTCCTGTTAACGAATGAGAGTGGGCGATGGTGCGTCAACCTGTCGCGCCCCAGGCGCGGCCCTCAATTCAGCATCACCCCATCCCGCCGCCTCTGCCAATTAACCATGACCAACCCTTCCCCTTGATCGCCGGCTCAGAGAGAGGATGATCGGCCTGGGGCGACCGGGCGACGGTTTGCCCGTTCACCCCGCCGCTCGGCTATCGAGGGCCGCGGTCCCGAGTGGCTTCCCGGCCCTCCCGTTCCAGAGTCTGGGGGCTGGTCTGTGGCCAAAATCCTGTATCGCATCGTTCCCGAAGGGGACAACAGCTATGCCGTCGAGGCTACTGACCGAGGAACGCTCCGGCATTTCGAGTCGGGTTTTGCGACAGAGGCAGAAGCCGAGGCTTGGGCCGCGGCGCAGGCGAAAGCGACCAGAGGGATAGATCAGTGGGAGCGCCAGATCGACCGGCCCCGAAGGCGCTGATCGTTACGGGGCGCCTGAACCGGCGCATGATGGCGCGTCACGTTGGAGGAGGAGAACAATGCCGGAAGTATATGTCCGTGCCATCGAGGGCCGCACGAAGGATCAAAAGCGAGCGCTCATAAAGGATATCACCGATGCAGTGGTGAAAAATTTTGGCGTGCCGGCGGACACCGTTCTGGTGGAGATCATCGAGTCGTCTCGTGACAACAAGGCGAAGGGAGGCGTGCTTTTCAGCGAGCGGTAATCCTCGCTCTCGGTCATTCCGGCTGACCGCCTACGCGCCCTCAATTCACCTTCTCCCCGTCCCTCCGCCCGCGCGTCAGCGCCTCGATCGCTTTCAGAATCCGCCGCCAGGTTGTGGCCCCGATCATTTCGCCAGCGTCTAGCGCCTGATCGGCGTGCTCGGCGGCCGGCAGGCCGGCGTCGGCCCCGTGCTGTTCAATCAGCACCTTCGCGGCGCGGTAGGTGTCGGGGTACGGTCGCGAGCCGGTCTTATAGGGCCTTGCCATTCCGGCGGCGGTGAATGGACTCGCGAGCGATGCGAAACACGTTGGCCTTTCGTGAGGCGAAGGTCTCGACCGAGAGATTGGCTCCGTGTAACCGCACGTGCACCAGGACCTCCGGAAGGCGGATCATCGGCACACCGGCCTCGCTGGCCCGCACCAGCCATTCGGTGTCTTCGCCGGAAGCGAATTCTGTGTTGAATCCCCCGACGCGTGAAAACGTCTCTCGTCTGGCCAGAAGGGCGCCAGTATTCGACGCATCTTGAGGGACCGCGACCCATTCGGGCTTCACCCAGGATGGCACCTGGCAGCCCGGCTCGGCAAAGAGGATATGCCTCCCAAGGACATAACCGATCTCGGGATGTGCCTCGAAGTACGCGGTCGCGACCGTCAAACGATTGGCAGGCCAGAGATCATCGCTATCAAGAAACGCGAGGATGCTCCCACGAGAGGAGGCGATCCCGGTGTTATAGGCGGCAGAGACGCCGCGATGCGGTCGCCGGATGCAGATCACGTCCGGCCAGGCGCGCAGCAGATCGACGGTCCCGTCGGTCGAGCCATCGTCCACAACGACGATCTCAATGGGACGATAGTCCTGTGCGAAGGCGCTTTCGAGAGCCTGCGGCAAGAACCCCTCTCTGTTGAACGTGGGTATGATCACGCTCACGAGGGGTCTGTCGGGCCGCTCCTCGGGTTGATGGGGACCGCTCATATGCTAATTGTACTTGGGTCTAGGTTGGCTGACCAAGGAACGATCAAAGAGTGGGCCGCCAGATCATGAGGATTGCGTCGCGGCCCAGCCGGAAGCCTGGCGCGGAATCGAAATCGTCGGCCGGCACCGCTCGCCACAGGAACATCGGAACCGGCGGCCGACGGATAGGCTCATGCTCCTGGTGACCGGTGCCGATTTCAGCCATGGCGCCTCCCTTCGCCAACTGCTGGCCAGCGTCAGACGGCATGAGCCGGACATGAGCGTAGTCGTCTACGACCTCGGCTTGACGGCTCGACAAAGACGGCGGATCGGCAATAGACGTCAGCTCGAATGGCGACGGTTCGAGTTCGAAAACTACCCGGCCTACTTCTACATGCGAGTGAAGGCCGGCGAATTCGCCTGGAAGCCGGTCATCCTCTGGGATCTTCTGAAGGATGCTTCCCAGCCGGTCTGCTGGATGGATGCCGGCAATGTTCTGACGGGACCGTTGACGGCTCTTCGCGCCGCCATCCGCAATGGCGGGTTCTACTCGCCGCGATCCCCAGGGACGATCCTTGATTGGACCCATCCGAAAATGCTCGCGTATTTCGGGGTCGATGCGGATTGGGCGCGCGACAAGCCCAACCTCAACGGGGCTTGCGTAGTCTTCGACCCTTCCTTCGAACCGGCGCGCGAGCTTGCGCGGCGCTGGCGGGAGGGAGCGATGATCAAGGAATGTATCGCGCCCGAAGGATCCGACCGCAGGAACCATCGGCAGGACCAGGCCTTGCTGACCGTATTGGCTCATCTGATGGGCCTGGCCCCAGCGAGTGAACAGAGCCGCCTCAGATTCCGCATCCAGCAGGACATAGACGGGCTAAGGAATCCTACCCTGTTCCGCCTGCAGCGATCCTTGAAGCGGTTCCTTTTCCCCCGCGGCGTTCCGCCGGCGCTGAAAAAGCTTCGCGCCTTCCTTCACTCAAACCCCCGCTGATCAGCCGCGGGTCGCCCCATACGCTCGCGGTCCACCATCAGCGCGATGACGTGGATCGTGTCGAACAGCAGGGTAAGCGTAGCTTTCGGGAGTTGAACTCCACTGTGCGGCATGCCTGGCGCTTCGCCGGCCGGCGCGCTTGCCCCTGACCGGCTCCTCAGCACAGCATTTGAACGTCTTTGCGGTGGCGGCTTCGAGGCGGGCCCCGGGGCCCGGTCAGCCTCACGCTCGGCAATAGGGTTCTTTCCCCTCAGCGATCAGCCGGCGGCACTCAGCGGCCTTAGCCCAGGCGGCCGCTAGGCAGTAATCCTGTGTGGACCCGAGCCCCATCATCCGGGCTTTACCGCCGGCAATAGCTTTGTGCTTGAACCGAAAGACCCACGACTTAGCTTCCCTGCTTTTAATTTGAAGCCGGAGGCCGCCGCCGTCAGGATAGAGGCCCGGCGCTTTGGCCCGCTCGACCGTGAGCGCTTTAACCGCCCGATGGTTCTCACCATGTCTGTACCATGGCTGCCTACAAAAACTATCCTGGTACCTACAAACGCGGCCCGGATCATGGCGGACAATGGCGAACGCTGCCATACAGAAGACCTCGACAAAGCCTTGGTTTCCAGCTGCATTTCGGATAGAGCCGAACAAAGGCGGACAACAACTAGACGGATACTGCATCCGTGCGGATAACCAGGTTCCTTCGAACGACGGCCTTCCGCCTCGCCCTCATTTACGCCGGGCTGTTCAGCCTTTCGGTCATCCTGCTTTTCGCATTCGTCTACTGGACCACCTCGGTCCTGGTCGACCGCCAGCGCCAGCAGGCCATCCTGGCCGACATGAACGACCTGAGGGACGAGTTCGCCAACCTCGGTCCCCAAGGGCTGATCGACACGGTGATCGACCGCAGCCGGCCGGACAGGGTGGGCAACGGCATCTATCTGCTGGTCGATTCCCACTTCCAGCCCATGGCCGGGAATTTGAACGCCTGGCCCAGCGAGCCGGTCGAGCACGGGGATTGGCGCGAGTTTCCCGTCCAATCCCGGCGCTTCGGCGACGCCAAGGGCGAAAGCTCGACCGCCGAAGCGCTGATGATCGGCCTTCCAGGCGGATTTCGCCTTCTGGTCGGCCAGAACACCGGGCCCCAGCGTCGGATGCAGACGGCCATCATCGAGGCGCTGGTGTGGTCGCTCGCGGCCATGGTTTGCCTGGGTCTTGCCGGCGGCCTCCTGCTCAGCCGCAACATGATCCGCCGGATCGAGCTGATCAACCGCAGCGCCGAGCGCATCATGCGCGGCGAAGTCAAGCACCGTATGCCCGTGGGACCCGCCAACGACGAGTTCGACCGGCTGTCGGAGAATCTCAACCAGATGCTGGAGGAGATCGAACGGCTGGTGGGCGGCATCCGCGCCGTCACCGACAACATCGCCCATGATCTGCGCAGCCCCCTGACGCGCCTCAAGTCCCGCCTCGAAATGGCTCTGACGGCGAGCGGCGATCCGACCGAACGCCGAGCGGCGATCGAACGCGCGATCCAGGAGGCCGACCAGCTGCTAGCCACTTTCGGCGCTCTGCTGTCCATCGCCGATGCAGAAGCGGGCGGGCGGCGAGCCGACATGGCGCCCGTCGATCTCGGCGGCGTAACGGCCGACGCGGTCGAGCTTTACCAGCCGCTGGCCGAGGAGCGAGGCGTGGCACTGGAGCTCGACGAGCCTGCCTCCATCATGGTCCAGGGCAACCGGCAGCTCTTGTTCCAGGCGGTCGCCAACCTGATCGACAATGCGGTCAAGTACGGCAGCGCCGGGGGGCGGATCCGGGTCTCCGTCCTGGGCGGCGCCACACCCAGCATTTCGGTTGCCGATTTCGGGCCCGGCGTGCCGGCTCAAGAGCGCGAGCACGTGCTGCAGCGCTTCGTGCGCCTGGAGGCCAGCCGGACCACGCCTGGCGTCGGGCTCGGCCTCAGCCTGGTGGCGGCCATCGCCCGCCAGCACGGCGCCAGCCTGGAACTGGTGGACACGAGGCCGGACGAAATCCCGCCCGGTCTCACCGCCATCCTGCGCTTCGCATCGGCGCCGGCGGTCGGCCAGCCGGCGGGCCTGCTCACGGCTCCCGCCGCACCGGTGACGGCGCTTCCCCTGCCGCTCGCCTCCTGACCCGGCCGGCGAGGAACCCCTGGCCAAAGCCGGGCGCTTCGGTTAGCGTCCGGGCGATCCGAGTGTAGGGAAGCCGGTGCCGCCTTTAGGGGCCATTCCGGCGCTGCCCCCGCAACTGTGAACGGTTGGATCGCTGCCCGCCCCGGTTGGGGCGATATGTCACTGGCCCGGAGGGGCCGGGAAGGCGGCAGCGGTCGGTAAACCGGAGCCAGGAAACCTGCTCGGCCGTTGTCCACAGACATCGCTTCCTCGGAGGGAGGGAAGACCGATGGCAGAGCGAACTCCATCGCGCAGGATTGCTTCGACCAGCCGGGCAGGCGTCAGCCTGGTTCTGGGCGGCGCGCGCTCGGGCAAGAGCCGTTTCGCCGAAGGTCTATTGGCCGAGCGCGCAGGCCGCCGCCTCTACCTGGCGACGGCGGAGGCCGGCGACGCGGAAATGGCCGCGCGCATCGAGCGCCACCGGGAGGATCGGGGCGCGGCGTGGCGCGTCGTCGAAGCGCCCCTCGACATCGCGCCCGCAATCGCCGCCGCCGGGAAAGACGCCTTGCTGCTCGACTGCCTCACGCTTTGGCTCAGCAACATGATGGCCGCCGGGCGCGATGTGGAGAGCGCGACGGAGGCGCTGTGCGGGGCGCTTGCCAAGGCGCTTGCGCCCGTCGTCCTCGTCAGCAACGAGGTCGGGCTCGGCATCGTGCCCGACAACGCCCTTGCCCGCGAATTCCGCGACCGAGCGGGACGCCTCAACCAGCGAGTCGCCGCCGCGGCCGACCGGGTCTATTTCATCGCCGCCGGACTTCCCCTCATCCTCAAGGATAAAATCGCGTGAGCGCCAAGATACCTGCCACCGTGATCACCGGATTCCTCGGCGCCGGCAAGACCAGCCTGATCCAGCACCTGCTGCGTACCGCCAACGGCCGGCGGCTCGCTCTCATCATCAATGAGTTCGGCGACATCGGCGTCGACGGCGAGATCCTCAAGGGCTGCCGCATCCAGGGCTGCGAGGCCGAGAACATCATCGAGCTCGCCAACGGCTGCATCTGCTGCACGGTGGCAGACGATTTTCTGCCGACCATGGAGGCGCTGCTCGATCGGGCCAATCCGCCGGACCATATCGTGATCGAGACTTCGGGTCTGGCCCTGCCCAAGCCGCTAGTTCGGGCCTTCGCCTGGCCGGAAGTCCGCACCCGCGTCACGGTCGACGGCGTCATCGCTGTCGTCGACGGGCCGGCCGCGGCGGCCGGACGCTTCGCCGAGGATCCCGTTGCGCTGGCCCGGCAGCGCGAGGAAGACCCGAGCGTCGATCACGACAGCCCGCTGGCCGAATTGTTCGAGGACCAGCTCGCCTGTGCCGACGTCGTCGTCCTCAACAAGGTCGATCAGATGGATGCGGCGATGCGTGCCGCCGCCGAGCGCGAGGTCGCGATCAGGCTCCGGCCCTCGGTCAAGGTGGTGTCGGCCATCTTCGGCGCCATCGACGCCGCCGTCCTGCTGGGCGTCGGCGCGGCGGCCGAGGACGATCTCGCGGCCCGCCCCAGCCGGCATGACGCCACCGGCGAGCACGACCACGACGATTTCGAGAGCTTCCATGTCGATCTGCCGGAGCAGGCTTCACCCCAGCCTCTCCTGGAACGTCTCAAAACCGCCGTGGCCGCCCACGACATCCTGCGGGTGAAGGGGTTCCTCGCCGTGAGCGGCAAGGAGATGCGCCTGGTGCTTCAGGGCGTGGGCAACAGGCTGCAACACTACTACGACCGGGCCTGGGGCCCGGGCGAGGAACGGGCGAGCCGGCTGGTGGTGATCGGCCTCAAGGGCCTCGATCGTTCGGCCATCGCCGCGGCGCTGACCGGCGCGGCTTGAACGATCCATGCATCTTCTCGCCGCCAAGCCTGGACTGATTGCCGACGGGAGTGCCGCCGTCGACCTCGGCCAGACGCCGGGCGAGATCGTTTTTCTCTCGGCGGCGGACAGCGAGCTCGCCTGCCTGGCCACGGCGCAGGCGCGGATGGGCGAGGGGGCGCCAAGCCTCCGGCTCGCCAACCTTCTGCAGCTCGGCCACAACCTTTCGGTCGATCTCTATCTCGAGAAAGTGGCGGGTCGGGCGCGCCTTGTGATCCTGCGGCTCCTGGGCGGGCAGCGCTATTGGCCCTATGGCGCCGAGGAGCTGGCCGGGATTTGCCGGGAGCGGGGCATCGGCTTCGCCGCACTCCCGGGCGACGACCAGCCGGATCCCGAGCTTGCCCGGCTCTCGACCCTGCCGACCGAAGCGACCCACCGCCTATGGCGCTACTGCGTCGAGGGCGGCGTCGAAAACGCGCGCAACCTGCTGGGCTATGCGGCGACCCTGATCGGGCGCGAGGCGGCCTGGCGCGAACCGACCACGTTGCTCCGGGCCGGGCTCTATTGGCCGGGACTGGACATGCCGGGGCTGGCGGATATCGCGCGCGGCTGGGAGGCGGCCCGGCCCGCGGCCATGCTGGTGTTCTACCGGGCCCTGCTTCAATCGGGAAACCTGGCGGTCATCGATGCGCTGATCGCGGCCCTAGCGGAAGCCGGCCTCAATCCCTTGCCCCTCTACGCCGCGAGCCTCAGGGATCCGGTTGCCGGCGAACTCGTCGCCGCGGCCATCGCCGAAGCCAGGCCCGCGGTGATCCTGAACGGCACAGGCTTCGCTTTGTCGGCGCCCGGCGCTGAAAGAACCGCCACGCCCTTCGACGGCGCCGATGCGCCTGTTATGCAGCTCGTCTTCGCCGGCGGCAGCGAAGAGGAATGGCAGGCCGGCAGCCGGGGCCTCTCGGCCCGCGACCTCGCCATGCAGGTGGTGCTGCCCGAGGTCGACGGGCGCATCCTGACCCGCGCAGTCAGCTTCAAGGCAGGCGCGCGCTACGACGGCGCGACCCAATGCGCCATCGTGGCCTATCGTCCGGTCGCCGATCGCGTCGCATTCGTCGCCGAGCTTGCCCAGCGATGGGCGCGGCTGCGCAAGACGCCAGCGGCCGAACGCCGGATCGCGATCGTGCTCGCCAACTACCCGAATCGCGACGGGCGGATCGGCAACGGCGTCGGCCTCGACACGCCCGCCGGCGCCATAGAAGTGCTGAAGGCGCTGGTGTCGGCGGGCTATCGCGTCGATGCCATGCCCGCCGACGGGCAGGCGCTGATCCAGCGTCTGCTGGCGGGACCAACCAACAGCGGCGAAAGGCGCCAGGGCGGCGAGACGCTGGTGCTGGCGGACTATCGCGGTTTCCTGGCGGGTTTGCCGAAGGCGGCGCTGAAGCAGCTGGAAGAGCGCTGGGGCGAACCGGAGCGGGACCCCTTCTTCGTCGAAGGACGCTTCGCCCTGCCGATCCACAGGCTTGGTCATATCGTCCTCGCGGTACAGCCGGCCCGCGGCTACAACATCGATCCGGCGGCGAGCTACCATGATCCCGATCTTGTGCCGCCCCACGGCTATCTCGCGTTCCATGCCTGGTTGCGGCTCCGCTTCGATGCCCATGCGATCGTCCACATGGGCAAGCACGGCAATCTCGAATGGCTGCCCGGCAAGGCTCTGGCGCTATCCGCCGGCTGCTGGCCCGAGGCGGCGCTGGGCGCGCTGCCCCATCTTTATCCCTTCATCGTCAACGATCCCGGCGAGGGTAGCCAGGCCAAGCGCCGGTCCCAGGCCGTCATCGTCGATCACCTGACCCCACCGCTCACCCGCGCCGAGACCTATGGCCCGCTTCGCGATCTGGAAGCGCTCGTGGACGAGTACTACGAGGCGGCGGGGCTCGATCCTCGCCGCTGCCGGCTGTTGCGCGACAAGATCCTGGAGCTGGCCGCCTTGAGCGGCCTCGACAAGGATTGCGGCATCGCCGCCGGAGAAGAGTCCGATAGCGCCCTTGGCAAGCTCGACAATCATCTCTGCGAGCTGAAAGAACTGCAGATCCGCGACGGCTTGCATGTCTTCGGACGATCGCCCGAGGGCGGCCAGGCGACCGACCTCTTGGTGGCGCTCTGCCGCCTGCCGCGGGGCGACGGCGTCGGCCGCCGGGCTTCTCTGATCCGGGCCTTGGCCAAGGATCTGGGCCTGGCGGACGGCTTCGATCCGCTGGATTGCGACATGTCGGAACCCTGGTCCGGGCCGCGGCCGAATTCGCTAAACGTCGCGGCCGGAGCCTGGCGGAGCAAGGGCGACACCGTCGAGCGGCTGGAGATCCTGGCGCGGCGCCTCGTGGGCAGAGAGATGGAGCCGGCGGCCGAATGGGCCGCGACACGCGCTGTGCTCGATTTCGTCGACAGTGATCTCAGACCCCGCATCGAAGCCTGCGGCAAGGCGGAAATCGACGGGCTCCTTGCGGGGCTCGCGGGGCGCTTCGTGGCGCCGGGTCCATCGGGCGCGCCCAGCCGCGGCCGGCCCGAGGTGCTGCCCACGGGCCGGAATTTCTATTCGGTGGACACCAGGGCGGTGCCGACGCCGGCCGCCTGGCATCTCGGCTGGAAATCCGCCTCGCTTCTGCTGGAGCGCTATCGCCAGGAGCACGGCAATTGGCCCCGGAGCCTCGCGCTCAGCGCCTGGGGAACCGCCAACATGCGCACCGGCGGCGACGACATCGCTCAGGCGCTCGCGCTGATGGGCGTCAGGCCGACCTGGGACGCCAATGCCGGGCGGCTCAACGGCTTCGAGATTCTGCCGATCTCCATCCTCGGCCGGCCGCGGGTCGACGTGACCTTGCGCATCTCGGGATTCTTCCGCGATGCGTTTCCTCAGCAGGTCGATCTCGTGGCGAGCGCCGCGCGCGCCGTCGCCGGTCTCGACGAGCCGCCGGCCGATAACCCGCTGGCCGAGCGCGCCGCGGCGGAACAGGAAGCCTTCGAAGCCCAAGGTCTTTCGCCGGAACTCGCCGCTCGCCGATCGACGCTTCGGGTCTTCGGCTCCAAGCCCGGCGCCTATGGCGCGGGGCTTCAGGCGCTCATCGACGAGCGCGGCTGGAAGAATGCCGGCGATCTCGCCCGCGCCTATGTCGCCTGGGGCGGCTATGCCTATGGCGGCGGCGCGGAGGGCGTGGCCGAGCATCGCCTGTTCGAGGCTCGGCTCGCCGGCGTGGAAGCCGTGCTGCACAACCAGGACAACCGCGAGCATGACCTGCTGGACAGCGACGACTACTACCAGTTC
>Ga0209415_10019286_pt1 | contig 10689 bp, 11 predicted proteins | sample PeaSoiSIISIP2007_FD_187696 | JGI IMG/M metagenome (GOLD analysis project Ga0209415, IMG submission 187696) | Peat soil microbial communities from Weissenstadt, Germany - SII-SIP-2007 (SPAdes) (version 2) | ecosystem: Environmental > Terrestrial > Soil > Wetlands > Peat | place: Germany... | reverse complement strand
TGCTTTTCAAAAACCATCACGCGATTGTGCGATGGCCCCGAACGACCTTCGCGCGTTTCACTGATAACCAAGTATTTTGTTCCGGCCGTTGACTCTTTCACATCGAAGAAATATGAACGACGACCTGCCGCCACCTTGTCTGTGAAGAGTTCCTTGTGTTCTTTGTCAGCTATTGTTCCATCCCCATTCAAGCGTGGCTAGCAGTGATAGCCTTGCGTCTTGGCTCCTTCTCTCGGCACATATCTAGCCAACCTGGGCATGGCAGGACATTACCATCCGCCGGGCCAAGCGTCAACGGCAATAATGTGGAGCCTTCTCGACCCGTCGGGCGTCCTGCTCAGCGGTACCGCGTGAGGCGCGGAGGGCAGTGGAGGCGCTTGACGGCCGGCGTATACCGCATGGCGTACAGGTGCCAGGCGGCCGAGCGGCTTTCGCTTCCGGGGCAGGCATCCTGGGACTTGTGGGAATAATGGGATTAAGGGGAGTTATGGGCTAACGGGAACGGCGCCCGGTTTGGTTTCTCCCATCGAACGTCAGGTCTTCAGCACGAGCGCGCCGCCGCAGGAGGAGCCGCTGCCGGCGGTGCAGCCGTAGCAGTGGTCGCCGGTCATGATGCGCCGCCGGGCCAGGGCGCCCGGGTCGAACTGCCGCAGGTGGCTCGGCGCGCCGTGGTTCACCGGGCAGCGCAGCGCGAGGTTGAAATCGCAGTCGTAAAGCGTGCCGTCCCACCCGACGCTCAACTGGTGGCGGCACATGAGGCCGTCGAGCGTCTGCGGGTTGAACGCCGCGCGCAGGAGGCGCAGGTATTCCTCTTCCTGCCCGTCGCGGCGCAGCAGCTCCCGGAATCGGCCGAGTGGCATATTGGTGATCGTCAGCAGGTGCGTGAAGCGGAGACCGAAACGGGCGTCCAATTCGCGCCGGTAGTCCGCCTCGAGGGCGGCCTGGCCGCCGGGCAGAAATGCGCCGCCGGGGTTGTAAACGAGGTTCAGGACCAGGCGCTCGTCCGCGCCATACCCGAGGGCGTTCAGACGGCGCAAGGCGGCGACGCTTCGCTCATAGACGCCCGCGCCGCGTTGCGCGCGGACGTTCTCCTCGGTATAGCACGGCATCGAGGCGACGAGTTGCACTCCGTGGCGGCTGAAGAACTCGGGCAGGTCCTGCATGCCCGGCTCGCACAGCACGGTGAGGTTCGTCCGCACCTGCACGGCGCATCCGTCGCTGCGGAGTCGCTCGACGAAGCTGCGGAAATGCGGGTTCAACTCCGGCGCGCCGCCGGTGACGTCCACCCATCGGCAATGGCAGTTCCGAGCCGCGCGGAACACCTGTTCCATCGTCGGCCAATCCATTGCCTCGGCCCTGGCGGGCGACGCCTCCAGGTGGCAGTGCGCGCACGACTGATTGCAGCGCAGACCGAGATTGACTTGCAGCGTCCGGACGTCCGCCGCGCAGATCGGCTGACCCAGCGCCTCGGCGCACGATTGCTCGAATGGGTCCATTTCCCTTCCTCTCACGGCTAGGTGCGCGGGCGGCGACGTGCTCCAGAATTACCACCCCGGTTCCTGGTCCTTGCCTGCTTTCAACCTATCACGTGCAGCGACGCGAGTCAATCACTCTGCCGCCGGATGCGAGGCGCGCGCCGTACGGAACGGGATTTGCGAGGATGGGACTAATGCCGGCGCCACCCTTCGAGTACGGCTAAGCGGGGCGCAGCCCGAATCGCCGACGCGAAGGAAGCTATGGATCGCAGTCCATAGAGGGGGTTCCGAAAGTGGGACTCGTGATACCGCGCGACTCACGGCACAGCGGTCGGTGACCGGCGCGGTATCAAAGTTTGGAGGCTCGGAAAGTATGAAAGATCGCGCGGCACGGAAATTGATATGGGTGCCGGTGATCCACACGGAGGCCGATCTCGGCAACATGAGCGAGTCGGTCAAGGAGCTGTACGTCCAGAAAATGGGCCGCGCGAAATGGGAGCGGCATATCGGCGACCTCCGGACGTTCTGGAGCCGGCTCGAGGAACAGATCGAAGCATTGCGGCTGCCGTACGAGCGCGTCCGCCTCTACCAGGACGGCCTGCCCAATTGCGGCCGAGAGGCGGAGATTGTCAAAGCTCTGGCCGAGGCGGGGAGTCTGAACTGCCGGTTGCTTCTCAAGTTGATGGAGCGCGGCGGACGGCTTGCCGGAACAGAGTCGCCGGGACTCTTGCTCGAGGAGTACGACCTGGCGCGGAGGACGCTCGTCGGCGAGAGCCATCGCAAGCCGGCCGGGCGCGCGGATCCGCGTCGGCGCATCCTTGAGCTGCGAGACCGTTACATCGCGGCGCGAATTGACCAGACGCTGGAGCCGGGCGAAACGGGATTGATCTTCCTGGGGATGCTGCATTCGCTCGACCGGCATCTTCCGGCCGGCATTCGCGTCACGCAGGTGCGCGTGAAAATGCCGGCGCGGCAGCCCCTGGAGCGGGCATAACCGGCCGACGCGGCCGGCGATTTTGGGATGGGTTCGAACATGTTGATCGAAGATATCGCCTCCGGTCCCGGGAGTGAACCTGGGCGCGCCGAGCGCGCGGAGCCGGAGGACCTTTCCAGCCTCTACGAGACGATGGGCACGAGCAAGCAGATCATCCACGTCTATGAGCAGGTGACGCTGGTCGCCCCGACGGACTTCACGGTGCTCATCCACGGCGAGACCGGCTCCGGAAAAGAACTCGTCGCCAACGCCCTGCACCATGGGTCGGCCCGCCACGACCGGCCGCTGGTGCCGGTGGACTGCGGCTCCATTCCCGCCACGCTCATCGAGTCGGAGCTTTTCGGGTATGAGAAGGGCGCCTTCACGGGCGCCGAGCGGACCAAGCTGGGCAAGTTCGAGGTCGCCGCCGGCGGTACGCTGTTCCTGGACGAAATCTCGAACCTGCCGCTCGACGTCCAGCCGAAGCTGTTGCGCGCGCTGCAGGAGAAACAGATCTGGCGCGTCGGCGGCATGCAGCCGATCGCGATCAACACCCGCGTCCTGGCTGCCTGCAACCAGGAACTGCTCGGCCTGGTGCACGCGAAGAAGTTCCGCGGCGACCTCTACCATCGGCTGAACGAGTTCTCTATCGAGATTCCGCCGCTGCGCGAGCGGATCGAGGACATCGAGCACCTGGCGCTGCGCTTCGTCGCTATGACCAACCGCGAACTGCACAAGCACGTCACACTCTCGCGCGCCGCGCTCGAGACGCTGCTGCTGTATCCCTGGCCGGGGAACGTCCGCGAATTGCGCAACGACATCCGCCGCGCCGTGCTCCAGGCCCGGACGGAGATCCTGCCGGAGCACCTTTCCCTGTCGCACGCCCATCCCGGCGCCCGGCTTCCATTCTCGGACAACGGCGTGAAATTCGATGGGACGATCTCGCTCAAGCAGATCGTCCACGAGGCCACCGCGGACGTGGAGCGGAAGGTGCTGCTCCAGGTGCTGCAGCAGACGCAGGGGAACAAGGCCAAGGCCGCGCGCCTGCTGCGGGTGGATTACAAGACGATTCACGGGAAGATCAAGAACTACGGCATCGGCTCTGCGCCCAGAGACGAGATGCGCCTCGCGCCGTGAGCGAAACCGGGGAAAGTCCAGGAGGAGAAGATCATGAACTCAGGCGGATGGATGGGCGGGCTCGGTGGACTGATCGAGAAGCTGGCGGATCTGGCGGAGAAGGGAAAGGAACTCCATGAGGTCGTGGACCTGCGCGACCCGGCGGACGGCAGGAAACGCGGCGTCGTCGGATTCTCGATCCGCGTCGGCCTCGGCGACGAAGCGGTCAAGGTCGAGCGCTTCGGCAATCTCAAGCAGGATGAGAAGACCGGCAACGCAGTCGTCCAGGCGGTGCGCGAGCCGATGGTGGACGTTTTCGACGAGGCCGATCACGTGCTCGTCGTCGCCGAGATGCCCGGGATCGGAGAGGAAGACGTCCAGGTCGAGTTGAAAGACGACATCCTCACCCTCTCGGCCGAGCGCGGGGACCAGAAGTATCGGAAAGAGGTTCTGCTGCCGGCGGCATTCCAGGCGGAGAGCATGAGCCGCACCTGCCGCAACGGCATCCTGGAGATCAAGTTCGCCAAGGCAACCGCGAAGGGACAGGGCCGATGAGCGAGAAAGGCAACGGCGCGCTCAAGTTACGGGTTGCGGAGGCGCGCAGCAAGGACGTCGGACGCGCGCTGGCCCGGCTCGATCCTTCCGACATGCAGAAGCTCGGGCTGGAGATCGGCGACGTGGTCGAGCTGGCCGGCAAGCGCCGGACCGTGGCGAAGGCGATGCCGGCGTATCGCGAGGACCGCGGCGCGTCGCGCATCCAGATTGACGGGGTCTCGCGCGAAAACGCGGGCATCGGCCTCGACCAGGTCGTCGAGGTCCGCAAGGCCGCCGCCAAGCCCGCCACGGCCGTGCAGCTCTGCCCGATCAACATCACGACGCAGGACCGCGACCTCGAGTACATCGGACGGCTGCTCGACGGCATTCCCGTGGTTGAAGAAGACCACATCCGCGCGACGCTCTTCGGGACGCGGTCGGCGGACTTCAAAGTCGTCTCGACCTCGCCCTCCGGCCCGGTCGTGATTCACTCGACGACCTCGCTCCAGGTGAAGGCGGCGAACGTGAAGGAGCGCGCGCACGACGTCTCCTACGAGGACATCGGCGGCCTCAAGCGCGAGATCCATCGGATCCGGGAGATCATCGAGTTGCCGCTGCGCTATCCGGAGGTTTTCGAGCGGCTGGGCATTGACGCGCCCAAAGGCGTGCTGCTTCACGGGCCGCCCGGCTGCGGCAAGACGCTCATCGCGCGCGCGGTCGTCCACGAGACCGACGCGAACTTCTTCCTCATCAACGGCCCCGAGATCATCCACAAGTTCTACGGGGAGAGCGAAGCGAACCTGCGCAAGATTTTCGACGAGGCGACCAAGCAGGCGCCGAGCGTGATTTTCCTGGACGAGATTGACGCGATTGCGCCGCGGCGCGAGAAAGTCGTGGGCGATGTGGAGAAGCGCGTCGTCGCGCAACTGCTGGCGCTGATGGACGGGCTGGCCAAGCGCAAGCACGTCATCGTCATCGCCGCGACGAACATCCCCGACGCGCTCGACCCTGCGCTGCGGCGGCCGGGGCGCTTCGACCGTGAGATCGCGCTGCCGATCCCCGACCGGATCGGCCGCAAGGAGATCCTCGACATCCACAGCCGGGGCATGCCGCTGGCGGAGGATGTGGAGATCAACCAGCTCGCGGCGATCACGCACGGCTTCGTGGGCGCCGATCTCCAGGCGCTCTGCCGCGAGGCGGCCATGATCTGCCTGCGCCGGATCATGCCGGAGATTGATTTCGCCGCGGCGAAGATTCCGTACGACGCCCTGATGAAGCTCGAAGTCCACATGGCCGACTTCACCGAGGCGCTCCGCGAGATCGAGCCTTCGGCCATCCGCGACGTGTTCGTCGAGATCCCCGAAGTCCACTGGGAGGACGTGGGCGGCCTGCAGAGGGTGAAGGACCAGCTGGTCGAGTCCGTCGAGTGGCCCTTGAAGCACCCAGGGCTGTTCCGGCGCGCCTCCGTCAAGCCGCCGAAGGGCATCCTGCTCTACGGACCGCCCGGCTGCGGGAAAACGCTCCTGGCCAAGGCCGTGGCGCACGAGAGCCAGGTCAATTTCATCTCGGTGAAGGGGCCTTCGCTGCTTTCGATGTACGTCGGCGAATCGGAGAAGGCCGTCCGCGAGGTCTTTCGCAAGGCGCGGCAGGCGGCCGCGTGCATTCTGTTCTTTGACGAGATTGACGCGCTCGTCCCCGTGCGCGGCTCCGCCGGCGCGGATTCACGCGTGTCGGAGCGCGTGATCAGCCAGTTCCTCACGGAAATGGACGGCGTCGAGGACCTCGAAGGAGTGCTCGTCCTCGCGGCGACGAACCGCCTGGAGCTGATTGATCCGGCGCTCCTTCGGCCGGGCCGGTTCGATATCCTGCTGGAGATTCCGCCGCTGGACTGCGAAGGGCGCAGACAGATTTTCGAGATCGGGCTGCGCGGCAGGCCCCTGGCGGAGGATGTGGCCGTGGCGGAACTGGCCGCTCAGACTGACGAGTTCAGCGGCGCGGAAATCCAGGCCGTGTGCCGCAGGGCCTCGCTGGATGCGGTCCGTGCCGCCATTAAGGCGGCAGTAGAGGGCAGTGACGACAAGGACTGCCCGGTCTGCGTGACGCGAGAGCACCTCGTGCGCGCATTGGAGGAAGTCCGTGCAAACCAATCCAGGATGTGAGGCCCTGCCGCCGCCCGAATCGGGCGCGAAGGACGCCGGCCTCTATCTCTACTGCTTCACGCGTTCTGAGGCGGTGCGGGAGATCGGCCCGGCGGCGATGAAAGAGGACCCGTTGCTCAGCGCGATCAAGGTCGGCGGTGTGGCGGCCATCTTCAGCCCGGTCCCACTGGTCGAGTTCGGCGAGGAGGGCAGGCGAAAGAACTTCCAGGATTCGGCGTGGGTTGTCCGGCGGGCGTGCCGGCATGATCTCGTCATCAAGCGGATGATGGAATTCTCTCCGGTCCTGCCGGTGAGGTTCGGCGCGGTGTTCACCTCGCCCGAGGTCATTCAGGAACAGTTGGCGAAGAACGGCCCGGAAATCGCCTGGTTTCTCGACCACATGTCGAACAAGGAGGAATGGTCCGTCAAGGCCTTCGGCCATCTGGAGAAGACCGGCGCCTGGATGCTGCGGACGGATCCGGAACTGCTGCGGAAGCGCCGGCAGACGCCTGCGTCGCCGGGAGCGCGGTACCTGCACGACCGGCACCTCGCCGTTCAGGCCGCGAGTAAGGCCCGGCAGTTTTGGCGGTCGGCCGCCGCCAGGCTGCAGGATGAACTCGCCGGCCACGCGCTCAAACTCCACCCGCTGCCGCTGCGCGGGCGCAACCCGTCGGAGCGAGAGGACGAGATGATCTTCCATACCGCATTCCTGCTGGACCGCGAGTTCGTAACGGATTTCCGCGCGCGCGTGGAGAGCATGGAGGCGGACCTGCCGGAACGCGGCCTGACGTTCGAGGTCTGCGGCCCTTGGCCGCCGTACAATTTCTGTCCCTCGATTGTGGAAGGAGCCGCATGAGGCACGTGCTGTACGGCATCCTTCGAAGCGACGCGAATGCCGCGGGTCGCGTGTCATCCCTGGCAGCGGGCCCGCCGCTCCGCCTCATCTCCGACGGCGGCCTGGGCGCGGCCGTGTCATTGACGCCGGATGAGGCAACCGGGCCGCCGGACCCCAAGGTCCATGCGCGAATCGTCCAGGCGCTGCACGCTTTCTGCACCGTGCTGCCGATGCGGCACGGGATTTCATTCGATTCTGAGGCGGAAGTGCGCGGCATTCTCTGTGAGCATGGCGGGAAGTTCCGGCGGGCTCTCGACGATTTGCAGGGGTGCGGAGAGATGGGCGTGCGCGCGATCCGTCGCGCGATGACCACTTCGCCGCCCTGCGCGGCGGCCCCGCAGACCGCGCTTTCCCCGGCTCGGGCGTACCTGGCGGCGCGGCAGAGCCATTACGCCGCCCGGGACGCGGCCGGCAAGGAAGCCTCGCGATTCGCCGAGCGCATGGAACGCGCTTTCCAGGGGCTCTTCGCCCAGTGCAAAACGGAATCCTTCTTCCTGTGCGATCACCACGTTCTCTCGCTGCACTTCCTCGTGCGACAGTGTGAGACGGGGTGCTTTCGCGACGCCTTTCGCCGGCTTGAGCAACGCTCGCCGGAGAAGCTTCTGTTGACCGGTCCCTGGCCACCCTACAACTTCGTCTCCTGCGAGAACCTCGTTCTCTCCCACGTCTAGCCGACCGTTGAATAACGCAGTTTTCCTCGAGGGCCGCGCGCGACAGAGAGCCCTCGCCAACTCGCGCCGTCGCTCGTGGCCCGGATTCTCTGGACCGTTCTCGTCCAAGCCGCGAAAGCGAAGCGCGGATGTGGAGTCATCGCCAGAGTCAGACGCAGCTTCCATAGCGGTCGGGCGACTCGGCCATGCGTTCGCTCACGTGGAACTTGATTTCCCCCTGTGGGCGCGGGCGTCGCGCAGTCCTGAATTAATTCCGGAGGACGGCACGGCGGTTGCTTAGATGTGATGCCCGTTCGGAGGATGGATGTGGTCGTGCTGAGCGCCTTCCTCCCGGAATTCGCAGAGGCACTTACGAAGCCTGAAGGGAGGTGAAACAGCATGGCCAATGTGCAGAAGTCAACCGATAGTTCCAGCCTGGCGGAAGTCGTGGACCGCATCCTGGACAAGGGCATCGTCATTGATGCGTGGGCGAAGGTTTCGCTCGTCGGCATCGAACTCCTGTCCATCGAGGCGCGCGTGGTGATCGCTTCCGTTGAGACGTACCTCAAGTACGCCGAAGCGATCGGACTTACGGCTACGGCAGCGGCCCCGGCCTAAGGAGTTGTCTCCCCCAAGGTTCGCCGGTCGAGGATTGCCCCCGCCCTCGGCCGGCGGACCGAAGGAGCCGCATCGAGCGAAGCAGAGGGGAAAGGTATCCACAGGATTCCAGGAAGGCAGGGAACCAGACATGGGCCACATGAAGGATGAAATGGCGGGGCTCGCGGCGGAGATCCGCGGCCTGCACAACGCGCGGACGGCTTTCCGGAGCGAAATCAGGAACCGCGTGATGGACCTGCGCAGCGGCGTCCGCGAATTGCGGACGGGCTACCGGTCCGCGCGCGCGCAGATGGCGCGCACGATGCGTTCCGAGAGCCGGGCTTTTCTCGCGGACCTCCAGAAGTCCGTAGCCGACCTCGAGACGAAAGCGCTGGGGACGCGGCAGGCGTTCGCGGCGGACCTGGCCGGGGCGCTCGCGGCCTGGGCCGGCCGGCGGCCGGTCGCCGGGAGGAGCCACGCGCGGAAGCCGGAGCGTTCCCGGCGGGGCCGGTCGCGGTAGCCGATGCTCGGCGCGGGATGCGCGAAACGGCGAAGGAAATATCGAGTATTCCTCTTTTAGAAACGGCAGGCAAAGCGGATGGAGACCACCACCGAAGGAGTGATCTGCGCGTCGTCATCGGTCCGGCTTCCCGTCTCCAGCGACGGCATCACGCCCGAACGCAGCGAGGAGTTCGTGGTGACAGCCGCCATCGAGGCGCTGACGACCCGCGCCCTGGCCTACCTCGAGGTCGGCTATCCGGTTCACTTCGCCGGGGCCGCCGGGACGGGCAAGACCACGCTGGCGTTTCACGTGGCGGCGCGGCTCGGCCGGCCGGTCATCCTTATCCACGGCGACGACGAGTTCGGCAGTTCGGACCTGATCGGCAAGAACGCCGGCTACCGCAAATCGCGCACGGTGGACAATTTCATCCACTCCGTCCTGCGCGCGGAAGAGGAGATGCAGACGCTCTGGGTGGACAACCGTCTGACCACCGCCTGCCAGAGCGGTTGCACGCTCGTCTACGACGAGTTCAACCGCTCGCGCCCGGAGGCGAACAACGCGCTGCTCAGCATCCTCTCCGAGCGGATCCTGAACCTGCCGAACCGCCGGTTCGAGGGCGAGGGCTACCTCCAGGTGAACTCGAACTTCCACGCCATCTTCACCTCGAACCCGGAGGAGTACGCCGGGACTCACAAGACGCAGGACGCGCTGATGGACCGGCTGATCACGATCCAGCTCGAGCACTACGACCGCGAGACCGAGATCAGCATCACGCGGGCGCACTCCGGCATGGGACAGGAAGCCGCCGAGACGATCGTGGACATCGTCCGAGCCCTGCGCGCGCTCGGTCCGGGCAAGCACCGCCCCACGATCCGCTCGTGCATCGCGATCGCGCGCGTCGTGGTTCATCAGGGCTCTCGCGTGAGCGGCGACGACGCCGCATTCATCGCAGTCTGTCAGGATATTCTGAACAATCTTGAAACGGCGCGCGTCACGCGCGCGGGTGAGCAGATCGCGTCGAGCCAGGTGCTCGAGGTGATCGCGAAGGTTTGCGGGCCGCGCGGCGCCGGCAAACGCCTGCGCTGACGCGACCGGGAGAAAGGACGGTAAAATGCCGACGGCCCAGAAAAGGATGAAGGCGGTCCAGGACATTCGGACGCTATCCGGCGCGAGGAACCGCCTCTCGCAGCCCCACCGCGGATACATGCGCATCGCGTGCCTGGAGTTGGAGCGGTTCCGGCGAAACAAAGAGCGGGAGAGCGCAACGGGCCGGGTGCGCCAGTTGGACGCTCGTTTCCGGGAAATCGAGGTCGAACAGGCCTTGATCCTGGACATGCTGAGCCAGGATAAGGCCGCACACGCTCCGCGCCGCCCGTCCGGTTCCCCGCTCGAAACTCAGAAGACCGCGTTCAGGCTCAAGTATTAGCGCCACCGCGCAGGAGAAGCGCATGATCGCAAAAGAGGTCGCCGTTGCCGGCAGATACATCTACGCAATTGTGAATGACGACGGTGAGGCGGCCTGGAAGACGGATGCCGGCTTCCCCTGGACGCCGGAGCCGCTCGGCTTCGACCGCTGCCCGGTCTACACGATCTCGTCAGGGGGCGCGGCCGCGGTGGTCAGCGACGTCCCCAACCGGCCGCTCCGCCCCGAACGCAGGAACCTGGCGACGCACTACGCCGTCCTCAGGCGCTTGATGTCGCAGAGCGCGGTCCTGCCGATGGGATTCGGGACGATCGCCGACAGCGCGGAGTCCATCCTGCGGATTCTCGAGATCCACCAGGAGGCGCTGCTCCGGCAGTTACGGCGGG
>Ga0209415_10019284_pt1 | contig 10690 bp, 10 predicted proteins | sample PeaSoiSIISIP2007_FD_187696 | JGI IMG/M metagenome (GOLD analysis project Ga0209415, IMG submission 187696) | Peat soil microbial communities from Weissenstadt, Germany - SII-SIP-2007 (SPAdes) (version 2) | ecosystem: Environmental > Terrestrial > Soil > Wetlands > Peat | place: Germany... | reverse complement strand
CCAGGATACGGCCCGCGCCGCCGGTGCTGACGGCGCCCAGCGCGTTGCGCCATTCGCGAAAGCGCGGCGCCTGCTCGCCGTCGTAATTGGCGCGGGCCACGGCGGCGTAATGCCTGAGGTCGTCAACCTCCCACAAGGCGATCGCTTGCGGCCACGGCAGCGACAGCGCCACTGTTTCCCACAACGCGACCAGACGCGCACCGGCCTTGCTCATCAGGGGCTGGTAGCGTTCCTCGAACAGCCCCACGAATTCATCGAGCTTGCCGGCAACGATTTGCACCGTTTCATGAATGTATAAAATGGCGGTTATCTCCCTGATGTATTGGTTTGGTTCAATGCCGGGATCGATTACTCAAGGTTATAAAGCTTGGCCGCATTCGAGTAGGTAATCTTTACGCGGTCGCGCTCCGGAACCTCGCGGAACATCTCCGCGATAACCTGCTGCGATTGCGGCCAGGTGCTGTCATTGTGAGGATAATCGGAGCCCCACATCAGGCAATCGCTGCCGGTGATTTCCAAAGTGAGTATTCCGGGGCGGTCATCCTGGAAAATGCAGGAAATCTGGCGTTTGAAGAAATCGCTGGGCAGCAGGCCGGACTTGATGCCTTTGGGGTAGCGGGGACCCTTGCGCAAATACACGTGGTCCATCCGCTTTAGAAAGTGCGCGGCCCAACCTGCGTCGTTCTCGACGCACAGCAGGCGCAGTCCCGGATATCGCTCCAACACGCCCGCGAAGATCATCAATGCGAACTGACGCTCGAGCAGGCTTGGCGCGATTGTATAGTCAGCCAGGAAGCGCTCCCCGGCGTTAAGGCGCGGGGCGCCGTCGAAGACCGGCGCGGTGCCCGCGAACAGATGGAAACTGGCGTAGATTCCGGTTTCCTGCAGCGCGGTCCACAGGGGCTCCCAGACCGGGTCGTCGTAATAATGAGCGATCGGCGGATGGCCGTCGATAAGCACGTTGGTAAAACCGAGTTTCGCGAGCCTGCGCAGTTCCGCCAGCGCGGCCTCTAGGTCAAGACTCGGCAGGATGCCCACCCCGACCAGCCGGCCGGGCGCAGCCGAACAGAACTCGCGCACCCAATCGTTGTATGCGCACACGCATGCCGTTTGCATTCCGGCGTCGGTAACTGTCCGGAACAGATTCATTCCGTAACTGGGATAGACCACTTCGGCGCTGACGCCGTCGATAGTCATCTCTTTGAGCCGCGCGTGCGGATCCCAGGCTCCGGCCGGCACGTCCTCGAAGCGCATCGCCGACGTCGTTTTGCCCTGCCAGTTGCCCGCGCTGGCGAAGCCGGCCAGCGACAACATCGAGCCGTCGGGGAACAGCCAGTTGTCGTCACCCGCTTTGCGACGAACTAACCGCGGCGCCTGCTCGCGATAGCGAGTATCGACGCGGGAGGTGAAAAGATCGGGCGGTTCGCAGATGTGAGAGTCGGCCGAGATCGTTTGTGACACGATGATCACCTCCTATCAAAATCCGAGTCGATTAACTCCCCGGCTGTCCGGCGGCGGCGCGGAGTCACTGCGCCCGGGCATGGACGGGCGCCACGTCGCGGCCTTCGGCGGGATAAACCAGGGTAGTCAGGATCGCGGCGGCGAGCAGCAAACCCGCACAAAGCTCGAAGGCCACGGTATAGCTCGCCGTCAGATCGTAGATGCGCCCCGACGCGATTGGACCGATCGCCGAACCGACCACGGCGATAAATCCGATGATCCCGTTAAGCGTGCCGAACCTGCGCAGACCGCAAGCTTCCGCCAGCAACACCGCGCCCAGCGTGGTTGCCGATCCAACCGTCAATCCGTAGGTCACGATGAACAGCACCGCCAGCGGCAGGCCGAACCGATGGCCGCCGGTGCCCAGCGCGATGATCATGCTCGACGCCAATATGAGCAACGCCGGGGCCAGCACTCTCTTGGCGCCCAGCCTATCGGCCAGGGTGCCCAGGAAGACGTAGCCCGGCAGTGAAACCGCCGCCTGGGCGCCGAAGATAAATGCCGCGGTCTGGGGCGAGTAGCCGGCGCCGATAAGGAACGGCACCATGTGGAAGTAGCCCCCGGTAAAGGCAATCGTAAAACTGAACTGCATCGCCGCGAGAATCCAAAACGGCGCAGAGCGCAGCGCCGGACCGAGTTCTAGACCCGTCAGCGCCGCATGTTGCTCGGCCGCGCTTTCCCCCGCGGCGCCGGCGGGACGCGTGCGTATTGCCAGCACGATTACTGGAAGCGCGACTACGAACATCGGTGCGGCGATACAGAGCATCGTCGGCCGCCATCCGTAAACCAGGATCAGATGGGCCACCAGCGGCGGCAGGACGCATCCGCCCAGTCCCGCGCCGGCGATCGTTATGCCGGTCGCCAGCGCGCGTTGTTTGTCGAACCAGTTGGCGGCCACGATGATGCCGGGAAGTATGGTCGAGGCGCCCACTCCCAATCCGATGAGCGTGAAGAGAACGAACAGCGCGGTGAGCGAGTCCGCGCGGCTTGCCAGCACGTAGCCGATTCCCGCCGCCGCGGCGCCGATGGTCATCACGACCCGCGCCTCGACCCGATCGAGCAGCCATCCCACCAGCGGGTTGGCGATGCCCATCGCAATGAGAAATGCGGTGGCCAGCCGCGAGACTTCCTCGCGTGTCCAGCCAAAGTCCTTGATGAGCGGGGTGAAGAAGATGCCGATGGTGCCGATGCTCGGCCCCATCACGATAAAATTGGTGAGCGCAACGCTTGCGATCACCTTCCAGCCTCGGCGTTCCTGCGGCGTCATTTTTGGCCTGTGGACCTCCAAGGATTTCGAGCGGTGGAAACTTCGAATCAGGGCGCCGGATGAGCGATCCGCCCGCCCCGCACCAGCTTGCCCGGCAACGCACCGGTTGGAGCGCCGTTCTCGTAGATGACTTCGCCGCTCACCACGGTGTACTTGTAGCCGTCCACTTTCTGGATCAGCCGGCGCGCACCCGCCGGAAAGTCGTACACGATTTCGGGGGCATACAGATGAAGGCCCGCAAAATCGATCACGTTGACATCCGCCTTCATCCCGGGCGCGAGCACGCCGCGATCGGTAAAGCCGTACAACTCCGCCGTCTCGCTGGTCTGGAACCTGATCACCTGCTCCAACCCCAGGCGCGGGCCGCGCTCGCGGTCGCGCACCCAATGGGTAAGCATGAAGGTCGGCGCGCTGGCGTCGCATACCATTCCGCAATGGGCGCCGCCGTCGCTGACGCCCAGCCGCGTGTCGGGATCGATCAGCAGCCGGCGATTGCGTTCGAGGTCAAAAGACTGGTAGTCGCCCAACGGCACATAGAGCAACTCGCGGCCATCGCGCTGGAGCAGCAGATCGTAGGCGACCTCCTGCGGCGTGCGGCCCTCACGCCGGGCCCGCGCGCCGACACTCATTTCCCGGGCCGGTTCGTAGTTGGGCGGATCGCCGAGCGCGAAGATCGAGTCGAACAGGGTCAGATAATGGCGTCCCAGCGGGTCCTTCAGCCCGACTTCATCGTTCAGAATTTGGGCGCGGACTTCGGGATCGCGCATCCGCGCGACGCGCTCCTCGAGTTTGAGCCGGCCCACCAGCGAGCGGTACGCGCGATGGGTGCTGAAGGGATGAATCGTGGTCTCAAGGCCCATCAGGACGTAGGCGGGCCGCGCCGCCACTTGCGGCACCAGCCGCGCGCCCTGCCGCTTCCACGATCTAACCAGGCCCATCACGCGCTCGAAGTCCAGCGGTTCGGGCGTCGCCGCGGTTGCCAGGATCGTTATCGGACGGCCGGTCTCGATCGAAACCTTCGCCATCCATTCCAGGTTGGTATCCGGTCCAACCATGTCCGTCGCCAGTTCCATCACCCCGTGGCCGGCATCGCCGAGCGTGCGTCCCAGGGCGGTCATCTCCGCTTCGCTGGCAAAGGTGCCCGGTACGTGTTCGCCGTTTTTGGCGCGATGCAACAAGGTCCGCGACGAGGTGACGCCGATTGCGCCCGCGCACAGCGCCTCGCGCACCACCGCCGCCATCCGCGCGATATCGTCCGGCGTGGCCGCTTCGTTGTGCGCCCCACGCTCACCCATCACGTAGGCGCGCACCGCGCCGTGGGGGATTTGCGCCGCGACGTCGATCGCGCGCGGCATCCGCGCCAGCGCGTCGAGGTACTGCGCGAAGGATTCCCATTGCCAGGGGATTCCCGCCGCCAGCGCGGAGCCCGGAATGTCCTCGACCCCTTCCATCAGGCCGATCAGGAATTCCTCTTTGCCGGGCTGGACCGGGGCAAACCCGACGCCGCAGTTGCCCATCACGACGGTGGTGACGCCGTGCCAACTGGAAGGCGTCAGGTACGGATCCCAGGTCACCTGGCCGTCGTAATGGGTATGGATATCGACCCATCCCGGCGTGACGAGCAGTCCCGACGCGTCGATTTCGCGCCGTCCGGCTCCAGCCTTTGGCCCCACGGCGGCGATTACTCCGCCATCGATCGCGACATCGCCGGTGAACGCTGGCTTTCCCGTTCCATCCACTATCCTGCCATTGCGGATAACCAGGTCATGCATCGCGCGAACTCCTCCCGGTCAAGGACGCAGCAGGCGCGTTCCCCTGACGCCTGCTTACGAAACCTGCTTAACACATTCATCGGCAAATTGAGAACCGCCCAGTCGCCACTCCGGCGGCGCAACCTTGCTACCAGTAGGGAGAGCGTCCCTGCCCGCCATTTAGACAGGACCGAGAGGAAGGAATGGCGCGCCAGGGGCGCCCTTCCTGCTGGTTTATGATTGCCTCGCTGGTAGCCGGTGTGGTTTTGCGCTGGGTCGCGAATAGCTTTGTTTTTCTGGCGCCAGCGCGGGCGGCTGCCCCGGATGAACTTAACTGAAAGCTGTCCAAAACACCGAGCCGCGACCGTCAGGGAGCGGTCAGGCACGGTTCAAGCCCCCGGTCTATTGGAGGGTAATTGAGGTTTTTGCGATGAATGGCGGGCACGGCGGCCCGCCCTACTTTTAAGGTCGAACGCAAGCAGCCGGGAATCAGTGTTCAATTTTCCCGGTCAGGCGGTCGCGATGTGCCCAGTAGGGGCAGGCCGGGCAGGGCTCGCCGTCGGGGTAGTCGATCCCTTCCTCGTGGGGACAGCCGTATATGCCATCGACTCCGGTAACCGTGATCGCGCCTTGTTCGCTGATGAACGCCACCATCTCCTTGATGATAGCCGGGTCGAACCGCGCGTCGCCATGCTCTGAGTACCAACGTTTGAGCAACGCGACATCCTGCCCTTTGCCGCGGAAGATTCCCACCACCGCCTTGCTCGCCCGCTTGTCGTCAGGGCCGTAAAACGCGACTGTGGCCAGCGGATAGCCCCGAAATCCGCGGCGGCGCTTCTTGTCCAGCGGGTTCCTGAATCGCCGATTGAGGAGACTCATCGACTGCTCCAAAAATTAATGCCGTTCGTCCAGCACTCCAAGTTCTTGCCACATCCAGGTGAAATCATAAGGCGTCGCTCCGTCCAGCCTGGCCCGCCTTTCTTCGCCATTCTCCAGGTACTTGAGCCACGATATTACTTTCTCGCGCCCGGCCGGAGTACGCACCGCCTCGCGTGGGGTCACGTTGCCAATCGCCGGGATCTGCTCGTCCATGACATTGTGGTAATGGCGATCGACAAACTCGCGCATCGCGCGCGCCGCTTCCTCGCCGGACAGCGGAGGCGGCTCATCTTTGGCCGGCGAGCGCCCGCGTTCCTGGTAGTCTTCAAGGGCGCTATCAACGCTCTGAGTCTCGGTGATCGGTTCTCCCGCCAGTCCGCCCAGGAGTTCCTTGAGCATCGCCTTGCCGCGCTCGGCCCGGCCGGCCGAATTAACTTCGAGCACCAGCCAGCGGCTGCGCAGTGCAATGTATCCGAGTACCACCGAGCCATCCGCTTGAGACGCAACGAGTGAAATGTTGCCGGGTGTCTTCGGTTCGTTCCAGTCAGACTCCGGACGGCTCCAGGTCCAGGAAGACTTCTTCACGCCGCGCTCGAGGCCGGGCGCTGAGTCCAGAAGCCGTGCTACCTCCTCCCGGTTCTCTTTTGCGACCGCGAATCTGACCCTGGCGAATACGATCTGCTCGCGGTCCTGATTGACCAGCGACGGCCGCGGTGCCAGAAGGCGGCGCAGTGTTGTGGCCATCCAGATCGACGTGTAAACCCGCGCGCCGCCTCCTTCCATGATCAGCCGGTCGAGCAGCGAATCTTCGATTGCGGCGCCGTCATCCGCCGCGGCGTCTGTGATCGCTTCGCCGCCCCGCTCGCGGATCTTGCCCAGGACGCTCAGCAACATTTCCGCCGCGTCCGGCACAAAGTGCAGCGCCGTTCCGGAGAAGTAATCGCTTCCGCCGATATGCAGGATACGCACCGCGACCCGGTCCCACCTCATCATGCTTGCGGAAGCCAGCCGGTCCTCGATTTCGACCGGCTTACCGCCGCGAACCACATCGCGCAGGACCAGGCTGCGGCCCGGATGCACCTCGACTATTTCGTAGAGGCTGAGCTCCGAGTTGCGCAGGGCGCGCAGAAAATCGCGGCCCGGGATCGATTCGCGCCAGGCGTGCCGGCCGAGGTACTCGTCGATTATGTTGCGCTGCCCCGCGGCCGTGGGGCGTGAGCAAAAGTCCTCGAACGCGCACATCTGGAGCATCTCGTAGTAGGCGCCGCCCAGCGCGCCCGCGAGCTCGTCCTCGCTGATTTCCGCCAACTCGCAGACCGGCGCAAAGTGCTCGGCTAGCGCTCGCGCAGATTCCTCTTTCCAGCGGTCCCGTCCCGCGTAGCGAGTGAGATGCTCAAGCGCTTCGTCCTTTCCCTGAATCCTCATCGGCCGGTCTCCACCACAAATTTCCATCCCCCGCCCAGGCAATCAAGATATCACGGGAAACGAGCCGCGCCGAAAGCCGCTACTGGGTTCGGGTCATCACCGATCGCTGCGCGGGTTGCGCGAGCGGGGCAAGTTCCGGGCTGGGCAGATCGGAGATTGCCCATAGGGCGAGAAATGGCGTGACGAGGGCCCCCTCGACGGCGGCGAACATACCCTTGAAATAAACGAAGTGCCAGGGCGTCATCGTGCCGACACCCAACATTTGAAGCGCCAGCAGCGTGAGCGGCGTAAACAATATCAGGCAAACTATCCCGATCGCCACTGAGCGCAGAACCGTGTTGCGCGGAATCCATCCCGGCGCGGCCTCGGGCGTCAACTGCGCCAAGTGCCCGCCGCGCACCCGTCCGCGCGCAATCGGAGTGACGATCAGGCTGGTGATCAACGGGAGCAGGAAACTGGTGGCGATAGTATCGCCGGCGATGCTGCTCTGTCCCCACAACGGCACGTGAGTGGCGTTGCGGAACAGCAGCCACGCGATTACCCCATTGATCAAGAGATTGATGACAAATGGCCCGACGCCATTGTCCACGAGCATGTAGCGGCGCTGGGCCGGTGTTGCAGAAGCAAATGAACTGGCCGACATCAGGACTCTCCTTTTGGTTTTGGCCGCCGCACCTGCCGCCTCGGTTAGATAGCGTCGCGCGCCGGCCACCCCATTAGACCAAACGATTACCTGAGCTCTTCGTCCCCGCGGTCGTTGAGCAGTGTTTACCTAGCGCCTTCGCGATTAGAAATTCAAGGCTTCGATTGCGGGCGCATCGGCGATACCCGTCTGCGGCGGGCAACCGCATCAATACGGGATGTGCAGCGGCGTCATCCAGCGGGCGCTGTGGAAGGTGCGGTAGAAAAGCGCGCGGCGCATCCATTCGGCCACCTCGGGATCTTTCGCGCGCGACTCGACGAAGCGGCCCCAGTGCGCCCAGTCCTCGATCACACAAATCTGGGTGCAGTTGAAGGCTTCGGTCTGATCGGCGCCGCCGCCGATCCAGTAGCCCAGCGTATGCAGACCATGCTTCTCTTCCAGTCGCATCCCGTGGTTGGGGAACAGCTTCAAATACTCCTGGAGCCGATCCGGAACGATCGGGATCGTCGCGAGCATGTAGAGGCCGCCCTTGATCTGGTCGCGCTTGATGCGGGCCAGGTCCGGGCAGAAGGGCGTCGGATGCAGAATCTTGACGCTCCAGTTCATCCGCGATGCGTAGGCCTGTTCGAGGTAAGCTACAAACGCCGGGTCCTCTTTCATGGCCTGGCGGAGCCGGTCCAGGTCGGCCCATTCGCGGACTTCCCACAGGTCGATGAAGTCGTTGGCCTGCAATGCCTGCCACAGCCCCACCAGCTCCGCGCCATAGCGCCGCATCAGCGGGGTCAGCACGCCCACAAACTGTTCCACGTAGGACTTCATCCGGGTCGGCTCGACGCGGATGGTTTCGTTCAGGTACAGCATCGGACCTCAGCTGGGCTATGCGGACGCGTCGCGGTAAATCCATCCGCCGATCAGCGTACCAATCAGAATCGGAACAAACCCGTATAACGACCACAGTATCGCGAACCTGGCGCCGAAGAATTCCATCGGGAGCAATCCGACCGTCGGAATCGGGATCACCAGCATCCACACCACGATCGCGGCGACCAGCGCGGTCGCGGGTCCGGCGCCGAAATGCGGGCGTATCGCCGCGTAGATCCAGACCGCGATCAGCCCCTTGAGCAGATCGTAGGTGATGAAGTACAGCGGATGCCCGCTGCCAACGTCGCCGCCGCCGCTGCGCCCGAGCGCGGTCATTACTTCGGCCCAGCGCTCCTTCAGCAGCACGCCGTGCACCACGCCGTCGCCGAGAAAGCAGACGATCCCGGCGATGATGCCGCCGAATATCACGCGACCGACGTTGATTTTCACCACGTTCGCCTCCGCGAGGACCCGGTTTTGGTGCGCCGCGACTATAAGACCCGAGCCCTCGTTGCGTCAATCGAGCTTCGGCACACGTGGCGCTGTGTCCAATCGAAAGGGGAGGAAGAAGGGACCCGAATCTGCTAATCTCCGATTTGGAGGACCGCCCGGCGCCGGCCCGCAAGAAGCACGGGGGACGCGGACGGGACGCGGATCCGCAATCGGCCGGGGAGGAAGTTTTGCTAACGCAATACCTAGTTGATCCTCGCGGGCTGCCGTGGAAAGCGGGGCAGACCGAGGGAATCACCTTCCAATGCCAGGTCTTCTTGAGCGGAACGGACGGCGGTCCGGAAGCGATCCGCTTTCGCTTCGATCCGTGCCGGCGGGTTTACGCCCACATGCATCTGACCGCGCAATTCCAGTTGCTGTTGGGCGGTACGATGGATTTTCCCAAGTCCACGATGAAGCTGCGGCCGTTGGCTGTGCATTATGCCGACCACAATCTGCCCTACGGGCCCTTCGCGACCGGCGAGGGGCACGAGATGCTGGTGCTGCATCCGCGGCAGGGCGGTCTGGTTTCGATGGCCGACCGCGAGGCGCGAAAGCAAATCAATCTGGCCGGACGCCAGTTGGTCGCGATGGACAAGGACCGCGAGTGGGTCGAGGTGCTCGGACACGAAGGCGTCCGCTGCAAGTTCCTCCTTCCTCCCGGCGCGGGACCGCAGGCGATGATAATGGAGTGTCCCGCGGGTTGGCTGATGCCGGTTCCGGTCCCGGCTTATGGCCGGTACGAGGTGGTGCTCGACGGCTCAATCGCGGTCGAAGACCGATCGCTGGGACCGGCCGGGTTGCGCTATGTAATTGGCGATGAGCAGCCGGCGCCGCTAAAGATCGGGCCCGGCGGCGCGCGCTTGATGTTCCTTTCCTTTGACGCGGACGCATTGGCGGGCGGGCTCGGCGACGATCGGCTGTCGCGGGCCGCGGCCGAGGCGATCGAGCGGGCGATTTAGCCCGCAAGGAGAAAATCCGTGGCGGACCCCATCCAGACGGCCCCCGGCGAAAAATCCTTTCGCGTAGTAATGTTCGCGGATTTCATCTGCCCCTACTGCTACATCGGGCAGGAACGGATGAAGCAACTCGCGCGCGATTACGGTGTGCATCCGCAATGGCGCCCGTACTGGTTGCATCCCGAGGTCCCGCCCGAAGGGGCGTCGATGCCCCAAAGCGCCGACCGCGACCGCGCCCGGACGGTGAAGGAATGGCTGGAGGAAATGGAGCCCGAGAAGGCGGCGCGGATTCGTTTTCCCGGCAAGCTCCAGTACAGCTTCCTGGCCTTTGAGGCGGTCGAATTCGCCCAGGATCGGGGGTTGGCGCTGCCGTTTACCTCGGCGGTGTACGACGCCTTGTGGGTGGAGGGCAAGGACATCGCGCAAATATCCACCCTGCAGGAGGCCGCCGCCGGCACCGGGCTTGACGCGGATGAGTTGGGCCGCGCGCTGCGCGAGCATCGCTACACAGAGCAGACGCGCAAAGCGGTGGAGGCGTCGCGAACCGCGGGCGTGACCAACACGCCCACCTATATTCTCGGCCGCACCGCCATCAAGGGATGGCATTACTACGAAGTCTTTCAGACCGTGATGGAAAAGCAGGGAATGCTGCCCATTAAACCCTAACTCCCTCCCTGGTCAGGGAGGGGGGATCAGAAGAGTCTTCTGCCAGCAGGCTGTCAGCCGAGGCTGACGGAAAAATTATTCTCGCAGAACTAATAAGTTGCGGTTTCAGAACACGACTAGGATAATTGAAAATGACGGTGCGGTTTGTCCGTGCCGGGGCTTCGGCTGGCAATTACAACCAACTCAGGGGTGAATAATGTTCTCAGTACTCGCGGCAATTATACTCAGTAGCTTGATTTTTGGCAACCCT
>Ga0209415_10019282_pt1 | contig 10690 bp, 6 predicted proteins | sample PeaSoiSIISIP2007_FD_187696 | JGI IMG/M metagenome (GOLD analysis project Ga0209415, IMG submission 187696) | Peat soil microbial communities from Weissenstadt, Germany - SII-SIP-2007 (SPAdes) (version 2) | ecosystem: Environmental > Terrestrial > Soil > Wetlands > Peat | place: Germany... | reverse complement strand
CGCTCGAGATCGTCGGCCAGTACCTGGGCGAGGGCTACGGGCACGCGACCGACGAAGGGCGTGCCGCCGTCGCGGTCGCCGCTCGCTTCGGTCTCACGCTCGACGACACGTACACGGCGAAGACGTTCGCCGCCGCGCGGGACCTCCCGCCTACCCGCGATCCCGTCCTCTACTGGCACACGCTCTCGAGCGCGCCGATGCCGCCGTTGCTGGAAGGGGCGCCCAGCGAGAGCGAGCTTCCACCCGAGGTGCTGCTCCTCCTTCGTTGACGCTTACGTCGCCGCCTGCGCGGACGCTCGTGCCTACATGGGGAACAAGGGGAGGCGATCGCGCACCAAAAGCGGACGAGGTCCCGTTTCGGCTGGCTTCACGGAGGGGCGAACCCCAAGATGATCTTGGGCTTCGTACGCGTGGAGCCTGTGGGAGCCCGAGCCGGGATGGTTGGACGACGAGCACCGTTGCGGGACCCCCGCGCCGACGTCGGCGCACCGCGGATCCAGTCAGGCGTGATGACCAAACGAGACGCCGCGGAGCGCGCGGAGCCCATGGAGATCGACGCGCGCGCGAAGTCCGAGGCGCCTACGCTGCCGCCCCCTCCCGTCGCGAAGACCGTGCTCGCACGCGAAGCGGCGCCGAGGGCCGAGCCGCGCCGCGCCGCGAAGCGTCCGAAGGCGTCTCCGCCGGAGCACGTCGGCGCGCGATCGGAGAGCGTCGTCGCCGATCTGCGACGCGACCCTCGCAGCGAGAAATGAGCGAGGGGTGAGCAGACGCGGCGGTGAAGACCGCCGCCGGTAGCTCAGAAGGTCCCGACGAGGGCCATCCCCTGGTGATCGCGGTTGAACACCGGCATGACGTGCCAGTTCAGCCCGATGTCGTTGCGGACGAGCTGCGTTCGCGGCGCAACGAAGCCAGCGGTGAACATCGCGATCCCGCCGAGCTGACAGAGCCCATCGAGGGCGAGAAAGAGGCCGCCGGTCGCATCGCCGGCTGCGGGCATGGCGATGAACGGGCCGATGCCGGGGACGTAGAGTCCATTGAGGCTGCTGGAGCCGATGTCGGAGCCGATCGACCCGATGAGCGCCGAGAGGAGGTACGTGGTCCCGAAGAGCACCGCGCCGCCTACGATCAGTCCTGTCCGGACGTGCGTCTCGGTGTGGTAGCCCGGCGGAATCGGCTGGGACTCGTCCCAGTTCTTGATGATGCGGGGCCCCTGCGGCGCCGCCGGGGGGGGTGCCTGCACGTACTGCGGCTGGCCGGGCTGCGCGTAGTACACCTGCCCCTGCGGGTACTGCGGCGGCTGGTAAACGGGCTGGGGGTACTGTTGCTGGATGATGACAGTGGGCGGCGGCTGACCCGGGGCGACGAGTACCGCGCCGGGGGGCGGCCCGTTCTGGGCAACCTCCTGCGCATATGCGGGCGCGGCAGAGAGGCAGAGCGAAGCGGCGAGGAGCGGAGTCCCCAACAAGATTGAGCGCGAGGTGGGCATGCGGCGTCCCCCAGCAATGGTCGTGCCGCGAAATTGCGGGCGCGAAGACTCTACCACGGCACCGATTTCGGAAGGGAACGGCGAATCGGAGCCCCGCGGTGGGGGCTCGGGTGTGACCGGCGGATCACGGCGGCGCGAACGATTCGGCCTCCAGCTCTACCTTGTCCCGGCCGCCGTGCTTGGCTCGGTAGAGCGCGGCGTCGGCCCGCGCGACGAGATCGTCATCCCGGAATCCGTTCTCGGCCTCCATCGTCGCTACGCCGCCACTGATGGTCAGAAGGCGACTCGCGCCGCTACCGAGCGAGACAGGCTCCTTCCGGAGCTCGTCTCTCAAACGGTCGTAGACGCCGAGCGCGCCGATGGAGTCGCACTTCCTGAGGAGAACGGCGAACTCCTCGCCGCCATACCGGAACGCGAAGTCGCCGAGGCGGAGCACCCTTCGGATGCGGTCGGCGACGAACCGTAGCGCAACGTCCCCTCCGGGGTGTCCGAACGCGTCGTTGACCGACTTGAACCGATCGATGTCCAGCATGAGAAGCGCGAGCGACTCGCGATGGCGGCTCGCGACGCCCGTCATCTCCTTCAAGCGATCGTCGAACGACCTGCGGTTGTGGAGGCCGGTGAGCCCGTCGGTCGTCGCGCTCTGCTCGGCCGAATGGAGGCTCTGTCGGAGCGCCAGCTCGGCGCGGGTGCGCTCCCGTACGGCCTTCAGCTTGGCGACGAGGACGGGACCGGAGAACGGCTTCAGCAGGTAGTCGGCCGCACCCGCCTCGACGCCGCGGACGATGTCCGCCTCGGTCGCGGACGCCGTGAGGAAGACGACCGGAATCCGGTTCACCTTTGGGTTCTGCTTCACGGCGCGCAGGACCTCGAAGCCGTCCATCCCTGGCATCATCACGTCGAGCACGATCGCCTGGCAGCCCGCGGGCTCGGCCTCGAGCGCGCGGAGCGCTTCTTCGCCCGATGCCGCCTCCTTGCACGCGAATCCCGCGCTCCGGAGCCAGCGTGTGACGAGCATGCGCGTCGGTGCTTCGTCGTCGACGACGAGCACCACCCCCTCTGGACTCGGCAAGGTGCTCGGCCGCTGGCCCTGGTCGCTCGTGGTCACGGAGACCCGTCAGTATAGGGGCAAGCTCGTGGGTGTGCGAACTTCGGGGGGTGACTCGTGGCGATCGACCACGGCGATCGCGGCGCCGACGAGGATGAGCGCACCCCCGAAGGCCGCGAGCGCGCCCATGGGCTCGTGGAGCACGACGGCTGCAAGGACCGTCGCGACGAGCGGTTCGAGGAGCGTCAGATTGGACGCGTGCGAGGCGCGCACTCGTCGCAGCCCCCATACGAAGAGGAGCCCGCAGCTCGCACCCGGCACGAGGGCTCCCGCCGTGAGCCAGAGCGCGCCGTGGGCGCCGATCTGGGACCACGCGTTCAACGGGACGAGTGCCGCGAGAAGAGGGACAGCGACGAAGCCGTGATAGAGCGCCATCTCGCTCCCGGAGAACACCGGCACGAGTCGCTTGCTCAGCAGAACGTTGGACGCGTAGCAGACGGCGCTCCCGATGCCGAATGCGGCGCCGACGAGGTCTCCAGCGTGGCGCTCGGCCGACCACGGAGACAGAAGCAGCACGAGCCCGGAGAACGACACGACCACCGCCGCGAGCGTTCGCCGGTGCCACGGCTCGCCGAGCGCGCGTGGGGCCGCGAGGGCGACGAGGATAGGTGTGAGATAGTGCGTGAGGACGGCGATCGCGACGCTGGTCCTTTGGTAAGCGGCGAAGAAGAGCACCACGTTGAGCGCGTCGCACACGCCAAGCACTCCGACCTTCGCCCAGTCGGCCCGCGTCGCGTGCATGTCCACGCGATCACGCGCGACGAGGACAGCCGAGACGAGGGTGAGCGCCAGGAGCGGCGCGGCTGCCTCGAGCGCCGCCGGAATGGGCCCCCCTTGCTCCGCGTGACGGAGGAAGAACGGCCAGGTCCCCCACCCGACGGCCGCAATTCCCACCAGCGCCGAGCCGCGCCATTGTGCGAATCGGCCCGCATCGCTCACGAGCCTTCGCTCCGGGCGAGCGCTTGAAGGCGAGCGACGAGCTGGAGTGCGTCGAGCGGCGTCATTCGATCGACGTCCGCCGAGCGCAGCGCCTCGACGGCCGGGTGAACGACGGAGGAGACTGGCTTCGGACCGAAAAGATCCAGCTGCGGAAGCTTCGCCTGCCCGCCGGCGCGCGTGCCGGTCGGCAGCGCCGCTCCCGTCTCGAGCCCCTCCAGGATAGACTTCGCGCGGAGGATGACGGCCTCCGGGAGCCCAGCGAGCCGCGCGCACGCGACGCCGTAGCTACGCGACGCCGAGCCGCGCTGGAGCTTGTGAAGGAAGACGATCTCTCCGTCGTGCTCGCGCGCGGACACGCTCCAGTTCTCGATCGCCGATCGCGCTGCGGCGAGCTCGGTGAGCTCGTGGTAGTGCGTCGCGAACAGCGCCCGGCAGGCGACGACGTCGTGGAGGTGCTCCGCCACTGCCCATGCGATCGCGAGGCCGTCGTAGGTGCTCGTCCCGCGTCCGATCTCGTCGACGACGACGAGCGAGCGACGCGTCGCGCGCCGGAGCACGTGCGCCGTCTCCTTCATCTCGACCATGAACGTGCTGTCGCCGCGGGAGAGGTTGTCGCTGGCTCCGACCCGCGTGAGGACCCTGTCGACGACGCCGATGTGCGCCTCGCGCGCGGGGACGAAGCTCCCCATCTGAGCGAGGATGACCACGATGGCCGCCTGGCGCATGAGCGTCGACTTGCCCGCCATATTCGGGCCGGTCACGAGCCAGAGGCGCGCCTCGCCGCTCGCGGGGTGCAGCGAGGCGTCGAGGGTGACGTCGTTCGGGACGAACGCCCCCGACGCCGCCAGCTTCTCGACCACCGGATGTCGCCCGTCCTTGATCCGGAGCTCGAGCGAGTCGTCGACGACGGGACGCACGTAGTCCTCGCGCGCGGCGAGATCGGCGAGCGCGCTCGCGACGTCCCACTCCGCGAGCGTGCGCGCGACCGCCCGGAGGCGCGATTCGTGGCCGCGGAGCTCTCGCACGAGCCCGACGAAGAGCTCCGCTTCCCGCGTCGCGAGGCGGTCCTCCGCGTGCGCGAGCTTGTCCGCCAGATCATCGAGCTCGTCGCACGTGAACCGCTCGCCCGTCGCGACCGTCTGCTTGCGCCGCCAGGTCGCGGGCGCCTTCTCCACGTGCGCTCGCGTGACCTCGATGTACCAACCGAAGACGCGCGTGTATCGGAGCTTCAGCCCGGCGATGCCGGACGTTTCGCGCAGACGCACCTCCAGCTCTGTAATGAGGCGCTGCCCGCCTTGCTGGAGCTCGCGCGCCTCGTCGAGCACGGCGTCGAAGCCGGCGCGGAGGACGCCACCCTCGCTCGCCTTGACGGGCAAGTCATTCGCGAGAGCCCGCTCGAGGAGGCCGGCGAGATCCACGCACGTGTCGAGCCACGCCGCACCGGGGACCACATCGAGCGCTTCGCGCGCACTGGGATCCGCGATGGCGTCCAGCGCGCTCGAAATGGCCGGGAGCTCGGCGAGGGAGCTGCGGAGCGCTCCGAGATCGCGCGGACCAGCGCGCTCGACGCTGAGCTTCACGGCGAGGCGCTCGAGGTCGCCCACGGAACCGAGCCGATGTCGCACCTCGGTCCGCAAGCCCGGCTGCGTCACGAAGAGCTCGACGGCGTCGTGGCGACGTCGAATATCCACGACGCGAGCGCGCGGCGTGAGGAGCCGGCGCCGGAGGAGGCGTGCGCCCGCGGCCGTGCGCGTGCGGTCGACGAGGGAGAGCAGGCTCCCTCGATCCTCGCCATCGAGCCCGCGGACGAGCTCGAGGTGCGCCTGGGTCGCGTCGTCGAGGACGAGCGTGTCGCCGAGGTCGTATGCGGCGAGGCGCTGCACCGGGAGCGCCCTGCCAGGCTCCGCCGCGCGCGCGAAGCCGATCACCCGCGCCGCTGCACATCGTGCGAGCGACGAGGCGGTCGCGCGCACCGCCGCGCCCTGGCCAAGCACCGCGTCGAGCACGTGGATCGCCTCGGCATCGACGAGCACCCTCGTCGACTCGTCACGGACGGGGAGCTTGGGGCGCGCACGGAGCAGCTCCGTGCTCACGGCCGCTGCACCGGGGCCCACGAGCAGCTCGCGCGGGTCGAGCCGCACGACCTCCCCCAGCGCGAGCGAGAGGTCGCCCGCCTCGCATGCGGACAGCTCGCCGGTCGACAGATCCAGTGCCGCGATCCCGAATCGCTCGAGCTCCGCCTCGACGGCGACGACGAAGTGGTTCTTCGTCGGGACGATACCCGCGTCGTCGAACGCGATGCCGGGCGACACCACGCGGACGACTTCGCGCGGCACGAGCCCCTTCACGGTCGCCGGGTCGGCCATCTGCTCGCAGATCGCCACCTTGAAGCCCTGATCCAGCAAGCGCTGCACGTATGCGCTCGCCGCGTGGTGTGGCACGCCGGCCATCGGAATCTCGTCTTCCGATCCCTTGTTCCTCGCGGTGAGCGTCAGATCGAGGGCGCGTGCGGCCTCGACGGCGTCGGCGAAGAACAGCTCGTAGAAGTCCCCCATCCGGAAGAACACCAGGGCGTCCGGGTGCGCCGCCTTCGCCGCCAGGAACTGGCGCATCACCGGCGTGGCAGAAGCCTTCTCGGCCGCCTTGGCCATCCCGCCTCAGTAGTAGCTGTTGCCGGTGATCGACACGGTGTTGAGGTCGATCAGGATGAGACCCTGCCCGGTCTGCGAGCCGTCGACCACCGCGAGCTGGCCGAGAGACGGGATGAACAGCATCGACTGCGGGCTCACGGATGTGTTGGTCGCCGCGAGATTGACCGACAGCGGAGTGAGCTCGCCCCTGATCCCGAACTGCCAGACGTCGTCACGCGGCGGCCGGCCAACGACCATCGGGGCCGTCGCCTGGACCTCCACCGGGAGGTTCGGGTCGGGCAGCCAAGGGTGCTGGATGAAGAACGCGAACATCGGGTTTCGCATCGCAAGGGGACTGTCGCGGTCGGGGATGAAGCTACTGACGCCCGCGTCGGGGGAAGACGAGGGCGCGATCCCAATCGCGCGCGCGTTCAGAAGAGCCTTCTCGGGATCGCACGACGTCACGCACCGCTGCGTCGCGGGATCGCGCGTCATGTGATGGAGGTAGCCGGACTGTGTGCCGGTGGTGATCCACTCGCCGCCGGCGCGGACGTTGAAGATCATCTGGTTGTGGAAGCAGCAAGCGAGCTGTTTCAGCGCGGGCACGTTGGTCGGGTCGCGCACGGTGATCTGGCGGTTGCTGGTCGACGGCGGGATCGACGCGCCGGCCGACGCGTCACCGCCGCTCGCAGACTTCGGGTAGTTGAACCTCGTAAGGATGAGCGACGTGTCATAGGCAGCGACGATGGGGAAGTCGCGCGCGAGGCTCGCGCTGCCCCCCGGTGCGCCGAAGATCTGGTAGCAGGTGTTGTACCGCTCCGTCGGATCCGTCAGCGGCGACCCGTCTGCGGTGAAGCCGTCCCAGCATTCGCTCGGCTGGTTGGCGCCCGGGTCGCTCGACCAGTACGGATCGGTCTGTGGCAGGAGGCTGTCGGCGACCTGCACGTAGTCGCCCACCCAGTTCTGCATGCCCGGCTGGTCGTGGAGCCCTGCGGCGGAGCTCGCCGCGCTGAACGCGGCTGCACGCTGCTGTCCGATCGTCCAGTCCTCGACCCCCCTGCTGCAGAACCCACCACCGGGCGTGCCCAGCTGGAGGGCCCAGTACGGGGGTGCTTCGGCCGCGCTCGTGAGGCTAATGTCCCCTTCGAGGTTCTGGAAGCTCGCGAGGACCCCCTCGTAGTCCACGGTCCACGTCTGATCCTGGTGCGCGGTCGGATCCTCCCACGCGAGGCGCACGCCCAGGCCGCCGTCGACGGGCATGGACGGGTCCGGATAGGTGGTGAGCGTCGGCAGGAGCACCGGGTTCTGCGCGGCGAGGCTCCCGGTGATCGAAGCGCCCGGGCCTCCGTCAGGACCGTTGCTGTAAAGCTGCGCGGCGCCGACGAGGTACGGGAAGTGGAGACCGTACGTCGGGTCGTTTCGCATGGGGTACATCGAGCGCGGGCGGTGCGGCTCGCTCACGGGGAAGAAGACCTCCGAGCTGACCCACGCGACGCCGTTCGTCGAGTACGTGTAAGGGGCCTCATACGGGTCCAGCGGACCGGCGTCGCCGCGACCCGCAGTGCGCTCGGGGGGCGTGATCGCGCTCGTGTACCCGTTCGTTCGCATTTGGTCGCCGGCGTCCACGGGGCCCATGCTGACCGGTCTTCGACACGGCGCGTCCCAGTCGTCGACATCGATGGTCACGACGTCTCCGTTCGAGAGCGTCGCGAACGCAAAGATGCCCCGGAGGCGCTGAGGCCCGAGCTGCTCGTCGGCGAAAGCGATCGAGCTGTACCGGTAGTTCGCTCCGGGGTCGCTGAACTGCTGCGCGTCGGCGGACGCGTCCGCTGCCGACAGGTCGACGTTCGGATTGGGGTTGCAGAGGAGACCCGTCTGCGCGGCTCCTGCGAGGAGCCCGCCGGAGGGCGTCTGCGCGAGCGGCCAGTCGTGCTGCACGAACTCGAGCGCGGAGACCCCCGCGAGGAAGTTGATGCGATCTTGCGGCTCGAGCGGAACAAGCGCCGAATGGGGACGGCGGAGCGGCACGTGCGGTGAGCGCACGGGATCGGTGATGTCGTACACCATGATGCTCGCCGGCGAGTCGCTGGAGTCGATGGCGTAGAGGAACCTCTGGTAGTTGCGCGTTGGCGGGCTGATGGCGATGCCACCGACGGTGACGGTGCGCGTCGGGTCTGCCAGGCTCGTCGCGCGGAGCGGCGCGAGCTCGCGCGGGTGCAGCGGTGACGAGAGGTCGAAGACGTGGATGAGCGGGAGCGCGCCGTCGGCTACGTAGAGGAATTCCCCCGCGCGTGCCGCGGCCGTCGGCTGCGGCGGAGGGGGTGGAAGTGACGGGAGGACCGCGCCGCTCGAGCTTCCGCTGCCACTGCCGCTGGGGGCGGTACACGACACCGACCCCGGCAGCTCCGCGTCCAGTCCCCCATCGACCCACACCACGCCGTCCGACCAGCTGGGCCCGACGCCGCCATCGGCGCTGCCGCCCTCGAAAGGCACCTCGCCGAGGAACGTGCACGGTCTCAGCGCACCCGGGGGATCGACGGGACCGCCCCCCACGGGGACGACGCCACCGCCGCGCAGGAGCGGCATCGGGTCGATGATCACGAGCCGTGCGGGGGGTCCCGACTGCAGCCCCGCGAACTGTCCCCCCGCGCCAGGCAGCACGACCGCGAGCACGTAGCCCGCGGCGTTGCCGTTCGGCACACCCCCCGCATCGACCCCTCCATCGACGCCTCCGTCGACCCCTCCGTCGGTGCCCGCGTCCGTGGCGACGGTGGACGAGGGCTCCGGCGGCGGGTTCGGGATGATGGTGATCGCGCCGGGCGTTTGCGGCAGCGCGCAGACGGGCCAACTCGTGAGCAGCGGCGGGGTCGGCGAGCGGCCTCCGTCGCCGATTTGCTGGGAGTTCCCCAGGAGCATCGTCGTCGGCAGCGCGTAGATGGCCGGCTTGTTCACCTCGGCCGCGGCGACGTAGGTCATCTTCCCGTCGGGGGCCGCAGCGACGCCCGTCGGGATCTGCCCGACCGGGAGAAACTGGATCCCCGGAGTGCCAAGATCCTCGTCGACGATGTACCCGCCGGTCAGGTCAACGACCGCGACCTCGCCTCGTTTCACCTGGGTCACGAGCGCGAGCAGGTGGTTCGGCAAGGTCGACCCCGTGACACCCGCCGGCACCGGCGTGCAGGCGGCCTGCGGGAGCGGCACCGGCGGGATCGCCCCACCGTCCTGGCTCAGCTGGGTCTGCACGCAGACGACGTCGACGTTCTTCGCGTCCTGAAAGCTGCGGAGCGGGTTGTTGGTGGCCGCGGCCGCGCAGCTCGTCGTCGATGCCACTTCCGCGACCCCGGCAGAGACGAGGATGAGGCTCGCGAGCGCGGCAAGGGCGCGCAGGGACACGTGGGGCAGGTGCTTCGAGGAGGCTATGCTCACTGGTTGCCCACGGGGACGCTGGGCGTACCGAGCGTGTACACGATGCTCTCGAACGTCGCCTTGTTCGGTTGGGAGTTGTCGAGGTCGATGACCTGCACGAACGAGTTCGTGAAGCTGGCGACGTATGCAAACCGGTACTTCTTCACTGTGAGAGGCACGGGGGCCGCCCCCTTCGCCGGCGTGAAGGAGACGGGCGGAGCCGAAGGGACCTGCCGACCGAGCGCGACGTCGAGAGGGTCCCACGGATCGAAGGCCATCGCGAATGGGCCCTGCCCGACGGCGATCTGAGCCTCCACGACTCCGGTGCCCGGGTTGAAGATGTCGATCGCGCTCCCGTCGAAGCAGACGACGAACACGCGGAGCTCGTAGTCCCCATCCCCGTTGACGATCGGAGCGAGGTACACGCGCGACGGGCCCTGGTCGAGCGTGTAAGGGAGCGTGAAGGAGAGCGCGTCCGCGTCGTACGTGGCGGGGTCGGTGGCGCTCGGGCCGCCCACCGTTCCCACGACGAGGGTCGCGGGGGCGCGGTTCGCGAAGAACATCTGGGCGGGTATGCGCGCGCACTGTTCATGGAGCGGGCTGGGCGCGGGGTGGAGGTGCTCGCACGCGAGACGCGCGCTGCCATCGATGGCGATGCCGCGCGAGTCAGTACCGCTCGAGAGGATCGTGAGATCGAGCGTCCGCTCCACGGTGATGAACGGGCGCTGGAGCGTCGTCCCGATGAGGACGTTCGCGTCGGGGACGGACGCGTCCGGCGAGAAACCGCCCGTGCCGTCGTCGTCGTAATAGCGAATCAGGTTGAGCTGGGCCGCGGTGTTGTTCGTCTCGACGAACGCCGGCCGCGGCAGGCCCGTGCAGCCCAGCGCGACGTCGCACCCGTACGCAGCCGGGTCGTGGGGGACGGATGCGATGCCGTCGCCCCCCAGCGGCAGGCCCGCGTCCACGACGAACTGCATGGACGGTGTGCTCGGGCTCGCCCCTCCGCCGTCGGCGGAGAACCCGGTCAGAAACAGGCTCGTGTCCCCCTCGCTCTGGTGGGTGATCACGATCGCGGTCCCGTCGGGAGTCTGCGCCATCGCGAACGGCTCGCCAGGCAATGTC
>Ga0209415_10019281_pt1 | contig 10691 bp, 9 predicted proteins | sample PeaSoiSIISIP2007_FD_187696 | JGI IMG/M metagenome (GOLD analysis project Ga0209415, IMG submission 187696) | Peat soil microbial communities from Weissenstadt, Germany - SII-SIP-2007 (SPAdes) (version 2) | ecosystem: Environmental > Terrestrial > Soil > Wetlands > Peat | place: Germany... | reverse complement strand
CGACGCCGGACAGGTCTCGCTCGAGCCGGGAGATCCAGCCGCGGCGCTCGGCGAGGAGCGCGAAGACGTCGGCGCCGTCCGGCGCGTCCGCCTCGTCCCGCCACGCCTCGAGCAGGCGTTCGCGTTCGCCCGCGGGGTAGCTCGCCCTCACCCGGTGGCACGCCTTCTTGCGAGTGTCGCGGATCGTGTAGCTCGCCCACTGGGCCTCCGTCTCGAGGTACGCGAACGCGTCTCGAGGGCGCCGCTCGGCGACGGCGAGCGCGATGCGCGCGTACGCTCCCTCCGGGGTTCGGTCGGACGGGAACGGCCGCTTGGCGATCGCTATGGCGCCGAGCGCGACAAAGACGGCGATCCCGATCGCCAGCACGACGAGCGCCGGGGGTTTGCGCATCCGCGCCGACCGAATAGCCCACGCAGCGCGCGCGTGCTATTCCGCCGCGCCATGTGGGCGGCGTCGCGCGTCGTCGTGGTCGTCCCCGCGTGGGAAGAGGCGCCCCGGATCGGCCGCGTCCTGCGCGGGATCCCCGGCTGGGTCGACTGCATCGTGGTCGTCGACGACGCGAGCAGTGACGGGACGCCGCGAGCGGCGCTCGCGGTCGAGGACGCCCGCGTCGTCCTGGAGCGCCACGAGCGCAACCGCGGCGTCGGAGCCGCGATCGCGACGGGCTACCGGCGCGCCGCGACCCTGGCGGGCGGGGCTCGGGACGCCTTCGTCGTGATGGCCGGGGACGGGCAGATGGACCCGAGCGACCTCTCCGACATCGTCGGACCGATCGCGCGCGGCGACGCCGACTACGTCAAAGGCGATCGCTTCGGCTGGCGTGACGGTCCGGCAGCGATGCCGGCTGCGAGGCGGCTCGGAGGTCGCGTCTTCTCGTGGGCCACCTCGCGCGCCGTGGGCATCCCCATATCGGACAGCCAGTGCGGGTACACGGCGATCGCACGCGAGGCCTGCGCCCGGCTCGACCTCGCGGCGCTCTGGCCCCGCTACGGCTACCCCAACGATATGCTCTCGCAGCTGGCGCTCCGTGGGCTGCGCATCGAGGAGGTGCCCGTGCGCGCCGTCTACGCGGACGAGGTGAGCCGCCTCAGGGCGTGGCACGTGCCGGTGGTCGCCGGGCTCGTCGCGCGGGCCTGGGCGCGCAGGGTACGGCAGGAGCTAGGCGAGGGCTCGGTCCAGGATCGCCGGGACGTGGGCGAGCGCGTGGTCGAGGTCGAATAGCTGGGTCAGCTTGCGACCGCTGAGCTTGGCCGAGACATCCGCGTCCGCAGCGAGCAGGTCGCGGAAACGCCCGCGGCCCTCCCAGGCGGCCATCGCGTTGCGCTGCACCAGGACGTACGCCTCCTGGCGCGGCATGCCGGCCTCGACGAGGGCGAGAAGCACCGCCTCGCTGAAGTACAGCTCCGCGGCCCGATCGAGGTTTCTTCGCATGTTCTCGGCGTAGACGACCAGCCCGTCGACGAGCCCCGCCGACCGGTCGAGCATGAAAGCCAGCGTCGCCGTCGCGTCGGGCCCGATCATGCGCTCGACCGACGAGTGCGAGATGTCGCGCTCGTGCCAGAGCGACACGTCCTCGAGGGCGGGCACGACGGCCGCGCGGACGATGCGCGCGAGCCCGCACAGGTTCTCGCTCAGGACGGGGTTGCGCTTGTGGGGCATCGCGCTCGAGCCCTTCTGGCCTGCGGTGAACGGCTCCTCGGCCTCCCCGACCTCGCTCCGTTGCCAGTGGCGGACGTTGGTCGCGAGCCGCTCGATCCCCGCCGCCGCTAGCGCCAGCGAGGTGAAGTAAGCCGCGTGCCTGTCGCGTGCGACCACTTGCGTCGCCACGGTCTCCGGCTCGAGCCCCAGCGTTGCGAGCGCCCGTTTCTCGATCGCCGGCGACAGGTGCGCGTACGTCCCGACCGCTCCGGCGACCTTGCCGACGGCGATCTCGCGGCGGGCGGTCAAGAGGCGGGCGCGCGCCCGAGCCATCTCCGCGTGGTGCCCCGCCAGGACCAGGCCAAAAGTGGTCGGCTCGGCGAAGATGCCGTGGCTGCGGCCGATGATGGGTGTGGTCGCGTGCTCGCGCGCGCGCCTGGCGAGCGCTGCGAGGAGTCGATCGCAACGAGCGATCAGCTTGTCGGCCGCGTCTCTCAGGATGATGGCGAACGAGGTGTCGAGGACGTCGCTCGAGGTCATCCCGCGGTGCAGCCACCGGGCGTCCATCCCTGCGAGCTCCTCGACGTGCGTCAGGAACGCGATGACGTCGTGCTTGGTCGTGTGCTCGATCTCGTCGATCCGGGCGGTGTTCAGGACGAGAGCCCTGCCGCGGATCGCCGCGGCGGTGCCGGCAGGGACGAGGCCGGCCTCCTGCATCGCCTCGCACGCGGCGATCTCCACGTCGAGCCACACCGAGAAGCGGTGGGCCGGAGACCAGAGCTCCGTGAAGTCTGCGGGGGTGTAGCGGGGGATCACCCGTGGCCGACTACCATCGTTTACGCCCTGCCGTACAGCGGTACGGCGGCGCCGGTGATGTCGCGGGCCCCGTCGCTCAGCAGGAACGCGATGACTCCCGCGGCGGAGGGCAGGGAGACCCACCGGCTCGCGTCCGCCTTCGGCATCGACGCCCTGTTCGCCGGCGTGTCGATGGTGCTGGGGAGCACCGCGTTGATGCGCACTCCCTCGTCGAGCACCTCGGCGGCGACGGCCTGCGCCAGCGCGACGACGGCCGCCTTCGACGCGGCATACGCGGCGGCACGTGCGCTCGTCTCGGGCTGCTCCGCGGCGCGCGAGCCGACGACCACGACGCTGCCGCGCTTGCGCGCGACCATCGACGGCAAGATGGCCCGCAAGGTCGCATGGACGGTGTCGAGGTTCGCGGTCATCATCGCGCGCCACGTGTCGTCGTCCGTCTCCTCGTGCAGGGGCTTTCCGCCGCGCCATCCCCCTGCGATGAGCGCGCCGAGCGTCGGCGCGCTCCCGAGCTCGCGCTCGATCCGCGGCATCGCCTCGGCCCACGTGGCCCCGGCGGCGACGTCGCCCACCACGATGCTCGCACCGCCGAGCGCGGCCGCGAGCTCGCGCAGTCGCGGGGCACCGCGCTGCGAGCCGGCCAGCGCCAGCTTGCAGCCGCCGCTCGAGAGCGTCCGTGCGACCTCGGCGCCGAGCGCCCCGGCCGCACCCGTGACGAGCGCGACGTCGACCATACCGGCAGCCTTACCTCACGCCGCCTCGTCGCGCATCTCCTCGAGCAGCGAGCGAAGCTTGGAGCATGCTCGCTCCTCGATCTGGCGCACGCGCTCCTTGCTGACGCCGAGCTTCGTTCCAAGCTCCTGGAGCGTGCACGGATCGTCCGTCATCAACCGCGCGCGGACGATCATCCGCTCGCGCTCCGTGAGGTCGCGCAGCGCTTCCAGCACCGCGCTTCGCGCGCGCCCCCGACGCTCGCGGGCGCTCGCCTCGTCCTCGGGCGTCGGCGTGGTCCCCGCGAGGCGGTCGACCATCGGCCCTTGCCCGTCCGCGTGCGCGTCGAGGCTCGCCTCGCGGCTAGCGAGCAATGGCAGCAGCTGCTCCGCCCTCTCGTGGGTCATCCCGCTGGCGGCAGCCAGCGCGCCGGCGTCATTCTCCCCGGTCTTCCGGTAAGTGCGCAGCGCGCGGCGCTCGGCCTTCGTCGTCCCCAGCCGGACGACCCGGTAGCCGCGCACCACGTATTCGCGGATCTCCGCCCGGATCCAGTAGGCCGCGTATGTCGCCAGCCGGCATTCTCGCTCCGGATCGAACTTCGCGGCGGCCTTCAGGAGCCCGAGGTTGCCTTGCTGCACCAAGTCCTCGACGGCAACGCCCCAGCGCCGGTACTCCACCGCGATCGAGATCACGAACGGCAGGCAGGCCGTCACGATCTTCTCTCCGGCTCGCTTGTCGCCCGCGCGCCAGCGACGCGCGAGCTCCGCCTCGGCGGCACGGTCGAGCGGCACGACGTCCGCGAGACTCCCTCTGTAGGCGTGCAGAGCCTGGCTCTCCACCGGCGGCATCGGCTGCTCCTCCTCTCTTTGTCCGTCCCGGCTGCACGGCGGGTGCCATGCGCGAGCGTGCGAGATTTGCGCGGGCGCGGGCAGAAACGCGCAACAACGCATGCTTCTCGAGGCGGCGCGCGCACCTTTTTCGCGAAGCCGCGCTCAGACGTCGATGACGAGCCCTTCCTGCGCCGTGACGACGCTCGGGAAGAGCGCCGCGGCCCGCTTTTCCTTCTCGCGCACCGCCGCGTCGGACTGGCCGGGATCGTGATGAAAGAGGACGTACCGGCCCACGCCCGCGGCCCTCGCCAGCCGGGCCCCTTCCTCGAAGGTGCTGTGGCCCCAGCCCTTCTTCGCCGCGTACTCCTCGGGCGTGTACTGCGAGTCGTAGATGAAGAGGTCGGACTTGTCGGCGAGCTTGAGGAGCTTCTCGTCGATGCGTCCCTCATAGTGCTCCGTGTCCGTCGCGAAGACGACGGACTTGCCGCGGTGATCGATCCGGAACGCGTAGACGCCCTGCGGGTGATTGCCGGCGGCGTTCGTGACGCGAGCCTTGCCGCCCTCTCCATCGTCGACGTCGACGGCCTCTCCCTCGGCGAGGTCCCGGAAGATCATCTTGGCGCCCATGGCCGAGAGGTGCACCGGGAAGTTCGGGTGGTCCATCTGACCGGCCAGCGTCTCCTCGAGGGTGCGCGAGACGTTGTTGCCGCCGTAGAGGTGAAAGACGTTGCCCGCGACGAACGCGGGCTCGAAGAAAGGAAAGCCCTGGATGTGGTCCCAGTGCACGTGGCTGAAGAACATGTGCGCCGTCAGCGGCATCTCCTTCAGCAGCTTGCGTCCGAGCAGCCTCAACCCCGTGCCGCCGTCGAAGATGATAATCGCCTTGCCCGCCCGCACCTCTACGCAGCTCGTGTTGCCGCCGACTTGAACCGTGGTGGGCCCCGGCGTGGGAATGCTGCCGCGAACTCCCCAGAAGGTGATCTGCATCTTTCCCTGTCGGCTCCCCTGGGGGTTGCCCCGCGCGCGGTCTTTCGCGAGCGTACCTCGTCGGCGCGAAGAAGGGTATTCCTTGTCCCCGAGCGGGTGGTGTCTGTGAGCCGGAACTCCTCAGTACAGGGCGGCGAAGTCAGCCTCCTCCACGTGGCCGCTCTGACGTTGCTCGGCGCGTGCTCCAGGAGTCCCCCTGTCCCGATTGCCGCGCCTGCAGACGCTGCTCCCCGTGTCGTCGGCGAGGACCCGATCGCGGCCATCGCCAGGGCGGAGGACCGGCGTCGCGCGAAGGATATCCCGGCCGACGCGCAGCGCAGTCACGACGCTTCACTGCGCCGTGCGGCGGCGCGTGCTCGCGCGCGCATCCTCGACGCCGACGACGCTCCGCTGCTTCGCGCGCTCGAGGACGATGACGACGAGGTGATTTCATGGGCGAGCTACGGCCTGGGCGAGTCGTGCAAGGGGCACGAAGTTACGCACGTGCGAGCGCTCGCCTCTCGCCTGGTGTCGTCTCGGCGCGAGCGCCCGTTGCGGCAAGCGATGCTCCGGGCGCTCGGGCGGTGTGGCGGGGATGCTTCCGACGAGACGCTGCGCGCGTGGCTTCGAAGGGGAGGCGACACGGCCGAGGAGGCGGCGTACGCGCTGGGTGACGTCGCGGCCCTCCGTGGCTCCCTCTCGACCGAATCATCTGCCGCGCTGCTCGACGCCGCACAATCTTCTCCGGCGCTCCCGGCGGCCCTCTACCCCTTCGGGCGTACCGACGGGGGCGCAGGGGACGAGTTCGGGCCGCGCCTGCTGGCCGCGGCGCGGGCCGCGATGGGTCATCAAGGCCCGGAGCGGATCTTCGCCGTGCGCGCTCTCGGTCGCTCCGCCGAGCCGGATGCCGCGGCGGAGCTGGCGCGCGTGCTCGACGGGGACGACTTCTCGCCGTCCGAGCGGGTGGAGGCGGCGCATGGCCTCTCCCGCTTGCGCAAGGGGGGGCAGGCGGCCCTCGCGGACGCGATCGCGCCGCTCGTCCCCGAGCGCGCCGAGGGACTCGCGGGCGACGGCTTCGGCGCGCTGATGGCGGCGGTGGAGGCGGTCGGCGACGATCCGCCCAGGAAGGCGACGACCGCCCTCTGGGCCATCGCGCGGCTGAATGCACCCGCAGGCTCTCCGCCGGCGCTCTTGCGGCGGGCGTCGGCGGCCCGGTGCGCCGCCGCGGCAAAGCTCGCCCGCGGCGCGTTGGACTCGGACCTGCTGCTCACGTGCGACGTGGGCGATGGCGAGGCCGGCGAGCGGGCGCGTCTCGCGGCCCTCGACCGCGAACCGCTCGCAAGAGCACGGCGGGCGGTCTGGCTGGACCTCGCGCGCAGCAGCCACCCTCGGGTTCGAGAAGCGGCCCTGGATCTCGTCGCACGTCACCCCGAGCTCGCCGATACGGCCCGGACCGCGCTGGCGGAAGCGCTCGCTTCGAGCGAGCCGGGCATCGTGGCCGTCGCCGCCAGCATGGTCCAGGCTCACCCGGACAGGGTGTTCGCCCTGGCGAGGAGCGAGCGCCTCGCCGCCCTCGACCCCAGCGCGCCGCCTCCGACCGCCAACCCTGCCCGCGAGCTCGACCCGGCGGTGGCCAAGGCGCTGGCGGTCGCGATCGGCCGACCCTGGAGCCCCGACCTGGTCGAGACGCGAGCGGCGCTCGTGGACGCCGCGCTCGCCGCAGGGCTGGAGCAGGCCCGCGCGTACGCCGACGGGGCGTGCAAGGACACGAACGCGACGGTGCGCGCGCGCGCCGCGAAGGCGCTGGCGGCGGCCGGCGAGAAGGACGCCCGCTGTCCTCCGCCCGACGTGCCCGGCGAGCCTGCCGCCGAGATCGGGCATTCCCTCGAGCGCGCGGTCCGCGTCGTCTTCGACACCGACGCCGGGACGCTCGCCGTCCGTTTCGACCCCGCCCTGGCCCCCATCGCGGTCACGCGCGTCGTGGCGCTCGCGCGCTCGGGCTTCTATAACCACCTGGAGGTTCACAGGGTGACTCCGGGCTTCGTCGTGCAGTTCGGGGACCGGGGCGGCGACGGCTACGGCGGTTCGGGGGAGCTCCTCCGGTCCGAGACGGCGCCCGTGCCCTTCGGTCCCCTCGACGTCGGCGTGGCGCTCGCCGGGCGGGACACGGGCTCGAGCCAGATCTTCGTCACCTTGGCTCGCTACCCGCACCTCGACGGTCAGTATCCGTGGATCGGCCGCGCCGAGGGCGATTGGAACGCCGTCGCCGAGGGAGACGTGGTACGCGCGGTACGAGTGGAGGAGTGACGTATGCCCGCATCCTTCAGCTGGAAGGAACAAGTAGTCGTCATCACCGGCGCCAGCGCCGGCATCGGCGCCGCCCTCGCCCGCGAGGTCGGGCGACGGGGCGGCTCGATCGTCATCGCCGCGCGGCGCGCCGAGAAGCTCGCGGAGGTCGCCGCCTCCACGGCCGCTCCGTGCGTGGTCGTGCAGGCCGACGTCACGCGCCGCGAGGACGTGGCCCGCATCCTGGCGGCGGCGCTCGCCCGCTTCGGCCGTGTGGACGTCTGGGTCAACAACGCGGGCCGCGGGATCACGCGCTCGGTAGAAGATCTGACCGACGACGATCTCGATACGATGATTCGCGACAACGTCAAGTCCGCGCTCTACGGGATGCAGACGGTGATCCCCCATTTCAGGCAGCGACGCAGGGGTCACCTCGTCAACGTCTCTTCGATGCTCGCCCGGATTCCGTTCACGAGCTTTCGATCGGCGTACAGCGCCGCGAAGCACGCGCTCAACTCGCTGACCGAGAACGTGCGCATGGACCTGGCGCGCGACTGCCCGGAGGTGCGCGTGACGTGCGTGATGCCGGGCGTCGTCACGACGGACTTCGGCCTCAACGCGCTGGGTGGCGGCGCGGACTCGCGATCGATCCCCGGGGGTCAGACCCCCGAGCAGGTCGCGGCCATCATCGCCGACGCGATCGAACGGGGCCGCGGCGGGGACGTCTATACCGGACTGGGCGCCCTCGAGCGCGTGGTGCAGTACCTGTCGGACCTGGCGGCGGAGCGGAGCAGCTGATGCTCCTCGCGATCGACGTCGGCAACACCAACATCGTCTACGGCCTCTTCGACGGCGAGACCCTCGTTCACCAGTTCCGCGTCGAGAGTGCTCGCGGGCGGACGGCCGACGAGTACGCCGTCGGCTTGCGCGCCCTGCTCGACATGCAAGGCGTGGCTCCGAAGAGCGTCCACGCTTCCATTCTCGCGTGCGTCGTCCCCTCGCTCACCGAGCCGATGATGCGCCTCGTGCGCACTGCGTTCGGGCACGAGGCCATCGTCGTGGGGCCGGGCATCCGAACGGGGATGGCCATCCTCATCGAGAACCCGCGGGAGGTCGGCGCGGATCGGATCGCCGACGCCGTCGCCGGCTACGAGAAGGCGAAAGGAGGCGTCGTCGTCGTCGATTTCGGGACCTCGACGAACTTCGACGTGGTGACTCCCAAAGGAGAGTACCTCGGCGGCGTCCTCGCGCCGGGGCTGCAGATCAGCGCCGAAGCGCTGTTCACGAGGGCGGCCAAGCTGCCGCGGGTCGAGATCGCCAGACCGCCGAAGGTCGTCGGCCGCAGCACGATCCAGGCAATGCAGTCCGGCATCGTCTACGGCTACGTGGGCCTCGTCGACGGCCTCGTCGAGCGCATCCTCGCGGAGCTCGGGTTCCCTTGCGCCGTCATCGCCACGGGGGGCCTCGCGCCTCTCATCGCGCCGCTGTCCAGGACGATCGGGGAGGTCGACGACATGCTGACGCTCGTCGGCCTTCGCATCCTCTACGAGCGCAACCGCGTGTGAGGACGCCGGGGGCGCCCAGGTCCGTGCGTCGCCCGGCGGTCCTCGTCCTCTGCAGCGCCGCGCTCCTCGCGGCCGTCGCGTGCGCTGTCGGCTTCGGGAGCGGATCGGCCACGCTCGGCGATCTGTTCGGCGGCGCTTCGCGCGCGCGGGACATCCTCGTCGACTACCGTCTGCCTCGCGTGCTGCTCGGCGCGGTCGCGGGCGCGGGCCTCGCCGCCGTCGGCGCCTCGTTCCAGAGCGTGCTGAGAAACCAGCTGGCGGAGCCCTACGTGCTCGGCGTCTCGGGCGGCGCGGCGCTCGGCGCGACGCTCGCGATCGCGTCCGGTCTCGGAGCGGCGACGTTCGCCGGCGCAGCGGGCGTGCCCGCGGCGGCGTTCGCCGGCGGGGCGGCGGCGACCGCGGTCGTCTGGGCGCTCGTGCGCGCGGGGCGCGCCGGGGGCGCGTCGATCCTGCTCGCCGGGGTCGTCGTCAACTCCATCGCCGGAGCGTGCATCCTGTTCGTGGAGACCCTCGCCGAGCCGGGGAAGCTGCAGTCGCTCGTGTGGTGGCTCATGGGCTATCTCGAGGCCCCCTCGTGGGCGCAGCTCGCCTTCGTCGCCGCGTACGCGGCGATCGGCGTGGGCGTCCTGCTCGCCGACGCGGCACGGATCAACTTGCTGTCGCTGGGCGACGAGTCCGCCGGGAGCCTCGGGGTCGACGTGCGCCGGCTCGAGAGGCGCGTCCTGTTCGCGTGCGCGGCGGTGGTCGGGGCGATCGTGAGCGTGACGGGCCCGGTCGGCTTCGTGGGCCTCGTCGTGCCGCAGGCGGCGAGGCGGGTGGTCGGCCCGGACCTGCGCGTCCTCATGCCGGTGTCGCTCCTGGGCGGCGCGACGACGCTGGTCGTCTGCGATCTGGTCGTGCGGCTCGCCGCGCCAGTCGTCCACACGGAGGTGCCCGTCGGCGCGGTCACCGCGCTGCTCGGCGGGCCGGTGTTCCTCGCGATCCTGCTTCGTTCGCGCGGCTGACGCGGACCGCGCGGAGAGCCTACGCCTTCGCGCCCTGCACGCCCTGGGCGGTCGCCGCGAGCTGCTGTTGCTGCTGCGCGAGCATCTGCGAGATCGCGCGCGAGCGCTCGATCGCGAACTGCTTGACCTCGCGGACCGGGCTCGTCGCGAGCTTGTTGAGCAGCGCGGTGATCTTCGCCATGTCGCGCATCTGGAAGAGCGCCTCGAAGTAGTTGTGCGCCACGCGCACGTCGCGCTGCATCATCGCCTCGTGCGGCGCGAGGAGCTTGACGACGTCCTCGACCTTGCCCCCCTGCCCGTACAGCGCCGACAGGCACAAGAGCGCGAGCGCGTCGCTCGGCGCACGCGCCACGGCCTTGTTCGCGTAGCCGATCGCCACCTCGCGCGCCTTCTCGTCCTTGGGGTCCGTCGAGAAGAACCCCTGCAGCGCGACGTACGGCGCCGCGCACTTGCCGTTCACCGGCGCGTTCGCGAGCTCCTCGATCTGCCTGGCCATCTCGTCGGCGCCCGCGGTCTCCTTGATGGAGCCGGCCAGGTAGGCCCACGCGTCGACGGAGTTGTTGTCGATCTGGATGGCGCGCTCGGTGTTCTCCCGCTCCGCCTTCCTGTCGCCCTTCTCCTTCATGACCTTCGCCAGCTGGAGGCTCGGAAAGGGCGAGTCCTTGAGCAGGTTCTGCGCGCCGCGCAGGGTCGCCTCCGCCTTGTCGAGCTTCTTCTGCGCCAGCTGAGCCACGCCGAGGCCGAGCCAGTCCTCTCCGTCTCCGCCCAGGGCGACGATCTTCGAGAGCACCTTCTCCGCCTTCTCGTGGCGCCCGTACTTGATGAGCTCCTGGGCGAAGATGCGGCCGCGGTTCAGGTCTTCCTCGCCCTCGGTCCA
>Ga0209415_10019279_pt1 | contig 10691 bp, 9 predicted proteins | sample PeaSoiSIISIP2007_FD_187696 | JGI IMG/M metagenome (GOLD analysis project Ga0209415, IMG submission 187696) | Peat soil microbial communities from Weissenstadt, Germany - SII-SIP-2007 (SPAdes) (version 2) | ecosystem: Environmental > Terrestrial > Soil > Wetlands > Peat | place: Germany... | reverse complement strand
AATATGGTTTCCATGGCCAACCTGAACATTCCCGAGCGTGCGATTCGCCAGCAGATCGCCAACGCTGTCCACGCCGTAGTTCAGGTCGCGCGTCTCTCCGACGGTTCGCGCAAGGTAATCACGGTTTCCGAGGTCACCGGCATGGACGGAGAGATGATCACGTTGCAGGACGTTTTCGTTTTTGACCGCAGCGGTATTGACGAGAGCGGCAAAGTGCGCGGCGTCTTTCATTCCACCGGCCAGCCGCCGCACTTCGCGGAACGTCTCGCTACCGCCGGTTGCCGCCTGAGTCCCGCGCTCTTCGAGTCCCGGATGGAGGTCTAGCGGATGCCGCTCGTTATTGCCTTGCTAGCATTTGTGGTGGCGACCCTGGCGGTCTTTGCCGCCCTGTCTTTGTATGATCTGCGCAAAGCCCGGGCCCGCGTACTCCGCGAACGCCTCTCCACCGTCCAGAAACCAACCGAACAACCCGCGCCGGACGTGGCTCTTCTTCGCGACGAAGTGCTCAGCCGGATCCCGGCTTTCGACACCTTTCTGCGCCGCTCGGAGCGCGTCTCCCTTCTGCAGAAAATGCTGGCTCAGGGTAACGTGGATGTTCGCGCCGGAAACTTCCTGATGCTTTGCGCTGCGTCGGCCTTGGCATTCGCCGCCATCGCTTTCATCGCCGGCGGCAACCTGCTGTTCGGCTGGGCCGGCGCTCTGCTCGGTTTTTTTATCCCCTACGCCTATGCCTCGCATATGCGGACCAAGCGCTTTGCGAAATTTGAGGAGAGGTTCCCCGAGGCCATCGATACGCTCGCCCGCGCCGTACGCGCCGGACACGCCTTTACCACCGCCCTGGAAATGATTGCCAACGAAGTCTCCGAACCCGTTGCCGGAGAGTTCCGCCAACTCTACGAGGAACAGAAATTCGGGCTCCCGGTACGCGACGCCCTGCTCAACTTGGCCGACCGCATTCCTCTGGTCGACGTCAAGTTCTTCGTGACGGCGGTGATGTTGCAGCGCGAAACCGGCGGCAATCTTGCCGAGATTCTTGACAATCTTTCTTACGTCATCCGCGAACGCTTTAAGATCCTGCGCCAGGTCCGTGTCCACACCGCCCAGGGACGCCTCACGATGGTCCTGCTCATGGCTCTGCCGCCCACGATTGTGGTCATCATGTTCTTCCTCAATCGGGGATTCATTCTCCCGTTGTTCACCGACCCGGTGGGACACGCGTTGATCGTGGGAGGCATCACTTTGCAGACGATGGGCTACTTTGTCATTCGCAGAATTATCAGGATCCAGGTCTGATTTATGGCGTTGGCACTCTCCATTCTCGTTTTTCTCACCATCGCGGTGATCGTGTTCGCCTTTGGAGCGGCCGCGGTTGCGCCTTCGTCGGTGCTCGGCTCCCGCCTGCGCGAAATCGGCTGGCAGCGCTCCAAAGCCCAGGCAAAACCTGTCATCCGCGAACGCATTCAGCAGGCTCTCGATCCGCTGAGCCGCGCCTTGCCGCTCTCGCCCGCGGACGTTTCGCAAACCCGAGCCTGGCTGATTCAGGCGGGATATCGTAACGCCCAGCACGTGACCATCTACCGTGGTTTGCGCGTCCTGTTCGCCGCACTTGGTTTCCTTTCTGTTTTTCTGTTCACCGGATTCAATTCGCCGCTGCTGCTCGTGGGTATAACCGCGTTTGGCTTTTTTATCCCGCGATTCCTGCTCAAAAAGAAGCTGCAGGAACGGCAGCGCCGGATTCGCCTCGGCCTTCCCGATGGACTGGATTTGACCGTGATCTGCGTGGAAGCGGGCTTGTCTCTCGACCAGGCCATGATGCGAGTAGGCGAGGACCTGCGCACCGCGCACCCGGAACTGAGCGGTGAATTCCATCTCTTCGACCTCGAAACTCGCGCCGGAAAACCTCGCGTCGAGGCCCTCCGCAATCTGGCCGAGCGCACCGGGGTCGATGACATTCGCGCGCTGGTCGCAACCCTGATTCAGACCGACCGCTTCGGAACCAGCGTTGCCCAGGCCTTGCGCGTGCATTCCGATTCCCTGCGTACCGAGCGCCGCCAGCGTGCTGAAGAACAGGCCGCTAAGACCACTGTCAAAATGATCATTCCGCTCGTCCTGTTTGTGATGCCCTCCCTGATTTTCGTCACCGTCGGGCCGGCCGTAATTCAGTTGATGCACATATTCATGCCGGTTGCCGGGGGGAAACGGTGAATCTGTAAACCCAGTTGAGGAGTTGTCATGCCCGCGCGCGGGCCCAAGGGATACGCTTTTAACCGTACACGCACCACTTATCTCGCGACCGATCTCCTGATCGCGCGCACCCACTGGTCCCGCTTTCGCGGCCTCATGGCCACCGACTCGTCCCTTTTCTCCCGCGGGCAGGGACTGTGGATTAACCCCTCCCACGGCATCCACACCTTCGCCATGCGCTTTCCAATCGACGCGGTTTACCTTGACCGGGAACGGATTGTCATCCACATTGAAGAGGGCCTCAAGCCCTGGCGCATGGCCGCCGTTCGCGTCCACGCCGCTTCCGTGCTTGAGCTTCCCACGGGCACCGTCCGCGAGTCCCTGACCGTCGTCGGCGACCAGGTGGATATTTTTCTCGAACATCCTATTCGCAGTGAGGCAGCTTGAATCACCGAGGCTCATGCACACCGAGGCTAACGAACATCGCTCATGAACAATGTTGACACCATTCCGGAAAGCGTCACCCAGTGGCCCGACCCCCCACGCCTGCTGGTGGAATGGTCGTCACCCTGGGAAGAGTTCAAGTCTGCTTTACGCCCGGCGCTGACCCGCCCGCCGAAGCGCTTGGCCGGAGAAGCGCCCGTTGGCATGTTCCCGTATCGCGGCATGCTCGTCTGCTGGCTGCTCGAGTGCCTGCTGCTGATCGCGATCATCGTGCTCCCCGAACGCTTTGTGAGTCTTGAGATACCGCTTCCTCCAACCCAACCCCAGCGGGACGTCATCTATTACTCTGGCGACGAGCTGCCGCAAACCCAAGACCGGGGCGGCGCGCAGTCCGGCAAGTCCGGACGCGCCGGCGGTCAGCAAGCTCATCACCGCACGCAGACCATTCGCGTGGCGCGTGGCGACCAGCCCCGCGAGAAAGTTGTGGACGCTCCCAAGGTTAATCTGCCTCATTCCGATTCCGCGGTCGCTAATCTGCTCGCGTTCAAACCGAATCCCGGACCGCCGCCCGCCGAAGGACTGCGCTCTTCTCTCACCGCACCACCCCTGCCTGCGATGAGCGCGGTTCCGCCTTCGCCGGAATTGAATTCATCAGCAAGCCGCGGCCCAAGCACGCTGACAACCAACATCATCCCACCTGCACCGAATGTCTCGAGAGACAAAATGCGAACCGCAAACCCGATCGCGCCCAACGTCATCGCACCGGCTCCACGGGACACGCAGAGCGACTTAGCCAGTTCCCGCGTCCCGTTGACGCAGACCGTCGACGTGGTTGCGCCACCGGTCTCTGCGCCCCCGCGTGATGTGTCATCCACACCCAAGCTGTCGCTGCCGGCCCCCGCCGTTGTGGCACCGCCCCCGTCGCAGGTCAGCCGCGATCTCAACAGCTGGGGAGGCTCCGCCACTGGCGACTTGCGCGCAAAGCCGGTGCCCCCACCACCCACGGCGTCCGGCGGAGGGTCACTCGCAAGATCTGGTGGTGCCACTCTTACGCCGCAGGTTGTGCCACCTCCGGCGAGCCTCGACGGACACGGTTCTCAGACAAACGGTTCTACAGGAAACGCTGGCCGCCCCGGTCAAGCCGCAGGTTCGCTCCTAGGCTCCGCCGACGTCGTACCACCTCCGCCGGGCCTAGGCGGCGGCAAAGCTCTCTCTGGCAGCGGACGAGGCAACAAGGGAGAAGGAGCCGGCGGTCCGCTGGACCTGGGTTCTTCCGTAGCTCCACCGACTAACGCCGGTGGGAACGCTGCCGGCTCTGGGGTCATCGTCTCCAGCCAACCTGGAACAAAAGCTGGACTGCCGAACTCCACCGGCGCGGGCGCTCTCGCCATGTCGCCCAGCGGCACGGCAAAAACTGGTCTCGGTGGCAGCGGCGGCGGATCGGGCATCGGCAAAGGCAATGGCCCCGGCAGCGGATTGCAAGGAGAAGGTTCAGGCGCGGGTAAAGAAGGAACAGGACGCGGCTCCGATCCAAACGCACGAGGAGGGATTTCACCGTATCCTGGACCCGGTGGCTCGGGAACCGGCACCAGCGGCGCACCCGCCATGCCCGGCGTATCCGTGCAGGGCGGCACCACCACCATCAACCTGCCCAGCTTCGGATCTCCCGGTGGTGACGCGCCAGCTACAGGCCCCGGACATTCCTCGGTGAATGACCACAAAAGATCCGGAGTTACGGTGGTCGCGACGTCGCGCTCGGGTGGCGTGTTGCCCTACTACGGTCTGTTAAAGGGCGACAACTACTCCATCTACATCGAAACCTCGCTGGGAACGGCGGTGATGCAATACTCCGATCCGTCTTCAGCCACGCATCCTTCCCGCGAAGCGTTGAGCGAGCCCGAGCCTCTCCGCAAGTACCTTCCCGATGGCCTTCGCCCAACGCGTGTGATAATCGCCTGCATCCTCGACCGCTCAGGAGATCTCAAAGACCTGAAAGTCCTCGAGCCCGGCGCCGCCGAAACTACTTCAAAGATTCTGGTAGCGCTGCATAGCTGGAAGTTCCGCCCGGCATTTCGGGGAAATGAGCCGGTCGAAGTAACTGCGATTATCGGGTTTGGGATTGATACCGGGATTGAAACGCGGTAGGGAAAGATCTTTTAGCCGCAGAGATCGCCGAGGACGCGGAGCAATCATGGGCCAAGCCTGTCTACAGACATCGTCGACTGACATCCGCACCAGAGTGAGCTTTCCCCAGTGCTCCCCTGTGGTTCAAGCTTTTTCTCTTATGATCGGGAACTGATGTCCTGCGGTTTTTGAGGGCATCCAAGGTCTCGAAGTCAGTATCCCTTCCGCTTATCCACAACTGCCAAGAGCGGTTGGCCATTCAGATAGCGGCGCAGATTTTCGGAGAACAACGCGTAATGCCGCTCCCATAGCTTGTCAGTCAGCGCCGCAGTGTGCGGAGTAATCAGCAGATTGGGTACGTCCCATAGCGGCGAGTCGGCGGGGAGTGGCTCTTTCGAAAATACATCGAGCGCCGCGCCCCCAATCTTCTTTTCACGCAGGACGGCGGTGAGCGCGACCTCATCGACCAGTGGGCCGCGACCGACGTTGATCAAACAGGCCTCCGGTTTCATGAGCGCCAACCGTTCGGCGTTCGCGATTGCTTTCGTATTATCTGTAACCGGCGCTGCCAACACGATGTAATCCGCTTGCCGAAAGACTTCGTCGATTTGAGCCGGACCGAAAACGGCATCCGCGCCTTCGCTTCCCTTCTCCGGATGCTCGCGCACTGCGATCACCCGCATGCCCAGAGCCTTCGCACTCTTCACCACCGGCCGTCCGATACTGCCGAGACCCACCATGCCGACGGTTGTGCCTGCGACCTCACGCACGCGAGGCAGATCGTCCCACAGGATCTGCTGCCCCCAAACGTGCTTCTCCTGCAGGCGCACCGAACCCTGGATTTTCTTAGCCAGCGCGAAGATGAACGCGATGACGTGCTCCGCCACCACCGGCCCGTGCACTTCGCGCGCGTTGGTGAGAATGATGTTGCTGTTGACCAGTTCCGGAAACATCAACTGGTGAACCGCTGCCGCCGGAGAGTGAATCCAGCGCAGTTTCTTTGCCGCAGCGATCTGCTCGGGGCGAATCGACCAGGCGATGAGGATTTCAGCATCCACGATTTCTTCACCCATGCGCTTGTAGTCGGGGAGATGAAAGACTTCGATCTGCGGAAATTCGCGCCGCAATCGCTCGGCAAACCACAAGGGAGCGTTCCACTGGTCAAAAGGATGGCGAACGCAAACTAGAATGCGAATCGGGTGATCGGGTGATTGGGGCATCGGGTGATCTGAAGATCTCTCGGCCTCTGCTATGACTTGGAAATCTTCGCCGTTCCCGTCCAGGGGGTAGTGTGTCCTTAATCAAGCGGGAGCAGATAGCCGGGCGTTTTCATGGCCCCTCCGAAGACGGTGTCGTCGAGTGTACGCATGTCCCATGCATACCAGCCTGTGGGGGTTAGCCTCAGGGTGATGTCGTCCATTGCCGCCATCGTGCCGCCCGCGCGAGGGTCGGCCAATGCAGCCTCGCTCATATAGCGACGGTGGATGCGAGCATTGATTTCTCTTGAGCTTTCGCCTGCGATAACGTCTATGGTGCACATGGCCACCAGACCTTGCTCTAATGCGGGTTTTCTGATGTCCACCATGAGGGAAGCTTTCGGCCGGGCCGCTACATTGCGAGCCTTGCGAGTCCGTGAAGAAGTCGCCACATACAAACAGCCACCGTCGAACAGATACCAAACCGCCGTAAGGTGTATGGAGCCGTCTTCGTTCTCAGTGCCCAAACTAGCGATGAAGCGTCCCGTCAGAATTTCTTCAGCCTCGGATGGCGGAGTGCTTTGCATAGGTACCGGAAGCTCCCGACGCGCAAATGATACATTACGCTTTTCTTGTTCGTTCGACTACTTGGGTCGAAGAAGTCTCGGCGGTTCAAGTTTTCAGCGGCTCCCGCAGATCCGAGCCTGTCATTTCTTTCGGCTCGGCGATGCCCAACATGCCGAGCATTGTCGGCGAAATATCGCGCAACGAGCCGTTCGGATTGAGCGTGAATTGCTTTGCATCTTGCGCGACCACGATGAACGGCACCGGATTCGTCGTATGCGCCGTATGCGGGCCACCGGTTGTGGGGTCAATCATCATTTCGGCATTACCGTGGTCGGCGGTAATCAACATGGCTCCGCCTTTAGCGCGTACAGCTTTCTCAATCTCGCCCAGGCAGGCATCGACCGTCTCGACCGCCTTGATGGTGGGCTCAATCTTACCCGAGTGCCCGACCATATCGGCATTGGCAAAGTTGACAATGATCACGTCGAACGGGCCATCGTTCGTTGCTTTGACAACCGCCTCGGCGACGCCGGCGGCGCTCATCTCCGGCTTCAGATCGTAAGTGGCGACCTTTGGTGACGGCACCAGCACGCGGTCTTCTCCCGGGAACGGCTGCTCCACGCCGCCATTAAAAAAGTACGTTACGTGCGCATATTTCTCTGTCTCCGCAACGCGCAGGTTGCGCATGTGCAGCCCGCTCATGACGTTAGCCAGAATGTTCGACATCGACTCCGGCGGAATCACCACCGGCAGGTCGAAGTTCTTGTCGTACCGCGTCATGCAAACGTACCTCAGGTTCTTAGGCACGCGGGCGCGCGGGATGGTTGCGTCGAGTTCGGCCGCGCCCGGCAAATCGCTCCCACCGTTCTGGTTCAGCCCGCTGTTGCGGCACAGAGCGCGCGTGATCTGGCGCACGCGATCGGCGCGAAAATTAAAGCAGATACAGGAATCGTCGTCGCCGATCTTAACCAGCGGTTCGCCGCGATGGTCGGTGCAGACGAACGGCAACACGAACTCGTCGGTCACGCCTTTGTTGTAGGACTCTTTCATGCCCTGCACGGCATCGGAGTAGGTGCCACCCTCGGCTCTGCCCTCGACCATCGCGCTGTAGGCCTTGGCGATGCGGTCCCAGCGGCGGTCGCGGTCCATGGCGTAATAACGGCCGTTGACGGTCGCGATCTTGCCGGAGTTGTACTCGCGCATCTTCTGCTGAAGCTGTTCGAGATAGCCGGCCCCGTTGGTCGGCAACGTGTCGCGGCCATCCATGAACGCGTGCACGAAGACACGATCCACGCCGTTCTGCTTGGCCATTTTCAAGAGCGCGTACAGGTGATCTTGCCGCGAGTGCACGCCGCCGTCGGATAGCAGTCCGAACAAATGCAGCTTGCGCCCACTCAAGCGGGCATTCTTCATCGCGTCGAGCAGCACGGGATGCGAGAAGAATTCGCCATTCAGGATCATCAGGTCGATGCGCGTGATGTCCATGTGGACGATGCGCCCGGCGCCAATATTCAAATGGCCGACTTCGCTGTTGCCCATCTGCCCTTCCGGCAGTCCGACAAACGGCCCGCTGGTGTGAATCAGCGTGTTGGGATACTCGCGCAGCAAGCGGTCGTAGTTCGGCTTGCGCGCGAGGGCGATGGCGTTGGCTTTGGTTTCGGCTCGGTATCCCCAGCCGTCGAGAATGATGAGAACCAGAGGTTTGGGACGGGGCATAAATTCGCTTTTAGCTCCTGGCTATTGGCTGTCAGTTTTCGGCTGTCAGCATCCGAAACAATTCTTACTCGGAGGAACGTGGCCAGTTCCGCCTCACATAATTTACACAGCAATCAAACGTCCGAAAAGCTCCTCTGCCAATTTCGAGCGCTCAATATTCAGGTAGCTCGCCACATCAGAGAGAATTGCGCTGAGCGTCCAAGCCTTAAGCTGGGATGGTCGGGGACGGTCACGTGGTGCGGGTGACCACGAAGGCTCGACTGCAATCGAATGTGGCTACCCACCTGCCGGGGCCGTTCATAGCCGTAGGCCCGGAGCAGCCGGATGAGTTCGTGACCGGGCAGATCACGAGGTAACCTCAAGCCGAAATCACCTCGTCCTTCACCATGTGCGGGCGAATCACCGGCGGCGCCTTGCCCTCGTCAAAGTGACAGCGCACCGCTTCCCTCACATTCAGCTTCAACTCATCCATGATGTCAGCTTGGGTGAAGATGGAATAGCCAAGGGCACGCGCTTCATAGCCACCCTCGGGCGACTTGGACGGAGAAAATGATCTCAGTTTCTGCCATATCTCTGCCAAAGATTATACTCTGCCAGCCTTCACCACGGACGGGCTGGCGCCGCTGGTTCATTCGGAATTGATTCGCGGGAGGCCTTATAATCGATGTTCCGGAGGAATCGATGCCCATCAGCGAACTCTTACTGTCCGAATTCGATGAAGAAATGAAGAAGACCCGTACCACGCTGGAACGCATTCCTGAAGACAAGAAAGACTTCGCGCCGCATCCCAGATCAATGCCGCTGAACAAACTCGCTCCTCACGTGGCGCAGTTGGCCGGCTTTGGTCTCTCGATCCTTACGACTCCTGAACTTGATTTCGCGAAGAGCAGCTACAAACCTCTACCCTTTGAGTCTGCGGCGCAGTTGGTCAGCGTTCTTGATGAAGGCGCTGCCAAGGTGCGTGCTGCCCTGCAGAACACGCCGGACGAAGCCTGGACACAGAACTGGAAGCTCAGCTTTCAGGGCAAGCCCATCTTCAACGGGTCGCGCTTTCTGGCATACCGACAAATGTTCCTCAATCACATAGTGCACCACCGCGCTCAGCTCGGCGTGTATCTGCGATTGACTGAAAAGCCGGTACCCGCAACTTACGGGCCTTCGGCGGACGACACGATGGGGTTTTAGCTTTCGGTTGTCGGCTCTCAGCTTTCAGAGAACTCCCCGCGGATTTGCGCGTCTCAGCGCGATTTTGTAGAGCAACCGGCTAGCCTTTATAATTCAGCGCCTTCACCCCCAAAAACCGCGCTGCCCCGCCCAACTCTTCTTCGATCCGCAGCAACTGGTTGTACTTGGAAATTCTGTCGGTGCGCGAAGCCGAGCCCGTCTTGATCTGTCCCACTCCAGTCGCTACCGCAAAGTCTGCGATAAACGTGTCTTCGGTTTCGCCGGAGCGATGCGAGATCACCGACGTGTATCCGTTGCGGCGGGCGAGGTCAATGGCGTCGAGCGTCTCGCTGACCGTGCCAATCTGGTTGAGTTTGATCAGGATCGAGTTGGCAATTCCCTTCTCGATGCCCTTGGCGAAGATCTCAATGTTGGTGACGAAGATGTCGTCGCCCACCAGCTGAATCTTGCCGCCCAGCTCTTTGGTCAGCAGTACCCAGCCGTCCCAGTCGTTTTCGGAGAGGCCGTCTTCGAGTGACACGATGGGGTAGTCTTTCACCCATTTTGCATAGTAGCGAACCATGTCTTCGGAACTCTTTGCCGACTTGTCGGATTTCTTGAAGACATATTTTCCGTCCTCATAGAACTCGCTGGCCGCCGGATCGAGCGCAATCGCGATTTCCTCACCCGGCTTGTAGCCCGCCTGCTGGATCGCCTCCACCACGACTTCAATGGCCTCCACGTTCGACTTCACCGACGGAGCAAAGCCGCCCTCATCGCCGACTGCCGTGTTGTAGCCGCGCTTTTTCAGCACGCCTTTGAGCGTATGGAAGACTTCCACGCCCCAACGCAGCGCCTCGGAAAATGACGGCGCTCCCACCGGCATCACCATGAACTCCTGAAAGTCGACGTTGTTATCGGCGTGCGCACCGCCGTTGAGGATGTTCATCATCGGGACCGGCAACGTATTCGCGGCGGCCCCGCCCAGGTAGCGATAGAGTGGCAGTTCGCAAGCCCTCGCCGAAGCCCGCGCCGCCGCCATGGAAACCGCCAGGATCGCGTTCGCCCCCAGTCGTCCCTTGTTGGGCGTGCCATCAAGCTCGATCAGCCGTGCATCGAGCGTGCGCTGGTCGGCTGCGTCCACCCCGCTGAGGGCTTCCGCAATCTCGCCATTGACGTTCGCAACTGCCTGCAGAACGCCCTTGCCGAGGTACTGGCTCTTGTCGCCGTCACGCAATTCAACGGCCTCATGCTCACCGGTGGACGCGCCACTCGGCACAATGGCCCGCGCGCTGG
>Ga0209415_10019277_pt1 | contig 10692 bp, 4 predicted proteins | sample PeaSoiSIISIP2007_FD_187696 | JGI IMG/M metagenome (GOLD analysis project Ga0209415, IMG submission 187696) | Peat soil microbial communities from Weissenstadt, Germany - SII-SIP-2007 (SPAdes) (version 2) | ecosystem: Environmental > Terrestrial > Soil > Wetlands > Peat | place: Germany... | reverse complement strand
GGCTCCCGAGGCTGCGTAGCGCAGGTTTCCAACCTGCTGTATCGCCGACTTCCAGTCGGCAGGCTGCACCTGCTTCGCTGCATCTGCGGATTGGAAATCCGCGATGCGGCAGACTGGAAGTCTGCGCTACGTCCCGCGGTCGGCGAAACCCATGAAACATCCGGTTTAGCGCCCGGCCCTTAGCTCGCTGAGCAGCCACGCCTTGGCAAAGCGCCAGGCGCGCTCCACGGTGCTCTCGGAAATGCCCAGCACCTCCGCAATCTCCCGGTTTTCCAGGCCGGCAAAAAAGCGGAGCTTTACCACCTCCGCCTTGGCGCGGTCCAGCGCGGCGAGCCGGTCGAGCGCCTCGTTGACCTCGAGCAAGCGCAAGGGGTCGAAATCATCGGCGATTTCAATCCCTTCGAGGGCCATCCGCTGCTGGCCCCCGCCGTGCCGGACCTGCTGTTTGCGGCGGGCGTTGTCGATCAGGATGCGGCGCATGCATTCAGCCGCGACGCGGAAGAAATGCGCCCGGTTTTGCCAGTTCTGCTTGGGTGCGCATCCCAGCCTCAGCCAAACCTCGTGAACCAACGCCGTCGGCTGAAGCGTCTGGCCCGGAGATTCGTGAGCCATCTTGGCCGCCGCCAGCCGGCGCAGTTCCTCGTACACCAAAGGCAGCAACTGCTCCGCTGCCTGCGCATCCCCGGCGCCGGCCGCCTCGAGGATCTGAGTCATTTGTTCCACCGGCTCGCCCATAAAGGGGTCTCCCAGCCTTTCACCCGCGGAACGCCACGGCCCCAACATCAGACGGGGAAACCACCATTATTAGACACCAAAATCGCCCAAAACGCAACTCCCGAGCGCCCACAACTTGAGACAGGGCGCATCCCCGCTTCGTCGAGCTCCCCTGAATCTCATTAACACCCTGCTTCAGCGGGGTGTTACGGGCCGAACGACCGAATGTCAACCGTTTCAACGGTTTTCGCGCTCCCGTGTCTGCCGCCCTCGATAAGGCTGCAATGCGCCCATGAGCCAGCCGCTCTCCGGCTCGCTCGTTCGGCATGGCGCGCGCCGGTGAAGCACTCACGCGTCAGGCTAAGCGGTCGTCAACATAGATACCGCGCGCCTTCAACCGCAACGCGGTTGTGGAACAAAGCCCAGGGTTGGCACCGCGCCAACCCTGGGCTTTGCGGCGCAACCCCGTTGGGGTTGGAGAGGCTTCGTCTTATTCCAATTCACTTTCAAGATGAGACCAAGGCGCGCAGGATTTTGGGACTCTGGCGAGGCGCGAGCGAGGCGCATATCCGCAGTGATACGTAACGAGCGAGGAACGAAGCCAGAGGCCCAAAGGACCAGCGAATTGGTCTCATCTTGAAAGTGAATTGGAATTAGCCTGACGCGTAAGCCGTGAAGCAGGACGTTAATTGTTTTTTTGGGCTTGACAATATGTGTAGCAATGATGTATATTGGCCCCATGAAACGGCGCCGCTCTGCCCGCCTCGCCCGGCCCCCCGGAGACCGCCCGGCCTCCCCGAGGCGCGATCGCCCGGTAAAACGGCCCGGCGAGCGGAAAAGTGCGGAAAAGCGCGGAAAAGTGCCGAAAAAAAATAAAAAAACGGCCCGCCTCGCCGCCAACATCAAACCAACAAAAAGAACCCACCCGGCCAAGTTGACCGGTTATCACCAATTACCACCAATTATAACCTCTCGCCGCGCCCGCCCCCCGTTCGCCCCGGGCGTCCCCGCCCTCCTCGGCGCGCCGGCTTCCCCTTCTCCTTGCCTCCTGCTGGCGCAGGCGGGCTTTTTTTCTATCGCACTTTATGAGCAGTTATGGTTTAGATTGACTGAACGATGGGATGGAACCGTGCCACGCAACTTTTGCTGGCCGTGCTGTTGGCGGCCCTTTGCCTTTGGTCGGTCGTGAGGCAGGGGGCGGCAAACCAGCCACGGCCTGAGTCGGCGCACCCGGCTCGCCAGGCAGGGTTGCCAGCGCCGCGGCGCGGGAGCTCCACGCGGCCAGCCATTTACCGTCTCGCCAACACGACGGAGCCGCTTGGCCGGTTGATGCGCAATCCCCAGGCCATCCTGTTGGAAAGCGCCTTGCTCGACACCGCCCGGCCCGCCGACCTGCCCATCCCCGATTCCCTGCGCGCCAAGGGCGACCCCGGCACCTGGATAGTCCAGGCCCGAGAGCCGCTGGATGCGGCCTTCCGGGCGCTGCTCGAGCAGGCCGGCGCAAGCCTCGTCTCGTACATTCCGAACAACGCCTATCTGGTGCGCGCCTCTCAGGCGGTCGCCCACGAGTTGGCAGCGGTGCCGGCAACCCAGGCGGTGCTGCCCTACGAGCCCTATTACAAGCTCAAGCCCTGGCTCTTGAAAGCGGCGCTCGAGCAGGCGCCCCTGCCGGCCAACAGCACGCTGCGCCTGTTGCTCTTCGCCGATGCCCGCCGCCGGACGCTGGACCAGTTGGGCCAGTTGGGGCTCGAGGTGCTGGGCGAGGAGCCCTCGCCCTTCGGTCCGATCGTCGAGGCGCGCCCGCCCCAGGCCCAGCCCGGGGCCGGCCAGAGCGTGGTGTCTGACCTGGCGCAACTGGCGGGGGTGCAGGAGATGGAGTTGGCGCGGGAACGGGTGCCGGCCAATGACTTGAGCCGGGCCACCACGGGGGTGGCGACGGATTCGGTCACCCCGGCCAACTACCTGAACTTGAGCGGGACCAATGTGCTCGTGGCGCTGGCTGACAGCGGGGTGGACGCGACGCACCCGGACCTGGTAAACCGGGTCTTTGGAGATTCGGCCAACAGCCTGGTGGATGGGACCGGGCACGGGACGCACGTGGCGGGCATCATCGCCGGCGACGGCACCGAGTCCACCACGGTCACCAACGCCCCGGGCTCGGTGATGCCCGCAACCAATGGGCAGTTTCGGGGCAAGGCGCCCCGAGCGAGGCTCTTTTCGATGACGGGGGGTTCGGATGCTTATCTGCAGCAAACGGCGGCCAGGACCAACGCGTTGATCTCGAACAACAGTTGGACCTACGCCGGCAACGGATACGACCTGGCGGCGGCCAGCTACGACGCCGCGGTGCGCGATGCCCTGCTCGGCGTGCCGGGCTCCCAGCCGCTGGTTTTTGTGTTTTCAGCCGGCAATGCCGGCGCCGGCGACGACGATGGGACCGGCGGCAGCGCCGACAGCATTCAATCGCCGGCGACGGCCAAGAACGTCATCACCGTGGGCGCCCTCGAGCAGTGTCGCAAGCTGACGAACTGCGCCTGGGCCGGCACGACCAATGCCGCCACCGGCGCCGCGACGTGGGAGACCAACCGGCCCTGGCTCGAGTTGACCGGCGGGAGCAACGTGGTGGCGGGGTTTTCCAGTCGCGGCAACGTGGGGATAGGCCTGGAAAGCGATTTTGGCCGATTCAAACCGGACCTGGTGGCGCCGGGGGTTTTTGTGGTTTCGGCTCGTTCCGGCCTGTGGGACGAGGGGGCTTACTACAGTCCGACGAACCCGGCGTTGGTCATTCCTAATCCTGGCAATTCGCTGGTCGTGCTGAGCAATCTGAACCGCACCCTAGGCTGGCCGCCCTCGTATCGGTATGAATCGGGGACGAGCCTGGCGGCGGCCGAGGTGGCGGGCGTGTTGGCGTTGATGGAGGAGTTTTTTCAGCACGGCCTCAAACGCACCAACAGCCCGGCCCTGCTCAAGGCGATGCTTATCAACGGCGCGCGCGCTGTCGGCGGCCCTTGGGATTTTTGCGTCACCCACCCGCCCACGGCGCAAGGCTGGGGCCGGCTGAATTTGCCGACGAGCCTGCCGGCCATTTTGACCAACCTCAATTCCGCTCCGGCGGCGTCCTCGATGTGGCTATTCGACCAGGACCCGGCGCAGGCCTTAGGGACCGGGCAAAGCTGCACGCGCGTGGTCACCGTGGCGCCGGGGGCGCGCACCTTGCCGTTGCGCGTGACCCTGGTTTGGACCGACCCGCCGGCCAACCCGGCGGCCGGCCTCAAACTGGTCAACGATCTGGATCTAATCGTCACCAATCGCGACACCGGCGAGGTCTATTTCGGCAACGACATCCCGCCAGGCTCGACCTGGAATGAGCGCGGGAACGTCAACCTGCCGCCAAACCAGGACCGAGTGAACAACGTGGAGAACGTTTATCTTCCGGCGGCCTCGGGCGCGAGTTACTCGGTAACGGTCACGGGCCAACGCGTGAATGTGAATGCGGTGAGCGCGCAGACGAACGGCGTGGCGCAGGACTACGCCCTGGTGATTTCCAGCGGCGACGGCGAAGTCGCCGGCGCCCTCCGCCTGGGTGCCACGCCGGCCGCTTCGGCCAGCGTTCCGCGGCTGACCGTGGTGACCAACCAGTTTGCCGCCAGTTCCACGGACGCGGGTGCGCTCCTGCTGGGCCAGCGTGCCGGCGCAAGCGCTCCGCGGGCCGGCGCCACGGGCGTCGTGCCATTGGGCGACGGCAACGGCGTCATCACCCTTGGCTCGGTCGATCAATGGCATTTTTATGTTTTGACCAATGACACCGTTTACACGAATGCCGCTTTTGTGACCTTTCTGGCGTCCACGCTCTCGGTGCTGGACATCGGCGCGGACGATGGGAGCGAGCCCTTCCAAAGCGTCCGTCCGGAGGCGGATATCGATCTGTATGTCTCGCAGGACTCCGGCCTGATCAATCTGAACTCCAATGCCATCGCCCAGGCGGACAAGTCTTTGGGCCGGGGCGGGGCTGAGGCGATTGTCTATACCAACGCGACCCCGTGCGTTTATTACGTCGGGGTCAAATCGGAGTCCCGGGAGGCAGCCCAGTATGGTTTGATAGCGATGATGAGCGAGCTGCCTTTTAGCCAGACGGACAGCGGCGGGAACGTAATTCTGCGCGGCGTTCCGGCACCGGCGCCGATACCGGATGGCACGGCGGAGCGGCCCGGCGAGGCCTATCTCGTGGGGATGGCGCCGGGGCCGATGCCGCTTCATCGGGTGATTGTAACCAACACGCTCACGCATGAGCTGATGAGTGACCTGTCCGGCACCTTGGCGCACCTGGGGACGAGCGTCGTTTTGAACAACCACGCGAACCAGCAAGCCGGCGCCGGCCTGACGTTGATCTATGATGACAGCGGCCAGGGCGATGTTCCGGGCGGACAGCCGGCGGACGGGCCGGGTGCGCTGCGGGATTTTGCGGGCCAGGATGGAGGCGGGCAGTGGCTCCTGACACAGGCGGACACCGTGCCGGGCCATACCGGGACCGAGGACAGCCTGTGGTTGTTTCTCGAGGCGCAACCGAACCTGTCCGGCGGCCTGGCCGCTTCCCTATCGCCCGGCGCGTGCCGCGACGATTACATCCATGTGCCCCTGGGAGTCACGAACCTGACGGCCGAGGTTTCGCTGCTGTCAGGAACGGGTTCCGTATCCATGGCACTCGGGCCGGCTGGGACGGTGGACAGCTTTTCGACCGAGGTGACCACGAACGCGGCCGGTTCGCTCACGGTGAACCGGTTTGTCATGCCGCCCTTGAACGCGGGCGATTACGTGCTGCGGCTGTGCAACCAAGGCACCAGTGCGGTCACGGTGAGCAACTTCGTCTTCCTTACGGCGGATCCCAACCCGGTGCCCACGGTGAGGTACAGGTCCACCAACGCGGTATCCATAGCGGATGACGCCTTCACTTCTACCGGTCTCTACGTGGACCGCAAGGCGCCCGTGGTTTCGGTCGATGTGGGCGTGCGCATCGTGCATCCGCGCATCTCGGACCTGGTACTACACCTGGTCAGCCCCAGCGGCACGCGCGTGCTCCTGGACGAGAACCGCGGCGGAGCGAGCCCCGACGGAATGGGGCTGAGTGCGATCCTGACCAATATCACTCCGGTCTATTCCTCGGGCGGCGCGGCGCCCTCGACGAACGTCCTCGAGACCGGGGAGACCTCGGGCACGGTAATGATCGCCTACCGTTTCTATTCGCAGCCCGATGAGATGTGGATCTATTACGATGGGACGAATATTTTCTACTCTGGCAAGCAGACCACGCTCGGCGCGAATTACGTCCTGGCCAGTATTAACTACGGTCCGGGCACGGGGACCACCGTCACGATCATCATGAATGAAAACGGCAACCCCGATCCCAATGACGTTTGGGATTACATCGCCACCACGACCGCGCCCGGGTTCATCTACGCGACCTTTACCGAGGACACGAACCTGGCGCCTACACCCATCAAATTCGCCCCGCCACCGTTCACCAATGTCCAACCGGTGACCGTGGGCGGGGTGGTGTCTAACGGCATCTTTTTTCTGCCCGAGGAATCTCTGGCCAAGGTGGCCGGTGAACCGGCGTTCGGAGAATGGAGGCTCGAGATCGAGGACACCCGCGCCGGGCCGCCCGCGGGGACAAACTCTCCGCCGCCGAAGCTGCTGGGGTGGGAACTCACCTTTGTTTTCGCCGACACGGCCCCAACGCCCATCCCGCTGCAGCATCACCAGGCGCAAACCAACAGCGTGGGACCGGGCAGAATCCAGTACTTCAGCCTGGCCGTTCCGGCCTGGGCCCGTTTCGCCACCAATTCCCTGTTGTGGACCACCGCCCCGGTCAACCTGTTGTTCAACCAATCCCAGCCACCCTCCGGAGCCAACGGGCCCGGGGACTTCACCTTGCTGGCCGGTTCCACGGGCGGCAACGCGGTCCTCTCCCTGTCCAACAGCCAACCTCTCTTGGTCCCTGGCACGGTCTGCTATTTTGGCGTTCAAAACACCAACCCCGCGCCGGTCAGCTTTGCCTTTGAAACGGATTTCGATGTCCCTGTCCTGGCCAACGGCGTTCCGGTTAGCGGCACGGTGGCGGCCGGCGCTCCGCCGGGTTATTTTGCTTACGACGCCTCCGCGCAAGCGACGATGGTCTCGTTCCAACTGCTCGACCTGAGCGGCAACGCCGGCCTTTACGCCGAATACGGCCTGCCTTTCCCCACCCCAACCGCTTTCGACTTCGCCAGCGCGAGCCCCTCGACCAATGGGCAGCAGATTCTTGTCCTTACAGATTCTACTCCCGTTCCGCTCGCTCCGGGCCCATGGTATCTGGGCGTTTTCAATAGCGACACCAATACGGTCTCCTACACCCTCCTGGCCACGGAGTTTGCCGTCATCGCCACCAACGTAATGGTGATCGACTACCAGGTCTCCACCAATAACCTCTGTGTCACCTGGGGCTCGACACCGGGGTCCTATTATTACGTGCAGGGCGCGACCAATCCGGCCGGCACAAACTGGACCAACCTCTCCCGCACCCTGGTGGCCGCGGATGTTCAAACCTCCTTTTGCATCCCGCTGCCGTCGCCGTTCCAGTTTTTCATGGTTCAGCAGGGAATCCCCCCCGGTGGCAATCTGCCGCTCGTCGCCATCACCGGCGTCTCGGTCGTGCCGGGCGGCATCCTCTTGGAGTGGCACGCGCCGGCCAACAGTCAATTCCAGGTGCAGTGGAGCGCTTCCCTGGGCCCGGCCACTTGGACCACTTTTCCGGGCGTGATCACGTCGCCGACGGGGGATTACTCTTTCCTGGATGGGGGTTCCCAAACCGGCGGCACCCAGACCGTGTACTACCGGTTGTTGGGGTTGCCCTAGGCCGTGTCGAGGGTCGAGGGTCGAGGGTCGAGGGAACGAGGCGCCGCCCCTCGACACTCGCCCCTCGCCCCTCGACACTCGCCCCTCGCCCCTCGACACTCGCCCCTTATGAAGATTCTGTTTCTGGGCGGAACGGGCAATATTTCGGCCGAATGCGCGGCGTTGTTGCACGAGCGCGGCCATGAGGTCACGGTCCTGAACCGAGGCCGCGCTCCGGCGCCGGCCGCCTGGCGCGCCTTGCACGCGGACCGCAAGGTTCCGGCGGCGATGCGGGCCGCCCTCAAGGGGGTTGAGCTCGAGGTGGTGGTGAACTTTCTGGGCTACGAACTCTCGGATGTGGAATTGGATTTCCAGTTGTTCGAGGGGGCGGTGCGGCAGTACGTCTTTATCAGCTCGGCCACGGTCTATGCCAAGCCGCCGCCCAAGCTGCCGCTGACCGAAGAGATGCCGCTGGGCAATGCCTGGTGGGACTATGGGCAGAACAAGGTGGCGTGCGAGCAATGGCTGCGGCAGCGGTGGGCACAGAGCCGCTTCCCGGTAACCGTGGTGCGGCCCTCCCACACCTATTCGCGACGCTGGATCCCCAACGCGGTGTCCAGTTCGAGCTATACCTTCGCCGCGCGCCTCGAGCAGGGAAAACCGGTCTTTGTCCATGACGACGGCCAAACGCCGTGGACCCTGACCGCCTCGGCGGATTTCGCGGTGGGCCTGGCCGGGCTTCTGGACCGAAGTGACACCTTGGGCGAGGCCTTCCACATTACCAGCGACGAAGTGCTCACCTGGAACCGGATTTACGACGTCATTGCCGAGGCCCTGGGAGCGCCGCCGCCGCAAATTGTCAACGTGCCGACCGATTTCATCTGCCGGGTCGCCCCGCGCCTGACCGGCACGCTCAAGGGCGACAAGGCGCACCCGGGGGTGTTCGACAACTCGAAAATCAAACGGTTCGTCCCGGAGTTCGCCTGCCGCAAGTCCTTCCGTGCCGGGGTGGGTGAATCGGTGGCCTGGCTGCGCGCGCACCCCAGCCAGCAGAACCTCAACCCACAGGTGGATGCGGAAATCGAGGCGGTGCTGCGAGCCTGGCGCGCTGAGCGTGGAATCAGCCCAGCGAGGAACGAGCGCCGCCCTGGGAAAACCGAAGCGTAATCTCAACCCGCCCTGTAAAGGGCTTCAGTCCAAAACCGAGTTGGAACCCCGTGGGGGTGACCTGTTTATAGAGGACCGCGACCAACCATCCTTCTTTTTGTTTTTGCAGGGTGGCTTAGAGAGGATGCCATGTCAGTTGCGGTTGGCGTGTTCACCGGATCAGTTTCACGGCGGCGAATCCGTAGGCGCGCGGGTTCAAGGAGACCTTCCCCTGCTTCATCGCCAGCGGTTGACGTTCACGTTCGAGCAAGTCGGTCTCCCGGGCCGCGCGGTAGCCGGGCGCTGCGAGCACTACCACTCCGGTGCTGCCGCCGGTTTCCCACAACCGCACGACGGTTTGACCGGGGGCGCCATCATCCGCCGGCTTCACGCAGGTCGCCAACGCGCGCCTCGCATCCACTTCGAGATACGGACGGTCCAGCCATTTCGCGGGCAGCCGGCCGAAGGCCAGCGTGAGCGGGGCGGCGGCGTCTCGGCTCCAGGCCAGAGCGGCGGCGTTGTCGTAACCGGGCGCATGGGCGCGCAGCGAGTAGCGGAACCGAAAATGTGAGTCGCCGTTCTGATCCTGGGTTGCTTCCTTCCAATTCTGATCGTTGCCCAACGGCTCGAAGGCCAGCGCCCCTTGATCCAGCCGCAGCATAAAGGCGTCAATCGGCGCCACGGTCGCACCGACGCGGCCGGGCGGCGAGTAGTCCGCGAACCCCTGCACCGCGAACCGCCGCAGGTCCGCGCCCGGCAGAGCGTGAGGCCATCGTGGCGCCTGCTACGCTCGGCGCTTTCGCGCCCTCACGCTCCACGCTCCTACGCTCCGACTCTCCCCCGCTCCTACGCTCCAAGTTCTTCCGCTCCTACGCTCCAAGTTCTTCCGCTCCTACGCTCCAAGTTCTTCCGCTTGCGCGGCGCGCGTCTGGATGCCGGCCATGCGAGCCATCTCGCGGTGCAGCCGGGCCACACGTTCGACTTGGCCTTTGGCGGCAAATCGCTCGTAGAACCCTTCGTTGCGGAAATCCCGCAGCCGTTCGGCCCAGGGCGACAACCGCTGACGCCATCGTTCCTGGCGGCCTTCTTCCGGCTCGGCATCCCGGGCGGACAAATCCGCGCAAACGCGTACCATAGCCTTAAGCGTGACCGGTTTGGTGACCATGTAATTGTCATTGCCCCAGGCCTCCTCGAACACCTGGGAGCACGCCCGCAGGAAATCCCGCACCCGGTCGTAATAGCGCACCGCCGCCCGCTTGTCGGTCCCTTCCGGCTCAATCCGGCGCCAGTCCTGCTTGACCCAGCGGTGGATTTCGTTGAACAGCTCCGCCTGCAACACCCATTTGTCCTGTTTGCTGCGCCCGCCCAGGCGGTTGATGCGATAGCGCAACGGGCTGTCACTCTCGCTGTAGAGCATCTGCACGATGCGCGCGGCAAACCGGCGGTCCGGCTCCGCCCATGACACCCGCTCGTACAAGTCCACCAGGTGGCTCTTATTAATGCGCGTCGGCGTCGAGTTGATGATGACGAACATCTCGGTCGCAAAGTCGTCGCTCCGCCCGTCGAAGATGATGCACGGCACGTAAATCGTCTTCGCCTCCTCCGGGTGCGTCCGCTCGTAGAAATTCAGCGCCGCCAGCCGATGCTGGCCGTCGATAATCAGGTACTTCTCGGCTGGGTCCGGCAGGTTGCCCACCGTCTCGCTTCCGGCCAGCAGCTCGAACGGGAGCTTCTCCGGCGTGAACAACAGCACCGTGCCCGGAATGGGCGGCTGGCTCATGGCCGTCTCATAGAAGTTCCGAATCGAGCCCACTTTCGAGCGGGACAACTCCCGCTGAAAGGCCTTCTCGTGCCGCTCCACCCGAGCGATAAACTGGCCCACGTCGTCCTCCGCTTCCACCGCCTCCGGCGCGATCCCTTCCCCCTCGCCGTAAAAACGGCTGATGAAGCGCACCCGCCTCA
>Ga0209415_10019276_pt1 | contig 10692 bp, 11 predicted proteins | sample PeaSoiSIISIP2007_FD_187696 | JGI IMG/M metagenome (GOLD analysis project Ga0209415, IMG submission 187696) | Peat soil microbial communities from Weissenstadt, Germany - SII-SIP-2007 (SPAdes) (version 2) | ecosystem: Environmental > Terrestrial > Soil > Wetlands > Peat | place: Germany... | reverse complement strand
GGCAACGACATTTGCCTGCTGCTGAATCCGAGCGTGAACGCTTACCGCCGTCTCGATCCGCACTTCGAGGCGCCGAATCAAATCAAAGCGTCCGCGGTGGATCGCGGATCGATGATCCGCATCCCCATTGGCAACGAGAAAAGCATGCGCGTGGAGGTACGGTCGGTCGCCCCGGACGCGAATCCATATCTGGTGATGCTGGCGATCTTCAAGAGCGGCATTGACGGCGAAACCTCGAAGATCAAGAACCTGCGCCAGGCCGAACGCTACTTGCCGGACAACGTCTACGACGCGCTCGCCAACTTCCGCAAAGCAGAGTGGACGACAAAGCTTCTGGGAGAAGACGTGAAGGGCCGCTATGCAGACCTGAAGCAAGCCGGTGCGGACCGCTGTCCGCGTCTGCTGGGAACTTTTGTGAAGGCGCCCGAGGTCCAGTACCACCACGACGTTTACAACCAGTTCCTCTGGAACCTGTTCTAGCATGCTGCAGTTACGCCGCGAAAAACGCCCTGGCCTTGCGGCTTGGGCGTTTTCGCTGCCACCGGTGTCATCTCATCAAAGAAAAGCAACACGCGTTCCTCGGCTCGACGCTCGAACTCTGCGGCAAGTTCGATGGCTCGTAGTCAGGATCGATCTTGATTTTCTCTTTCACCGTCTCATGCAGCACGGAGCCCTCGGGAATCACGCGCCTCGCTCCCAGAGGAATACGCCATTTCGCCTTCTTTGCCACGGGATCGTAGTAAGAGTGGGGGAGGAATTCGAGAATCCACCAGGCCCCGGTGAGCGAGTTGTGCGTCTTCTGCGCCGGATCAGGTGGGACCGGTGTGGGCGGCAGAATCGTTGTTAGAGGAACCCGGGCAAGGACCTGATCGGCTTTCGCTGGGTCGACCAGCAGCCCAAGCGGAACTGCTTCACAAAGCATCCACTCGAGAGCGATTTGCGACAGTCCGCTTTCGGCAGAAGCATACGACCCTCCAACATCGGAGTGCACGCCGGCGAACCAGACCTGCTTGAGGCTTTGGCCGGGAAGCTGATCTCCCCACAAGTTGTTTCGAAAATAACAGCGCCGTTCATCGATCGAGACTGCATGACGACCGTTGACCATGTCTGGATTCTGCCCCGTGTAGGGCAGCTTTAGAGGGTCCCAAACCCAGCCCACGGAGCTGACTGTGTCCCAAACTCCGACAAAATGCAGCGGGCAATGCCGGCAGAACGTGGCCTTGAACCCGTCTGCTACCTCGAACGTGTTCTTCATTCCTGCTGCGTTTCGCGTTCGTTTCGCGTAAAGCCGGATAATGTAAGGGATGAGCCCGTTATTGCCGGGACACAGCAATCCGAACATGTGAATCACGCCGGCAAGCGCTCGTACCGTGTATGCGCCTCGGCTGAAACCAAGCAGATAGACATTGTCTCCGTCTTCGTAAACATTCATCAGATACCGGTAGGCGTCGCCGACGTTCGCCAGCAGCCCGGCTCCAAAGGCCAGGCCCATCACTACGGACCAAGTTTCACTAATCTTGTTGTGTGCGGTCGGCGCACCCATGGTGCCCACGCCCGGATGGTAATATCCGACCTGCCGTTTACCATCGACAATCAGCACACTGTAGAGCTTGACTACGTTGGAGTTGTGGTCGCCGAATTCGTTGCCCGTTCCATCGCAGCAGATGACGATATTCTTGGCCATATGGCACCTTGGGAGACGCAGACGTTAGAATTGAAACCGAGCGCCCGCAAGAGGAGCAGCAGTCTAGCACAGCTCGTTGAAGAATCTGCGCCGAAGTTCTTTTTGTTCGGGTATTGTAAGGTTCTCTCCATTTCAAGCTGTGGGGATACCCCACTTCCGTTTTCTGTTTAATCGATTTTCGACAAAACTGCACGCATGTTTAAACCAATTCGTCGCTAAAGGAGGCCCCTTCATGAAGCGTATTTTCCCAGCAATCTGTCTGCTGCTGGTCGCTGCCACGCCGTTTCGCTGCGCCGCTCAGGTAAATCCCTACAAAGACGGTACTCCCGGAGTTACAGGCTATCGCTCTGAAGTGCTGGCGGAAGTCATGATCCAGGAGGACAAGTTCACCCGTCTCGCGGAGGCTATCCCCGCGGAGAAGTACACCTGGCGGCCCTCCGCAGACGTGCGTTCCTTCGCCGAGGTTTTCCTGCACGTCGCCGCGGCCAACTTCAACGTCTACAAACTCGTCGGCACACCTCCACCAGCGGATTTCCAAGCCAAAGGATTCGAGAAATCCACCACCGACAAAGCCAAGGTCATCGCCACACTGAAAGATTCGTTCGCCCACGCCCGCAAGGCGATCACGGCCATGCCCGACGCCGATCTCGAAAAGAGCATGGACTGGTTCGGAGGCAAGAATACCGAGCGCGGCGTTCTGCTTTTCGTCGTTCGCCACGGCGCCGAGCACCTGGGACAATCGATCGCGTACGCACGAGTCATCGGAGTGGTCCCACCATGGACGGAGGACATGCAGAAGAAGCAGGCGGAAAAGACGGAAAAGAAAGATACGCCCGCGAAGGAAAAACAGTAGCCGCACGGATTCGGAGGGTGTGGTAGATTCGGAAGTTTCATGGACTCCGCTCCCACCATCTCAACCCGGGGCCTGACCCGGCGCTTCGGAGAACTGCTGGCGGTGGACAGCGTCGATCTGCGCGTTGCGCCTGGACAGTTCTTCGGTTTCCTCGGCCCCAACGGCGCCGGTAAATCCACAACCATCAAGATGCTCACAGGGCTGCTTGCGCCCAGCTCAGGGCGTATCGAAATTCTCGGACTGGACCTCACTGCGCATCCGGTCGAAGTGAAGCGGCAAATCGGCGTCGTTCCCGAAGGCATGGCACTGTTCGGGCGCCTGACGGGCTCGGAGTTCCTGAACTTCGCGGGGCGAATGTATGGACTGGATCGCGAAACCGCGGCCAAGCGTACCGCGGAACTGCTCGACTTCATGCAGCTCGCCGATCAGCCGAAAAAGCTGGTCACCGACTACTCGCACGGCATGCAGAAAAAGCTGGCGATGGCGGCGGCCGTGATTCATGGGCCGAAGGTCCTTTTCCTTGACGAACCGTTCGAAGGTGTGGATGCCATCGCCGCCGGAACACTGAAGGCGATGCTGCAAGGCATGATCGCGCGCGGGGCTACGATTTTCCTCACTTCGCATGTGCTCGAAATCGTTGAACGGCTGTGCAGCCACGTCGCCATCATTCATCAAGGACGGTTGGTGGCGCAGGGCTCTCTCGAAGAACTGCGCGCCGGCGTTGCGGCGCAGGCGCTCGCAGTATCGCGAAACGACTCGGGCAACGGCTCAGATGAAGCCGCAACGTCGTCCGGCGAAAAGATGACGCTGGAACAGATTTTCCTGCGCACCGTGGGCGGCTCCCGGCGCACAGAGCAGGAGCTTTCGTGGCTGGGGTGAGACCGCATGGATGAGGTCGACTTCAAGCTACACACGCGCGGTCAATTGGCAACCATCGCATGGCTGCGCTGGCGCCTCTTCCGCAATGCCCTGCGCTCCACGCGCGGCCAGCTGGAGTTAGTCTCGCGCATCTTCGTGTCGCTCGCGTTCGCCATCGGCGGACTCGGCGGCGCTTTCGGCATGGCTTTTGCGGCAGCCTTGATGATCTCGGCGGGCAAGCCCGAATTACTCGCGCTCCTGCTCTGGTTCGTGTTTATCTTCTGGCAAGTCTTCCCCGTCATGGCGACCGCCTTCACTGACAATCCGGACTCCTCCGACCTGCTGCGCTTCCCGCTCGGCTACCGCTCGTATTTCCTGGTGCGATTGGCATATGGCGCATTCGACCCGGCAACCGCCCTGGGCAGCCTGTGGTCGTTCGGAATTCTGCTGGGAGTAGGGTTCGCGAAACCGGCCCTGCTGCCCTGGACGCTGCTGGTTCTGCTGGCCTTTGCGGTGTTCAATTTTGTGTTCCTGCAAATGATATTCGCCTGGGTGGACCGCTGGCTGGCCCAGCGCCGCACCCGGGAACTCATGGGCATTTTGTTCATTCTGCTGATGCTGAGCTTTCAGCTGATCGCGCCGCTCACGCGATACTTCGAGAAGCGGGCGCGGCCCGGTGCGCAGCAATCTGTGCAACGATACGTCGAACTGCTGGCTCCGGTGCAGGGCATCCTGCCGCCGGGGCTGGCCGCCGATGCCATCTCGCAAGCAGTATTTTCGCGCTTCATGGCGGCGTTCAGTTCGTTGGCGCTGTTGTGCGCCTTTGTGTTGCTCATCGGCTATTGCCTGCACCTGCGGCTGTTGGCGCAGTATCGCGGTGAGAACCTGAGCGAAGTCGCCGCAGCGTCGGCCTCGCCGAGAGATCGGTCGCTTCGGTTGGGCTGGAGTCTGCCCGGATTCTCAACCCCGGTGGCAGCCGTCTTCGAGAAGGAAATCCGTTATCTCCTCCGCAGCGGCCCCATGCTCCTCACTCTGATCATGCCCATTTTCGTGCTGGTAGTCTTCCGCTTCGGAGCGATGAACCAGGCGCGGCATTCTGGGGTGTTCCTGGCTCGCACTCCCGACATGGCATTTCCGGCGGCGGCTGCCTACACCCTGCTGATGCTGACTAATCTCGCTTACAACAACTTCGGCGGCGACGCCGGAGGCATCCAGTTCTTCTACGCATCTCCCGTGAGTTTCCGGGAAATCGTGCTGGCCAAGAATTTCGCCCACGCCAGCATTCTGGCGATTGAGGTTCTTGTGGCGTGGATCGCAGTCGGTTTTCTCTATGGCCGTCCCACACTCGATGTCACCATCGCCTCACTTGCCGGCTTGTTATTTGCCGCGCCGGTTAATTTTTCCGCAGGCAACCTGCTGTCAATCTACTCCCCGAAGAAACTGGATTATTCCTCGTTCGGCCGTCAGCGCGCTTCTCAGATGACAGTGTTGATCAGCCTGGGAGTGCAACTTTTCGTCGTAGGCGTGGGAGTGTTAGCGTTCTGGATCGCGCGCATGTACGGTAACCTCTGGATCGCGACGCTGATCCTGCTGGCTCTGGCCGGAGTTTCGCTCTCGGCTTACCGGATGATTCTTAACCGTATGGATGGCTTGGCTCAAGAGCGCCGGGAAACGCTGGTTGCCGAGCTCTGCCGGGCATAGTGGTCTCCGCTTCCGAAACCTGGGGTCACTTTCAGATTTGCACAAAGGGTTGCGCAGAACCTAGAATGCATTGCTCGTTCGCGAGCCAACCGTTTCTCACCCTGGAGGCAATATGAAAACGAGAACGATAGGATTGACACTCGTAATGCTGTTTGTAGGCTTGACGATGTGCTCCGCTCAAAACCCAAACCTGGGGACTTGGAAGCTCAACGAAGCCAAGTCGAAAATACCTGCCGGATCTCCCAAAAATCTTACCGTAAAGTACGAGGCCGCCGGCGACAGCATCAAAGCCGCGATCGACGGTGTCGACGGTCAAGGGAAGCCCACCCACAACGAGTGGACGGGCAAGTTCGACGGCAAAGACTATCCGGTCATCGGCGATACGGCTTCAGACACCCGGGCGATCAAGCAAGTCGACGACCATCACTACGACTTGACGGTCAAGAAAGCCGGTAAAGTTACCATGACCGGTAAGGCCGTGATCGCGGCTGACGGTAAGAGCCGAACAGTTACTGTGAGCGGGATGGATTCGATGGGCATGAAAATCGAAGGCGTTTCCGTCTACGACAAGCAGTAAGTGATTCACTGACCATAAGACAAAGCCCTTCCGCCGGGATCTCCAGGCGGAAGGGCTTTTGCATTGCCAGGCTGGAGTACCCATCGGCCGCACTACTTCTTTTCCGGATTCGCCAGGAACCGGTAGCCCACGCCGCGCACGGTCAGCAAGTGGCGAGGCTGCGCGGGATCGTCTTCGATGTAGCGCCGCAGCCGGACAATGAAGTTGTCGATGGCACGGGTGTCGGTGTCTTCGTGCAGACCCCAGACTTCCTCGAGAATCTGCTTGCGGGAAACCACGCGCCCATCGTTGCGCACCAGATGGCGCAGCAGTTCCGATTCCATCAGCGTCAGGTGAATGACGTTGTCGGAGGTGCGCAGTTCGAGGGTGCCGAAGTCGATGGCCTTGCCATTGAAGGAAAATGTTCCGAAATCGCTTATGCCGCGCGAATCAGAGGGAGCCAGAGCGGCATCCGGATTCCCTTTGCCCGACCGCATCCATTGACTGCGCCGCAGCAGTCCCTGCAAGCGCGCCAGCAGGATCGACAGGTCGAAAGGCTTGGGCAAATAATCGTCCGCTCCCGCGGCGAAACCCTTCAGCACATCTTCGGGCTGTCCGCGAGCCGTCAGCATGAGCACCGGCACATAATTCCGCGCTGCGCGCAGTTCCGAAACCACACTGAAACCATCTTTGCCGGGCAGCATAATGTCGAGCACGATGGCATCGAAGTTTTCCTTCTTGTTGAGTAAACGATCGGTAGCGGCCTCTCCGTCTCCCACCACCTCGGCGGAATAGCCCTCGGCCTCCAGGTTGAAGCGCAAACCCTGCGCCAGATGAGCCTCATCTTCGACGACGAGAACGCGGCTCATGCGATCGACCTCGGTAGTTCCATCGTAATCGTGGTGCCGTGCCCTTCACCCGCGCTTTCGGCAAACACTTTGCCGCCGTGCTTTTGCGCAATCGACTTCACAATGAACAGACCCAGCCCGGTCCCTTTCACATGCGCCAGAGAACGGTGGCTGACCCGGTAGAAGCGCTTAAAAATACTCTTCACATCGTCGGGCGGGATGCCAACCCCACGGTCCTGCACGCTGAGCACGACGCGCTTTTCGTCGGGCACCGCCAGGCGCACCCGCACATCGACGTGCTCGCCGGAATACTTGATGGCATTATCGAGCACGTTGAAAACGGCGGTGCGGAGGTCTTCATCGCTGCCCAGCACGCGGACCCCTGCACCATTGCTCGGAGCATCTTCAAAACGAAGAGCTTCCGCGGGCAGATGATGGCGGGTCCGGGCAGCATCCATGCATTCGCGCACCAGTTGGCGAAAGTCGACTGCGGATTTCTCCCGCCCGGCTCTCTTGTCCCCGGCGCGGCCGGCGCGCAACACCTGTTCCACGGTCTCCGTGAGGCGATCGGTATCGCTTAGCATCAAGCGGTAAAACTCCTGCTTCTGCGGCTCCGGCAGGTCACGGCGCTGCAAGGTTTCCAGATGTAGGCGGATGGAAGCGACCGGCGTCTTCAATTCATGAGTAACTGCGTTGATGAAGCTGTCGTGCTGCTCGCTGCGGCGAAGCTCGCGAACCAGAAAGCTGGTGTTCACGATCATGCCCGCGATGATCAGAGCAAAAAAGATGATGCCGAAGAACAACAGCACTCCCTCGCGCCAGTTGAGGATGATCCATCCGACGTTGAGGGCAACCGCCAGCGCCACCAGGGTGATGCCCAGGAAGAGGAAGAAGACGATGGTTCCGCGGCGGCTGGTGATGCGCATGGCGTCAGGGTGATTTTACCGCGTTCGCGCGGAACGGCGCGCGAACGTCGAGCGCAGGCGGTACGAGACGTTCTGACCTAAGGCCTCGTGACCAAGAAGATCAAGACCATGTAGCCGAGGCAAAAGCAGCCGAGCGAACTGAAGCCGAGCGCCTCGCTCACGGAGTAGACCCTTCTCGTGTGTGGGTTGCCGTGCTGGTACTCCTCGTAGCTAAAAATCTCCCACACGATGAAGGCGACCCCGAACATCACACTCCACCCGAGCAGCAAAAGCGGCGACGCAAAGAACCATGGTAGGTGCCCTCCGTGTCCGCTTATACCCCCGCCTTCAATGCGCAGTGCAGACGATCCAACCAGCAAGACTATGGAGCCCGTGGCGATCCCTATGATGAACTCGGCGGCCTTGATGTACTTCGTGAGCAGGGGGTCGAAAGCTCCGGGCACGCCTTGGGGATCAAGGTTGAAGGTCACATCCGCCCGTCCCGAGCTTCGCACTAAGTAGATCGTCGCGAAGATCACGGGACCAGCTATGAAACCGGTGAACCCAACGAAAGGGTAGCACACAATGCGGGCAGCATAGCATGTCCGGCCTGTAGCTGAGGCTATTTGATGTAGTGCTTGGCCTGGTCCACGAGAGCAAGAATTGTTGGAGTGTGCGGCGCTAGCTTTGTACCGAGGTCGACCGCCTTGCCAGCTAGATCCAAGACCCGCTGGCCGCAGTCGAGCACGGACCTCCAATTCCTTTTCTCCTCGGGCTTCTCAACCTCGGCGGCCAGGGCTTCGATGTCGGCGACACCCCCCTTCACTTGATTAGGCGAGAGCTCCTGGCTTTGTTGCAGCAGGTCTGAGATCTCTTTCAGGTCAGCCCAGGTCTTGTTCCCGATGCGCCCGATCCTCTGTACCGCGCTGTCGGTGGCGATCGCCTGATTGAGATTCACAGTCCCGTGGAAGGTCTGGCTCACGCCGCCGGTCTTGCCCCTTCCTTTCGAGGCTGGTGCGGGCTTGGGCTCTTCGGCGTTTATGCCGAAGTCCTCAACTTCCCTGATGGCGGCCTTGAGCAATTCGTCGGCCGCCTCACAGCCGCGTTTGAACTCATAGGTGTCCATTGGAGAGATGTAGCCAGGGGGAACATGCCCTCCTCCGAACGGCGCAATAGTCATTTCCATGGAGAAGAAGTCCATGTGGCGGAATGCCGACGTGTGGTGCGAATCTTTGCCAACGAATCTTTCCAGAAGTCCCATTGTCGTGTTGCGCCACGCCTGGAACTTTGGGTTCAGGTGATCTAGAGTTCGGACTGCCTGGAGCTCTCCCAGTTGTCGGTTCAGCAGTCTGATCGCTTTTTGCCGTGGGCCTTCTTCTTGGTGCACGAGTAGATTCTCGTGCAGGGGTTGGTCGAACGCAACAACATTTTCCTCAGGTGCCTTCTTTGTGTTCGGAGCGGCCGTATGCCGGCGAATCGGGTGCGGGCTTTAGCTCTGGGGCGGCCGTCTGCAATCGGTGGGGCTCCCCTCAAACGGAAAACCCGCCGGAAAGGCGGGTTCGTATCCAAATAACGCAGAGTGCAGTCGCCTCTTACTTCCTTCTAATCGCCAGCCGCCGCACCCTCAGCCAGACCGCCAGTAACCAACCGCCCATTCGGTGTGGCCACCAGCCCTCTTTCCAGATCAGCCAGCCTTACGCGCTTGACGTCCCAAGCCAAGCCGAGCGTCTTCAGCGCCCAGATGCCGTACCAGTTCATATCGACCTCGTACCAGGTAAAGCCGTGCTGCGCCGCTGTGGGATGCGCGTGGTGATTGTTGTGCCAGCCTTCCCCGAAAGTCAGCAACGCCACCCACCAGCTGTTGGTGGAAAGATCGCGCGTGGCAAAACGGCGCGTGCCCCAGGAGTGCGTAGCCGAATTGACCAGCCAGGTAGAGTGCAGGCCAACCACTGTCCGCATGAAGATACCCCACAGCAGAAATGGAAGTCCGCCGATTGCGAGCAGGATGACGCCCAGCACGATCATAGGTACGTAGTGATACTTCGTGATCCAGACGTGAAATTTATCTTTGGCGAGGTCGGGAACGTAGCGGGCCAGAGTGGTGGTGTCATGATGCATCGACTTGCCCATAAGAATCCAGCCCATGTGGGCCCACCATTTGCCATCGATCGGTGAATGCGGATCGCCATCCTGGTCGGAGAACTGATGATGAATGCGGTGCGTGGCCACCCAGAAAATCGGTCCGCCTTCGAGAGCGAGCGTGGCGCAGACCGTCAGGAAGTACTCAACCCACTTCGGCGTCCTGTAGCCGCGGTGCGTGAGCAGGCGATGGTAGCTCATGCCGATTCCCAGACTGCCTGAAACCCACCACAAGAACATGGCGACGAACAACGCCTTCCACGTAAAGAAGAAAAGCGCCGCTACGGCGCCCACGTGAAACAGACCCATGAAGATCGCGGTCACCCAGTTGATTTCGCCGTTTGCCGCTTGCCGTTTTTCCAGGCTTTCCAGTTGCATTTCCAAAGTAGTTCCTCGTTCGCTGGTTTTTGAATTCGCTACCGCCTGATCTAACGTATCAAGGGACCGGGGTAAACCACTGTAATACTTGTGTAATAGCAATATCGGCGGGCATTACGGAGGTACCGCAGGAAGGTAACAAAGGGGGCGACTGAAGCCGCGCCCCTCGAAGAACGAAACAGAACTCCACGTCACCTGCTATCCATCAGGCGTTTTAAGCACTCTTCGGCATCTGCTTCATGGCTTTTTCCATCTCTTCTTCCATCTCCTCCATCGTCACGTCGCGCTTGTGAGTTCCGATCGACCACTTGTGGCCGAAGGGATCGGCCAGCTTCCCGTAGCGGTCGCCCCAGAACATATCTGCGACCGGCATCTCGACGGTGGCTCCGGCTTTCACCGCGCGATCAAACGCTGAGTCCACATCCTCGATATAAATATGCAATCCCATGCCGGTGCCGCCAGTGGATTGCGGCGAGAGCGAACCAAATTGCGGGTATTCGTCGGCCAGCATGAAGACAGAATCGCCGATGCGCAGCTCGGCATGCATGATCTTGCCGTCCGGTCCCTTGCTGACGCCTTTTTCCACCGCGCCAAATGCCTGCTTGTAGAACTCGATGGCGCGAGCGGCATCGCGGACCGTCATATATGGAGTGATTGTGTGGTAACCCTTGGGAACAGCTTCAACTGTCATACGTCCTCCTCGTGCGAAATCCGGCGGCACGAAGTTTACACCAAAAAGTGAGGCTTGATTGTCAAAGCAGTGTTAAAGC
>Ga0209415_10019275_pt1 | contig 10692 bp, 9 predicted proteins | sample PeaSoiSIISIP2007_FD_187696 | JGI IMG/M metagenome (GOLD analysis project Ga0209415, IMG submission 187696) | Peat soil microbial communities from Weissenstadt, Germany - SII-SIP-2007 (SPAdes) (version 2) | ecosystem: Environmental > Terrestrial > Soil > Wetlands > Peat | place: Germany... | reverse complement strand
CGCTTGCTTGAGAATCCCATACTTTGCCGCGGCATCGATGAGTGGTTGCAGCTGTCGGGCGTCGAGCCGTTCCGGATAGTAGCAGCGATGCGTTGGTGTTAACGACGCTTTCGAGTATTTTTGCAAAATGACGAGCGATGCAGCGCGATTCTTGTTAGCCCACACATTGGCGTCGTGAAAAGATGCTGCTAACTTCTTGACGATGTCGGGATGAGATTGGACGAAGGATGCCGAGCAGAAGTACCCGCCTTCCGTCCAAATGGGAGCGATCGCTTCGCCTGGTCTACCGATGAGACGTCCGCCCGCCGCAAGGACGGCGGTGAGAGCTGGCTCTTCTGGACAGACCGCGTCGACTCGACCGGAAGCGAGCGTTGCAGCCATTTCAGGAAATGTGAGCTCGAGGAACTTGACCGACGTATTGTCGACGCCGTTCTGATCGAGCCAAGCCCGCGTGAATACCTCTGAGATGTTGCGCAAACCGGCTATACCGAAGACCTTGCCGGCAAGATCCTTTGCCGTTTTTATCGGCGACGTGCCCGCAACGACGATTCCATCGGTCGGGTCGTCCTTGTTGAAAGCTCCGGATGGAGCAATAAGCATGAACGGAATGCCTCGCTCATGAGCGGACGCGATTGCGATGGTGTTCCCCGAACCGACATCGAGATCTCCGCCGGCGACGGCAGCCGCAACGACGGCACCGTTAGCCATCGTTACCACGTCGACATCAAGGCCGTACTTGGCAAAAAAGCCTTGGTCGAGGGCGTAATAGCTTGCACCTGAGATATCGATTGGAACCGCTGCCACACGAAGCTTCGTCGGTGCTTGCGCCCCGCTTCGAATCGGGCTCAGCGAGGTGCCCGCCAAAGTAGCTGCCGCGAAGCTACGCAGCAAGGCCGAGCGCCTAAGCGGAGCACGCAACATGACGGTCGAACAAACGGTTCCCATTTCGGCGTCCCTTCTAGCCCAGCGGCCTCAAGGAGGTTTACTGACCGGTGATTGTTCCGATGAAACGCCGAGTCTTCTTCGGGGGAGTAGCTGCGCTGACTGCCGGCGGCGGCCCGCTCCGCGCGGTTGCGCAGACGACAGCGCCGAAGCTGCGCGTCGCAATGATCCCGATCGACGTCGGCGCGGCAAGCGCCTACGCATACGACATGGGCTTCTTCGCGAAGCACGGCCTCGATGTCGAACTGATCGTAGGCGGGACCGGCGCAACGGTAGCAGCCGCGGTCGCGGGCGGTTCGATCGACGTCGGTGACGGGAACACCGCGGCGGTAGCGACCGCGCACGAGCGCGGAGTGCCCTTCCTCCTCGTAGCTCCGTCCGGAGCATGGTCGTCAAAGGAGCCGACGGGTGGCCTTCTCGTTGCCAAGAGCGGTCCGATCCAAGCTGCAAAGGATCTCAACGGCAAGACCATTGGCGTGACAATTGTCCGCGGTATCAGCGAGATCGCGGTACGCGCATGGACCGATAAATATGGGGGCGACAGTCGCGCGATGAAGTTCGTCGAGATGCCCTATGGCGAGATGGGTAATGCCATCAGCGCTGGTCGCATCGACGGCGCAAATGCTGAGGAACCTTCGTTGTCGGCGCTCCTCTCAAGCGGACTCTTGCGATCGATCGGCGCACCGAACGACGGAATCGGTCCAAACTGGATCGAGGGCGGCTTCTTTTGCACCGTTGATTTCGTGAAGAATCAGCGGGACGTCGTTCGACGCTTCGCGGATGCGATCGCCGAGACGAACGCTTGGGCGAATGGGAATCATGAAATGACTTCGAAAATTCTCGAGAAGTACTCGAAAACGCCGGTGAATCCAGCCATGAAGCGGATGTTTTTCCCGTCAAGGTTACGCGCCGACGAGCTCCAGCCATTGATCGATGCGGCGGCAAAATATGGAGTGCTCCAGGCCCCTTTCCCGGCTCGGGACATTATTGCCGGATAAGGCTCCCGACCGGTTTCATAGGTTGGCCTTGACTCTCTGCAGCAGGCTCCGCAGCAACGCGATCTCGTCGTCGGAGACGCCGTCCAGCGCGCGGTCGAGCACCTGCCCCGCGTAGCCGTGAAGCGTGGCGCGCAGCGTGCGGCCCGCGGGCGTGAGCTGCACGTGCGTCTTGCGCCGGTCGGTCGTGCTGCGCACGCGCACGATCATGCCCAGGCGCGCGAGCGCGTCAAGCGTCGTGACCATCGTGGGTTCGAGCACGCCGACCCGGTTGGCCACCTCGCGTTGCGTGAGCCCTTCCTCTCGCCACAGCTCGCGCAACACGAAGTACTGCGGCAGCGTGATGCCGTGCGGTTCCAACAAGGCCGTCAGCCCATTGAGGATCCGTCGCGAGGTATCGCGCAACAGATAACCGATGCTGTTGTGCGTATCCGCGTCGAACCCGCGGCCGCTGCTCATTTCAGCGGCGCGCCGCCCGGTTTGCTCACGCCGGCGAACGTGGCGTTGGACGCGTTCCAATGAATGATGATCGCCGTGTTCTCCGCCAGCCCGCGTTGGCTGCCGTCGCGGAAATCGTAGATCCCGTTGATGCCGGCCCAACTGTGCAGGTTCGCGATGTAAGCGCGCACCGCTTCGGGCGTTGCATCGAGGCCGAGGTGCTGTAGCGCGTCGACGACGATCAGCGCCGGATCCCACGAGAACGACTGCGAGACATCCGGCTTCACCCCAACCGCGGCGAACGCGTTGTAGAACAGATCCTGCGCGGTGCGAATCGGCCCCGGCAGCACTTGTTCGCGGGCAAAGAAACGCGGGCTCGGAAAGTACATCTGCTTGGGCGTGAAGTCTTTGTACTGCGCGAGCTGCGGATACGTCAGGTTGCCGTTGCCGCCCAACACCGGCAGATCGATCCCGGCGTCGTTGATCCCGTGCAGCAGCGTGCCGAACGGGGTTCCCGTCGACCAGGCGACGATCGCGTCCGGATGCGTCGCGACCATGCGCGCGATCTGCGCGCTCACCGTCACGTCGGTGGGGTTGAAGTGCTCCTGGATGATGAGCGCGAGCCCGGCGTTCTCCGCGCGGTGCGACGCCTCGACGAAGGCCCGTTCCGCGTCCTGACCGCTGGCGTCGGTCGAGGTGATGATCGCCACCCGGTTCCAGTGCTTGCCGTGAAAGTAGCGCAGCGCGGCGGTGGCGAGATCGTCGGTCCCGACGCTGGCCGAAAACGTGAAGCTGCCCGCGACCGGATGGATGCCGGGCGAGAAGCAAAACTGCACCGGCCCCGACGCCTTGACGAGCGCCGCCATCGCGTTACACATCGCGACGATGTCGCTGCCCAGGATCACCGGCGGCCCCTCGACCCCGCTCGGGGTGACATTTTTGCTGGCGAGGTCGCCGTTCGTCAGCTGCACCGCGACCGCGGGATTGGACTGATCGTCCAGCACCGCAAAATGGATCGGCCGGCCCTTGACGCCGCCGCGCTTGTTGACCAGGCTCTCGACCAGTTGCAGCGACTGTAGTTCCGACTTGCCGAGAAACGCGCCGCCGCCGGTGAGCGAGAGGACGACCGGAATCACGAACGGCTCGGCCGCCCGGGCCGGCCGCGCGCCGGGCGCCGCCGCGAGGATCAGCGCAGCGGCCAAGACGGCGCCGGCCAGGCGCCTGGAGGGGTAGGGCATGGGTGGCCTCCGGAAAAGCAAGCGGGGTACTTTGCTAGTCAAATGATTTGTTGTACTATGGGATAAATGCCTGCGCAAACCCTACGTCTCGGCGCCATCGGCCTGGGCCGGGCGGCCGCGACGATGCTGCCGAGCCTCGTCGCCCATCCGCACGTGCGCCTCGTGGCCGCGGCCGACCCCAATCCGGAGGCGCGGGCGCGCTTCGAAGCCGACTTCGGCGGCCGCACGTTCGCGACCGGGGCCGAATTGTGCGCTTCGCCCGACGTCGACGCGGTGTACGTCGCGACCCCGCACCAGTACCACGCCTCCGACGTCCTGACCGCCGCCGGCAACGGCAAGCACGCGATCGTCGAGAAGCCGATGGCGCTGACGGTCGAGGAATGCCGCGCGATGACCGGCGCTGCCGAACGCAACGGCGTCGTCCTGGTGGTCGGGCACAGCCACGGCTTCGACCCGTCCATCAAAATGATCCGCGAGCTGATCGTCGCGGGCGAGGTCGGCCCGTTGCGCATGCTCACCAATCTCGTGTACACGAATTTCTTGTATCGCCCGCGCCGTCCCGAAGAACTCGATACCGCACAAGGCGGCGGGATCATCTTCAATCAGTTGCCGCATCAGCTCGATGTGATCCGCGTGATCGACGGCGGCCCGTTGGAGAGCGCCTACGCGATCGCCGGCAGCTGGGATCGCGCCCGGCCGACCGAAGGCGCGCTGAGCGCGCTCTTGCAGTTCGCCGACGGCGTCGCCGCAACGCTCGTCTACAGCGGCTACGATCGCTTCGACACCGACGAGTTCCACGATTGGGTCGGCGAGAGCGGAACCGAACGCCTGGCGGCGTACGGCCAGCAGCGCCGCGCGCTGCGCGCATTTGCCACGCCACTCGACGAAGCGCGCGGCCGGACGGCGAGCGGCTTCGCCGGCCAAGGCGTTGCAAAGCCGAGCGGGCCCATGCACCACCCGCACTTCGGCCTGCTGATCGCGAGCTGCGAGCAGGCCGATCTGCGTCCCTCGCCCGACGGCGTCTTGGTGTACGATGATGACGGCGTTCGCGAACTGATCGCGCCACGCGCCCGCGCCTACCCGAACAAGGACGGCGTGATCGACGAATTCTACGACGCCATCGTCAGCGGCGAAGCACCGCTGCACGACGGCCGATGGGGAACCGACACGATGGCCGCCGCCATCGCCCTGCTCCAAAGCGCGCGCGAACGGCGCGTCGTCACTCTCGCCAACGAGGATCGCCCACATGCTCTCCGCTGAAGAAAACACGCTGCTCACACACGTCACCGGCGATGCGCCGATGGGACAAATGATGCGCCGCTACTGGGTACCGGCGTGCCTGAGCGAGGAAGTCGCAGCGCCCGACGGCACGCCGGTCCGCTCGACGATCTACGGCGAGCGGCTGGTCGTGTTTCGCGATACGGACGGCAACCTCGGCGTCGTCGCCGAGCGCTGCCCGCACCGGCTGGCGTCGCTCGCGCTCGGGCGCAACGAAGAGGGCGGCCTGCGCTGCATCTACCACGGCTGGAAGTTCAACACCGCCGGCGCGTGCGTCGACATGCCGACCGAACCCGGTGCGTTCGGCTTCCGCGATCGCATGCAGCTGCAGAGCTATCCGGTGCGCGAAGCCGGCGGCTTCGTGTGGACCTACCTCGGACCGCCCGACAAGATCCCGGTGTTCCCCGAATACGACTGGATGAAGCTGCCGCGCAACCAGTACGCCACGGTCAAGGTCGGCGAACGCGTCAACTATGCCCAGGCGATCGAAGGCGCGATCGACTCCTCGCACTCCTGGTTCTTACATCAGGGGATCATTTGGGACTGGAAGAAGCGCGCCTCGATCTCGATGGACACCTCGCCGAAGTTGGAAGCGGAGGATACCGACTACGGCTTCCGCTACGCCGCGATCCGCGTGCCGGTGAACAATCCCGACACCGAGCGCTACGTTCGCGTGACGCTCTTCCTCGTACCGTTTACCGCGTTCATCCCGCGCCCGCTCGAGAAGAACCAAACCGCCCACATTCAGATCTTCGTGCCGGTCGACGACGAGCGCACGATTTTCTACGGCATCTTCTTTAGCCAGGACGGCAGCCCGGTCGACGAAAGCGAAACGCGCCGCACCCATCACATCGTGCCGGGAGTCGATCTCGACCGCAACTGGTTTCGACTCGCAACCGAAGACAACTGGTTCAAGCAAGACCGCGAAGCGATGAAGAACGGCACCAGCTGGACCGGCATCGAGGGCTTCTCCAATCAGGACATGGCGTGCCAAGAGACGATGGGCCCGATCGTCGATCGCACCCAGGAACACCTCGGCACCTCGGACATCGCGATCATCCGCATGCGCAAACGCATGCTCGAAGCCGTGGCCCACTTCCAACAAGGCGAGCCCCTGATCGGCCTCGATCCAAACATCCCCTTCGACAAAATCCGCAGCGAACAACTCGTCGTCCCGATCACCCGCCCCTGGCAAAGCGTCGGTGCCTACGCCGGCGAGTACAAAGAACCTAGCGGCGCAGGGCCGAGCCGCCGGGTCCGCTGACCAGCGCGAAGTTGCGCGTGTTCGGGTCCCACGAAACGAACACCAGCGAATCCGCAGTCAGCCCGTGCTGGTCGCCGATGGAGAAGTCGTAAGAGCCGTTGACGCCGGGAAACCCGCGCAGGCCGCTCAGGTAGTCACGCAGCTGCTGCGGCGTGGCTGACGGGCCGAGCTTGCGCAACCCGGAAACGACCAGCAACGCGGGATCCCAGGCGAAACCGCTTTGCGGGCTCACCTCGGCGTTCGCCGCCTTGTAGGCCGAGAACAAGACGTTCACCGCGTCGCGCTGGCCGCGGTTGGCGAGTTGATTCTGCATCTCGAAAATCGGCCCGTTGAAGATCAGCTGCGGCGGGAGAAAGGCCTTGTATTGATCGAGCTGGACCGGATTGATATTGGCCGACGATGTCAGCACCGGCAAATGAACGCCCGCATCATTCAAACCGCGCAGCACGGTTCCGAACGGCGTCCCGCCGGCAAAGGACAGAACGATGTCCGGCTTCAGTGCCGCGACTTGCGTGACTTGGGCCGCAATGCTGATGTCGGTCGGGTTGAAGTGCTGGTTCGTCGTCAGCGTGAGATCGTGGTTCGCCGGAAGATCGAGCAAGTCGCTGAAGACCTGCTCCGAGGCTCTACCGGTTGCGTCGGTGGCCGTGATCAACGCGAGCCGCTTGTATCCGTGGTTGCGACAGTACTGGAGCACCGCGGCCAAGATATATTTCAACGACGGCGACGTAGCGAATGCGTAGCCCCCTCGCTCGGGCGAGAATCCCGGCGAGAGGCAGTAATCCACCGGGCCGTCTTTGACCATCGCCGCGATCGCCGCGCACGTCGCGGTGTTACCGCCACCAAAAAACGCCACCGGATGCTTGGCAAGCGCGGCCGAGGCGAGCTGAACCGCTACCTGCGGATTCGTCGTGTCGTCAAGTAAGTTGAAGTGCACCGGACGGCCGTTGATGCCGCCGTGCGCGTTCACGTAGCCTTCGTAGATCCGCAGCGATGTCTGATAGAGTTGGCCGGTGAACGCGTTCGGCCCGGAGAGCTCGAGGATGACATCGAACGTATACGGCTCTCCGCTCGCAGTCTGTGCCAGGCTCGGGACGGTGGCAGCCCCTAGAATGAGAATCGCAAGGAGCGCGGTGACAAAGGCTTTCACAACGGTCGACCTCCTATTAGGGCAGCCATGACTGACCTCGAGTTTGGCGTCTTCGACCCAACACCCGTTATTGACGCGGACGACCCAATCGTTACGGCGCAGGGTTACGAAGACCATCTCGGAAACGCGGCGCTCGCCGAGGCGGTTTCCTACCGGTACTTCTTCTTCATCGAGCACCAGAACGCGGGCTTCCCGTGCGTCTCCTCCCCCACTGTGTACCTCACCGCCCTGGCCCGCGCGACGTCACGGATCCGCTTCGGGCCGATGATCTTCGTGCTGCCGCTGCATCACCCGATTAGGTTGGCGCAAGACACGGCCGTGATCGATCTTCTCTCACGTGGCCGGCTCGATGTCGGCATCGGCTCCGGAACGCGAACCGGCGAGTTCGCGCCCTGGCATGTTGACTTCAACGAACGCCGCGACGACATGTACGAGGTCATGGAGATCGTGATGAAATGCTGGACGGAGCGACGGTTTTCGTACGCCGGCAAGAAGTGGACGTTTACCAACGTCGAGCCGCAGCCGCGGCCCTACCAGCGTCCGCATCCGCCCGTCTGGGTCGGCGCACACAGCCTCCACTCGTATGAGTACGCTGCAAAGCGCGGCTATAACGTCTCCCAGATTTTCGAAGGCGAGAAAGCCGTGGCCCAAAAGTTCGCCTACTTTCGCAAATACTGGCGCGAACTCGGAAATGCGGAGCCGGCCCCCAAAACCGGGCTCGTCCGGCACGTCCACGTCGCAGAAACGGACGAGCTCGCACGGCAAGAAGCCGAGCAGTACATGCTCAACGGCATTCAAGGCCAAGCCAGCGTCGGGCGCTTCCACCTTCTAAAAGACGCGCCGCCCGACATGGTCGAGCTCGCACGAATCTATTACGAAACGTCGCGGTCGGTGAAGTTTTGGCTCGACGAGGGGCTAGCGTTCATCGGAAGCCCGCAAACCGTCGCGGCCGGAATTCGGGCGCAACAGCAGCTCGTGGGCTACGACGTACTGCTAACCAACCATCAATTCGCCGAAATGCCCCGCGAGCTGTACGTAAAATCCATGCGCCTCTTCGGAGAGGAAGTCATCCCCGCGTTCACCGATACAGTCGCCTCGCCACCATAGCGGTTAGTGAACCATCATTGCGTGCGCGCCGTGGTCCTTAACCTGAGCGGCGAACCATTCATGTATCGCGGCGATCAGCTTTGGATCAGACGTCTTGTACGTGATGCTCGCGCCATTTGCGGCGTCGCTAAAGCCGACAGCGACGCGGCTCGCACCCGCGCGCAGCTCTGCCAGCCCCGGCATGTCCATCCCGTGAATCTTACCGGCGTCGGAGTAATCGCCGTGTGCAAAGGCGGTGGCTTCTTTGTGCAAATGCGAGCGCACCAGCGCGACCTGCTGAGAATCTCCATCATGCACGATGACGCTTTGCACGCCGCCATTGGGCGTCGTCGCAAAGATGTGCATCGTCCGATTGAGATCAAAGGGCATGACTTCTTTGCTTTGTTGGTCGACCATCGCCGCATGTGGGGACGGCGTCGAGCCGGCGAGTGCTGGCGCGCTAGTCACCGCGGCGAGGAGAGCGCCGCATACAATGGCTGCGATGTTCCTAGACTTCACGAATCACCTCAAGGAGCGTGCCGAGGGAAGCGATCACGGCTCTTCGTTCGCCGGCCGGAATGGCTGCCAAGATCTGCTCGAACTTTGCTTGGCGCGAAGAGGCGACGGTTGCGGCAGCTTTTCGACCGTCATCGCTCAAATGAAGCTGGACGACGCGGGTATCGTTGGGATTGCGTTTTCGGGCGATCCAACCTCGCTTCTCGAGAGCGGTGACAATCCGACTGACGGAGCTCTTTTCGAGTCGCAAACGTGCCGCCAGGCTATTTTGCGAAAGCCCCGGCTCCCGACTAACTTCCAGCAGCGCGTGGGCTTCGGCGACGGCTATCGGCTGAGCACACGGAGTTCGATCCGGCTGATGCAAACCGAGGGCCCGGACCAAACCAACCATTTTTTCTTGGAATTCCGCAGCGTTGTCGGGTTGCGCAGATGGCGGTCGGACAGTAGTTCTACTTAACAACTGTTGTATAATACAACTATATACGCGCGCGTGCAAGCCCTGTTGGCGTCTTCCGGTGGTGCCGCAGGTCGGCTCCATATATTCAAGAAAGTTCTTGAATATGGACGAGTTGCTGGGATCGCTCCGTCGGAAGCGACGCTTTAAGGATGAGGTGTACCGCGCGGTCGTGCGAGTGCCGGCGGCCCTAGCCAACTCGCACCGCCTCGAGTTGCTTGACTTGCTTTCCCAGCGGCCGCGGGCGGTTCAAGATGTCGCCGACGAGGCCGGATTATCCGTGGCCAATGCCTCACAGCACCTGCAGATTCTCGAACGTGCCGGACTTGTGGCGGTGGAGCGCCGCGGCACCTACGCTTTTTACAAGGTTACCGGTACCCCCGTATATCGGCTTCTCGCCGAGCTACGGGCCGTAGCCGAGACGGTCGACGCCGAAATCGCGCAAGCTGAAAGCGCCTACTTCGGCGAGCGGGAATCCGGTATCCGGACGTTTGCTAGCGCCCACGACATCATTTCGAAAAAACACACCACGTTGCTGGACGTCCGCCCGCGTGAAGAGTTCGATGCAGCGCACATACCCGGCGCGGTCAGCGCGCCGCTCGACCTGCTGCGTGACTCGGGTTACCCGCTTTCCAAGGCCAGGAAATACGTGGTCTACTGTCGCGGCGCATATTGTGTCTTCGCCGACGAGGCGGTTGCCTTTCTACGTGCGCGCGGCTTCCAAGCGACGCGGTTAACGCTCGGGCCGGCAGAGTGGGTCGCGGCGGGCGGCGCTGTCGAGCATGCCGGCTAACGTGAGCCGAGGCGTCCGGCTCGGTCTCGCGGCGAACGCGACCCAGTTCTGGCTACTCGTCGTTGTCAACGCGTTCGTAGGCTCCATGGTCGGAATCGAACGCGACGTCTTGCCGCTGGTCGGCCAGCGCGTGTTCGGCTTGGGCTCGGAACTTGCCGTGCTCTCGTTTATCGTCACGTTCGGCTTTACCAAAGCGCTTGCGAATCTCTTCGCGGGCCGCACTGCCGATCGAACGGGTCGCAAACCGCTTTTAATTGCCGGTTGGTTCGTCGCGATTCCCATCCCCTTCCTGTTGATGTACGCCCCGGCGTGGGGCTGGATCATCGCCGCCAATGTGTTGCTTGGTATCAACCAGGGCTTGTGCTGGTCCATGACCGTCGTCATGAAGATCGATCTTGTCGGACCGCAGCAGCGCGGTCTCGCCATGGGTCTGAACGAGTTTGCCGGTTACCTCGCCGTAGGTATCGCAGCGTATCTTTCGGGCGCAATAGCACAGGCATACGGCTTGCGACCGTGGCCTTTCGCCATCGGAATTGTT
>Ga0209415_10019274_pt1 | contig 10693 bp, 7 predicted proteins | sample PeaSoiSIISIP2007_FD_187696 | JGI IMG/M metagenome (GOLD analysis project Ga0209415, IMG submission 187696) | Peat soil microbial communities from Weissenstadt, Germany - SII-SIP-2007 (SPAdes) (version 2) | ecosystem: Environmental > Terrestrial > Soil > Wetlands > Peat | place: Germany... | reverse complement strand
TGGGAGTAGGTCAGGATGCCGCCGGCATCATTGTCGACGTTCGCGGTAATAAAACCCGGCCCGACTACGGCAAAGAACAGCAGGATCCGGATCTTCCAACGTCTGAGAAATCTCATGCGCACTTTTCGCTGACATATGAATGGAGCGGATTGCAGGTGCAACGACGCCACAGGATAAACGCAGGCAGCGAATCTGGCCAAACAAAAAGTGCGTCAGAACAAGGAATTAGGGATGGCAGAGTTGGTGCGGGGATTAAGGCAATCAGAGTTTTGCGCGCAACATGCTTATCACGTCATCGGAGGTGATGACGCCGGTCAGCTTGTTGTGCTCGTCCACGACGGGCAGGGTCTGCAGGTTGTACTTGTCGAACAGTTCCGCCACGTCGTTCTCCTCGACGCCTTCGTGGGTGAGGACTAGTGGCTCCTGGGTCAATGACAGCATGGGGGTAGACGGCGAAGCGAGCACGAGTCTCGCCAGCGGAACCGCTCCGACCAGGGTTCCGTGAGAATCCACCAGGTAGATGGTGCTCACCGCCTCCACTCCGCCTTCAAATTCGCGCATGGAATCGATGGCATTTTGCACGGTCGCCTGAACCGGCAGGGCGAGGAATTCGGTGGTCATGCGGCCGGCGGCCGTCTCTTCCCTGTGTTCGAGCAGTTCGACGACGTCCTGCTGGGCTTCCGGTTCCATCTGAACCAGGATTTGTTCGGTGCGCTCTTCGGGCAGATCTGCCAGGAGATCGGCGGCCGCGTCGGGATCCATCTCTTCGACGATGTCGGCGGCCCGGCCGGAATCCAGCGACTCCACGATGGATTTCTGAACTTTGGGCTCGACCTCCTCGAGGGCCTCGGCGGCCGTCTCTTCGTCCAGGGTCTGGAACACGGCCTGGCGCTCATCGGGCGCCAGATCTTCCACGATGTCGGCGATGTCGGCGGGATGAAGCGTGGCAAGCTTTTCGTTCGAGATCTTCAGCTTGACCCGGCGGGCGGGATCGGTCTCAATCACGTCGATAAAATTCCACGGAATGCTGCGGGGAGGGATTCTGCCCAGCAGGGCGTGCAGGGCCGGCTTGGGGGCCACGCCGCGCAGCAGCCGGCGGATGGCGCCGCGCGCTCCCACATCGACCGAGTGGACGCGCAGCACGGGATGGGCATCCTTGTCTTTCGGGGCGTCCATGTGCAGGTCGACATCATTGACGCGCACCACTTTTCGTCCGTTGATGTCGATCACCTGCTGGTCGAGCAGATCGCGCTCTAACAGAAACAAACCCTCGGTGCCGTTGACGACGGGCCACTCGGCCGCGGCGGTCGTCGTACGAATGCCGCCATTGATCGCCGAGACTGACGCAAATGGAACGAGGCGATTCCCTGTCTTGGTTTTAACGATCAGGGCAGAGATCCGGGAACGGTCTTCTTGCGGAGCCAGGGTTACCTCGCGCACCCGTCCGGACGCGCCAGACGGGTCATACACCGTGGCGCCCAGCAGTTCGCTGAGGGCAAGAGTCAGCATCCGGGTAGAGCATAACCAACTCGCGCGGGATTCGGAACGAAAATCGAAGGGCGGGCGCCGGAAACCGGGCGCCGGACCTTGGACCTCGGACCTCAGCCGCGGCACTCGCTGGCCTAATCTCCTAGACGGGAGAGAGAGGTCTGAGGTCTGAGGTCTGAGGTCTGAGGTCTGAGCGCGGGAACTGCCGGGTCTTCAGCCCCGTATAATAGTTAGATCGCGTGCGCCTCATTCTCGATATTATCGGGCAAACCTTTCGCGCCCTCTGGGCGCATAAGCTGCGCTCGTTTCTGACCATGTTCGGTATTGCGTGGGGAGTTGGTTCTCTGCTGTTGCTGGTGGGTCTGGGAGAAGGATTCCGTTCCGGCAACCGCAAGCAGTTTGATTCGATCGGCGAAAACGTCATGTTCATCTGGTCGGGCCGGGCCCCGGTCATGCAGGGCAGCTTTACGGCTCTGCGACAGTACTACTTGACCTACCGCGACTACGAAGACATTCTCAGCGAGTGTCCCAGTGTCGCCGCTGCGGCTCCGGTCATCAATCGCGGCGACATCCGGGCCGTCAGCGACTTCTACCAGGCGAGCGGCCAGATCATGGGCGTGCTGGCCAACTTCAACCAGATTCGCTACATGCCGATCAATGAGGGCCGTTGGATCAACGACATGGACGACGCACAGAAGCGGCCTGTGATCGTCATCGGTGACGAAGTGCGACGCACGCTGTTTCCGGGCCGCCCTGCGGTCGGCTCGACCATTTTGCTCAATGGCGTTCGCTTCACTGTCATCGGCACTCTGCAAAGGGTTGGACACGGCGACAACATGAATCAGAACCTGCGCAGCGTGGTTCCGTTTCATGCCATGCAGGATTATTTCCGTCCGCTGAATGCCGGCATCGGGACCGACGTCATCTCGTTGATCAACTATCAGCCCAAATCGCGCGCCTTGCACGAGGCAGCCCGGCAGGAAGTCCACAAAGTCATTGCCCGTAACCACGGCTTCGACCCGAACAATCCGGACTCGTTTGATGAGTGGGACACCATCAAGACGATCGATCAGATCGGCAAGATTTTTGACGCGATGAACATGTTCCTCGGAAGCGTGGGACTGGTGACGCTGGCGCTGGGGGCAATCGGCATCATCAATATCATGCTGGTCGCGGTGGCCGACCGTACGCGCGAAATCGGCCTGCGCAAAGCAGTGGGCGCGACCAACACCAGCATCATGTTTCAGTTTTTTGTGGAAGGCGCGTTCTTGACGCTGCTGAGTGGCGGCATCGGCATCGCGGGCGCGGCGGGACTGATGTCCCTGCTCTCGGGTGTGGATCTGGGTCAGGGATTCGATCCTCCCAAACTGGTAGCGTCCACGGCGGCGCTGGCTGTGGTTTCGCTGGGTGTGGCAGGCGTGGCCGCGGGCCTGTATCCTGCCCGGCGCGCCGCCATGCTCGAACCGGTGGAAGCCCTGCGCAAGGAATAAGCCAAGGAATAGGAATGGAACAGCTACCCAACGACGGGCTCGATCTCAATGTGCTGGCGCAGGTTTCCGACCCCGCGCGGGCAGCGGAAAAGGCGCGCCACAGGCCTGTCCCCGGCTTTCCGGTGTTCGCCATGTACCGCGACTTGCTTCGGCAGGCTTACTCGGCGATGCACCACGACCTGCGCCGCACCCTGCTGACGATGGCGGGAATGGCGTGGGGCATCGCCACGGTCGTCCTGCTGCTTTCCTACGGCAACGGCTTCGGCAAAGCCATCGAGACCATCTTTCAGAGCTTCGGTGCCACCGCTGTGGGAATTTTTCCGGGGCGCACATCGCAGCAGGCTGGGGGCAACAAGGCGGGCGTGCAGGTTCGCTTCACCAATGACGACATCGAACTGCTGCGCAACAATGTGCCACTGTGCCGGCATGTAGTGCGCGAATCGGACAAACAGTCCACGGTTCAGAACGATAACCGATCGTTCACTTTCACGGTGATGGGTCTGGATCCGTCGATTCAGGCAATTTGGAATCTCGACCTCGCGGAAGGACGTTTTCTGGACGATGCCGATAACATGCAGCACGGACTCTACGCGGTCATCGCGTCGGAGGCGCGCGATAAACTTTTTTCGGGCATGCCCGCCGTCGGTGAGTCAATCCGCATCGATGGCGTTACCTTTGAAGTGATCGGAGTGGGCGCGCCCCGCATGCAGGAGGGAGACAACGACAATAACCGGGTGGTCTACATCCCTTACAACTCCATGGATGTGCTCAAAGACAACCACTATCTCGACGGGATCTGGATGGACTCGGCCGGGCTGGACCACGACAAACTGGAGAAGACGATTCGGGAGACCCTGGCTTCGGGGCACAATTTCAAGCCCGACGACCATCGTGCGGTGTTCGTGTTCGACGCGCAGAAACAGCTTTCGCAGTTTGGCATTATCACCATGGCGCTGAAAGTTCTTCTGGCCTTCATTGGGACGGTCACACTGGGCATCGGCGGCGTTGGTCTGATGAACATCATGCTGGTCTCGGTAACGCAACGCACCCGCGAAATCGGCGTGGAAAAGGCCCTGGGGGCGAGGCGTCACGACATTCTTTTTCAGTTCCTGGCAGAGGCGATGGTGATCACGGCGGCCGGAGGGCTGCTCGGAATCCTGCTCTCGTATGCGGTGTCGATCCTGGCCGGCCGCATCACTTTCTACAGTGCGCTGGCGAAACATGCCGAAGCCGCGGACATCCGCCTGATTGTGTCGCCCATGATTCTGCTGGTGGCTACATCCATCCTGGCGGTTGTGGGGATTATCAGCGGAATGGTTCCGGCGCTGCGCGCCGCCAATCTGGATCCTATCGAAGCGCTGCGCTACGAGTGAGACGGGGGCGATACCTGGAAGCGCTCGCTGCGATTAAAATCAATTTCCACCATGTCTGACGACATCCTTACTCTGCCACCGCCCCGCGCTGACAAGCGTCTCGCCTACGGCACGGACGCGAATCAGTTTCTCGATCTGCGTCTGCCTTCGTCCAAAGCCGAGAGCAAAGCGCCGTATCCCCTGGTGATCAACATTCACGGAGGCTTCTGGCGCGCCAAATATAATCTCGATCACGCTGGGCATCTGTGCGCGGCGCTCACCGCGCAGGGGCTAGCCACGGCCAACCTCGAATACCGCCGCGTGGGCAACCCAGGCGGAGCCTGGCCCGGCACTTTCGCCGATATTCGTGCCGCTTATCAATTCCTGCTGCAAAACGCGGTGCACTACAACCTGGACCGAAGAAGGATTGTGGTGATGGGCCACTCGGCCGGAGGCCAGCTTGCGCTGTGCCTCGCGGGGCACGAGACCAGCGTCAGGCGCGTCGTCGCGCTCGCCGGGGTGGTCGACCTGCAGCGCGCCTACCAGCTCCACCTGAGCAACGACGCCGTCGTCGAGTTTCTCCGGGGCACGCCCAGCGAAGTACCCGACCATTACCGCGAGGCCGACCCCATGGAGCTTTCCATCCCGCAAGCGCGGCAGTTGCTGATTCATGGTTCCGCGGATGATGTGGTTCCCCCGGCTTTCAGCCGCGATTACGTGGCGGCCAAACACAAGCGCCCGGACAAAGAGAAAGAAGACGTTGAGTTGTTCGAGATTCCCGCCGGCGGTCACTTCGATGTGATCGATCCGCGAAACGCGGCGTGGAAACAAATTGAGGACATGGTGCTGCAGCTGGCCGAATAGAGAAGAGAGAGAAAGACCATAAACCACGAAGGACACGAAGTATCACGAAGGAAGACTCTGCCTGTGAAACCTTCGTGATACTTTGTGTCCTTCGTGGTTGAAGCACTACGGCGAGTTTGACACCTTCTGCGCCACCTCATACGATGCTCGGTTCACGGAGTGGAACTCATGCCGAACCGTCAACGCTTTCATCAAATTCTGCTCGTAATCGCCGCTGCAGTATTGCTTGCCGCCGTATCCGCTCCGGTTCCGCAGGCGGATCCCGCACGCTACCTCAACGACATCAAGACGCTCGCCGCCCCGGACATGGAAGGCCGCGGCGCCGGCACAAAAGGCTTGACGCGCGCCCAGCACCTGATCGAGAGGCGCTACAAAGAACTCGGCCTCGAACCTGCCGGAGTCAATGGCTACGCCCAGCCTTTCACGGTCATCACCGGAGCGCGCCTCAAGTCCGGCAACCACTTCGTGGGGCAAGCCAGCGGATCGAGGAACGAACTGAAAATGGATCAGGATTTCGTTCCCTTCAGTTTTTCGGCCTCGGGCCAGGTCGCGGCTCCGCTCGTATTCGCGGGATACGGCGCCACCGCGGACGAATTCCGCTACGACGATTACGCCGGGCTCGACGTGAAAGACAAAATCGTAATCGTGCTCCGCTACGAGCCTTCGGGCTTCGCGGAAAAGAGCGGCAATCACGGACTCACGCAGCACTCGCAACTCATCACCAAGGCCATCAATGCGCGCAATCATGGAGCGAAAGCCGTGATCGTGCTCAACGGCAAGCTGGGCGACGGAGAAGAAGATCTCCTGACGCGCTTCGGCAGTGTCAGCGGCCCCGAGAATGTCGGCATTGTCATGGTGCAGGTGAAGAACGCGGCCGCGGACACGTGGTTTCAGTCGGCGGGAAAATCGCTGAAGGACGTGCAGGAGCAGATCAACTCGGCCACCAAGCCCGTGTCGTTCGCTTTCCCCGACACACTTCACCTGTCGCTGCACATTGATATCGAAACCACCCGGGCCACGGTCAACAATGTGCTGGCGTGGCTGCCGGGCCAGACCGACGAATACGTGATCATTGGTGCTCATTACGATCACCTGGGCCGCGGCAACTTCGATTCGCTGGCACCGTCGCAGATCGGGCAGATTCATCCTGGGGCCGACGATAATGCCAGCGGCACGGCCGGGGTGCTCGAACTGGCGCGCCTGCTCGCTCCGCAACGCGGACAACTGAAGCGCAGCATCCTCTTTATGGACTTTGCCGGCGAAGAACTGGGGCTGCTGGGTTCGGCCGCATGGGTGAAGGATCCGACGCGGCCTCTGGCGAGAGCCGTGGCCATGCTCAACATGGATATGATCGGCCGCATCAAAGATGACAAGGTGTATATCGGCGGCGTCGGCACCGGGTCCACCTTCAAAGCCGTTTTGGAACAGGCGCAGAAAGACGCGCCTTTCAAGATTGAATATTCCGCGGGCGGATATTCTTCGAGCGACCACACCTCGTTTGTGACCAGGAAGATTCCGGTACTGTTCTTCTTCTCCGGACTGCACTCGGATTACCACAAACCTTCCGACACCTGGGACAAGATCAACGCTCCTTCGGCCGCGCGCCTGCTCGATCTGATTGGGAACGTTGCTGTGCAACTGGCGAACGCGACCGATGCGCCGGCATTTCAAGTAGTCGCGGAAGACAAACCGCCCGCGGGAGGCGGAGGCGGCGGCTACGGTCCTTACTTCGGCTCGATTCCCGACTTCGGGCAGACGGAAAACGGCGTGAAGTTTTCCGACGTGAAGCCGAACTCCCCGGCGGCCAAGGCGGGGTTGAAAGCGGGGGACATCCTGATCCAATTCGGCGACAAGCCGATCAAGAATCTTTACGACTTCACCGACGCCCTCCGGCGCAGCAAAGTGGGCGATGTCGTGGAAGTAAAAGTCCTGCGCGATGGCCAGCCCGTGACGGCAAGCGTGAAGCTCGAACAGAGAAAATAAGCCGTCCGTCGTTTGTCGTCCTGAGCGGAGCGAAGGACCAATGCAGTCTGCTGGCACCGGCAAATTGCATAGGTCCTTCGCGGCAAAAACGCCGCTCAGGATGACAGGTTTTGCTTGACGCGCGTTGACCACTAACTACGGAGTTTCCGCCACAGCAAATCCCTTATAATCGTCGGTCACAGAGAGGACTCCTTTGCCCTTCGACGACCTCCGCCAGTGGATCGCAGCGCTCGATCGTGCGGGCCAACTCAAGCGCATCCAGACCGAAGTCGACCCTATTCTCGAGATAGCCGAAATCACCGATCGCGTCTCCAAGAGTCGCGACGCCAAAGGCGCCCGCGGTGGCCCTGCCCTGCTCTTCCAGAATCCCAAGGGGCATCCCGGCTCGCAAGTTCTCATCAACCAGTTTGGTTCCGACGCCCGCATGAAGCTTGCGCTGGGCGTCGATTCGTTCGACGAAGTTGCGGGCCGCATCCGCATGTTTATGGATGTGAAGTCGCCCCAGGGATTTCTCGACAAGCTCAAGATGCTTCCTCTGCTGACAGAAGCGGGCAAGTTTTTCCCGCGCACGGTGCCGACCGGACCGTGCAAAGAAGTGATCCAGCGCGACAAGTGTTCGCTGCTCGATTTTCCCATCCTGCAGTGCTGGCCCAAGGATGCCGGCCGCTTCATCACGCTGCCCTGCGTCACCACGCGCGACCCGAGGTCAGGGAAGCGCAATCTGGGCATGTACCGGATGCAGGTCTACGACGAGCAAACCACCGGAATGCACTGGCAGCGCCAAAAAGTAGCGGCGGAACATTATCGCGAGGCCCTGCGCCGTGCCGCCGCATCCACGATTCCTGTGGGGACAGCCGCCTCGGCTGTCCCGCCAGAGCGAAGCTCGGCGACCCCAGGCACGGACGCCGCCCGCGCAGCTGTCGACATCATGGCGCGCACCTCCGGCGGATCGGTGGTCCCCGAAGGCGACCGTCCTTCGGGAAAGATGGAAGTCGCGGTCGCCATTGGCACCGACCCTGCCGTCACATTTTCCGCCATCGTTCCGGCACCACCTGAGATCGAGGAATATCTGATCGCCGGCTTCCTTCGTGGATCTCCGGTCGATCTGGTGAAATGCGAGACGGTCGACCTCGAAGTTCCAGCATCGAGCGAAATCGTGCTGGAAGGCTATGTGAATCTCGACGAACTGCGCAGCGAAGGCCCGTTCGGAGACCATACGGGTTTCTATTCGCTGGAGGAACTCTATCCCGTGTTCCACGTCACCTGTGTGACGCACCGGAAAGATCCCATCTACGCGACCACGATCGTGGGCAAACCGCCGCAGGAGGACGCTTACATGGGCAAAGCGGTCGAGCGCATTTTTCTGCCCTTAATGAAGCTGACAATTCCAGAGTTGGCGGACATTAACCTGCCCATCGAGGGCGTCTTCCACAACCTGATGATCGTGTCGATCAGGAAGTCGTACCCGGGACAGGCACGAAAAGTGATGAACGCCATCTGGTCGCTGGGGCAGGCCATGTTTACCAAATGCATTGTTGTGGTGGACGAAGACGTCGACGTGCAGGATATCGGCGATGTGACTCTGAAAGTCCTGAACCACATCGACCCGGAGCGCGACATTCAATTCACGCTGGGCCCGGTGGATTCGCTCGACCATGCCTCGCGTTTGCCGAACTACGGGTCGAAGATGGGCATCGACGCCACCCGCAAGTGGGCCAGCGAAGGCTTTTCCCGCCCGTGGCCCGATGAGATTGTCATGGACTCGAAGACAAAGGAGTCGGTTGACAGCAAGTGGAGGGCGCTGGCCAGGGAACTGGGAATCGAATGACTCGAAGCGAGTGGTGGCTCAGTTCTCTACCTTGATCTTGGCCAGCGTCTTGACCACGTTGGCGTCTTTGGCGGCGCGGACTTCAATTCGTATAGCTGTTCCCTCAGGATAGCGTTTTGCTTCGTCGATGAGCTTGAAGACACGCGGTGGAAGCTTGCTTTGCCGCGCTGCTGCGAGTGCTTTGTCCCCAAAAATAAACGAAGCGAGGAAATATCCGGTACGAGGTCCCAGATACACGATGTTGCGTTTCTTCAATTTCAGCCGAAACGACCACCCAGCTTTGACGGAATAGCTATTCCACTCGTCGGCGTCCAATTTCAGATCGCGCTTTAGATCGGTAACGAGGTCTTGCCACAAGAGATCGGCCTGCCCTAAGGCCGAAGCCAGGTCCATCCTGGTCGGCGCCTTGGCTTGGCCGGCAAACGGATTCAGCAGCACAGTCTTTTTCCTCCGATGGATTTGCCGGCTCGAGGTCAATGTCCCAGCCCGAATAGTGTTCGAAGACCCCAGGCCGCGGCGACGCCCAGCACCAGGATGAACCCCATGCCAACGAAATGATCCGTGGTTGTGCTTTTGCTCCAGCCCTGGAGCACGGCAACAACTCAAACAACAAATAGAACGACGGCGCCGATGCCGAGGATCTTCAACAGCATGATCGAACTCCTCTCAGCTTCCCGAGGGCAGTAAACCCTGAGAACAGGATCGATACTGCTGCAACCTGTCAATGCGCGCAGTGACGCTGGTCACGAATAAGAAGCACCACAACTTCTGTCGCCCAGTGATGAGGTTGAAGAGGATCAGGAGCTACTGGCGACCGCATTCCGCACTCAGGCGCTCGTAACCAGCGCACTGCAGCACCGGCAAGCGCGGATACTTGGGGAAATTCGCATCGCTGGCAGAGCGCTCGCAGAGATAAAAGGTGGACCCGCGGTCCGATTCCATTAATCGCATGAAGCGGCAGTTTGCGCATAGACCGACGCCAAGCCGCGGCGCTTGGTTGTTGGGCTCAGTCACGTCTCCAGAATAACGCGATCGCAGCGCGCCGTCCGGTGAAAGCGCGCGTCTCGAAGAGCCGCGTTTGTCGCTCCGGGATCAGATAGAAATCTTCTTGGTACCTGAAGAAAAATTCATTGAAAATTGATCGATTTTTGCACCGAAGTGGCTTGAATCCCTCCAAGTCATTTTGTTATAACGGCTTCCCATTAACAGGAGGGCTCTACCGTGCGTTTGCCTAGCCGCTTCGTGTCTGCTGCTTCGAAGTTCTTGCGCGCCCTTTTTGTGGTCACTTTGGCGCTCGGGTTTCTAACGCAGTTTGCCTCCGCCCAGCAAACGTTGGGCGCCATCACCGGCACGGTAAGTGATCCGTCGGGAGCTGTCGTGTCCGACGCCACTGTGAAAGCGGTCAATATCGCGACCAACCTCGAGGTTGTTGCTCATACCAAGAACGGTTCTTTCCAGATCCCGGATCTTCCCGCCGGAACCTATCAAGTCACCGTCACCAAGGATGGCTTCAAGACGGAAACCCACACGAAAATCCTGGTGTTCGGTAGCCGAACGACGACCGTGGATACGACTCTGGTGGTGGGCTCGATCGGCACCACGGTGGAAGTCACCGCCGTTCCCTTGATGAACCAGGTGGACACCACGATCGGCTATGTCGTCGATGCCAACACCATCGAAACCACCCC
>Ga0209415_10019273_pt1 | contig 10693 bp, 11 predicted proteins | sample PeaSoiSIISIP2007_FD_187696 | JGI IMG/M metagenome (GOLD analysis project Ga0209415, IMG submission 187696) | Peat soil microbial communities from Weissenstadt, Germany - SII-SIP-2007 (SPAdes) (version 2) | ecosystem: Environmental > Terrestrial > Soil > Wetlands > Peat | place: Germany... | reverse complement strand
GGCGGGCCGCTTGCCTCTTCCGGGAACAAAGACGCAAGCGAACCGCCGCAACCCTGCCGGCGAAACCTATCGCGGTTGTACTTCCCCCTGTTCAGCCTGGCTGGACTGATTCGCCACGTTCATGCTGCGCAACACGTCATTGGCGAAAAAGAACTTTCCGTCAGCCGGCACCATCATGATCTGCAGCTTGTCGGAAAGCCGCTCGGCCACTATTTTGTTAATCAGCAGCGGATTCTGTTTCAGAATCGCCGCTTCGCTCTGCAGCCTTTCCGCATCGGCAGCCGCAGTCACCCGGATGCGGCCAGCCTCCGCTTCTGCCAGCAGAGTTCGCCGCTCGCTCTCCGCCTTGCTGTCGATCACCTTGGCCTGCGCCGCCGCTTCCGCATTCTGGATAGTCGCTTCTTTGCGCGCTTCGGCCTCCAGTTTGCTCTGCTGGATCTGTTTCTCCTTCAGGGGCAGCGTGTATTGCATGGCGTCCGACTCGCCCTTCGCCTGCAACACGTGCACCTGCGCTTCGCCCTCCGCCTGCTTGATCTGCTGTACCTTGGTTGCCTCGGCTTCGAGTTCGGCAATGCGCACCTGCCTCTGCTTCAGTTCCGTCTCCACACCCATGCGGTCGTTTTCCTGCTCCTTAAGCAGCAGAGTCTACAGTCCCTGGGCGTATTCCGCAGGCAACTGGATATCCCGCAGCATCACCTCTTTCACGACGATTCCGTCCGCCGCGAGCTTCTGCGTGATCAGCCCTGCTGCCCTCTGCCGCACTTCTTCGCGCTTCGCTGAAAACACATCTCTTACCGTGTAGTTCGGAACCAGCTCTCGCCAAACGCTGGCCACCGTCGGTGGAACAATTTCCTTTTCCACCGGCCGCGGCAGACTGCCCTGAATGTAGTCCAGTCGCTTGGGATCAAGCCGGTAACGGACAGTAATCGCCAGCCCCAGCGTCAGGCCTTCTCTCGCCTGCACATCCAGCAACTGAGCCTTGGTCGTAACATTTCCCGACGCGGCTTTTCCGTCTTCGCTTGTGCCGGTCGTAAAAATTTGGTCTCGCGTATCGAACAGCGCCACATCCTCAATCAGTGGCATCACGAGATGCACTCCCGGATAAAGCGTTCCCGGAAGCGTGCCGCTGGTTTGGCTCACTCGCACTCCTGCTGTCCCACTCGGTACCACCACAATGCTGAACGCCAGCAGCAGCGGTCCCCATGCCAGCAGGGCCAGTGCCAGCGATGTCCGCCAGCGCAGTTGCGGAAGCGGCGGCAATGGCCCAGTCGGCGAGGCTGACAGCGCCCGCCGGTATATCCATTCGCGGTAAATGTCATACGCCAGAATGCTCATGGCCACGAGAATCATCCCGAGGCCCAATGTAACCAGCAAATACTTCAACGCCAGCATCGTGCTTCTCCTTTGCGCGTCGTTTTTTCGCGCCTCACTGTTTGTGATTCAGCGCTTCTGCCCTGTTTTCAAGGGAACCGCCTGCCGGGCAAAGAACAAGCGGAACACCTGCCCAAAGATCAGCTCTTCCGCCAACAGTGCTACTGCCACTGAAAAGATCAGGCCCGCCACCACCGCCATGAATGTGATTGCCATCTGCATAAGTCCTCCCGATGAGTCCGTTGATTTTTCTGAAGCCAGAAACCGGTTCAGAAGCTGGAAGCAACGCCCGTCGCCCCGCTTTCAGTCGTAACTTCAGCCACTGCCTCGGATTCCCGTTCTACTTTTCCGCCAAAAATCTCTGCGATCTGTTCATCTCGTTCGCCGCGAATCTCCACCAAATCCCCGACGCGCAACATGCCAAACAGTTTCTCCATATCTCGATTTCGCAGCCGGATGCACCCATGCGAGGCCGCTTGCCCAATCGACCTGGGCGCATTCGTCCCGTGAATCCCGTAGCCTTTTTGGTTGAGCCCGAGCCAACGCGTGCCCACCGGGTTCCCCTTGCCGGGCGGAATCACTGTGCCGGCGTGGTAATAGGTGGGATGGGCCACGCGGCTCACGATCTTGAATTCCCCCGTAGGACTTGGGCTCTCGTCAGCTCCCACCGAAACCTCAAAGTCAGCTAGCACGGTCCCATTTTCCAGAACCGCCAGCTTACGGTCGGGAACGCTGACCAGCACCGTCCGTTGCGCGCGACTGGGCGGATCGCCTTTCGAAGTTTGCGCCGCAAGCGAACTCGTCAGGATCAGACTGATTGCTGCCAGGACCCATCCAGTCGCCCGCTTCATGTGCGTTCTCCAATGTGCGTTGAGTTACGCAGTTAGAGATGGCAAGATAGCGACCAACCTGTATCTATATGAAAATAAGGTAGGTATGGTTGTGGTAATGAGGGGATGCCGTGTCTCTGAGAGGACGACGTGTCACGGCTGACACGCACCCGATGCTGAGTGCGATCAAGGCAAGAGAGGTGAGTAGCGCTGGAAGGGAACTTCAGGTTTCCTTCGTGTACCGGAGCCTGCCCCTGAGCGAAGTCGAAGGAGCCTGCCCTGAGCAACGTCGAAGGAGCCTGCCCTGAGCAACGTCGAAGGGTGCCCTCTGTCGTGGAAGAAGTTCGGACGATCCGTAAGAGCCTTCAAGCGCCCGGCCCCCGCCGTCTGGGGTAACGGCTTGTGGGGTTCTGTGGGTTGGGGCCGGGCGATCTTTATGACTAGAAGGCCTAATTCAATTGTGCTTATTTAAGTCCTCGCAAGCTTCAATTTCTGTGACGTCGGTCACAGCTGCGAGTGATCTCCATCATCAGAAACGCGTGGCAGTGCGTTTATCAAGATCCGCTGCGGCCCACGACCGGAAGACGAACTTTGCCGATTTCATCGACTCACACTAAGCTGTGATCCGAATCACGGCCAGACCTCCGCGGAATTCCTACACTCGATCTGAAAGCGCCACCAATCATTCCTCTGGAGATCGATTCATCATGGCCTACGTAATCACCGATTCGTGCATCAAAGACTCCCTCTGCGTCGATGTATGCCCCACCGACTGCATTCACCCCAAGCAGGACGAGCCCGGTTTTGAAGCGGCCACCCAGCTTTTTGTCGATCCGGAGGGCTGCATCGATTGCGGAGCCTGCGTTCCGATCTGCACTTCAGATTCGATTTATGCCCTCGACGACGTACCTGAAGAGAAGAAGCCCTTCGTCGAAAAAAACGCAGCCTTTTTCAAGAACTGATCCGATCGCGCGCGTTCCCTACGTAAAGGGTGCCCCGTCCTTGTCCCTGCGGTTGTTGCAGGGACAGGGCGGGGATTTTGACTTCTAGCTTGGGATCGAGGTCTGAGGTCTGAAGCCCAAATCCGTTGACTTCCAACTACTTCCCTCGCTATTGTGGCGAGGCCATGAACGTCGTCAAAGCCACGCGCCAGTTTGAAGACTGGCTCAGCTACCACACCGACATCGTCAAGCCCGACCTTCGCACCAAGCACGAGAATATGAAGGCCGAAGTTTTCCCCTTCCTGCGCGCCACCTACTACCGCTGGGCGCAAGTCTGGCCCAAGGTTTGTCCTGAACTGGCCAAAGGCCCGCGGGTCCTCGCGGTTGGCGATCTTCACGTCGAAAACTTCGGCACATGGCGCGACATTGAAGGCCGCCTCATCTGGGGCGTCAACGATTTCGATGAAGCTCATCCCATGTCCTACGCCAACGATCTGGTGCGCCTGGCCGTAAGCGCACACCTGGCATCGTCCGCCGGACATCTGCCGATCAAAGAGAAAGATATTTGCGATTCCATTCTCGAAGGCTACCGTGAAGGAATTCGCGAAAAAGGACGCGCCTTCGTCCTCGGCGAAAACAATAAATGGCTGCGCCAGATTGCAGAAAACGAACTGCGCGATCCGGTCCGCTTCTGGCAAAAGATGGACGCGCTTCCCACCTTTAAAGGCGACGTTCCAGTCAGCGCTCTCGAAGCCATCGAGCACCTGCTCCCCGCTCGCGACATTTCCTTCCGCCTGACCCACCGCGTCGCCGGACTCGGCAGCCTCGGACACCAGCGTTTCGTCGCCATCGCCGACTGGCACGGCGGCCGCATTGCTCGCGAAGCCAAGGCTCTGGTCTCTTCCGCCTGCTACTGGGCCAGTGATCACGCCGGCCCTACCGACATTCTTTACCAGGCAATCATCACTCGCGCCGTGCGCTGCCCGGATCCCTTCGTTCAACTTCGCGGCCGCTGGATCGTCCGCCGGTTGGGCCCACACTGTTCCCGCATCGAAATCGTGACCATGGGTGACTCAGCGCCGGCACTCCGCCTCCTCCACGCCATGGGATGGGAAACCGCCAACATTCATCTCGGCAGCCCCGCCCGCAAACTGATTCTCCGCCATCTGGATCGCCAGAAGGCGAAGTGGCTGCACCAGGCCAGCGCCGACATGCTGAAGGCCGTCCGCGAGGACTGGGAGACTTGGAAGAAAGCCGGCTACGCCTAAGCGCCCGCTCCCGGCGCTGGCCTGCTTGGGATTGTTTCTTGGGTGGCGCCGCGCTTTGAGCGCTGCGAAAAAGCGGAATCATTAGATTCCAGCCCCGAAGGGGCGGCATTCGCTAGCCCGGCACGTAAGTGCCGGGTAGAGCGCGAGCGCCGAGCGAGTCCGAAGGACGGCACCGGCCCTCACGCACACTCTTTCAGCGCTGCGATAAAGACTCTCTTTCCTTGCGGGCTTTAGCCCCTGAGGGACTGCCGCAGACCAGGGCCATGCGATCAGTGCATCAAAATCACGGACCCTGCTACCAGCAGCCCAACTACGCCCATGACCATGCCCAGCATCCAGAAGAGCCGCTTCCCTGACATCAGTGTTATCGATGTAATTACTAGCGCGACCTCCAGGAAAACCTCGGCCAGATCGAAACGGTCGGCCTTGCTTCTTTCGGTGCCCACTTCATTCTCCATCTCGCGAGCCTTGTCCTCAATTTCCTTCTGCTCGCCCTTGTAGCGCTCCGCCTCCGACGAATATTTCTCGCGCAGTTTGCCGAGGGCCGCGGCATCGGTCGTGGCCGCGACCGACGCCGTGTCGGCGAAAATCTCATCCTCATGCCGGCGAATGTTCTTGGCCTGGTAATAGGCCCACTGGTCTGACGACTTTGCCTGCAACACCACTTCCTCGGTATGCGAGCGATGCCCCAGAAGCGAAACCACCGCCACCAGCACTGCCAGCACCGCCATGGTCAGCGATACCTTTGCCATCCCCTCATGCTTCCCATGTTCCGCATGTTCCTGCAGTTCGCTCAGCTCGTCGGCACTCATGAGTCCTCCGGTGCGCCTGCAGCAGTCAGATCGCAGGACGCAAGTAGTAAGTCCTCGATGTTACGGATTCACCGCCAAACAGGCAAGCGCCACGGGTGGTTCCAGGCCGAAGCCCGAAAGGCCCTTTACTTCGCTCGGGGCAGGCTCCGCCCGAAGCCCGCCCTTACTCTCCCATCACCTTCACAATCACACGCTTATCGCGCCGCCCGTCGAACTCCGCATAGAAAACCCGCTGCCAGGTGCCGAGATCGAGCCTGCCCGCCGTGATCGGCACGATTACTTCATGGTGAATCAGCAGCGCCTTCAGATGCGAATCGCCATTGTCCTCGCCGGTTTCATGATGCTTGTAGTCTTTGCGAAACGGCGCCAGATGCTCCAGCCACTGGTCAATGTCTTCAATCAATCCGCTCTCATTGTCGTTGACGTAGACGCCTGCCGTAATATGCATGGCCGAAACCAGCACCATGCCTTCCTTCACTCCGCTCTTGCGCACAATCTCTTCCACCTGCGGCGTGAGATGCACATAGGCGCGATGCGTCTTGGTGTGAAATTTCAGATATTCCGTCAGCACTTTCATCCCGCTCTCCTCGGACTTCGACCACGCAGACGATTCTACCGTCGTCCACTAAAGCTGACTGCGCGTTAAGGGTTCCTTCGTGTCCCTTAGCGCCGTCGTGGTAGAAGCACTCGCCTGATTGAAAGTCGTTCCTGCAACCGGAGCCAAATCGCATGCTACTATCATTTCGAATTTCGACCACAGCGAGGCCCATGTGTTGTGCAGTCGGTGCGGCACGGAAATGCCGGAAGGTTCCCAGTTCTGCTTGAAATGCGGACTGCCCGTCCATGCGCCCGCGATCAGCGGGGATTCCGTAATCGCGCAGGGATCGGGACCGAGTCGCCCAGCGCGGACGATCTCGTCACGAATAGGGAGAGTGGTCCCTTGGCTGGTCATTGTGGTGCTGTTGGGCGCGTTGTTGTGGGTCGGAACCAGCGAAAGTCCAGCGGCGCAGCGCGTGCAGGAATTTGTGCGCTCGTCACACGAACAAACCATCCTCGATGCTCCGATTGCCGTCGGCCAGCACAGCTTCTTCTCCACCAAGTTCACCGTGCCTGCGGGTGCGCTAAACGTGAGCGTTGCCGGCAACTTCGGGGTCGCCGCGGACACTGGAAGCGAGAGTAGTAGAAGCCGGAATCCTGAGGGCAAAGTCGACCGCAGCCCCGCGAAGCCCGATTCCGGCATCGAAGTTTTTGTGCTTACCGACGCTGCTTTCGCCGTGTGGAGCAGTGGCTACTCTACACCGAGCCTCTACGAAAGTGGCCTCACGTCCGGAGCCTCCATCAACGCGCCACTACCGGCGCGGGTTGGCGTCTATCATCTCGTCTTCAGCAACAAGACCTCGCCCCGCGCCAAGAGCGTTCACGCCACCGTGCTTCTACGCTACAAGACTTGGATGCCCGACACGGTTGTGGCCCTCAGAGAGCGATTCTGGAAATGGATCGGAGGGTAGAGCAATAAATCCGGCTGTCGCGCTTTAACGCATGGTCTCTTCGATTTCTGAAATCCAGTCGGGACGCTTTAGCACTTCGCGCGGCTTGGGGCCGTCGGCAGCGCCCACAATTCCATCCTGCTCCATGAGGTCGATCAGATGGGCCGCGCGCCCGTAGCCGATGCGCAGCCGGCGCTGCAACAGGGAAGTGGAAGCCTTGCCGAACTCCACCACCAGTCGCACCGCGTCTTGATAGAGCGGATCGTCCTCGGATTCCCCGCCCGCTGCTTCCCCGTCAGCCGTGACAATGGCCGGGTTCTGCTCTTCCTTCGGAATTTCCAGGAACTGCTGCTGATACTCGGCCGTACCCTGCGCTTTCCAGAATTCGACAACTGCGGCGATCTCTTTTTCGGTTACGAACGGCGCATGCAGACGGTGCACGCGCGCCGATCCAGACGGGAGATACAGCATGTCGCCCTTGCCCAGCAGCGCCTCGGCGCCGTTGGCATCGAGAATGGTTCGCGAATCCACCTTCGTGGCTACGCGGAACGAAACCCGGGCAGGGAAGTTGGCTTTGATTAGTCCGGTGATTACGTCCACGCTGGGTCGCTGCGTTGCCAGTACAAGGTGAATGCCCACGGCTCGCGCCATCTGTGCCAGTCGCGTGATCGATTCTTCCACGTTGCTGGAATCGAGCATCATCAGATCGGCCAATTCATCAATGATGATGACGATATAGGGGATCGGCTTCTCGTCAGATTCCTCCTCGAACAGACTCGGCGTATCGCCTTGATCGAAGAGCCGATTGTACTGGTCGATATTGCGCACACCGCGCGAGGCTAGCAGCTTCAACCGGCGTTCCATTTCGCGCACCGCGTTGCGCAAGGCATTGGCCGCCAGCTTGGGCTCCGTAATAATCGGCGTATAGAGATGCGGTACGCCTTCGTAATTACCCAGCTCCAGCCGCTTGGGGTCCACCAGAATCAGCCGTACTTGATCGGGCGTCGCCTTGTACAAAATGGACATGATCATGGCATTGATGGCTACGCTCTTGCCCGCGCCCGTTGAACCGGCGATCAGCAAGTGCGGCATGCCCGCCAGATCGGCCGTAACGATGCGGCCGTTAATGTCCTTGCCCATTGCGATGGTCATCTTCGACTTCGAGCCCATGAACTCCTGCGACTCGATGTTTTCCCGGAGCCAGATGATTTCGCGTTCGCGATTCGGCACCTGTATGCCGACCGTGCTCTTGCCGGCCATACGTTCGATCAGAATGCTCTCGGCCTTCAGCGCCAGGCACAGATCGTCGCAAAGATTGGTGATGCGGCTGTACTTGATGCCGGCTTCCGGCTTGAATTCAAACGTGGTGACGACCGGGCCGGGATTGATTTGGGTGATCTGCCCGTGAATTTCAAACTCAGCATATTTTTCCGTGAGCACCTGGGCGAGAAGTTTGAGTTCATCGGCATCCACCGCCTGCTGTTCGTCGGGACGCTGCAGCAGGCTGCTCGACGGCAGTTTGTATCCGCCCGCAATCCGCGGCATCGTGGTCTTGGCTTTCTGGCCGCTGTCGCCACGCTCGGCAACCGCAGGCTCCGCGCAATCGGACGATGCCGTCGAATCAACCGGCAAAGACTCCGCCAGAATTCCGCCGCTCGCCGTCGTCGCGGGGTTGGGAGGGTCACCACGCTCCTCAGACATCATTTTTTCAATCCCAGTGCGGCGAACTTCGGTTGCTGCCCGGGATTGCCCCACGGGCGCCGGCCGCGCCGGAATCAACTGGGTCGTCACCACCGGCTTGGAGATTCTGCGTTTGTCCAGTTCCTTCTGCTGGCGACGCCGCGCGCGTTCCTCCTGCCAATCCTGATACCGGTTCCACAGGGCAATCACGAAGGCAAACCTCGTGGGAGCCCACGTCTGCAGCGAAGAGAACGAGAACGCCGTCGACAGGTACAGCGCAACCGCCAACAGAGTCGCGCACAGAATGTAGGCCCCGACCAGGTTCACGTAGTGGATCATGAAGTCGCCCACCACGCGGCCCAGCAAGCCTTCCATCGGAATCACATGCAGCCAGCGCAAGTGTCCCGGCAGCAGCGCCAGAAACGCGGGCACGAACATGAGCAGCCAAACTCCGCCGACGCCCTTCGCAAGAGGAGACTGAATCGGGCGCGAGTGGAACCACTTCGCTCCCAGCAGTGCCGGAAAAATCGGCAGCAGGAAAGCTCCAATGCCGAAGAACTGCAGCAGCAGATCCGAGATCGACGCTCCCACCACTCCAATCCAGTTGCGAGCCGCGTGCGTTTCCGTAAGCACCGAAGCGCTGTTGAACGAGGGGTCGAGCGGAGAATACGAAACCAGCGCCAGGAAGAGGAGGAGCGCGAAGACACACAACAAGAACCCGGTCAGCTCATTGAGCCGGCGGTTGTTGGTGGGGACGAAAATGCCTTTCAGGAATCCCATGTAGGCCGGATTCGCGCACCAAAGACACTATCTTTGATGCACTTCCATCGGCCAGAGCCTTATCATTATGCCAAGAACAGGGCTGTCCTACAATCCCGGAATTAGGCCGTAGTATCCAGTTGGTTTCCCGCGGGATCCTCTGCGCCGAAATGCGCGTAAAACAGGCGTTTCCGGGGTCAGAGCTCGCGGATCCCCTATTGCAAATGCCAGACGAACGCCAGCGCAATCACAGCTACGCCAACAATGATGCGGTAAACAATGAAAATCCGCAGGCTGTTGGACTGCAGGTAGCGCACCAGCCATGCGATCGCGGCGTAGCCCACAACAGCAGAAATAAGAATGCCGACAAGGAAGGGAGTATGCATTCCGGCAGGCAGGCCTTCTTTGCGAAGTTCGTGGGCCTTGACTAGCGCGGCGCCGGCGATGATCGGCGTCGAGAGCAGGAAACTAAAGCGCACGGCAGCTTCCCGTGTCATGTTGCGGAACAAGCCAGCCGTGATGGTTGAGCCCGAGCGGGAAACTCCGGGAACCAGGGCGAACGCCTGGGCCAGCCCCACGACCAGCGCGTCCATTAGGGAGATGCGGGTCAGCGGCTTTTCCATGCGGCTGACCTTTTCTCCCAACCACATCAGCAACGCAACCAGAATCAGCGCCGCTGCAATCAGAATGATGTGCTCGCGAAAATAATCTTCTGCGGAATGCTCCAGCAGCTTGCCCGCGATTGCCCCGGGAATGGTTGCCGCGGCCAGAAACCACAGCAGAAGGCGTTCTTCCCTCCGTTCTTCCGTTGTCAGGTTTACGTCGGATCCGCCGGCCTCGGAGAAGCGAACCACTTTTCCACCCAGCGCGGCGCGCACAATCTGAAACCATGTCCGCCGGAAATAGAAAAGTACGGAGAGCAGCGTCCCAAAATGCAGGGCGACGTCGAAGGTCAGTTCGTGCGCGGGCGATAGCTCGTTCCAGCCCAGCAACCGCCGCACGATAATCAAGTGCGCTGAACTGGAAACAGGAATGAACTCCGCGATTCCCTGCACAATGGCAAGAACAACAGCTTGATAGATTGGCAATTTTAGTCCGCCATATTTCCGTAGGTTGGCACGCCCTGTTGAATGTAGAAGATCAGGCGCTGCGCGCGCAATGCCCAATCGCTGGTCGCGTAATCATTCACGATTTTCTGCGCCAGGGAGAGCGCTCTGGTTTTCGATTCCTCCGATTTTTTCTGGTTAGGCTCGGTCTTATAGATTTCGATCAGCGCGGCGCGGCGCCAAGCGGCGTTGTACAGTGCCTCGGGCGCGGAGGGCGATTGGGAGTGCTCGCCGGCGTACTTCTCGTACATTTCAGCTTCTTTGTCGGGGCACTTGGATGCACCTTCCCATTCTCCGCACAGTTTGTTCTCGAGCAGATGGAACGCCGCCAGGTCAGCCCACTTGGTCCCGGAAAATTTCTTGATCACCAGCTTCATCCATTGTTCGTCGATCTGGCCGCGCATGTAGGCTTCCCGCTGGCGGGCCGACGGGCGGGTCA
>Ga0209415_10019271_pt1 | contig 10694 bp, 12 predicted proteins | sample PeaSoiSIISIP2007_FD_187696 | JGI IMG/M metagenome (GOLD analysis project Ga0209415, IMG submission 187696) | Peat soil microbial communities from Weissenstadt, Germany - SII-SIP-2007 (SPAdes) (version 2) | ecosystem: Environmental > Terrestrial > Soil > Wetlands > Peat | place: Germany... | reverse complement strand
CCTACCACAGAACCTGGGAGACGGGGTTGAGAGTGGCGATTAGGGTCACTGCTTTCAGCCCCGCATTTTTTTGTCCCGGCGTTTCCTTCCGGATCAGCCCTGTGCAGAACTGAGCGCTGCCGCTGCAGTTCATTTACAATCGAAGTATTAGATCCCAATAACCTGGTTGTGTGGTGAGGACCCATGAAGAAGCTTGTACTGCTGGCCCTGCTGGTGTCATTGTGCGCAATTTCGTGCGCATTTTCCTTTGCCGCTGATGATCAATCCAAGGAGTCCAAGGCCGCAGATCGCGTGCAGGCCGCGGCTGATGTTTTGAATGAGATCCAGGGAGCGCCGGATTCCGGCATTCCGCAGGAGATTCTCGGCTCATCCGAGTGCGTAGCCGTCGTGCCCTCCATGCTGAAGGGCGGATTCATTGTCGGCGCCAAGTACGGGCGCGGCCTGGCCAGTTGCCGGACCGCCAAAGGATGGAGCGCCCCGGCCTTCTTCACCGTCGAAGGCGGCAGCGTCGGCTTTCAGATCGGTGGGCAGGCCGTGGACCTGGTCATGCTGATCATGAACAAGAATGGCATGCAGCATCTGCTCGCGAGCGAATTCGCTCTGGGCGCGGACGCCTCGGTCGCGGCCGGCCCGGTAGGCCGTCACGCCGAAGGCAACACCGACTGGAAGATGCGCGCCGAGGTGCTGACTTATTCCCGGGCGCGCGGCGTGTTTGCAGGGGTGAGCTTGAACGGCGCCGTCATCAAGCAGGACAAGAACTCGACCCGTGAGTTCTACGGCCACATGGTGACCACGAAGGCATCGTTGACCGGCGAGCTGGATCCGCCGGCTGGCGCGAATGCATTCCTGACCACCTTGGCGCAGTGGGCACAGGCAGCGGCGAAATAAAACAGCGGTCAGGGCAGATGTCCTTGCGATAGGGGATCTAGGCCCCGATCCCTAGCCCCTAGCCCCTGATCTTGACCCTAACCGATGCGGCGAAAACTCGAATACGCGGCCGGCTGGCCGTTCATTAAAATCCTGGGTCTTCTGCCGCGCCGTCTGTCACGGGCGTCCGCCATCGCGTTGGCCCAGGTGATTTATCTCGTGCATGGCCGTTTGCGCCGCGTGGGGATGCGCAATCTGGCCCTGGCATTTCCCGAAAAAACCAAAGCCGAGCACACCCGGATTCTGCGTGGAGAATTTTCTTCCCTCGGCCGCCAACTGGCCGAAGTGTGCCAGTTCCCGCGCTACACCAGGGAAAACGTCGATGAGGTGGTCGTCTACGACGGCCTCGAAAACTTCGAGCAGGCATACGCCCGAGGCAAGGGCGTGCTGTTTTTGACAGCGCATTTCGGCGGCTGGGAAATTTCGGCCTTCGTCCATTCGCTGCACGGACACTGGCTGCGCGTGGTCATGCGGCCCATGGACAATCCCTATCTCGACCGGCTGATCGAGCACTACCGCACCATGCATGGAAACAAAACGGTCGCCAAGGATGACTTCGTGCGCGGCCTGCTGGCGGCAATGAAAGCGGGAGAAACCGTCGGCATCCTGATGGACACAAATATGACGCCGCCGCAGGGCGTGTTCGTGAACTTCTTCGGTATCCCGGCCTGTACCGCCAGCGGCCTGGCCCGCATCGCGCTGCGGACCGACGCGGCCGTGGTCCCCGGATTTACCATCTGGGACGAGAAACTCGGAAAGTACCGCCTGCGTTTTGATCCGGCCGTGGAATTAGTTCGCACAGGCGATCTGGAAGCCGACATCATTGCCAACACCCAGAAGTTCACCAGCGTGATTGAGGATTACGTGCGGAAATATCCCGAACAATGGCTATGGGTCCACCGCCGGTGGAAGACCCGGCCGGAGGGCCAACCGCCGCTGTACTAGCCAATTCAAAACCACCTCACCAATAGTCCGCGGCGAATCGGGAGTGCCAGGTCACTCAGATTGAGACTGACCGCGAAGACCTTTCAGAACGCCAAAGAAAATCAGCCCGGCGGCAAGCAGAATCTGGGTAGCATCCATGGTGACAGCCTGCGTTTCGTTGGAAGCCTCCAGCGGCTTCACCACATGTCTGATCGGCAGGAGATGAAATCGGTCAACGGCGAAGCTATAAAGGAAGAGGGATCCAATTACGATCCTGGCCCAGCCGAACCGGTGTGCAGGTTGCGGACGCCCCCACCCGCGTAAGATCGCACGCCGTCCGACGTTTACTAAATAGCCTGCAAGGGTGAGAAAGAGCAGGTATCCCAAGAGTGCCCAAGGATTGGCCGGGTGGCCGATGATAACTCTCCGGACTAGCACGGCCGCGAGAGCGAATCCGGCAAGGGCAGTAGCCACCGGAGAACCTGAATGCCCAAATCTTTAGCGTACATGGCGCACCGCCGCTGCGTCGTTTACCTTGGTTTCGAATTCTCCGTACTGAGAATGAACCCCGCCACGTTGGCATGCAGCTCTTTCAGCGAGGCCTCGTGGGCGTACACCATGTGCCCCGATTCATAAAACTTGAACGCGATGTTCTTCTGCAATTTTGCCGGAATCGCCAGGTGCTGCATTTCGTAGACACCCTCAAAGAACGGCGTGGCCAGATCGAAATAGCCGCCGTTGACCAGAATCTTCAGGTCGGGGTTATATTTCATCGCGGCCGCAAGATCCACCATGACGTTAGGCGCCTGCGGCAGCGGGATCGGAGCTCCCGGCGGCTGGTGCAGGAAATTCCAGTTCCTCTCCACATCAATCGTCGGCTTGTACTCGCGATTCTCGCCGAATTTCAGATCCTTGCGCACATAGTCGTTCAGCGCCGTGACGTACGCCGAGCCGATGGCCGCAGCCTGCGGATCGTATTCCGCTTCCCGGCTCAGCGGATCGAGCGTCGGCCCCGAGAACCGTGTGTCGAGCCGGCCCATCGTGACATCGCTGTCTATCTCGAGCGTTTTTTCGAATTGTCCCCCATTCACGCGCAGGTCCGACTTTTCGATGTAGTCGGCAGGCAAGCCGGTGTAGCGATGGAGTTTTGCCACCACCGCCTGGCGCTGGTCGGGCGCGAGCGACAATCCGGCGCCCAGCGCCATCGCGTACTCGGTCATGGCGAAATGCTCGACCTCTTCCAGCAGCGGCGCCAGATCCTTGGGAGCGTCGGCGGGCAGCTTGTGGTGATACCAGGCGGTCGCCGCGTACGTCGGCAGCGCCAGTTGATAAGACTGATCAACTCCGGGATTGAGCTGCGGCCAGTCTGAGAAAACGTCGTAGTTCAGGCACTGCGAGAGCAGGATGACTCCGTTGAAGTCAATATTGCGGGCGGTTTCGAGCACGTTGATCAGCGCCGCCGAGCGGGTGGTGCCGTAGCTTTCCCCAAACAGATACTTCGGCGAATTCCAGCGCCCGTATTTCGCGAGGAATTGGGAAATGAAGTCGGCGAAGGCGTCGGCATCCGCATCCAGGCCATAGAAGGCTTTTTCCCGATCCTTTCCGGCGACGCGGCTGAAGCCCGTTCCGGGCGCATCAATAAACACCAGGTCGGCCACGTCGAGCAGGCTGTAGTCGTTGTTCACGATCGGATAAGGCGCAGCCGGCGTGTGCGAATCATCGGCAGTCACCACCCGCTTCGGTCCAAACGCTCCCATATGAAGCCAGACCGTCGAGGAACCAGGTCCGCCGTTATACAAGAAGACGAGCGGCCGCGACGCAGCCTGCTCGCCCGACTTGAAATAGGCAGCGTAAAACATGCTGGCTTCGGCAGGCAGGTTCTTTTCGTCTTTTTCCTGATTTTCCGGGACGTCATCCCAACCCTTGGCATGAACGACGATCGTGCCGGCGTAGGCGTCATACGCAACCGTCTTGCCCGCGATCGTGACCGAGCCTTTGCTGGCCTGCTGTTCCGGCTTGAAAGCGCCGGTCTTGGCTGAATCCGTCTTCGCTGAATCCGTCTTGGCTGAGGGCGCGTCGTCCTTGGTTTGTGCAGACGAGATCGCCCCCATAACGATCATGAAAGTAACCATCGTGAACGTGAAGATCGTGAAAGTAATGACGGCAGCGAACGCTCTTCTCATCGTGAATCTCTTTCCGGGACGCGGTTGAGTCAGGGCTCCGGTTTCTTGCCGGACGCCGAGGCGGGCCAATCTTACTGGGATCGAGTGGAGCAGGTCAAAGAAACGACCTCCCCCGGGCTGCTAAGTTTGCCGAAGCATTTGTGATTGACTCGCCATGAACAGCGCGGTCTGGGCCAGACGCTCCAGGATGGCCAGATCCCCCTCATCGAAGGCAAAGCTGTGCGGGGAGAAGACCTCCACCAATCCGATAACCTGACGCTCGTAGCGGATCGGCGCGGCCACCATCGAGCGAATGCCCAGCCGGCGGCAGACTTCGGGCGCAACCCGCGAGTCAGTCTCGGCGTCGTCGCAGCGCAGAGCCATCCCGGTGCGGACGCACTCCCCGGTGAAACCCGAATTCACGTCCACATGAGTTCCCAGCGGAGGGCCGCCGGCTCCAACGCTGGCCCGGCACAGCATGCCTCTCGAGGTCCTGGAGCCCGGCAGCCGGGAAGCCAGGTCGGTCAGCGCAATGGCAGCGCCGGTCCCACGCAACAGAGTCCGTGCGCGTTCGCTGATGATGCGCAACGCATTGTTCAGGTCCGGTCCCAGCGAGTGAAACTCATACTGCACCGTGTTCGAGACCGGTGGCAGAGCACTAGCGTCGTCTCCGCCCGCTTCCAGACTGATGGTTGGCGGTTTGGCCGTTCCATTGCCGCTGCCACCGGGCGCAGGAGTTCGACCCGGTGGAACCGTTTGGTCGAAAGAGAGCTTGGGCGCCCTGCGGCTGGGCGCTTCATCGTTGAGCGCGAGCCACTGATCGAGGCGCTGGCGTGCGTCCAGCGGCAGTTCGGAGAATCGCACTCCGGCGCGGCCCAGGGCGTCGGCCCAGGCCACGTAGCCGGTCGTCTCCAGCAGATCATAATCGGGCAACCCGATCCGCAACTGAAGCTGCTGGTCGGGTTCTACGGGCACCACCGTCTTCATGGACATGCCCTGCTCGCTGAGATCGAGGATCATGCCGCCGGTCACGCCGTCAAAGCTGGCGAACAGCGGTCCGTGCACTTTATGCCGCACGTGGCTGCGTCGTTCTGAGAGCATTGGGGGAGCCTTCTACGGATTAGCTATTGAGATGATGGGAGTAAACGGCAGCCAATGGGAAGTGCATGACCGGGTTCCCTCGCCGGCGTCCTCGCCTGCTGAGTCTCGCCTGACCGCTTCCACAGTGCCTTCCGGTAGAATCGAGAGGATATGAATACTTTTGAACAGATCGCAGAATTGGAACGAAAGTATCTGCTCCAGACCTATAACCGTTACCCGGTGGTGCTGGCGCGCGGCAAGGGCGTGTTTGTCTATGACATCGAAGGCAAGCGCTACCTCGATTTCGTTTCCGGGCTGGGGGTGAATGCGCTGGGACACGCGCATCCGCGCATTGTGAAGGCGATTCGCGACCAGGCGGCGAAGCTGGTGCACGTTTCCAATCTCTACTATCACGAATATCAGGGGCCGCTGGCGGAAAAGCTCTGCTCGCTTTCCGGACTCAATCGCGCATTCTTCTCCAACAGCGGAACCGAGGCCATTGAAGGCTCGATCAAGCTGGCCCGGCTGGCGGGACATCGCGCCGGCGGCGATGCGAAATGCCGGTTGGTGGCGCTCGAAGGTTCGTATCACGGGCGGACCTTTGGCGCGCTCTCGCTGACCGGGCAAGACAAGCATCGCAAAGGTTTCGAGCCGATGCTCGAAGGCGTCACGTTCGTCAGGCAGAACGATGTCGAAGGGTTGCGCGCAGCGGTCGGCGATAACACCTGCGCCATCGTGCTCGAGCCCATCTTCGGCGAAGGCGGAATCTACGAGTGTTCGCCGGAGTTTCTCGGCGAATGCCGCGCTCTTGCCGACCGGCATCGCGTCGCCCTCATCTTTGACGAAATCCAGTGCGGCCTGGGACGTACCGGAACCATGTTCGCGTTCCAGAGTTTCGGCGTGACCCCGGACATCGTGGCGATCGCCAAGCCGATCGCGGCCGGGCTGCCGCTGGGAGCATTTATCGCGAAAGAAGAATTCGCGTCGGCGATCTCGCCCGGGCAGCATGGCACGACCTTCGGCGGCGGCCCGCTGGCCTGCCGCATCGCGCTTGAGTATCTGGCGATCGTGGAAGAAGAAAAGCTGCTCGACAACGTGAACCGGATCGGCGCCTATCTGCACCACGAACTGAACGCAGTCGTAGAGAAGCGCTCGGCCGCCATCGGAGTGCGCGGGCGCGGATTCATTCAGGCCATTCAGTTGGAGATTCCGGCGCGTCCCATTGTGGATGCCGGACTGGCCGAGGGCGTCCTCTTCAACGCCACCCAGGACACGGTGGTGCGCTTCCTGCCTCCATTCCTGCTGGAAGAGAAGCATGTGGATAAGGGCATCCGGGTGCTGAAGAAGTTGCTGGGGAAGCGGCAGCAGGCGGCGGCGTAAGGGATTCTCAACCCGACTTTCAGCATGACTGAACTTCAAACCAGCGACGTCGAAAGCAACGCAGTCCGAGGCAACGAAGTCCCCGGCGTCGAAGAGTGCTGGATGGACCTCGATGGTGCGCGCCTGCGCTATCTCCGCGCCGGTGCGGGCCCGGCCGTGGTTCTTCTGCACGGACTGCTCGGCTATTCCTTTTCCTGGCGCTACGTGATGCCCGCGCTGGCGCCGCATTTCACCGTTTATGCGCCCGACCTGCTGGGTGCGGGATTCTCCGACCGGCCCAAAATCGATCACTCCATGCGCGCCACCGCGCGGCGCGTCCTGCAGTTTGCGGACAATCTCGGGCTTTCCTCATTCGATCTTCTGGGCACGTCTCGGGGTGGGGCCGTGGCCATGTGCGCCGCCGCGGAATGCATCAGCGCCCAGCCGGGAAGGTTGCGGCATCTGGTGCTGGTGTGTCCGGTAAACCCCTACTCGGCTCACGGCAAGCGGTTGGCTCCCTTCTTCGGTACGCGTCCGGGAGCGGCCATCTTTCGCATGATGGCCACCCGCATGCCTTTTCTTTATCCCTACTTTCACGGCCGCCTCTATGCCGACCGCAACAAGATTCCTCCCGGCAGCCTGGAAGGTTACAGTGCTCCCCTGGCCAAGCCCGGATTGTTCGAACACGCGCTGAGCATTGTTCAAACCTGGACCGCCGATCTGCGGGAACTGGAAGCGCTGTTGCCCAGCCTGGCCCCGATTCCGACGCTGCTGATGTGGGGCAGCATGGACCCGGCCGTGTATGCATCGTCCCTGGCGCCGCTGGCCCGGCATTTCCGCAACCTGCAGACGATAGTATTTCCCGGCATCGGACATTTGCCGTACGAAGAGTGCCCGGAGGAATTTAACCGCGCCCTGATTGAGTTTTTAGAATCAGTTCCCGCGAGATAAACGGACGGTCTAATCCCTGACCCCTAGCCCCTGAACTTCACCATGACCCACTCCATCCTCGAAATGCTGCGGAATGCGGTGGTGCACTACGGGTACTGGGCCGTGGCGGCCGCCCTGCTGCTGGAAAATGCCGGTATCCCGGTGCCGGGTGAAACCATCCTGCTGCTGTCCAGTTTCCTGGCTTATTCCCAACACGAACTGCAGCTCTCCTGGATTATCGTGGTGGCAACCGTGGCCGCCGTGCTCGGTGACAATCTGGGCTTCGTCCTCGGCTACTACGGTGGGCGCTCGCTGTTGAATCGGTACCAGTCCGTCTTCCGCATCCGAACTGAGAATGTCGCGCGCGGCGAGGCGCTCTTTGCGCGCTATGGCGCAATGACCGTTTTCTTTGCCCGCTTCGTCTTTGGCATGCGCATCATCGCCGGGCCGCTGGCCGGAGTCTTACGCATGCCCTGGCGGAAGTTCCTCCTCTTCAACTTCCTGGGTGCGGTGCTGTGGGTGTCGGCGATCTCCGGCGCCGGCTACTTCTTTGGCCGGCACTGGGCGCGGCTGGTGCGCGACGTCCGAAGATTCGACATCGCCGTGGTCATCGTCGTTCTGCTAATCGCGGTCGTCCTGTGGTGGCGAAACCGCCGCCATTGAGGGGGATCAGGGAAATAAACTTTGCACAAGCGCGCAAAAGGCGGAGGCGGCTATACTGTGCCCGGTCGCGGACCGGGGTCAGCTCACGGGGTGAGCAAAGTCCGTGACCGCGCAGCAATCACCGGTTTTGTCCGAGCCGGAAGTCGGACTAGGAGGATACATGAAGAAGATCGGGTTTCTGAGTTTGCTGATCACGGCCAGCCTGTTGCTGACACTAACCTTCCCGGTGGCCGCAGCCGGGCCCAAGGCTCCCGCTACTCCCGCTCCGGCCGCCGCCGCTCCTGCGGCCCCGGCAGCTGCCGCCATGCCGGAAAGACATCCCCACATTGACGAGGCCCTCGAGCACATGCGGGCCGCCAAACACGAACTGGAAATCGCCGAACACGACTTCGACGGCCACCGCGCAAAATCCGTCGAGCATCTCAACCAGGCCATCCACGAAGCCGAAATCTGCATGGGCATGAAATAAGACATGAGCTAAGCTCCGCTTTGCCGTGAGCAAAAAAGGCAGCGTCCGTCTGGACGCTGCCTTTTTTCTGAACGTTTTTCTGAAACGCTTTCCGAAACGTTTTTCCAAACCTCGGAGCTATTTGGATCCGAACGTGTACCCGATCGAGGCGCCCAGCCGCAACACGTTCCCCGAGTGGAAATCGCTGTGGATCACCCGGTAGTAGTTCGCCTCCGGGCGAGCAAAGAACTTCCGGAAGAAGTAGTAGCGGACGCCTCCCCCGGCGTGAAGCAGCAAGTGGGTGCTGTTCACCTTGTTGGCACAGACCGCGGGCTGACAGGTGGCAAACTGATCGTAGAAGATCGTGGTTTGCGCGCCTGCTCCGGCCATGAAATCGCCCACGGTTCGCTTGGTGAACTGCGGCGCGAACACGGCATTGACGTCATACAGGACGGGGCGAAAGCGCTGGTAACCGTCGTACAGTCCTTTATGGTAGCGGAACGCCACCTCGGCGCTGAGGCCGAACCGATCCTGGATGACCTCCGCGCTCAGGTTCGGATACGTTCCACCGTTTTCCGGAGGGGGAATGTAGGCCTCCGAAGCGCTGATGGGCTTAGTAGAGAACAGCGTGCTGCCGCCGGCAGCGATGTTGACCTGCTGAGCCCGAGCCAGGCCCGCAAGTGCAAAAAGCGCGCATACCACCCTGAGCCAAGCGAACCTACTCAATCCAGCCCCCTGTGAGCCTGTTTCGTTATTGGTTAATGGTTTCGGGTAGGGCACGGCGTAAGCCGTGCCGTTTAGGGCTGCAAGAAAAGCGGGCTTCAGCCCCTGAGGCCCAAAGCTCTCTGCCCGGAAAACCATCCTTGTCAGACCAATTCTTAGTCCGGACCGATAGTGTATCCGATGGACGCCCCTACGCGGACCACGTTGTTATTGATGAATACGTCGCTGTTGTTCAGGATGTGGTAGAAGTGCGCTTCCGGGCGGACAAACACATGTCCCCAGACGTAGTAGCGAATGCCGCCGCCGACGTGCACCAGAAAGTGGTTGTTGCTGGTGTAGCAGGAACCGAACACCACGCAGTTCGAGGAATTGTTGTAGGCGTAGAAACGGGTGGACTGCCAGCCGACTCCGCCCATCAGATCCAGGCCGGCCTTCTTGCCCAGGCGGGGCTGGTACACGCCGTTGAAGTCAAACAGAATGGGGCGATAGTATTGGCCGCCGTTGGCCAGATCCAGGCCCTGTTTGCCTCTCCAGCTGGCTTCAAAGTTGAAGCCGACCCGCTTGTGGAAAATTACGTCGCCACTGATGGTCGGATACAGGCCTCCCTTTTCCCCAAGGCAGGCACTGGAGAAGACCGAGCACGACGACGTATTCGTACCGGTGGCCATGATCGTGCCGAAACCCAGCATGGCGTCAGCCTGCTGGGCGGAAGCGAAACTGGCTAGAAGAAGCAACGATAAGACCGATGCGAGAAGGGTAAGCTTGCTCAAGTGGAGCCTCCTGGAATCGTTGTGATAGGCGGTAAGATGCCGCCGCCAAAGCATTTGGATGTCATTCTGCAATCTATGGATCATCTTAACGTTAACCCGCCGCCCGGTTCAAACCAGAGGCCGGCCGCCCGGACTCCCCGGCCCGCTTCCGGGCGAAGAAACCTGTGTAAACCCCTTGGGAAAAGAGAAGTTGCTCGAATTGTGCAGCCAATCGTGGGGTCGTGGAGCCCCGTTTGTGGAGCCCCGGACGCCCTCGTCCGGGGGACAGTGTAAACGCGCTGGAACCCCGTAGTGCTGCATCCTCCGGACGCCCGTCCGCCCAAACTCCCCCCCGGACGAGGGCGTCCGGGGCTCCATAATTCTTCGGGGATCTACGATTCCCGGGTGAGTTATCGCTTCGATAACCCGCTTCCGCCGCGCAGCACATGATCCAGAGAAATCGGTCCGCCGCCGAAGAAGATCAGGGCAAAAGCGAGCACTGCGGCGGCCATAGGAAACTCGTAGCCGGGGCGATCGGGAGCTCCCATCAGCCCATTGTGCAGATGCACCTTCCAGATGGCGACGATAAGGTCAATACAAACCGCTAGCGCCGCCGGTCGGGTGAAAAATCCGGCGAGGATCAGCAAGCCGCCAAGGAATTCCGCAAATGACGAAACATAGCTGAGCCAGGCCGGCAGGCCGAGCCCAGCCACAAACTGCGCGTGGTGA
>Ga0209415_10019270_pt1 | contig 10695 bp, 8 predicted proteins | sample PeaSoiSIISIP2007_FD_187696 | JGI IMG/M metagenome (GOLD analysis project Ga0209415, IMG submission 187696) | Peat soil microbial communities from Weissenstadt, Germany - SII-SIP-2007 (SPAdes) (version 2) | ecosystem: Environmental > Terrestrial > Soil > Wetlands > Peat | place: Germany... | reverse complement strand
GGCTGGCGAGATTTGAACTCGCGACCTCTTGACCCCCAGTCAAGCGCGCTAACCAAGCTGCGCCACAGCCCGTTGATTCAATGCGGCAGTCTAGGCGAGCCCAGTCAGGCGTGATGAACGAGCCAGCCGATGCCCTGGTACGCCCGCCAGGCCAGGTACACGGCGGTGGCCGCGATCATGAACTTGAAATGCCACGGGACCTTGCGGCGCTCCAGTTGTTCCCCGCACTCGGGGCACTCACCGTCTTCGGTGACCGAATCGTCCTCGACCATCTGGTCGCAGGTGTCACACCACGGCACGGTCGGCCTCCACGGGCCACCACGTCGACGGGCGAGCCGGTGACATCCTCGGCGCCTCGCTCAGGACCCGATCCGTACCCGGAACTTCACCGGCGTGGGCCCGATCCCGAACTGCTCGCGCAGCTTTCGCTCGACGTAACGCAGGTACGGCGCGGGCAGACGGCGCGTGGCGAACAGGGTGAACGTCGGCGGGTCGATGGCCCCTTGCACCGCGTAGCGGATCCGAGCTCCGGGCGCGGCGTGCGCGCTCTGGATGGACCGGATGGCCCGGTTGAGCTCGCCGGTGGGGATGCGGTGGTGGTATGCCTCCACAGCGCGGCCCAGCGCCGGCAGGATCTTGTGCACGCCCATGCCGCTTTGGGCGCTCACCTTCACCACCGGTGACTCCCCCAGGAAGGCCAGGCGGTCCTCGACGTCCTCCACCAGGTCGCGCCGATTCTCGGCCCCGAGCAGTTCCCACTTGTTGAGGACGACCACGACCGGGCTCCCCGATGCGCCGATCCGCTCGGCCAGACGCTGGTCCTGGTGGGTCACCCCGTCGGTGGCGTCGATCACCAGGAGCACGACATCGGCGTGGTCGAGGGCTTGCAACGCCCGCACCATGGCGTAGTACTCGGTGCCCTCCTCGGTGCGCGATCGCCGCCTCATGCCGGCGGTGTCGATGAAGCGGATGGGTCCCTCGGCCGTTTCGATCTGGGTGTCGATGGCGTCTCGCGTCGTCCCCGGCAGGTCGTGGACGACCGAGCGTTCCTCCCCCAGCAAGCGGTTGAACAGCGTCGACTTGCCCACGTTGGGCCGACCGACGATGGCGACCCGTACGGCCGCTGCATCTGGGACGGCACCGCCCGCCCCGGATCCGTCGGCGGTGGCGGGTTCCCCGCTGCTGGTCTCGGGGGTTTCGTCCGGCAGCAGCCGCACCACCTCGTCGAGGAGGTCTCCGGTTCCCCGGCCGTGCAAGGCGCTCACCATCCAAGGGTCACCCAGGCCGAGGGAGACGAGCTCCCAGGCGTCGGCCTCTCGCCGGTCGTTGTCGACTTTGTTGGCCACCAGGAGGACGGGTCGACCCCAGCGCGACAGGAGCCGGGCCACGTGCTCGTCCTCGGTGGTGATCCCCACCGCGGCGTCCACCACCAGCAGGACGAGGTCGGCGGCGGCCACGGCTCGCTCGGCTTGGTCGGTCACCTTGGCGTCGAGGGTGTCGCCCTTACCCAGCCATCCTCCGGTGTCGACCACCACGAAGGGCCGGCCGTTCCACTCGGCCTCGAGCTCGAGCCGGTCGCGGGTGACGCCGGGCTTCTCCTGGACCACCGCCGCCCGGCGTCCCACGAATCGGTTGACGAGTGTCGACTTCCCGACGTTGGGACGGCCGGCGATCACCACTACCGGACGTCCACCAGGTCGGTGGGCTGCGACCGCCTCGCGCCGGGGGGCTCGCGCCGAGGTGTTGGCGCTCACCGCGCCGCCCCCAGGGCCACCGCCACCGGGGCAGACCCCGAACCCGCTGAACACGCCGGTTCGGGCCCCGCCGCGCCGCCGTGCAGGGCCAGGCGCAGCGAGTGTCCGTCGCTCGGGATCACTTCCACGGGCAGGGGGAGCTCGGACACGGTCATGCCGTCGAGGAACCGACCTTCGGAAAGGCAGACGTCGGGGAGGAGGTAGCGCGAACCGGTCGGCTGGTCTCGCAGGACTCGGGCGATGTCGGCCCCCGTCAGCAGGCCGGTCACGGCGATGTTGCCACCGAAGAAGGCGTTGTGGACCGGGACCACGCGCACGTGTCCCGGCCAATCGGCCAATATCGACTCGAGGACCACGGCGCCGTACTCGCCGGTGAGGATGATGACCGGGGTGCTCGGCTCGGACGGCGTTGGCGCGCCGGCCGAGGCGCCGGGGTCTGTCCGGTGAGCCCGGTAGCCGGCGGCGGGGGCGCCGTCCACCCACGAGAAGAATCCCGGCGCCACCCCGAGGGCGGCCGAGAGGTCTCCGTGGTACGCGGCCTCGAAGGCGCGGGCCATGCCGATGCCGTTCTCGTGTTGGGGGAACCCGTCATAAGCCTCGGCCGGCGGGAAGGGCCTTCGCGCTAGGAGGTAGTACTCGTCGGCGGCGTACACCAGGCGCCGGCCGAGAGAGCTCAGACACAACTGCTGCCACTGTTCGACGACGTCGAGGACGGCGCCGGCCTCGGCGGCGGTGTGGGGCCGCATGGAGGGTTCCGTCGTGTAGTCACTGACCCCCAGGGGCACGAAGGCCACGGTGGCCAGGTCGTGGTACTCGTCGACGATGCCCGCCAGCGTCGTCTCCAGGGCGGCACCGTCGTTGACCCCCGGACACACCACCACCTGTCCGTGCACCTCGACGTGGCCGTCGAGCAGGGCCCGCAGCCACCGCAGGCTGGTGGCGCCCCGGGGGTTGCGCAGCATGCGCGATCGCAGCTCGGGGTCGGTGCTGTGGATGGACACGAACAGCGGCGACAGCCGTTCGGTCAGAACGCGTTCGAGGTCGAGCTCGGTGAAGCGGGTCAGGGTGGTGAAGTTCCCGTAGAGGAAGGACAGGCGGTAGTCGTCGTCCTTCAGATAGAGGCTGCGCCGCATCCCCTTGGGTAGCTGGTAGATGAAGCAGAACTCGCAGTGGTTGTCGCACGTGCGGACCCGGTCGAACACCGCCGAGGACACCTCGATCCCCGGGACTGCGCCGGCGTCCTTGCGAAGCCGCAAGGTGAGCTCCTGGTGCCCACGGCGGATCTCGAGCTCGGGGTCGGCTTCGTCGACCAGGAGCCGGTACTCGATCACGTCGCGCGGCACGCGGCCGTCGACGGCGAGGAGCTCGTCGTTCACTTGGAGGCCGGCCCGCTGGGCCGGGGAGGCGGCCGCCACCGAGACCACCCGGGGCGCGGACATGCACGCAAGGCTACCTGCTCGTCCCGGCTCCCCCACCCCGGCCAGGGCGGGGACAGGTGGCGGGTAGCCTGGCGGCGTGGCCGTCGAGCGCGTGTTACTGGCCTCGCCCCGTGGTTTTTGCGCCGGCGTCGAGAAGGCCATCAAAGCCCTGGCGTGGATGGTCCGGGTCTTCGAGCCGCCGGTCTACTGCTATCACGAGATCGTCCACAACCGGCACGTGGTCGATCAGTTCCGGGCCCGAGGGGTGGTCTTTGTCGACGATGTGGACCTCGTTCCCGACGGCGCCCCTCTCATGCTCTCGGCGCACGGCTCGGCACCCGAGGTCGTCACCTCGGCCCGGGGTCGGGGCCGGGTCGTGGTCGATGCCGTGTGCCCCCTGGTCACCAAGGTCCACCACGAGCTGAAGGTTCGGGCCGGGAAGGGCTACACCGTGCTCTATGTCGGGCACGAGGGCCACGAGGAGGCCGTCGGGACGATGGCGGTCGCCCCGGCTTCGGTCCGCCTGGTGCGCGACGAGCAGGACGTGGACGTCGCCGCCTCGGAGATCGACCCCCACGCGCCGGTGGCGCTGCTGGCCCAGACCACGCTCAGCCACGACGAGTGGTCCGACATCATGAACCGGGCCCGGGAGCGCTTCCCCGACCTGTGGATGCCCAACCGCTCGGACCTGTGCTTCGCCACCACCAACCGACAGGCGGCGCTCAAGGTCATTGCCGAGCGCTCGGACGCGGTGGTGGTGATCGGATCGGTGAACTCGTCGAACACTCGGGCCCTCGAGAAGGTGGCACGGGCGTCGGGGTGTCCCCGGGTGCTACGGGTGAACGAGGCCGCCGAGCTTCCCGACGACCTCTCGGGCACGGTGGGCGTCACCGCCGGGGCCTCGGCGCCCGACGAATTGGTGGAGGCCGTCGTGGCCCGTCTGGCTCCGACCCACGGTGTGGAGGAGGTGCACGTCACCGACGAGGACGAGTACTTCCCCCCGCCTCCCGAACTGCGTGACCTGTTGCGAGGCCTGGCGGCGGCACTGGCCGTGGGCCTGGCCGCGCCGGCCCCCGCCGAGTCGGCACCTCCGGGCACGGTCGTGTCCGACGTGGCGGGGGTGACCGGGGACCGCCAGGTCTCCGCCGCCGACGTCCTGGCGAGACTGGCGGGGTGAGCTCGACCACCGGCCCGGTGGCGCTCCGGCTCTCGAGCGCACCGGGGCGCTGGGTCCTGGCGGCCACCGTGCTCGGCTCCGCCGTGACCGCCATCGACTCCACCGTGGTGGGGATCGCCCTGCCGGCCATCGGGCGCAACTTCTCGCTGACGGTGTCCAGCCTGCAATGGGTCGTGACCGCCTATCTCATCTCCCTTGCGGGCCTGCTCTTGGTGGGTGGCGCGCTGGGTGACCGCTACGGCCGCCGGCGGATCTTCATCATCGGGGTGGTGTGGTTCGCGCTGGCCTCCCTGGCGTGTGCGATCGCCCCTGATGCCGGCGTGCTCATCGCCGGCCGTACCCTGCAGGGCGTGGGGGGCGCCCTGCTCACACCGGGGTCGCTCGCCATCCTCCAGGCTTCGTTCGCCAAGGACGACCGGGCCCGTGCCATCGGGGCGTGGTCGGGCCTCGGCGGTGTCGCCACCGCCATCGGCCCCTTCGCCGGCGGCTTCCTCATCAGCGCGGTGTCGTGGAGGCTCATCTTCCTCATCAACCTCCCCCTGGCGCTGGTGGTCGTGCTCGTCGCCACCCGGCACGTCCCCGAGACGCGTGACCCGGACGCCGCCGGCCCGGTGGACGTCTTGGGCGCGGCGCTCGTCACCATCGGCCTCGTGGGCCTGGCGGGGGGGCTCATCGAGGCCCCAACCTACGGCTGGTCCTCGTCCCTGGTCCTCGGGCTCCTGGCCGGTTCCGCCGTGGCGTTCGTGGCCTTCGTGGTGACCGAGGGGCGCGAGCGCTACCCCATGCTCCCCCTGGGCATCTTCCGGTCGATGCAGTTCAGCGCCACCAACGCCGTGACCTTCGTGGTCTACGCGGCCTTGGGGGGTGCGCTGTTCCTCCTGCCCGTCCAGCTCGAGCAGGTGTCGCACTACACGCCGCTCGAGGCGGGAAGCTCCCTCCTCCCCCTCACCGCCGTCATGCTCGCCTTTTCGGCGCGCTCGGGCGCGCTGGCGGTTCGCCTCGGGCCCCGCTTGCAGATGGCGGTGGGGCCCGTCGTGGTGGGCGGGGGGATGGTGTTGTTGCGGATGATCGGCCCGTCCGGTGACTACCTGACCGAGGTGCTTCCCGGCGTCCTCGTGCTCGCCGCCGGCCTCGCCATTACGGTGGCTCCGCTCACCGCGACGGCGCTGTCGTCGGCCCCCGTCGAGCATGCCGGAGTGGCCTCGGCGGTCAACAACGACGTGGCCCGCGCCGGTGGGCTCATCGCCGTGGCCCTCCTGCCGGCGTTGTCGGGCCTTTCCGGGCACAGCTATGTGCATCCTGACCAATTCTCGGCGGGTTTCCGCCATGCCGTGGTCCTGGCCGGAGGGGCCGCCGCGCTGGGGGGACTGCTCGCCGCCGCCCTGGTGCGCAACCCCGGGGTCACCCACCGGGTGCGGGCCCATCGCCCCACCATGAGCTGCGCGCTCGAGGCCACCTGTCTCGGGCCCACCGTCCCCGAGCCCGTGGGCACGAACCTTGGAAGGACCTGAGCGAAAGGGCGACAGGCTCTCGCGCTCACGGCGCCCGACGGTCCGGGATGCGAGAATGGCACCATGACCACGACGGGGACCAGTACCAGCGCTAGTACCACTACCACCAGCAACGGCAGCTTTCGCCGGATGGACGAGTCCACCGCCGAGCAATGGGCCGAGATCGGCGCCCTGACGGCGCAGCGACAGGCCCGGGTTGCCGATCGCGTGCTGGCCATGCTCGAGGCCCTGGGCGAGATCACCGACGGGTTCGCCGTCGACCAGCTCCGCCACTGCCTACAGACCGCCACCCGGGCCGAGGAGTCCGGGGCAGAGCGCGAGATGGTGGTGGCGGCGTTGTGCCACGACATCGGGAAGTACGTGTCGGTGCCCAACCACCCCCGCATCGCGGCGGAGATCCTGCGCCCATATGTCGGCGACGAGGTGTTCCACGTCATCGCTACCCACCAGGACTTCCAGGGCCGGCACTACTACCACCACTTCGGCGGAGACCCCGAGGCCCGCCAGCGCTACCGCGACGAGACGTGGTTCGCCTTGGGCGAGCGTTTTGCCGACGAGTGGGACCAGGCGAGTTTCGACCCCGACTACCCCACCCAGCCGCTCTCGCATTTCGAGCCGCTCGTGCGCGAGGTCTTCTCCCGACCGCACTCGTTGTGATGCCGTCGTCGTTGATTCAGGCGCGCTCGCGCGCCCGCCGGCGCGAGCTGCGACGACTCGACGCCATCCGGCGTCTGGTCATGGGCTTGGGTCAGCAGGACTTCCGTCGCCGCCACGGCACCGCCACGTTCGGCCCCGTGCTGGTGCTCATCGCGTCGTACCTCGAAGCCGACAACATCGGCGACGTTCTCAAGGCGATCCCCGCCGAGGTCGACGGGCTGCAGGTGTCCACCCTGGTGGTGGTGGACGGCGGGGACGACGGCACCGAGGACATCGTGGCCGCCCACGGCGCCTACTGCGCCGCCCTGCCGGTCAACATGGGCCAGGGCGTGGCCTTGCGCCTGGGGTACGAGCTCGCCGCCGCCCACGGAGCGAAGTACGTCGTCACGCTCGATGCCGACGGCCAGAACGATCCCACCGAGATCCCCGACTTCCTCGCCCCGCTGCTCAACGGGACCGCCGATTTCGTAGTCGGCAGCCGGCGCCTCGGCACCGACCAGACCACGGACAAGTTCCGCATGGCCGGCGTGGTGTTCTTCGCCTCGATCATCAACGCCCTCACCAGGCAGCACATCAGCGATACGTCGAACGGGTTCCGGGCACTGAAGATCGAGGTGCTCAACGACGTCACGCTCGAGCAGGACCAGTACCAGACCGCAGAGCTCATCATCAGCGCGGCGACGCGCGGATGGCGGATCACCAATTGCCCCGTCGTATGGCACCTCCGGGCGTCGGGCGAGTCCAAGAAGGGCCACAACGTCTTCTTCGGCCTGCAGTATGCCCGTGTGATCGTGCGCACCTGGCTGCGCGATCACCGCTGACCTGACGCGCCCGGGTCGGGGTCCCGGTCCCGGTGTTGGCTCACGTCACCCGCCTGCTGCGCCGTCCGGGCGGCTGGATGGTGGCCGCCTTCGTCGCCTTGCCCAGCTTCTTGTTCGGGCTCCCCGCCGCGCTCGGGGTGCCGTGGTTGGTGAGCGACAACCTCATCCAGAACTTCCCCCTGCGCGTCTTGGTCGGCGTCGACCTTCGCCACGGGCACGCCCCGGTGTGGGACCCCTATCTGTGGAGTGGGTCGCCCCTGCTGTCGGGGTTCAATGCTGGGGCCGCCTATCCCGCCACCTGGGTGTTCACCGTGCTGCCCGGCGCACTGGCCTGGGTCGTCAACCAGGCGCTGGTGGAGGTGGTGGCGGCGGTGGGCATGGTCGTGCTGCTGCGGTGCCTCGGCCGGTCCTGGACGGCGTCGGGGCTGGGGGCGATCGCCTTTTCCTACGGCGGCTTCATGGTGGCCCAGAGCGTGCACATCGACGTCGTGGAGGCCGGTGCCTGGCTGCCGTGGGCGTTCGCGGCCCTCGATCGCCTGGCCCACCGGCCGGCGGGACACTCGGCGACGCCGTGGGTGGCCATGCTGGGGGCGTCCCTCGGGTTGATGGGGCTGTCGGGGGCGGCCGAGCCCATCATCGACGGTGGGGTCGTGCTCGGGGTCTATGCGCTGTGGCTGGTGTGGCGGACCCCGGCGCGACGCCTGTCGCTGGCGCTCGGGGTGGTGGCCGGGGTCGTGCTGGGCCTGGCGCTCGCCAGCGCCCAGCTCGTTCCGGGCGCGTTCATCCAGGAGCAGTCACAGCGCGCCGTGCACGCCTACACGTTCTTCACGTCGGGGTCGATGAACAAGTCGCTGACCCTGCTGGGGCTCGATCCTCTGCTGCTGGGCACCAGCGGTCAATTCCCGATCCATTTCTACGCCACCTACAGCCTTCCCGAGGTGTCGAGCTATATCGGCATCATGCCCGTCATGGGACTGCTCGGCCTGCTAGCGCGACGCCATCGCCGCCACTCCGAGGCCCCCAAGTGGTGGATCTGGTACGTCATCGCGGCGTTGGGGATGATCTTCGCCTGGGGGGGCTTCACCCCCCTGGGTCACGTCCTGTTCTACCTGCCCCTGTTCAACCGCCAGCGCCTCCTGGCCCGCAACCTCCTCGAGGTCGACCTGGCCGTGGCCGTGCTGTTCGCCACGTGGCTCGACCACATGTTGCTGTCGACCTCCTCGCACACCGACGGGGCGGGTGGCGGTCCGCTCCCCGCCGACCCCGAGGGGGTCGGCCCCGGATGGTGGCGGCGGCTCCCGGGCCCCGAGGGGTGGCGCTCGGACATCGTGCTCCCGCTCTTGGCCCCGGTAGCGATCATTGGGTTGCAGATCGTGATGCTGGCCGGGGGGACCTGGTTCCCCCATTTCCTGCACGTGCCCGGCCCCGTGACCCGGTCGTCGCTGTGGCCCCTGGTGGCCTTCCTCACGATCCCCAGCGCCATCGCGGTGTGGGCCGGATGGCTGGTGGTGCGACGCCGACAGCTCGCCCGGGTGATGACCCCGATGCTCACCGTCCTGTTGTTGCTGGACCTGGGCCTGTTCAACACCTTCATCCAGGGGGCGCCTGACCCCCAGGGGGCCACCACTGCCAACCCCACCGCTGTCGCGCTGGCCGCCGCGGTGGCGGCCCAGGGGGTGGGGCCGGCGGGCCAGGCCCACCGCATGGGGATGTTCGATCCCGATCGCTATTACTCGGACCAGATCGAACGCCTGGGGGAGCCCGACCTGAACATCGTGCGCGGCCTGAGCAGCGTCCAGGGCTACGGGGCCGTCGTGGCGGCTGCCTACGACCGCGCCACGGGCACCCATCTCCAGCTCAACATGACTCCGTCGGCGTTGGCCGACGGCACCTTCGCCACCCTCGACCTCGGCGTGCTCGTCACCGTGCCCCAGTACTTCGTGCACCTGGTGACCGCCGCCCCAGGGGTCCCCAACAGCATCATCAACGGGGCCACCCCCATTCCGCCCGTGGGCCCCGCACCGCGGGCCCCGGCCGACACCACCACCGCGCCGACCACGCCCGCCTCCGACTACCAGGACGTCGGACCGCCGGCCGCCACCCTGAGCTTGGTGCCGGGGAGCCCCCGCACCCAGTATCTGGGCACGGTCCTGGCGGTCACCTCGGTGAGCGTCCCGGTGCGGGCGGCGGCCGCGGGCCCGGGGTCGAGTGTGCGGGTGGGACTGCTGTCCGCCGACGGGCGTGACACGACGTGGATCGGCTCGGCCGCGACGGGTCCGGGGTCGCCCGGAACGGCCGTGGTGCGCGCCCGGAGGCCCACCGCCGCCAGCGCGGTGGTGCTCGAGGCGGCGGGGACCGGGTCCTCGGGGACGGTGGAGGTGGGCGCGTCGGTGCTGCGCACCGCGGGCCAGGGCACCTACCGCGTCGACGGCTCCCTGCGTGACATGGTGACCATGCCGAGGTGGCGTTTTGACGGTCTGATCGGTCGCTTCGCCATCTTCACCCAGGCGTCGGCGGAGGGACGGGCCTGGGTGCAGGGGGGACCGAGACGAGCCGCCCGGGTGGTGTCGAGCACGCCGTGGGGCGACGAGACCATCCGGGTCACCACGCCACGGCCCGCCACCTTGATCCGGTCAGAGCAGTTCGCCACCGGTTGGCAGGCGACGGTCAGCACTAGGGCCCCCCATGGTGGTGGCACAAGCCGCCACGCCGCCGTGGTGCGTCGTCAGGGCCTGATCCAGGCGGTGACGATCCCCGCCGGGACCTCGCTCGTCCATTTCACCTATCGCCCCCACCGGGTGCTCGAGGGGTTCGTCATCTCTGCCCTCGGTTTCATCGTGCTGGTCGGTCTGGTGGCTTGGCCCTTCGTTCAGCGTCGTCGTAGAGGCGTTGGAGCTCCGAGCACAGTTCCTCGGTGAGGGCGTGGACCTGGGCGCGTGGCACGCGCCCCCGGGCCGAGCGTTCGGGGGCGGCCAAGGCAGGGCCCACCACGATGTGAACCTTGACGGGGCGGACGAACTTGGACCCCTTGGGCATGGCCTCGGCGGTCCCGCCGATGCCGATGGGCACGATGGCCGCACCCGTGCGAGCCGCCAGGAAGGCGGCTCCTTCGTGGAGGTCCTCCACGACGGGCCCGGCTCGCCTGGTCCCCTCGGGGAACAAGATGAGCACGTCCCCGCGCTCGAGCACGTCCTGCGCCCGCTCCAGGGCCAGTCGGTCGGCGCCGTCGCGGTGGACGGGAAAGGCGCCGACCGAATCGAGCACCGCCCCCAGAAGCGGCGACTTCCACATCTCTTCCTTGGTCATGTAGAAGATCTTGCGCTTGGTCACCTCCGACACGACCAGGAAGTCCATGAA
>Ga0209415_10019269_pt1 | contig 10695 bp, 10 predicted proteins | sample PeaSoiSIISIP2007_FD_187696 | JGI IMG/M metagenome (GOLD analysis project Ga0209415, IMG submission 187696) | Peat soil microbial communities from Weissenstadt, Germany - SII-SIP-2007 (SPAdes) (version 2) | ecosystem: Environmental > Terrestrial > Soil > Wetlands > Peat | place: Germany... | reverse complement strand
TCGGCGCAGATGGTCTCGTACGAACTGGCGATGGGCTTCGTGCTGGTGAGCGTGCTGCTGGTCTCGGGTTCGATGAACATGAGCGTGATCGTCAATGCGCAGAACAGCGGCTGGTTCGCCGATCGCGGCTGGACCTTCCTGTCCTGGAACTGGCTGCCGCTGCTGCCGCTATTCGGCATCTACGTGATTTCCGCGACCGCCGAAACCAATCGGCATCCGTTTGATGTGGTCGAAGGCGAATCGGAGATCGTGGCCGGGCACATGATCGAGTACTCGGGCATGGGCTTTGCGCTGTTCTTCCTGGGCGAATACGCCAACATGATCCTGCTCTCGGCGATGGCCGCGGTGATGTTCCTGGGTGGCTGGGAGGCGCCGATCGACCTGGGGCTCATGCTCGGCTGGCAAACGCCCGCTTGGTGGCACGATGGCTTGTCGAGCTGGTTCTGGCTGCTGGCCAAGATCTTCGGCGGCTTGTCGATGTACATCTGGATCCGCGCGTCTTTTCCGCGGTACCGCTACGATCAGATCATGCGCCTGGGCTGGAAGATCTTCATCCCGATCACCCTGGCGTGGCTGGTGGTGGTCGCGGTCTGGATGCAGACGCCGTTCAACGTCTTCGCCGCCGGCGCGCATCCGTCCGGGACGCCTGCCGGTGCCGCGCCGCTGGGGCAGGGCGCGGCGCTTGCGGCGGCGCTGCCCAGACCCTAGGACGCCGACCATGCAACGGATGCTCGACTTCCTCGATTCGCTGCTGCTGCGCGAGCTCTTCCAGGGCTTTGCCCTGACGGGCCGCTATCTGTTCAAGCGCAAGATCACGATCCTGTACCCGGAGCAAAAGACGCCGGCGTCGCCGCGCTTTCGGGGCCTGCACGCGCTGCGTCGCTATCCCAACGGCGAGGAGCGCTGCATTGCCTGCAAACTGTGCGAGGCGGTCTGCCCGGCGCTGGCCATCACGATCGAGTCGGAGTTGCGCGACGATGGCACGCGGCGCACGACCCGCTACGACATCGACCTGACCAAGTGCATCTTCTGCGGTTTCTGCGAGGAGAGCTGTCCGGTCGACTCGATCGTCGAGACGCACCACAGCGAGTACCACGGCGAGCGCCGCGGGGACCTGAACTTCACCAAGGAAATGCTGCTTGCCGTTGGTGACCGATACGAATCCGAAATTGCCAAGGCGCGCGAGAGCGACGCGCGTTATCGCTGAGGCCCCGAATGGATCCAGTGGCCGCCTTGTTCGCCGTGTTTTCCGCCGCTACCCTGGTTTCGGCGGTGCGCGTCATTACGGCGCCCAACCCGGTACACGCAGTGCTGTACCTAGTGCTTTCCTTCTTCTCGGCCGCGTGCCTCTGGCTGCTGCTGCAGGCCGAATTCCTGGCCATCGTCCTCGTGCTGGTGTACGTCGGTGCGGTGATGGTCCTGTTCCTTTTCGTCGTGATGATGCTCGATATCCACATCGACCGCTCGCGTGCCGGCTTTTGGCGCCATCTGCCCCTGGCGGCGGTGGTCGGGGTGGCGATCGCGCTGCAACTGTGGCTCGTGCTGGCCAACGGTCACTGGCAGTTTCTCACGCCGCCCGCGACCGACATCGCCAAGGTCGGCAATACCAAGGCGCTGGGTGAGCTGACGTTCACCGAGTACGTCCTGCCGCTGCAATTGGCCGGAGCCATCTTGCTGGTGGCGATGGTCGCCGCTATCGCGCTGACGCTGCGCCGGCGCACCGATTCGCTGCACCAAAGCCCCGGCCAGCAGGTGCGGGTCCGCCGCCAGGACCGTGTAACCCTGGTCCACATGCCGGCGTCGCCCCGCGCCGATGTTGCGCCCAAGGCGCCGACCAAGGAGGTCTGAGCGATGGTGTCCCTTTCGTGGTACCTGTTTGTGGGGGCGGTGCTCTTTGCGATCAGCGTCATCGGCATCTTCCTCAACCGCAAGAACCTGATCGTGCTGCTCATGGCGATCGAACTCATGCTGCTCGCGGTCAATACCAACTTCGTCGCTTTTTCGCATTACCTCGGGGACCTCAACGGCCAGGTGTTCGTCTTCTTCATCCTCACGGTCGCGGCGGCCGAATCGGCGATCGGTTTGGCGATCCTGGTGGCCTTGTTCCGCAACATGAACACCATCAACGTCGACGAGCTCGACGCGCTCAAGGGTTGAGGCCGGCGTGACGCAAATGCTCAAGCTCGCCTTGCTCGTGCCGCTGGCGCCCCTGGTCGGCGCCATCGCCGCGGGCCTGTTCGGCCGCACCCTGGGGCGCACCGGAGCCCACGTCGTGACGATCTTCAGCGTGCTGATTGCCACGCTCGTATCGGCACTGATCTTTTACTCGGTCATCGTCGAGCATCAGACCATCGGCGGCACCCTTTACACCTGGGCGCAGACGGGCGGCCTGCACCTGGAGCTCGGCTTCCTGATCGACTCGCTGACGGCCACCATGATGCTGGTGGTGAGCTTCGTTTCGCTGATGGTGCATATCTACACCATCGGCTACATGGCGGACGACCCGGGGTACCAGCGCTTCTTCTCGTACATCTCGCTGTTCACGTTTTCCATGTTGATGCTCGTGATGAGCAACAACTTCCTGCAGCTGTTCTTCGGCTGGGAGGCGGTCGGACTGGTTTCCTATCTGCTGATCGGCTTCTGGTACAAGCGGCCCACCGCGATCTACGCCAACCTCAAGGCGTTTCTGGTCAACCGGGTCGGCGACCTGGGCTTCGTCCTGGGGATCGGCCTGATCTACTCCTACTGCGGCACCCTGGACTACGCCGCGGTGTTTGCCCAGGCCTCGACGCTGGCCGCTGCCATCCTGCCGGCAAGCGACTGGTCGGTGCTGACGGTGATCTGCATCTGCCTGTTCATCGGCGCCATGGGCAAGTCGGCGCAGTTCCCGCTGCACGTATGGCTGCCGGACTCGATGGAGGGTCCGACGCCGATCTCCGCGCTCATTCACGCGGCGACCATGGTCACGGCGGGCATCTTCATGGTCGCGCGCACCTCGCCGCTGTTCGAGCTTTCCGATACCGCGCTGTCGTTTGTCATGGTGATCGGCGCGATCACGGCGCTGTTCATGGGCCTGCTGGGGATCGTGCAAAACGACATCAAGCGCGTGATCGCCTACTCGACGCTGTCGCAGCTTGGCTACATGACGGTGGCCCTCGGGGCGTCGGCGTACTCGGTCGCCATCTTTCACCTGGTGACCCATGCCTTTTTCAAGGCCTTGCTGTTCCTGGCGGCCGGGTCGGTGATCATCGGCATGCATCATGAACAGGACATTCGCCGCATGGGCGGCCTGCGGCGGTACATGCCCATCACCTGGATCACCTCGGTGATCGGGGCCCTGGCCTTGATCGGCATGCCCGGTTTCGCCGGCTTCTATTCCAAGGACAGCATCATCGAGGCGGTGGCCCATTCGCAGCTGCCCGGCAGCGGCTTTGCCCAGTTTGCGGTGACCGCGGGGGTGTTCGTAACCGCCCTGTACACGTTCCGCATGATCTTCCTGGTCTTCCACGGCAAGGAGCGCTTCGGCGCGCATGACGATCACGGCGCCGCGGCCGACGAGCACGGACACGGGCACGCCGGCGAGGCGCCGCACGAGTCTCCGGCGGTCGTCTGGCTGCCGCTGGTGCTGCTGGCGATTCCCTCGGTGCTCATCGGTGCGATCGGGGTGGGTGCGATGGTCGGCGGCGACTACTTCGCCGGGGCGATCTTCGTCGACACCCGGGCACACCCGGCGATGGAGGAGCTGGCGCGCGAGTTTCCGGGATATGCGCAGATGGCGCTGGACGGACTCACCCGCCTGCCGTTCCTGCTGGCGGCAGCCGGCGTGGCGCTGGCGTGGCTGCTCTACCTCAAGCGCCCGGAACTCCCCGAAGCCCTGCGCGCGCGTGCGCCCTGGGTGTACCAGCTACTCGACCACAAGTACTACCTGGACCAGATCAACGAGGTGGTGTTTGCCGGCGGCGCCCGCTGGGTGGGCACCGGCTTCTGGAAGCAGGGCGACGTGGCGCTGATCGATGGCGTGGTGAACGGCTCGGCGCACATGGTCGGTCGCCTGGCGCAGCTGGTGCGGCGCGTGCAGTCGGGCTTCATCTATCACTACGCGTTTGTCATGCTCGTCGGTATTGCCCTGATGCTGTTCCTATTCCTCACCTGGCCGTATCTGCCGGCGCTCATCGCCGATACCCGTTGACAGCGTTCGCGCCCTGGGCCCAAAGAAGAACATGAGCATGAGCTCCCCCTTTCCTTGGTTAAGTTTCGCGATCTGGATCCCGATAGTCTTCGGCACCTACTTGCTTGCCGTTGGCCGCGATCGCAGTCCTGACGTCGTGCGCGCTGTGGCGCTGGTGGGTTCGCTGATATCGGCGCTGGCGACCGTTCCGGTGGTGCTGGGATTCGATGCCGCGCGCGGCGGCCTGCAGTGGACCGAGAAAGTGCTGTGGATCTCCACTCCCACCGCCCACTACTACCTGGGGGTCGACGGAATTTCGCTGTGGTTCGTGCCCTTGACGGCCTTCATCACGGTGATCGCGGTGCTGGCCGGCTGGAAGGCCATCGAGGAGCGGCTGGCCCAGTACTACGCGGCCTTCCTGATCCTCTCGGGCCTCATGATCGGGGTCTTTTGCGCGGCCGACGGCCTGCTGTTTTATGTCTTCTTCGAGGGGACCTTGATCCCGATGTACCTGATCATCGGCGTATGGGGCGGACCCAACCGCGTGTACGCGGCGATCAAGTTCTTCCTGTACACCCTGCTCGGGTCCTTGCTGATGCTGGTGGCCCTGGTCTACCTCTACCAGGCCTCGGGTGGCAGTTTCGATATCGCTACCTGGCAGCGCCTGCCGCTCGGGCATACCCCGCAGGTGCTGTTGTTCCTGGCTTTTTTCGCCGCGTTCGCGGTCAAGGTGCCGATGTGGCCGGTGCATACCTGGCTGCCCGATGCCCACGTCGAGGCGCCGACCGCCGGCTCGGTAGTACTGGCCGCCATCATGCTCAAGCTCGGCGCCTACGGTTTTGTGCGCTTTTCCCTGCCGATCGCTCCGGACGCGGCCCACGAGTTCGCCGCTCCGGTGATGGCAATCTCGCTGATCGCGGTGGTCTACGTGGGGTTCGTCGCCCTGGTGCAGACGGACATGAAGAAGCTGGTGGCGTATTCGTCCATCGCGCACATGGGCTTCGTCACTCTGGGATTTTTCCTCTTCAGCTCGATCGGCGTGGAAGGCGCCCTGGCGCAAATGATCTCGCACGGCTTCATCTCGGGCGCGATGTTCCTTTGCATCGGGGTCATGTATGACCGCATGCATTCGCGCAACATCGCCGACTACGGCGGCGTGGTGAACACGATGCCGCGCTTTGCCGCGTTCATGATGCTCTTTGCCATGGCCAATTGCGGCTTGCCGGCAACCAGCGGCTTCGTCGGCGAGTTCCTGGTGATCCTGGGTGCCGTGCAGTTCGACTTCTGGATCGGAGCCATAGCCGCCACGACCATGGTTCTGGGCGCCGCGTATTCGCTCTGGATGTACAAGCGCGTCATCTTCGGGGACGTCGCCAATCCGGCGGTGGCCAAGCTGCAGGATATCGATGGGCGGGAGTTTCTTGCGCTGGGTCTGCTGGCGGTGGCGGTACTGGCGATGGGCGTCTACCCGGCTCCGGTGATCGACGCCATGCATGCGTCCGTCACCGATCTGCTGGCGCAGGTTGCGCACTCCAAGTTCCTACCGGGAAGCCTGTAAATGGAACCGCTGCTCAATTTTTCTGCCGTGCTGCCGGAAGCGATCTTGCTGGCCTGCGCCTGCTTCATCCTGGTGGCGGATCTTTTCCTGGCCGACCGCTCGCGCAACGGCACGTATCTGCTGACCCTGCTGTCCCTGGCCGCGGTCGCGGCCGCGGCGTGGGAGCCGGTTTCGGCCGGCACCGCGCAGTATGCCTTCGGCGGCATGTTCCTGAGCGATTCGATGACGGCGGTGCTCAAGGTCGCGGCGATATTGGCTACCGCGGCAACGTTCGTTTACGCCCAGGCGTACGCGCGCCAGCGCGCCATGTGGCGCGGCGAATTCTTCTCCCTGGGGCTGTTCGCGCTGCTGGGGATCATGACCATGATCTCGGCGAACAACTTGCTGGTGATCTACCTTGGGCTCGAGCTCCAGGCGCTCGCCCTGTACGGCCTGGTCGCGTTGCGTCGGGACGACCCGCGGGCTACCGAGGCGGCCATGAAGTATTTCGTGCTCGGCGCCCTGGCATCGGGATTTCTCTTGTACGGCATGTCGATGCTGTACGGTGGCACGGGCACCCTGGACGTCAACGGCTTGGCGCACCGGATCAGCGCGGGCCAGTCCGTCAACCTGGCGATGGTGCTCGGGACCATCTTCGTCGTGGCCGGAATCGCTTTCAAGCTGGGAGCGGCGCCGTTTCACATGTGGGTGCCCGACGTCTACCAGGGCGCGCCGACACCGGTTGCGCTGCTGCTGGCCTCGGCACCCAAGCTCGCGGCCTTTGCGATTGCGTTTCGCCTGCTGGTCGAGGGATTGCCGCAGCTGGCCGTCGACTGGCAGCGGATGCTGGCAGTCATCGCCGTGGCATCGCTCGCGGTAGGCAACGTCACCGCGGTGGCGCAGACCAATCTCAAGCGCATGCTCGGCTATTCGACGATCGGCCAGATGGGCTTTTTGCTGCTTGCCTTGCTCGCGGGCGTGGTCGGGGGCAACACGACAATCACCGCGGGCGCCTACGGTGCCGCGATGTTTTACGTCATCACCTACGCGCTGGCGACCGCCGGATGCTTTGGCATCATATTGCTGCTGGCGCGCGAAGGTTTCGAGGCGGAGGAAATCGCCGACCTGCGAGGCCTAGCCAAGCGCAGTCCCTGGTATGCCTTCATGATGACCTTGCTGATGCTCTCTTTGGCGGGCCTGCCGCCGACCGTGGGTTTCACCGCCAAGTTCGTGGTGCTGCAGGCGCTGGTTTCCGACGGCGCGAGCGCGACGACCTGGACGCTCGCGGTGGTCGCCGTGCTGTTCTCGCTGGTGGGAGCCTTCTACTACCTGCGGGTGGTCAAGACGATGTGGTTCGACCAAGGCAGCGATACGAATCCGATCGAGGCGAGCCAGGACATGCGCATCGCCCTGACGGCCAACGGCGTCCTGGTTCTGTTGCTCGGCATGCTGCCGCAGGGCCTGCTGGCGCTATGCAACGGCGCCGTGCTGCGCGCGCTCGGTGGCTGATAGCCCTGCCTCTTCCATGTTGCCGGTGCCGCCCGGCTTGCCGAGCGACGCACCCTCCGATCCGCTGGTCGAGACCACGCTCGAATCGCAGCTGGCCTACGACGGAGTGTTCTTCCAGGTCCTGCGCGATCGCGTTCGCTGCGCCGACGGACACGTCGGGGTTCGCGAATTCATCCATCACCCCGGCGCGGTGATGATCATCGCGATGCCCGATCAGCACACGGTGCTGCTCGAGCGTCAGTTCCGGTATGCGCTGGGGCGCAGTTTCATCGAGATGCCGGCCGGCAAGCTCGAGGGCGGCGAACCTCCCTTGGCGTGCGCGCAGCGCGAGCTCATCGAGGAGACCGGCTATCGCGCGGCGCGCTGGGACCACCTTGGCGCCTTTCACAATGCCATCGGCTACTCCGACGAGAAGATCGAGGTATACCTGGCGCGCGAGCTGGATTACGTCGGCACGTCCACCGAGGCCGGCGAGGTGCTGGAGGTCTTTAGCGCCCCCTGGCGGTCACTGCTGGAGTGGACCAGAACGGGCATCGTGTCCGACGTCAAGACCATCGTCGGTGTTCATTGGCTCGAGCATTTCCTGGCCGGCGGTGCGGGCGCGAGCGACGCCGCAGACGCCGCAATGGGTCGCTGACCGATTCGTCCACCGCCAGGTCACCGCCGCCATGACCAACTGGATGAACCGCTTGCTGCGCTGGGCCAGCGGTGAGCGCGCGAACACAGCGGCCCGGGCCTCGGCCGATGGCGCAGACGGCGACACGGCCACTGCCGCCGCCGATGCCGTGCCGGTCCACGGCGCTGGCCTGGCCGCGGCCCAGGCAGGCGAGTCGGCCCAGACGGCAGATCTGGAAGTGGCATTTTTCGAGTGGCTGCTGGGGGAAGCCTCTGCCGGCGTCCCGGTGGACGCGGTGGCCGAGCAGCGGGTTCTCGCATTTGTGGACGAGGTTCTGCACTCCGACGAGATGCGCGAGAACCTGCTGCCGCGCGCCCGCTCGGTCATTCCCGAACTGCTGCATAGCCTGCGCGACGAGAATCAATCGACCAGGGCCTTGTCGGCGCGCGTGGCCCACGATCCCAACCTGGTCGTCGAGGTCATTCACCTCGCCAACAGCGTCTGGTACCGGGCGGACAAGAAGGTCGTCGATCTCATGCAGGCGATATCGCGCCTGGGCACCGAAGGCTTGCGCCGGGCGATCGCGCGGGTGCTGCTCAAACCGATCTTCGACGCGCAGGGCGATCCCCTGCTCGGTCGTGCAACGCAGCGCCTCTGGCAGCACTCGGAACTCAAGGCCAGCTTGTGTCTGCAGCAGGCCGCGAGCGCCGGGCTTGATCCCTTCGGCAGCTATCTTGCGGGTTTGATGCACAACGTCGGCTGGACCGCGGCCTTTCGGGCCATCGACCGCAGCCCGGGAGGAGCACCGACGCGCTTTAGTCCGGACTTCATCAACGCCCTGGCACCGCGCCGCGACCGGCTGTTTGCGACGCTCGTTCGCACGTGGGAGCTGAGCGATTCGCTGACCGATCTTGCCGACGAGGTGCTGCGCGTGGGCTTCGCCAACGCAAAGTCACCGCTGGCGCAGTTGCTGCTGTATGCCGACCGCACTTCGAGTCAGCAACTACTGCAGCCGCGGGCCATGCCCGCGGGTCAAGCCCGGGAGCCCAGGACCGACTCCACCGGCGTGTAGTCCCGGTTCAGCGCCGCGGCGACCGCTTCATAGGTAAGCCGGCCGGCGTGCACGTTGACGCCGGCGCGCAGGTGCGCATCCTCGGCGCAGGCTCTCTCCCAGCCCTTGTCCGCCAGGGCCAGGGTAAAGGGCAGCGTGGCGTTATTGAGCGCGAAGGCCGAGGTGCGTGCCACCGCCCCGGGCATGTTGGCGACGCAATAGTGGACCACCGAATCGACGACGTAGGTCGGGTCGGCGTGCGTCGTCGGGTGCGAGCTTTCGCAGCAACCCCCCTGGTCGATGGACACGTCGACGATCACCGCCCCGGGCTTCATCTGCGCCAGTTGCGGCCGTTTGATCAGTTTGGGAGCCGCTGCCCCTGGAATGAGCACCGCGCCGACGACAAGGTCGGCGTGGTACACGGCTTGCTCCGTGGCGTGGATCGAGGCGAATTCGGTGCGCAGGCGGCCCAGGAAGATGTCGTCGAGTTCGCGCAGGCGCGGCAGCGATCGGTCGAGCACTGTCACTTCGGCACCCATGCCGATGGCCACCTTCGCGGCGTTGGCGCCGACGACGCCGCCGCCGATGATGGAGACCCTGCCCGGGGCCACGCCGGGAACGCCGCCCAGCAGCACGCCGCGTCCGCCTTTGACCTTTTCCAGCGCCACGGCCCCGACCTGGATCGCCATGCGTCCGGCGACTTCGCTCATCGGCGCCAGCAGCGGCAGTCCGCCCCGATCATCGGTGATGGTCTCGTAGGCGATCGCCGTGCAGCCCGAACGCAGCAACAAGTCGGTTTGCCCGGGGTCGGCCGCCAGGTGCAGGTAGGTGAAGAGCAGTTGCCCACGCCGCAGCATGCGGCACTCCTGCGGCTGCGGCTCCTTGACCTTGACGATCATCTGCGCTCTGGCGAACACCGACTCCGCATCGACGGCGATCTGCGCGCCGGCGGCGCGATAGGCATCGTCGTCGCAGCCGATTCCCAGCCCCGCACCGCTCTGCACCAGGACCAAGTGGTCGTGGTGCACCGCCTCGCGAACCGCCGCTGGGGTCATGCCGACGCGGTATTCGTGGTTCTTGATTTCCTTGGGTACGCCGATGAGCATCCTGGTCTCCCGCGGCCCGACCGGGCCACGCGCGCAAAGTATGCGCACAAGCGCCGGAAATAGGCTGCGGTTGCAGCGGCGGGCGATGGGCGATCGTGCAATATCATTGCGTCCGATGGGCGTTTTTTCGAACAACGGTGTGCAACAGCGTTTCCCGAAGATGCCAAAGGAACTCGATCGCATCGACCGACAGATTCTTGCCGAGCTGCAGCGCGATGGACGTCTTACCAATGCCGCGTTGGCCGAGCGGGTGCATCTTTCGCCGTCGGCCTGCCTGCGGCGGGTCCAGCGTCTGGAGCGCGAGAGCGTAATCGCCGGCTACATTGCCGTGCTCGATCCGGCTGCGGTCGGCCGCGCCACGAGCGTGTTCGTCGAGGTCAGCCTCAATAGCCAGCGCGAGGAGGCACTCGAGGCCTTCGAGCAAGCGGTACGCGATTGCCCGGACATTCTGGAATGCCACCTCATGTCGGGGGGGTCCGATTACCTGCTGCGGGTTGCCGTCGAGAACACGCAGGACTACGAGCGCATCCACAAGCAGCACCTGTCGCGCCTACCCAATGTCGCGCGGATCCGCTCGAGCTTTGCCCTGCGCACCGTCTGCCAGCGCCGCGCGCTGGCGCTCTAGCTGGGAGCTAGCCCGTCTTTCTCAACTCGCGCGTAGAAACGGCTGTTTTTGATCGAAGCGGCCTGGTAAGTGCTTGATCGGAT